>FLNU01002340.1_pt1 | contig 38645 bp, 22 predicted proteins | sample 1140361 | NCBI WGS metagenome assembly FLNU01 (sample SAMEA3878206, study PRJEB12797) | bioreactor metagenome | biome: Moose rumen | place: Sweden | collected 2011-10 | reverse complement strand
TTTAAATCCTGACTCCATATTACTTGTTTTTCAAATTTGCTGCAAAGGTAGTAAAAATAAATGATATATGCAAATAATTTTCAATATTTTTTTGCTAAATATAGATTTTTTACTTGGCGATTTGTGGATTTTTTGTTTGGCGATATGTCGGTTGTTCATTCAGTAATTTGTTGGAGATTCATTCAGTAATTTGTAGATAATGATTCTAAATCCATCATGTAATCATTATTAAGAATAATAAACTAAGTGATATAACATGTTAGTCTCTGTATCATACCGTCCTATAACTCCGCGCACACTGTCAAGAGGTGTTTGAGTGAATAATACATAGGCTACACCTATGATAAACTATGATCTTTGACATATTGGATTTACCGTAAAAGAGTAAAGGATGGCATATAAACTGTCAAAATTGACAAAAGTTGGCGTTTTTATTGAATTATTTTTGGCGGTATCAAATATTTTTTATATCTTTACCGCCAAAAATAAATTTCTATTAGTATGAAAATAATCGGTAGAGAACACGAGCAAGCGGAGTTGCAACGGATTTTTGATTCCGGCAACCCTGAGTTTGTTATGATTTATGGCAGACGCCGTGTCGGAAAAACATTTCTTGTTCGTGAAACATTAGGCAAGGATTTTTGCTTTGCCATAACAGGACTTGCCAAACAGAAACGTGAGGAGCAATTACTCAATTTCCAACGTACGTTATCGCGTTATAGCAAGCGCCTTGCTAAAAACACACCGGCAGATTGGTTTGAGGCATTCGAGCAATTACGCACATTACTGGAGCAATCCAAGATGAAACGTAAAGTGGTTTTCTTGGATGAACTGCCTTGGATGGATACTCCTAAATCGAATCTCGTGAGCGCACTGGAGCATTTCTGGAATGATTGGGCAAGTGCGCGTCCGGATATCATGCTCATTGTATGCGGTAGTGCAGCCTCGTGGTTGGTTAAGAATATCGAAGACAACAAAGGCGGATTGCATAATCGGCTGACCGCCAAGATGCGTATTCTGCCGTTCTCGTTACACGAAACACATCTGTTCCTGCGCCATAAAGGTATCCGTTGGGATGCTGCGAAAGAAGCACAATGCTATATGACGATGGGCGGAATACCATATTATCTCAATCTTTTAGACAAGACCTGTGGTTTGGCAGAGAATATTGACAGACTGTTTTGTGCGGAGGATGCTTTATTGGCGGATGAATTCCAACACTTGTATGCTTCGCTCTTCACCCATTCAGACGAGTATGTAGAGATTGTCAAAGCACTCAGCAAAAAGAAAATGGGACTTACGCGCAATGAGATTTTGACCCAAACAAAACGCTTGGACGGGGGTAGCCTGACAAGACGTCTGAAAGATTTGTGTGAGTGCGGGTTTGTTAACAAATACTTTGTACACGGGCATGTAGAGGCGTTATACCAACTTGTAGATTTCTATTCATTATTCTATTTCCAATTCCTTCAGCCAACACAAAAGAAAAAGCAGATAGTATGGCGCGAACAAATGCTCACTTCCGCTTACGCGACATGGTGTGGGCTTGCTTTTGAAAGGCTCTGCTTTGCACACATACCGCAAATTAAACATGCCTTGGGTATAGCCGGAGTCAGCACACAGACATACGCGCTATATAAGGAGAATGCACAAATAGATATGGTGATTGAACGTAGTGATAAAGTTGTAGATCTTTGTGAAATTAAATTCATAGATCGCCCCTATGTCCTTTCTAAACGAGAAGCAGAACTGCTCTCTAATCGTATGGATGTGTTATTGCAAAGTTTTAAATCTCGCAGAACTATTGAGACCGTGCTAATCTCAAACCAAAAGGCTGTGCGAAATATGTATTACAACGGATTGATAAACAAAAATATAACACTTGATGATTTAATGAACTCATAAATTATTTTTGGCGGAATGAATGGGTGTTATATACTATTCCGCCAAAAATAGCCACCCCTAATCTTTATCATAAAGCGGTAAATCCAATATGCGGTTTACCGCTTTTTTTGTTATGTATGCGCTAAACCGAATTGACTGAACAAACACGAACTATATATATAACAAGCAACTATGTTAGTTTCTTTTATCATACCGTCCTATAACTCCGCGTACACGGTGAAACGATGCTTGGATAACATCTACGCGCTACCGCTCAAACAGGAAGAGTTTGAAGTCATCTTCATTGACGATTGTAGCACTGACAATACGGTCGAGATTGTGGAAGCCTACTCCCGACCTCTCCCTGAAGGGAAAGGAGTTCACAATCTTGTCCTCCTCCGCCAACCGACCAACAACCGCCAGGGAGCAGCACGGAACAGAGGAGTATCTGTCGCCAAAGGCGAGTATGTATGTTTTGTGGATAGTGATGATGCGGTAGCAGAAGGGATAGTTACCGCCATCCGCTTGGCAAAGGACCTGCAAACCGATATGACTGCATTCCACTATGTCAATGCCAATGAGCAGGGACAAATAATAAGCAAGAAAGAACATCTCTCATTTGCCCCCAAGCAGATTTTCTCAGGTATCGAAATGCAGAACAAGCATCCGTATTGGTGCTCCGGTCCGGTGGCGTATATCTATAGCAAAGCCTTCTTGGAGAGGTCAGATTATCCGTTTGCAGAAGGCGTCCTTTATGAGGATTCAGATTTTATTGCCGCACATCTCTACCACGCACAACGTATGGCATATTCACCCAAAACAGGCTACATCGTCTATTATCGCGATGGCTCTACTACGCACAGCATTTCCCATAAAAACCAGTCGGATTATCTACTGCTCGGCACACGGATGTTGGCACTTTATACCACCATCCAAAGTGATAAACGTTCGGAGACGTTCTCCACTATTTCAAATATAGCACAAGGCAAACGAACAGATAAGGGGATGGAGCCGTTCGCTAATGGCGTATTAGAAGGCGCATGTCATAATGTGACGAAGTCCCTTAGTACACTGTATAAATTGTCGAATAGAAAAGAGATTATCGCCTACTATGCTTGTGTGGATGCACAAGTAGATAGGCACTCGTTATATAAAGACCAACGCCTCCACCACTTCCCCAAATATTGGAGTCCTTTGGCACGGATTGGCATCAAGCACAAACGATTATCCATTCTGCTAAACTCTTTCTTGTCGGTTCTATTCAAGGTATATTCGAACCTTAAAAACAGACAATAACCATGTTACGTACACTAAAAAGATTCGTTTCAAATATCCGTTTCTGGAGGAAAGAAATAAAACTGCGTTCAAAGGAGAACGCCAAGTTGTCGGCATTGCAGGATAGCGAGGAGACCGAATGGCGACACTCGGTGGCAAGTTTCGGTTACTACATGACCATGCAGCACAATCGCACCGAGCGTAAACGCCTTCACAAAGAACAACTCGCCGCGATTCAATAGATAGCGATTAGCAAATTACGCACATATTCCGTATCTAAACACAAATAGGGCTGTAACACCAATCGTTACAGCCCTAACTTCTGAACGCTGCGTGAAGCACAGGAGTGCTTCACTACTAAGATGGATGGTTACAACTCCTGAACGCTACCTGTACTTTAATGGATGGCACCTTTCCAAGCATTGCCCGGCTCTTGCCATTGCCATGTGTCGTGAGGGGAAGACATAAGGGATTATTGCTGTTCTATTAGTGTGATTTCATCATCGGAGAGGGCGTAGAGTTTATAGACCAATTGGTTGATAGCTTTTTTCATGGCGTAGGTAGAGAGTACTATTTTCTGCAACTGCGATGTGTAGCACGTTGCAGGTATGGATAATGACGATAGACAAGGGTATGCCTATTGAGCAGGTGCAGAAACTATTGGGTCATGTGCGCATTGACACGACCTTGCATTATGCAATGGTGAGCCAGCAGAATGTGAAGATGTCTCACAGAAAATATCTTGGATAAACAGGGGGGAAAGATAGTATTTTTTATTCATAAACAGCGAGGAAAGATAGAAAACAGGAAATAGAAATTCGTGGATTTGATATTAAAACAAAGAAAATATATTAGGGGCATTGTATTTTTTGTCAAAAAGACTTGCATGTTTCCAATATTTTTTTGTACCTTTGCAGCGGTTTTTACGCCGAAAGATGAGCCGAGTTCTGATTGACACGAATATCCGCTTGGTTCTCGTCAGCAGCGACACGAAATTCACCCACTATCGAAAGTGAGCATTGTAACTGAGAGAAAATAAAAAAGATACCAAGAGAAAGCCAAAAACAGTATAAAAGTGCCGAATTTATTAATTAATGGGCTTATCTAAGACGTGCTACGCTAATTTTCGGAAGGACACTTATAGTTTAACTTCATAAATATGAATTGATTATGAGAAAGTTAATCATTGTATTGACTGCATTATTTAGTGCGATTGCGGTCAATAACATCAATGCAGGGATCACATCTATGACCTGCGCCGAGGCTAAACAAGCTACTTTTGATAACCTTCAGTCAGGTGAGACGGGTACCGACTCAGTGGCTGTCACGGGCTATGTAACCAACACCAACGGCTCTATCAGCCGCGGGCAACAGACCTTCTGGTTAGACGATGAACAGGGTACGACACAGACCTTCCAAGCTTACTGGTGCAATATGCCGGATGGTGAAAACCCGCTAAACCGCGGAGACAAAGTCACCATCAAAGGATTTCTGATGAACTACAACGGCACAACAGCCGAGATGAAGAATGGTGATGTGGTGATCCTGGAGCGCATGTCAGTAGTGCTTGACACTATCGACCTGAGCGTGTGCGAGATTATTGCTGAAGGAGAGGCAATGAGCAATAGAGCCGTCAGCGATGATTATTTCCGTGTAGCCGGGCGTGTAGTTGCCGTTGAAATGACCAACGAAACATATATGCAAGAGACGTTTTGGATGGAATGTGCTGATGACCAGAAACGCTTTGAGGCTTACTATGTAACGCTACAAGGCACCGAGTTTGCCCAAGTCGGCGACAGCGTGCTCGTACTCGGCAAACTGACTAACTACAACGGCACTATTGAGATTTCCAATGGCAAGGCATGGGTAATAGATGAAGAAAGTTACTTGACAGTTGCTCAGATAATGACTATTTACGATAGCGTCGACCTGCCTGATAGCAACACTTATACCGTCAGAGGATATGTAACCTCATGGGACTATGGCTACCCCCTCTATGACTATGCAACTTTCTATATCGATGATGACGAGGATGGTTCTACCAGTATTTTAAGATGTTTACAGCTTGTAGCCACCGATGATGCTGATGCCAGATTGCTGAATGTGGGTGATTATGTAGAAGTGAGTGACTGTAGTTTAGACACCTTCTCAACAAGTCGCGCACAACTTATCGGAGGCTCGTATCGCATAATCAATGCTACTACTCCTCCTGAATATAAAGGGATAATAACTATAAGTGAACTTATTGAAAGAGCAGAGAGAAAATCCATCTACCAACTTACGGGGGTTGTATCTAATATCATCAATTCTATTTATGGAGATTTTGACCTGACCGATTCCACCGGAACAATTTACATCTACAATCTGCTGACAGAAGCCGGTGAGCGTGCGATGTTCTCGCAGATGGACATAAATGAGGGGGATACACTCACATTACAAGGTGCATATCATCCATACATGGGGGTCCATGAGATAAAAAATGCAACTTTTGTTGAAGTAAAAAAATATGTAGAACAACCATCGCAAGTGGCTCTGCATTTCCAAAACGGTGTTGATGAGAGTGAGATCACTTCAATAATGATTGACATCCCTAATCCACCGCTGATAGAAGGATTTGTATTCAGTAAATGGGTCGTTGTCGGTGGTGATGTAGAAGATATAATCACTATCCAAGCCATTTATGAGGTTGACGAGACTATCACCTCAGCCCCTACAGTATATACCAATCCTGCCAATCCGGCGCAGAAACTGATTAAGAACGGAAATGTGTATGTCCTAACCGAGGATAAGACTTATACCATCACAGGGATACAATTAAGTAGCAAATAGGAGTTCCTTAAGTCTGAACGTTCGGAGACGCCATAACAAAGTACGATGTACCGCTCGCGCTAAGGTGCTACGTTCGGAGGCGTTCTCCACTCCGGATGTCGGCATTAAATGCCGACTTTATAAAGACGAGAAATATAAACGTTCGGAGACGTTCTCCACTCCGGATGTCGGCATTAAATGCCGACTTTATAAAGACGAGAGATTTGAACGTTCTCAGACGCTCTCCACTATTTAATTTTCAGACCTAATGGGTTATACACTCCGTTGCCGTTTACTATAACGATATTACCTTCAAGCAGCGTCTTATAAGCAGCATTCTCCGTTATTGAACGCTCGGAGGCGTTCTCCACTACCAGACGTTCGGAGCCGTTTTCCACTACCAGACGTTCGGAGAAGTTATCCACACCTGTTGCGTCTGAGGGAGCGTGAGAGGCTATCTCATCAAGAACGGGCAAAGCCTTGCCGGTATAGTCAAACCAAGTGGTATTGCTGACGCTGTTTCCGTCTTCCCACCAAGCATTATAGTCGCTGTCGTACTTCTCTGCCCAACAAACAGGTGCCCAAGTATTTCCCACCTGAAAATCAACGAAGATCGGGTCCCAATAGAAATAGCCGAGTATATTATCATCAGCATCAATCTTATCTTGCAGGTCAGCCATAAATGACACTTGTCCTTCCTTCGTTGCCTCGTTATAGGCAGTTCCGTTCAAAGAGAGTTGTCCTTCATAATTTCCTCCATTGCGACCCGCCGGTCGATACTGTGCCCACGAATAGCCGCACTCCATCACTATAACCTCCTTGCCGTATCGGTTTTGCATCTCGCTTGCCCATTCCGCCATACTTTCGGGCATAGCGTTTGTCCAATAGGGATAGTACGAACCGCCTATCACATCGAAATCTAATCCGCTGACCTTATTGAGGAAACTGACGTAGTTTGCGACCTTGCCTGCATAGGCATTATTAAGGTGGATGACTATTTTGGCATTAGGGCATGCCGCACGCACCGCTGCGCTGCCGCTTGCAAGCAGTGCCTTCAGCTGCGCCGCATTGCCGTTATGTCCGCCGAAGGTGTTGATGCCCACATTATTCTTCGAATCATAGAAACCGAATAGAATACCCGTGTTTATCTCATTGCCGATAGCCACATAATCGGGGGTCGTACCTTGCGCGTTCATGCGCTGCAAGAAGTTATACACATAATTATACACAGAGTCGCACAAGACGCTATTTGTTGTCACATTAGCCCATGTTGCCGGTAATATCTGCTTTGTGGCATCCGACCAGAAGTCGCTGAGGTGGAACGAGAGCAAAATCTTCATATTGTGATTGGCTGCCCTTGCTGCAAGATTAAGGATATCCTGCTGCCCTTGATACCCACCTACCGGTCTGCCCGTAGTCGGCGTTGTCGGAGTACGATAGGTGAACGAGTGGTTAGCACCGCCTTCGGTATAGGTAACACCCGTCCCCGGGTTATTATACAGACGCAGACGAACGGCATTCACGCCCTTCAGCGCCAGCAGGTCGAGCACATCATTATAGAGCACACCGTCAGCATCGTAGAACTTTGCACCATTGGCTTCAATATAAGTCAGGCGACTTATATCACCACCTCGCAGTTTATTGGTAGGCACAACAACGGGCGTAGGATCCGTACCTTGTTGCTCCTCAATAAGGTCTTGCTCGTAAAAACCCGTCCACTGCGTCCACGGATTCGTATTATAATTCTCCTTCGCCCCTTGTGGGACAGTTACCACACAGGTCAAATCGGTAATGATCGATGATGCAAAAACGCCTTCTGCCAATGCGGGCGGGTTAGTTGCGTTGCACACTATCGAAGTGAGGGCGGTGCCACACAGAGCATAGTCCTTATCGATTGAGAGCAAGGTGGAAGGCAACACAACCTCCGTCAGTGCCTCCGCATAGAAGTTACCATTGATAAAAGTCACACCCTCCGGAAAAGTCAGTTTGGTGATACTTGAGGTTATGTGATTCACCGTCTTGTCCTCCCAATAAGTTGCCCAGAAGTCCCACCCCGAATAGCCTACCCCGGTCACCTTGAAATTAAGGTCGCAGACGGCATTATCGGCGTTGTTCCAAGTAGCATGAATCTCCGAGGGGAAAGTTATCTCGGTCTGCGTAGCAGATGAGAGGTCGTAAGAGGATATGGCAACAGTGCCGTCACTGAGACCATATACCATGCAATTATCTCCCCAATACGAACTGCCTTCAGCAGCACTATCATAAGCATAAGCACTAAGTGACAAAGTACAAAGTGACAAAGTACAAAGCAATGAACACCAATTAAATCGTACTGTTTTCATTCTATATTTATTATGGTTAATATTAAAGGGCACTTCTAATGCCAATGTCGGCATTAAATGCCGACTTTATAAAAACGAGAAATATAAACGTTCGGAGACGTTCTCCACTATTTGAACGTTCGGAGACGTTCTTCACTATTTACATTTCGCCGCCCGTATCAGTATCCCGGGTTTTGTATTATGGCAGACTTCGACTCATCGATAAAATCCTGCGGGATAGGATATCGGTTATGAGAGTTATCAACAGTATAGTAACTTGAGCTACCTGTACTATTTGCCTGCTGAATACGATTATTTGCATATTCTACATACTTACCGAAACGGATAAGGTCTTGTCGGCGCAGACCTTCGAGGTAAAACTCGTGTCCGCGTTCAAGCAGAATAGCATCGAGGAAATCGTCGGTGTTATATCCTTTTATATCTCCTAATCCGGCACGACGACGCACCTGATTGAGCATCTCCTCCGCCTCAGCATTTACGCCGCTATTGCGGGCGATACACTCAGATAGAGAGAGCAGGATGTCGGCATAGCGATAAACAACGAGGTCGTTGCCTGACTGCGAGCCGGTCATATTCTGGTCCTTACCGTATTTGAGAGGTAGAGCGCCATATTTAAGTTGCTGTGAATTAGAGTTATCCACATACTTGCCCGAGGCGGTGGTATAATTGGTATAGACGCACTCAAGTCGCTTGTCGGCAGAGCTGAAAGTGTTATAGAAGTCCCACGGCATAACATAACCGCCCCAACCTAATGCTTGAGCTGTCCAAGGCATATCGGCAGGCAACACCTCTGCCACCATATAGTTGGACGTCCAAGAAGCGGAGGCATTGGCGGGTACACAAAGAATAATCTCGCTATTTCCTTCATTCTCGACATCGAAGATTTTGGTATAGTCGTCTTGCAACTCATAAACACCGAGAGCAATAATATCGCGGCACAACTGCTCTGCCTCCGTAAACCTTCCCTGCATCATTCGATATTTAAGTAGCAGAGTCATTGCTATACCTTTGGTCATCCTGCCGACCGGTGCCGTTTCCGGCAGATTATCAATAGCGTAAGTGAGGTCTTCCGTCATAACGGAGTCATATTGCTCTTCCGTCAGTCGCCCTATATAATTAAATGTAAGAGGATCATCAAGTTGAGCATCTGTTGCAACGGGCACGGGTCCGAAGTTATCATAGAGATACAGTCCCATCCAACCTCTAAGAGCATGCACCTCAGCGGCATAATGTATCCTCGCCTCTTCGGGTGCCTCGCAAGCCTCTATTCTGCGGATAGTATTGCGGGCCTTTGAGAGGAACTGATAATGAGCAAAAGCTCTATAGAAAAAGCCCGTCAGACTACTGCTCGAATTATCTTTCCATTGCTGATAATACTCTATATCACTCTCCCAACCCCAGCATGACCACAGCACATCCGTCGTCATATCCGACATCACCTGATAGCCATCGTAATAGGCAGAGAAGATTGCCTCACCGCTCCAATAACCGGTACCAAACTCGTACATCAAAGAGTTGACCGCCAAACGCAAGTCGTTCTCAGTCTTGAGAAAATCTTCGGGATAGATCTCCGTATAGTCTTCTCTTTCCAACTGGCACGAAGCAAATGCTAACGCAAATGCTAACACATATATAATTTTATTCTTTTTCATACTGATTTAGAATTTGAAGTTTAGACCTATTGCTGCTGACATCTGATTAGGATAAGCACCTATGCCGTTACCCGTTTCTGGGTCCATACCTTTATATGGTGTTATAACTGCTACATTTCTCACAGCAGCATAGATGCGGGCACTCTTGACATAGCCGTTGAACAACTTCGACGGGAAGTTATAGCCGAGCGATATATTATCCAAACGAAGGAACCACGCGTTCTCGTAGAAGAAGTTTGAGGCGGAAGGCTCTATACCTGACCCCTGCTCTGCCACACCCGGCAGCGACCCCGCTTGATTTTGGTATGTCCAACGGTTAGTAACTGCCGTCAAAGCATTCACGCCATAGACTAAGTCGGCAATACCGACTGACGACTGATAGAGAACGTCATTCTGCTTATAGCCGTTGAGCGAGCCGTAAAGATAGATATTGAGGTCGAAATCCCAAATACGGAAAGTATTATTGAAGGAGAAAGGAATCGGCGTTGTATTGCCGAGTTTAACCATATCAGCCTGGTCTAATTTTCCGTCGGGCGAGCCCGACAACACATATCTGCCTTCGCTGTCGCGCTTGATAGTCTCGCCGTCTGCCTCATACACATATCCGTTGATATCTAAATATTTGATTGACCCCGGAAGAGAGTTGGGCAGATGCGGATAACTCTCGCCTGCCTGAACTATCCCGTCAGTCAGGTAACCGTACACATTTCCCCAATCTTCCACCCAAGCCTGATAAGGTGCGGGGATGAAATCTTCATCGCGGGTGATGGTCTGATTGCGATAGTAAGAGAAGCACACATCGCTCGTCCAACCGAATAGTTTAGTATCCACATTGACTGTATGCAGCGTCAGTTCCACACCGCGGCTGCGATATACCGCCTTACTGTTATAGTCGATGGTGTTTATCTCGTTATACGACATAAGGCTCTTTGTCAGAATAACATCCGAGCGATCTCTCTGATAGAACTCCAACGACCCCGTCAAGCGACCTTTGAAAAATCCGAAATCGAGGGCAAGGTTTGCATCCGACAATGTTTCCCATTTAAGATCCGGGTTACCGAGTTTGGAAAGACCTATACCATTGACAAGTGAGCCGTCAATAACATACGAACCGCGACTAACACTATAGATAGTGTTGATACCTGTCAGGCTGCCGGCATTACCTGTCTGACCATAACCACCGCGCAACTTCAAGTCGCTCACCCAACTAACGCTCTTCATCCAATCTTCCTCGCTCAGGCGCCACGCCAGACTGACGCCGGGGAAGGTTCCCCATTGGTGCTGCTTAGAGAAGTTACTACTGCCGTCAACACGAATATTGAAAGTAACGATATAGCGATTGAGTGCAGTATAAGAAGCACGACCGATGAATGATGCCATTTGGCTTGAGCCTTTGCTTGACCAGATATTAGGGTTCTCCATCTCGGCTGTACCGATATTGTTCATAAGGGAGTTATCGGTCGGGAAATCGGAGGTAACGACACCATGTCCGTCCCACATATTTTTCTTCCACTCCCAACCTGCCATAACGCTTAGGTCATGTTCGTTATTCCAATTATGAGCGTAGGTAGCAGTAGCATTGATGATGCCTAACTTATTGTTACTCGTCTGCTTTGATGCTTGTCCGTTAAGGCTGGCACCTTTGAGCGTCGTAGTCGGCACATACTGATCTGCGCCCGAAAACTTCATATCCACACCACCCGTAGCACGAATAGTCAAGTCCTTTATCGGTTTCACCTCAATATAGCCCGTCAGGAATACATCGCGAGAATACGACATATCGGTTATGTCCAATAGGCTGACGGGATTAGGATAGATATTCGGCCTGTCGGGATTATCGGCATACGACCCGTCAATATTATACACCGGCACCGTCGGATTGAAGGTCATTGCAGAATAGATAAGCGCAGCGTCCGACTGCCTGCTATCGCCCAACGGCACATCATTATACTTGAGGCTCGTGAACGAGGTATTGACGCCGGCACGAACATACTTGCCGAAATTTTGGTCGAGGTTGATACGCCCCGTGATACGCTGCATATCATTGTTCTTGGCTATACCTTTGTGATCATAAATACCGAGAGAGAACAGGTACTTCGTATTCTCCGAACCGCCATTGACGCTGAGGTTATGTTCATTAACAAGACCCATACGAGTAACCTGCTTCATCCAATCGGTACCGCGACCTACATAATTATCTATCTGCGACTGCGAATAACGTTTCTCGTCTGATTTGTCTAATTCTTCAAACACTCTATTCTGCTCCGTCATAAAACCTTTGGCATCGAGGAACTGAGGCGCATCTTTTATCGTTTGGAAGGCGACGGAACCCGAATAGGTAACCTCCGCCTTACCCTCTTTACCTCGCTTGGTGGTTATAAGGATAACACCGCCGGAAGCGTCAGAACCGTAAATGGATGCTGCTGACGCATCTTTCAAGATATTGATACTCTCAATATCGTCAGGCGAGATATTGATAAGTGAGTTATCTTTGTCGCTTCCGCTATAGCCTGTTCCGCTATTAAGGCTGCTCGCCTGCAACTGCGGGATACCGTCAATGACGATAAGAGGTTTCTGCCCTGACAGACCGCCGCGAATAGTTATCGACTGTGAAGCACCGGGCGAAGCAGAGTTGGAGGAGATAAACATACCGCTTGTTCGACCGCGGAGCATCTCACCCACACTGGCGGAAGCAGCCTTCGGCAACTCGTCAGCCTTAACAACCTCTACCGAACCGGATATATTGCTCTTCTTCGAAGCGCCATAACCAATAACTACCACCTCGTCAATCACCTTCGTATCAGGCAGTAGCGTAACACTCATATTAGCAGCGGCAGGAATGGTCTGAGTAACATAACCCATATAAGAGAACACAAGGTTCTGACCTGCCGTTGCATTCAATGTAAAATTACCGTCGAAATCGGTAACGGTACCCGATGTCGTGCCTTCAATGACTACACTTGCGCCAATTACAGGTTCACCCGTCTCGTCAAACACGACACCCGTAATATCAGCAAACAACAGCGATGCCGACATCAAAAAGGCGAATAAGAATATATATTTCCCGCTCGCAGAATATGCGGGTAAAGAACGGAATTTTGCTTTCATAGCTTATACTATTTTTTGATTATGTAACACCACTTAATTGCTGTATCGAAACTGATAGTAGCATTTATATCTTCCGCAATAGTCGGCAGCGAAGCACCATCGCCTGCGCCGTCTTCCGAGAACCACCAGCCTGCTGTCTCACCGCCGTCCGCCTTCCAGCAACGCCACATGTGCGACCAATCGGTCATAGTGGAGAAGCAGAAATACTGATTACCTTTGTATATAGTAATGTCACTCTTCTGCTGATAGAGTGTCTCACCCTGCTCCATCTGCGTGAACGACCAGCCGTTCCAGTCGGCAGAGTAATACAGCGGACTCACATCAGCATCGGAAGTGTCAAATTTCCACTTGGAGATCTCATTATTGCGAATATCGACCCATAAGCCCCAATAACCTTTGCCGGGTTTGAAACCCTGCACATATCCGGGTTGCGACTGCACACTGATTATACGCTCTTCTACAAGAGGCGACTCACCGAAGAGAACAGCACCGTTCGTTTCTAATGTCGGTGTGAACATAAACTCCGTCTCGTCGCTTTCCGCATATACAAACACCTGATACTGATAGTTATCCTGACGGCTCATATATTGATAATAGCCGAATACATAATCGTCCTCGTCCGTATTACTCTTGAAAGCGAACATATAAGGATAATCGCTTACCTCATCAAGCACCTCAGGAAGCATCACCACTAATATATGCTCTGACAATGTTGTGTTACCTGAATTATCGGTCAGTTCAATCGTCATCGGATACGAACCGCGTGCAGTGAACACATAGTTAATCTGTATCGTTTCCTCTCTTTTGGTGAGGGGAAAGGTCTCATCGTAACCTACTGACGGTATCTTCACTTCAGCCTTTAGCAACATATCTTCGCCATAGAGAAGCGGTTTCAAAGCACAAACACCCTCGCCCGTTGCCTCGTCATACTCGATAGCTATTTGCTTCTTCAGCCCGCCTATATACGGGGCTGTGGTAGCAGGGGTATAACGCATAGTTATCGTCTTCTTCATCTGCGTGCCATACACATCTGTTGCTGTTATCAATAGCTCCTGTGGAAAAGTAGCATCGGCAGGCACTGAGAAAGAGTAGTCAAAATTCCACACAACCGGTTTTTGGCTGCTCAAGTCAGTTATCTCTGATATCTTCCACGCATCGCAACTGATAGTAAGCGACTGCAAACCGGTATAGCAAGACGCTTGTCCCGCAATGCTTATTTCCTTTCCGGGGAAGGCATCAATAAGTTCGGTATCGACATATAGTCCCGGGCGCAAATCTGCTCCCTCCTCCTTGCACGCAGTCAGCAACGCTGCCACGCCAAAGATAACTAAAAATATTTTCTTCTTCATACTTGTTTTTTTCTGCTTATTAGCATCGCACATTAATGCGCGATTACATTGATTTTAACTCTCGCACATATCGCACATTGACGCACAATTGACTTAATTATACTTTATCGCCTCCCAAGCAGGTAACATCTTACCGCTGAAGTCGAAGAGAGTAGAGTTTCCCGTTACATTCTTCTCATCTTGTTTCCAGCCGCAGTTAGGTGCGGCGATATAGACGGGATCCCAATAAATATAACCGATGATCCTATCGCCATTAACCTTTATCTGCTCTGAGAGTGAGAGCATAAACTCTCGCTGTGCCTCTTCTGTCATATTCTCATAAGGCTTATTATCAGCAATCTGTCCTAAAGAGCCGTCTGCCAAAGTCTCAGCCCAGGCAAAGCCTACTTCCATAAAGATAAAATCCTTATCGTAGAAAGCGGTAAGGTTGTTGGCAAAAGTTATCATCTCCTCTATCGTCCTATTGCCGTAGAAGGGATAATACGAAGCACCTATTACATCATAATCGAGGTTATTATTCCTCATAGCAGATAAGAACCACTTATATGTACCTTCGTCGATTGACTCGCTCGTTGTCAGATGCAAAATAATCTTCGCTTCGGGGCACACCTCTCTGACCGCCTTACTGCCTTGCGCAAGCAACGCCGCGAGATTATTCATATCGTCGCAATAGCCGCTCGCGCTGTCGCGCGGAGCCGACTCGCCGTCCTCTATCCTATCGAAGAGGATACCTGACTGTATCTCATTACCGAGCGACACATACTGAGGTGCAGTGCCTTGTGCCACCATCTTTTCAAGAAAAGACTTAGTATAGGAATACATCGCCTCGTGCAACTGCTCATTAGTGTAATTTTTCCACTCGTGCGGTTTATACTGCTCTGCACCATTGGTCCAATAGTCGCTATAATGGAAAGTGAGTTCAATCTCCATTCCCGCTTCTTTGGCTCGTTTTGCAAGCGCAAGAATATTTGCCTCGTCCTGCACACCTTTATACATCTGATTACTCGGATAGTAATCAGCGTTGCCGGGGTCGTTATATAATCTGAGGCGGGCGAGGTTCATACCGTTTTGGGCACTAAGCATAAACGGGTCGCCGGCATTGCCCGACATATCAGAATAAGCACCGCCGTTATTCTCAACCTGAGTAATCATAGAGAAGTCACCGCCTTTAATAAAGGGGCGTTTTTCATATACTGCTTTCAGATAGGCGGCTTTCAATTCATACTTCGCACCGCTTTCAATAACCTTGGCATCAAGGCTGAGAGTGCCGCCCGTAACCTCAACACCTCTCACGAAAGCGTGCTTCCATAGGGTTTCACTGAGAGAGACGGCTGAGGTTAACTCACCTGCCGACACAACAAGTACAGCATCGTCTGTTCCGCGAACATAAAACTCAAGATCATAAATACCGTTTTCTACATTAACGTTTCCCGACAAGGTCTGCACTTCAACCACCTGCTGCTGAGGTTGAGGTGTATCCATCTCACCGAGATGCCGAGCCGAACAGCCCAAAAGAACGCCTACCACTAACAATAGTAAAGCAATCCTGCGCTTGACAGGAAATAGACAAAATTTGTTTTTCATATATTATTGATTAGACTTTAGGTTGTCATCAGTTGAAAGTTGAAAGTTACAGTCGAAAAGTGAAAGTTACAATTGGTTATCGCAACCGAGCCGATTGCGTCCCAAGTAGTGAAAGTTGAAAGTTACAATTGAATAAAGTTACTGCTTTTTTTTTAGATAACAAAGTTTTTTAGCAAATTTTTGAAATTTATTTTACTAACACAGCTAAAATTCAAAATTATGCTTATGTACGCAAGAATCATCATTTGTTGTGATTTTGCAATACAAGTTTTGTCATTCGGACAAAAAGCAGTAATTTTGCAATAATGTATAGTACTCATCGCAACATATTATTTCACTCCGCTTATTATCGAATATCGGCTCTTTTCTTATTGCTGTGTTGCACCTCTATTTTTGAACGCTCGGAGGCGTTTTCCACTATACACGCAAGGACATCGTCGGAATTCTCTCGCGAAGATACTATTCAAGAGATAGAGGTTATCAATACACGAATAAGAGTACAACAACAGACAATAACATCCCCCGTTTCCGCCTTTGCTCTGCGTAAGATAGAAAACGAGCAACGCCTCAACTATAAAGAATTCTCCGCCCTTGTACCTAATCTCTATGTTCCTGATTACGGCAGCCGCATGACTTCGTCAATCTATGTTCGCGGTCTCGGCGCACGCATTGATAATCCGGTTATGGGAATGTATATTGACGGCATCGGACTTGCCAATAAAAACTCCTACGATTTCAGTCTCGAAGATGTCCGCTCAGTGCGCGTCTATCGAGGTCCGCAAGGCTCACTATTCGGACGAAACACTATCGGCGGAGTTATGGTTTTAGAAACACTATCGCCCTTAGAATGGCAAGGCACTCGAGCTTCCGTCGGATACGGCAATGCCAACACCATAGAAGTCAAAGCAGGACAATATATAAAAGTACAAAGTGACAAAGTACAAAGTGACAAAGTACCAAATGACGAAGTACAAAGTGACAAAGTACAAAGTGACAAAGTACAGGGTTTTGCGATAAATGCATATTATCGGCATAGCGACGGACACTTCACCAACACCTTCAACGGTGAGAAAGCGGACCGAATAGACGAAAGCGGCGTGCGGATAAAGTATGATGTCAGTAAAATAAAACAGAGCACAACAAGCACGGAAAAGGCGGAAAAGGAAAACGATAAATTGCAGATTACGGCGGCGTATAACTACATCGGGCAATCGGGATTTCCGTATCACGCACCGGAGAAACCTGTGAGCCACAATGACCCGTGCGAATATACTCGCCATAGCGCACAAACAGGACTCACCTACTTGTTGCACTTCGACAAAATGAACCTAAGCGGCACAACGGCGTGGCAGATGCTATACGACCGCATGAATATGGACCAAGACTACACCCCCCTACCCTACTTCACCTTACAGCAACAGCAGCGGGTGCATAATATAAGTCAAGAGTTGGCGCTGACACCCGAAAAAAACTTATGCTTCGGCAACGGCTATTCGTGGTACGGCATAACGGGACTCAGCCTCGCCTACACCCACAACCGCATGTCTGCACCCGTGCATTTTAAGCAAACAGGCATTGACTCACTTATCCTCAAGAATGCCAATAACGGCATCCATTCTGCCGGCTTTGCCGACAATATCAACATCGCTCTGCAAGAGAATAATTTCGTCATCAACGATGCTTTCTTAACCCAACAAGTAGAGGCGGGTATCTATCACTCTTCTTTTCTTACTTTCAAAAATGTTCAACTTGAAGCGGGACTTCGCCTGAACTACGAGTTTCAACATTTTATCTATGCCTCAGACGCTACCATACATTATACAATAGAGAATGTACTGCAAAATTATCGTCCTATTCACAGCCACATCAGCGGAGTAACTACCTTACCGTCTTTCGAGGTGCTACCCCGACTTGCCGTAAGGTATAACTTTCCGCACGAAGGATCGGCAGACTCCCCGTTAGGATCTTCCCCGTCGCACAATAGTAGAGAACGTCTCCGAACGTTCAATAGCATTTTCGCTTCCGTATCAGAAGGATATAAAGCGGGCGGGTTCAACACACAACTCTTTTCCGACATCTTGCAAAACAAAATGATGAGCGACATGATGTCGGATATGGGGGTACATTTCGCTCAGGAGAGCGAATATACCGTAAGCGATGTCATTACCTACCGTCCGGAACGCTCCCTTAACTTCGAAGTAGGCTGGTCAGGCGACATAAGATACGATGACGACCTGCGCCTGAACGGAAATATCACCCTATACGAATTAGAGGTGTTTAATCAACAACTGACCACCTTTCCGGAGCGTGGCACGGGCAGGTTGATGACCAATGCCGGACACTCACGCAGCATGGGCGGCGAGGCACAGGGGAACTTAGGGTGGAAAAATCTAACACTAAATATAACATACGGCTACACACACGCTTTCTTCACACATTACAACAACGGCAGAAACGACTATGCCGGCAAAAATATACCATACGTACCTGCCCACACTCTCAATGCAGGAATCGACTATCGCTTTATCTTCAACAACAGTTTTTTCCACTCTCTTCTTCTTAACTTGAATACGCAGGCGTTCGGACAAATATATTGGAACGAAGAAAACACGGAAACACAACCATTTTACGCCCTCTTGAACGCTAATATCGTTCTACAAATGAAATATATCACCCTTTCACTTTGGGGGAAGAATCTTACAAATACGCAATATAATGTATTTCGCTTCGTATCAATGGGAAACACCTTTATGCAAAGCGGAAAACCGATAACCTTCGGTGCAAAATTATCACTCGAAATATAAATATTATCGCGCATGAGAAAAATAACCTCGGCTGTTTACGCCTTAATCATCGCCTTATCACCCACCGTCACATCATGCTCACCAAAGCAGGGATTGTTTGAAGAAGACACCCCTACCGGCAGAATACTCGGAACGGTGATGGTAATTAATGGTTCGTACGATATTGCTGATAAAGATACTGTTTTCGAGGGGAAACGGTACGCCAAAGGCGACACCCTCTTTTACGACTATATCGGCAATAATATAGAGGCTGAAATAAACAAACTGCCAAACGAAAACGACCTTTACAATATAGTATTGTTCCGCATCTGCTTCTCCAATCACATGCCCGTAACTATTGATATGACCATACCTCGCGTCAGCATAGATACTCACGGCGTGGTGGAAGGCGATAGTATCGTTCCTTACGCCGGCATACTCGGCGAATACCCACGCTACACCATCCGTAACCTCAGAGGGAAAGTGATATACGATGCCGCCGGCAACCCCGCAGCACTGAACATAGATATGCGCTGCGGCAGGTATCAGACTAACTATCAAGGAACATACAAAAGTGACAAATAACTTAATAATCAATATCTAAAAACATTGTCAATTATGCCGAATACCATTCGGCTATTCCGACAAACAAAAAAACATTGTCAATTATGCCGAATACCATTCGGCTATTCCGACCAACAAAAAAAACATGAAACACTTCGGAATAATAGGGTATCCGCTCGAACATTCGTTCTCTGCCCAATATTTTAATCGGAAATTTAAAGAGGAAAATATTGATGCAGAATATTCTCTATACCCGCTAAAAGACATTAAAGATTTTCCGCTTCTGATTGAGAGACATCAGTTTGCAGGATTAAATGTGACTATGCCCTACAAGCAGTCAGTTATACCGTTTCTTGCCGGCTTAGACGAGTCGGCGAGAGAGAGTGGCGCAGTGAATGTAATTAGCATACGCGACGGGCTTTTGTGGGGTTACAACACCGATGCAATAGGATTTAAAGACTCTTTAAATCCCATTTTAAGAGAGAGTGATAAGCAGGCCTTGGTTCTTGGAACAGGAGGTGCGGCGCACGCCATCGCATACGCGCTGAGAGTACTCAACATTAATGCCACATTCGTAAGCCGGCAGCCCGCTACTGCCTGCGGTCTGCAACCGAACGTTCGGAGACGTTCTCCACTACCTGTTATTTCCTACCACGACCTAACCGAACAAGTAATGGCAACGCACCCGCTCATCGTCAACTGCACCCCGCTCGGTATGCACCCGCGTACAGAAAATAAACCGCCAATTCCGTATGAAATGCTAACTGCGGCACATTTTTTGTACGACTGCATTTATAACCCCGAAGAAACTCTATTTCTCAAAGAAGGGATACGCAGAGGTTGCCGGACAAAGAACGGCATTGAAATGCTTCACGGACAAGCACGAAAAGCATGGGAAATATGGGGAGAGTGAAATAACGGACACTACTTTTAACGTTCGGAGACGTTCACTACTTTTTTCGAGTACGGAAAGCACCAAAGAAACAGAAATATCATTATGAGAAACGCACAAATAAGTCCTCGCACCTTTGTACTTTGTACTTTGTCACTTTGTACTTTGTCATTATCTGCGCAACAGATAGCCTATTTTATGCCGAAGACGGAGGTGGTGCTTGATGTTACTTACGAAGAGGTGGTAGAGCAGCGAGGACCATTTTATCAGTATTCAGAACGCTACCTCGGTACGACGGATGTTGTTACTGCTGACAAGACTACCTGCATACTCACCGATATTGATATTCAAACAAGAGGGATAGCAGACCACTCAACGCAATATTTCTTCTCACCCGAGCAGGCGGGCATCAACTCTTTTACCCTCACGAAAAGCGGACTGATAAAAGATATCAACAACGCTAAGTACGAAGGACAGATGTACGATGTACGAAACGCTTGCACTAAGGACGAAGAACGAAAGATGAAGAACGATAGAGCGCAAATAGTAGAGAACGTCTCCGAACGTTCAATAGCCCCTTGGTCGGAGGATGTGTTGCTTGCGACATCGACAATCAAGATGGCTGACGGCACTGCAAAGCAGATCTACCGTCTTCGAGAGACTCGCATTAACCTGCTTGCAGGTGAAGTGGATAAAGCCCCCGCCGACGGCGATGCCATGCGTCAAGTACTCGCAGAATTGGACAAACAAGAGAGAGCATTGACATCACTCTTCATAGGACAGAAACAGCGCAATAAAAAGCATATCAGGATAACAATAGCTCTTGATAATATTTTAAGTTCCGACACGGAAAATAGTGGAGAACGTCTCCGAACGTTCAAAGAAACAGAAATAATAGCCTTCCGTTTCTCGCCCGTCAATGGCGTTGTAGAAAGCACTGACCTAAGCGGAGATCCCGTCTATCTCACCATCTCGGATATCTATCGTCCTCAGCAACCCGAAGCACCAAAGAAAGCACCTGAATTATCCGGCATCGCCTATTGCACGCCGGGCAGCGCAAAGATAAGTACAAGGTACGAAGGACCGCTTATGCTAAGGACAAAAGTAGAAGAGCAAGAAACAATTTATCTTTCGCAACTCGGATATACCGCCTTCTTCACACAAGACTTTATCAAGAACACCCCAAAACTGCTATTCGACACAAAAACAGGCGCAATAAAAAGTACTAAATAATATGCGCAAATTATTCACATATTTTGCCGCTCTTCTGTGCCTTTCGCTCTCTGCACAAGAGATAAGGTGCAATGTGCAGATTAACTCCGAACAAATTGAGGGTTCGAATAAGCAGGTATTCAACACACTCAAGCAGTCGATAGAGGAGTTCGTCAATAACTCTAAATGGACAAATCTCACCTTTGCCGAGACGGAGAAGATAGAGTGTAATATGCTCATCGTCTGCAAGTCATACGCCGACAACCTCTTCACCTGCGAGGCCACTATTCAGGCATCGCGCCCCGTCTTCAACACCGCCTACACCACTACTCTTCTCAATTTCAAAGATAACTATTTCAACTTCACCTATCAAGAGTTTGACCAACTGACATATCAGCAGGAAACATTCCAAACGAATCTTACTGCCCTGCTGGCATATTACGTCTATCTCATCATCGGTTACGACTGTGACAGTTATCAACGCCTTAGCGGCACCCCTTTCTTCACCGCCTGCCAAAATATAGCGATGACATGCCAATCGGCATCAATGGAATCAAACGAACAAGCGGGTTGGCAGTCTTCTCACTCTTCACGCAACAGATATACCATCGCCAATAATCTTACTGACGAGGCTTTCAAACCTTTCCGCAACTTCTTTTATGAATACCATCGTCTCGGTCTTGACGAGATGGCAACCAATGTGGCAGGTGGCAGGGCGCGTATCGCACAAGGACTGCCCGTACTAAAAGAAGCACAACAAGCAAGACCATCAAATTACGTCATCGGTCCTTTCCTCGATGCGAAGGCAGACGAGATAGTGAATATTTTCCACGATGGAACTGACAAAGAGAAAGAGACAGTATATAACCTTCTCACCAATATCGACCCTACCCGACAAAACACCTACGATAGGATAGTCAATTAAAAGTGGTAAGTGATAAAATACGCTTGATTAGATGAACAGACTTTACAATTTCTTACGGCGACATAAACCTTTTCTATGGGGATTACTGCTCATATCCGTGTGCCTTCTCACATGGCTCGCTGCTCAATGCAGATATGAGGAGAATATCTTCCAACTGCTTCCTCAGACAGAAAACGCTGATTACCAACTCACCTTTACCAATCTCCGGCTCAAAGATAAAATCTTCGTGCAGGCAAGATACAAAGACGATGACGACAGTGCAGACCCTGAGCGACTTGCCGATGCTATGCAACTGTTTATTGATAAGGTAACGGAGGCTGACGAACAAAGCGGACACATACTCTACTCTCTATCAGAGATCGATCCGACCACTATCCTTGATGCGGCGGAATATGCTATGCAGCATGGGCCGGCATATATCGATATCTCCCCACAGCAACTTGACTCGCTCTGCTCTGTCGAACATATTCGGCAGCAGATGCAACTCTACTCTGATTTTCTTGAGACAGACATCGGGCAGAACTTCTACGACGTCGTCAGTTACGACCCCTGCGGCATAGCCTTAGGTTATGTTGCGAAAAGTACCGGAATAGATGCCAATCAGGCGCTGCTATCCTTATCGGACGAGCAGGATGGTCCGTCGCGGTTTATGTATAACCACATCTTTGCAGGCGGAGGTAAGGCCTGCATAGCCTTTATCACCCCCTCTTTCGGCACCGACGACTCCAGACGGGCAAGCCGACTGCTCAATATGCTCAATAAGGTACGCGACGAGGTGCAGCAAGAGTATCCCGATGTGGACATTCTCTACCACGGCACTATCATTCTCGCCGGAGGTAACAGCAGACGCATGCGCCAAGACCTTGCCCTCACAATAGGCATATCTCTCACTATCATTATTTTGCTGCTTGCCTTCTTCCTCAAACGTCCAACGTACATAGTGCTGACAATACTGCCTATCGGATTCGGAGTGTTGCTTGCCATGTCAGGGTTATACCTGACAAGAGGCGGGGTTTCGATGATGAGTCTCGGATTGGGTTGCGTAATACTCGGCGTAGCGTTTTCTTATGTCCTGCATGTGCTGATACACTATATCTATACAGGCGATATTCACGACACTCTCAATGTGCAGACGCGCCCCGTACTTCTCGGTTCTCTCACCACTATCGGTGCTTTTGCCGGACTGCTCTTTACGCAGTCACAACTGCTAAAAGACTTCGGGTATTTCGCATTGCTCGTCATCCTTGGTACTACCTGCTTCAGCCTGATGATAATGCCCCAATTCCTGCCCCGCAAGCATACACCCAACAAACGAACATTTGCACTTCTCGAGAAGGCAAACTCTTATAATATTGACCGAAATATACCGATTTGCGTGCTGACCGTTTTATGGGTAGTCGTATGCATCTGCTTCTCCGGCAAGTATGAGTTTGACAGCAATCTGCGTAATATTGGCTATGTAAGTAAAGAAACCGCCCACGCACAGGCATCGTGGAACGAACTGCTGAACGAAGGACTGAATCAGCAATACTACGCCTCCGTTGCCCCGACATTGGAAGATGCACTCGAGCAGTTACCTCTTATAGAAAGCACTATCGACAGCCTGCGAGAGGAAGGCACGGCAGTAGGCGGTATGAAGCCGTCGGTTATGCTTCCTTCGCTCGTTCAGCAACAGCAAAGGATAGACGCATGGCGTGCCTACTTTACCAAAAGCAAACAGAGAGAGGTGTGGCGCAATATACGCGAGGTATGCGCCGAAACGGGTATCGATGAGGACATGTTCCTACCATTTAGAAAGATGATGGATAAACCAAGACCCGCCGAACTGCTGCCGGACGCCAATATTCTGCCACCCGAGATTATAGAAAATTTTGTGGAGCAAACACACGGCAAATACCTCGTCTATTTCCCCGTCAAATCAACCGTGGAGAATGCGAAAGAGGTCAAAGACCGCCTCACGCCCGTAAAAGGCTGTATGGTGATGGACCCGTATTATTACTGCACTGATCTCGTGGAACTTATTCGTAGCGACTTCAATATCATTATGTGGATTAGTTTCGGCTTCGTCTTCCTGCTGCTCATCCTTACCTATCGCAACTTGTGGCTCACGCTCATAGCACTTGCGCCGATGTTGCTCTCGTGGTACACCGTACTCGGTGCGATGGCACTCTTCGGACAACCGTTTAACCTCGTAAATATTGTGGTGTCATCGTTCATATTCGGTATCGGCGTTGATTATTCGATCTTTATTCTCGAAGGTCTGCTCTCTGAAAACAAAGACCAAACAATGACATACAACAAAACGGCTATCACACTGTCAGGCACGATACTCGTCATTTGTATGTTCGTGTTAGGTTTCGCTAAACACCCGGCTATCAGCAGCATCAGTTTTGCTTCGCTCATTGGTATGATAACCACCATCTTACTCTCCTATACCATCGAACCTAATCTATACAAACTATATAAACGATTTGCTAAAAAATGATGAAAAAACACATATCGGCACTTTTTGCTGTCATATTAGCAGTAAACGCCTTAGCAGCAGATATTCCTGCTTCCGTTCTCGCGTTGCATTCTTCTGACGAGAATACGGAGTACGACATTACGGAGAGCAAGGTAATGCCTAAACTAAATAAAACGATTACCCGCGAGGGTAAGATGCTCTTTCAAGCGCCTGATGATTTGCGCATCGACTTCACCGAGCCCGCAGGCGACTACACCCTTATTACCAAGGACATATTCGAGGTTAAGAAGAATGGAAAGGTGCAGCATTTTAATATCAAGAACCCGACGCACAAAATGAGCATCTACCGCGCCACCCTACTCTGCTGCCTTGCCGGTAAGGTGGAGGAGGCTGCACGGCTAAACGATGCCACAGCCGAATACAAAGAAGCAGGCGGAAAATATGTCTGCACAATCAAGGCAGACAAAGCCATCGGAAGGGAAATAGAAGAACTGCTGCTTGAATACGACCGCAAAACAGGCAAACTCCTCTTGATGAAAATAACCGAAGGCAACGGCAACTACACAGAGTACAAAGTGTCTAAGTGACAAGTGTAATCTTTTGAAAGTAATAGCAACAGCACATAACGGTTTTCATAGCAAGTTTGGTGTACCGCGCCAGACGGAGTCCGACAGCGTGCTACTCACCCGTATCGTTTTCACGCCCGAATACCGCGTGGGCGAAGCCCTGCGTGGGATAGAAGCGTTCTCTCACCTTTGGCTTATCTGGGGTTTCGAAACGCCTTTTGCCGGAGGTGAGAAGCATTACACAGAAGCCGAATGGTCTCCGACAGTGCGCCCGCCGAGACTCGGCGGAAACACCCGCGTCGGAGTATTTGCCACCCGCTCACCCAACCGTCCTAACCGCATAGCACTATCCTCCGTCAGACTGCTCAAAGTGGAGGACACGCCCGAAGGCAAGACCCTGCTCGTACAAGGTGCCGATATGATGGACGGAACACCGATCTACGACATCAAGCCATACCTGCCTTATACCGACTGCCACCCCGATGCCACAGGCGGCTTCACCGATGCCGCCCCGAAACGCCGCTTACGAGTCGTTTGGGAGAATGAGGAAAGTCAGGGCAGAGCCCTAAAGTCGAAGGTTGAAAGTTCAGAGTTTGAACGCTCGGAGGCGTTCTCCACTAATATTGAACGCTCGGAGGCGTTCTCCACTATTAACGGACAGAGCCATAAAGAGATAGAAGAGATAATCGCTGCCGACCCGCGTCCTGCCTACCATAACGATGCCGAACGCATCTACGCCTTTGACTACGCCGACTTCAATATCCGTTTCAAAGTAGAAGGCAACACCGCAACTATTCTACATATTTCTTGCCGCGAGTGACCTACCGTGCTGACGTACTGCTGTTTTTCCGCCATTTCCGCACTCACACGTAGCACTTCCGCACTCGCACTTTGCCTACTCCGTACAACGCATTTGTAAAAAAATGCGTTTTTTTTTATTATTTCTTGGCATTGTCCGAAAATAATAGTAACTTTGTGGTAATACAACAAATTAACTGCGATATCGAACCATGAAGAAAACTATTCTCACAACTATATCAGTTTTCTTGGCATTAGCCGTATCCGCACGCCCTACAGCCAATCATTACACCGAACTAAACAACAAATCCGGCATCAATCTTTGGAATGCCATTTATACCTGTGTACAGAAAGGTTACACCTCTCTCGGCTATGACGGTTTATATGCAGCCTATCAGACGACCGATATCGATGACAACGGACAAATTATTGATATGTACGGTGGTTGCTTATTCTCCACCTCAAATCAATGTGGCAACTACAATGCTGAATGTCAGTGTTACAACAGAGAGCACTCTTTGCCGAAGAGTTGGTGGGGAAGCGGTAATGAAAAGACCAATCAAGGTTGCGATATTTTCCATGTTGTGCCGACAGACGGCTATGTCAATAACCGCCGCGGTGCCTACGCCTTCGGCGAGGTTGATGAAGCCACCTATTCATACAACGGCAATAAACTCGGCAGTTCGTCCATAGCCGGTTATAGCGGCACCGTCTTCGAGCCGCAAGATGAGTACAAAGGCGACTTCGCGAGAGGTTATATGGGAGTTATTGCCAAGTGGCAACTCAATGCCACTTCCGGTGCCGGCGGTTCGATCTTCAATAATGACTATACCGAATCAGGCAACTTCGGATTGACCGCTTACGGCATAGAGCTACTTATGAAATGGCACAGGCAGGACCCCGTATCGCCAAAAGAGAAGCAGCGCAACGACGGCATTGAGCAGACCCAAGGTAATCGCAACCCGTTTATCGACTATCCCGAACTCGCTGAGTATCTGTGGGGTAATAAGAGAGGGCAAACCGTCAGCCTCGCCACTCTCGTCAGTGCATACGATGGTTATGTGCCCGACACCACACAGACAGCACCTATTGACACCACTCAACTCAATCCTACTGACACCACCCAAATTACCCCTGCAGACACCACACATAATGAGCATATCATCATCGGCGGCAACGGCAACTATGTAAAAGTAAGGGGTACTCTCGCCAATTATAGCGGTATCTACCTCATTGTATATGAGCCTAACAGCATCTGCCTTAATGGTGCAATAGCCACTCTTAATGCCACCGATGGTGCTAATACGACTATAACCATTCAGGACAGCATCATAGCCTCGTCAGACGAGATAAACAGCTATGCCATCATCATTGCTCCTCTTGACGCGGGGTATAGTTTGCAAACGACAACGGGACTTTATATAGGCAACTCGCAGAAGAAAATGGCATATTCCGAAACGCCCGTAGCCTATACTATTTCCAATAACGGAGCTGAAGCGATCATCAAAAACGGCAATTATTCACTTCAATATAATACAAGCACGAACTACTTCCGCTTCTACACCTCAGGTCAAGGCTCTATCGTACTCTACCGCAAGGCAGAATCGACTATGACCGAAGCAGTGGAAGAACACGTTAACCGACATCAGGCAAGGAAAATAATACGAAACGGCAGAATAATCATTATTCGCGATGAAACGGAATACGATATAATGGGGATAAAGAATTAAGAATTAGTAGAGAACGTCTCCGAATGTTCTGGTAGTAGAGAACGTCTCCGAACGTTCAGGTAGTGGAGAACGTCTCCGAACGTTCAGACCTTAGTCGGCATTCAATGCCGACTTTATAAAGACGAGAGATATAAGTGTAGTGGAAAACGTCTCCGAACGTTTTAAGTGGAAAACGTCTCCGAACGTTTTAAGTGGAAAACGTCTCCGAACGTTTTTAAGTGGAGAACGTCTCCGAACGTTTTAACAGGTAATCAAAAACACAAAATACAATGAAAAAACTACTATCAGTAATTGGCGTGTTGTGTGTCACTATGGCACTTCAAGCCAAGACTATTTACCTTAACACAGGCGGCTCCGAGTTTTGGAATCAAGATGGTGCTGTATTCTTTGTTCACTCATGGACGGGTACAGACACCAATGTGCAGGACATAAAGATGACGCTTGTGAGCGGCGATGAGTACTCTGCGGATGTGCCGGACACCAACGATAAGATTATTTTCGTTCGTATGCCGGCAGGAAGTGCGACGCTTAATTGGGACACCAAATGGAACCAGACCGATGACCTCACTATCCCCTCAGACAAAGATACCTATACCATCACCGGCTGGGGAGCAGGCGATGGTATCTGGTCGCAGCACGGCGAGGCTCTCTGTATGGGTAAATACGGCTTGCTCGTTGACGGACAATTCGTAGCATGCACCAAAAACGCCTCACAAACAGAAATCACAGAGTATATGATTCTGAATCTCCCGCTCACGGCAGGACAGACGATTCAAATCTACGACTCTTGCAATAACGCCGCATGGGTTATAAGCCAATATGCATCTTCAAGTTACGAATTTACTATCACTAACAACAAATATGTTGTGGCAGAAGACGGGGAGTATGACATCTACATTAAGTTTATCTACGGTGCCGATGAGATCTATATTCACAAAGCCGGCACCAACGGTTCTGCCGTTCCTTCGCAATGCGGCGACGTACTTCTTCAAGGTTTCTACTACGACTCTTACGAGGTTGACTCTACTCACGAGGGTACTCTCACATACGGCGACACTAAATGGAGGACCCTCCTCAAACAGGCAGGCGAGATAGGTGCATACTTCGACCTTATCTGGTTACCGCCGTCAGCATACTCCAGCGGCGTAGGTTATCACCCCAAACAATACTCTAATCAGAACTCTGACTGGGGCAGCCGCGCCGAACTTGAGAACCTCATCAGTGCTTTCCACAACAGTAACACAAAGGTCGTTGCCGACATCGTTATCAACCATGTGGAGGCAATGGCATCGTGGTGCGACTTTGCGGTACAAGACTTCGGTGAATACGGCGTATTCACTCCCGACGGCTCGTATATATGCAGCAACGATGAGATGAACGCTGATTGGACACGTGCCGACTCTCTTGCCGGCGACTGCTGGGGTACCGCAACCGGCTCCCCCGATGACGGCGAGAACTGGGACGGCGCACGCGACTGGTCGCACGACAAAGTGTATGTGCAAGATATGTTCAAGGCATACCTGCAATGGATGAAGAATGTTATGCACTACGATGGTTGGCGCTATGACAAAGGTGACGGCTTTAACAACTGGCACATGGATAACTACAACCGCGCTTCCGACCCGTATATCGCCTTCAAAGAGCACTGGTCGAGTGTCGATAATATTAAATACGGCATTGAGCAGGCAAACATGAATGTTATGGCACTTGATTTCCAGACCAAATATAGCGTTATGGATAATTTGGCGGGCTGGAATTATATCGGGCGCGGCAACGGACTGCTCAGCGACAACTATTGGCAACGCTACGCCGTGACCTTCGTTGATAACCACGACATGTTCCTCCGCAGCGATGCAAACGGACAGGAGTTCGGCGGATATCAAAACTCGATGACTGATGACCTTAAGTTCCGCCTTCTTAACGCCAATGCCTTTATTCTTGCCATGCCCGGAGTACCTTGCGTCTTCTACCCGCATTGGGCTAAGTATAAAGAAGAGATCAAACCGATGATTAACGCTCGCCACCTTGCCGGCGTGCATAACGAGAGTGCAGTCACCGATGAGTATTGGGACGACAACAACAGCGGTTATCAGGCTACTATCCACGGCAAGAACGGATATCTCATCCTCTGCCTCGGCACGAAAGCCAACAAACAGGGTTTTGGCAGCGACTATAAACTGATCGCCTCAGGCTATAACACAGCCTACGGACATAACGAGAGTTATGAGATGTGGGTTAACGCCACCGGAGATGTGGCTCCGGGGATTATCGTAACTCCAAGCACCACCTTCGAAGATCTCAATGCCGGTATCAATGTTACTATTCAGGCAGTGGGCGGCAGCAGCAACGCCGTTATCTATTACACTACTGACGGCACCGACCCGACAACTTCTTCTTCCGTCTATTCCTCTACTCTTAATTTCAAGCAGACCACCACGCTCAAGGTGATGGCGGCATGCGGTACGGCAACGTCGAATATCCAAACCTACACCTATACCTACCGCGAACCGCTGCAACGAGGCATACGCGTTCGCTTCAATAAACCCGACGAGTGGGACAAGGTTTATTTCTACGCATGGATACCCGGCGTGGACGAACAAGGTAATGCCACATCTGAAAATCTTATGGGAGCATACCCCGGGCAGCGCATCTATCAGGATAGCGAAGGTTGGTTCACCTATGAGTTCGATGCACAAATGGACTCCGTCAACTTCTGCATCAACTCAGGCGACGACTGCGGCGGCATCAATGTGCGCTCTAACGACCTCGTTACCGACTATGACGCTTGCTACGGCTGGCGCGACGGTAAAGAGACCGACAGTTCAGAAGAGATATTGCTTGACTGCGAGACAGACCTCCACCCTGACTTCGACCTCGCCATCAGTCCTGCCTCCGGCTTCTTCCGCGACCAAACAGTCGGGCAGGATGTTACTATAACCGCTATCGGTGCCGAAAACGCAATGATTTATTACACTACCGACGGCAACACCCCGACAACGGCATCACCTTCGGCGCAAGGCTCTGTTACGCTTAATGTTAAGCGGACCACAACAGTCAAGGCATACGCTATGAAGGGACAAGAGGCAACAAGAGTATATTCAGAGACCTATCAATATAAGGCCCCGCAACAAGGCGCAATAACCGTTAAGTTCATCAAGCCGGAAGAGTGGACTGATCTCTACCTCTACGCTTTCACACGAGTAAAGGTAGGCAATAAGTATAAAGATACGCCTTATGCCCTCAACGGCGGTTCAGCCAAGTGGCCGGGCATGAAGTGGACACAGAAAGACGGCAATTGGTACACCTATACCATGCCGGATAATATCTCTGAAATTTATGTTATCTTCACTGAGGGCAACAACAAACCGCAGACGCAGGATATCTACCTTACAGAGAACACCTGCTATGTGTGGAACCCGAACTGCGGCAAGGCAGTAGTCAGTCCTAATTGCGACGGCAAGTACGACGATGCTATTGACGATATCGAAGTTGACATGCCCGTACTTGACCTTGGTAAACCCATGTATAATATTCTCGGTCAGCCCGTTACACCCGAATACAACGGCATCATCATTCAAGAGAACAATAAGTTCTTGCTCAGATAAGCAATAATAGTGGAGAACGTCTCCGAACGTTCAGACCTTAGTCGGCATTAAATGCCGACTTTATAAAAACGAGAAATATAAGTGCAGTGGAGAACGTCTCCGAACGTTCAAATGATAAGCAATAAAAATGAGAAAGAGATTCTTACTTTTGATATTATCGGCGGTTTGCTGTTTCTCGCTCAATGCGAGGACTCTCTATCTTGACACGGGTGGATCTTCGCTGTGGGAGACGGGAGGCGCACAGTTCGCAGTATGGCATTGGCAAGGCAGCAATAGCGGCAGTTGGTCGGCATTGATGACCAATGTGTCGGGGTCTGTCTGGCAAACGACGATTAACGATGCGAGCGACCATGTTATCTTCGTTCGCCTGAACAACACTGCCACCGCTCCTGATTGGACTGCCAAATGGAATCAGACGGAGGATCTCACCGTTTCTGATGACTACGACCTATACATCATTACAGGTTGGGGTGAAGAGGACGGCAATTGGTCGCAGTATGGTGCTCAGCCTACCACTCCGCCCGTTACGCCCTCCGACTACTCCACCGCCGCACCGATGCAGTGCGAAGATGTGATGCTGCAGGCCTTCTATTGGGGCAGTAACCTCGACGGTGGTTACGGTGACACCAAATGGACAACGCTGTCCGGACAGGCAAGCGAGATAGGCCAATCGTTCGACCTCGTATGGTTACCGCCCTCAGCCGCAGCGAATAACGGCGGCATGGGGTATATACCTAACTGCTATAGTAATCAAGGCTCTACCCTATTCGGCAAGAGGGCTTACCTCGAATCACTCATATCAGCGATGCACAGCGCGGGTGTCAAAGTGATAGCGGATATCGTCATCAACCATTGTGGCAACCGCAGCAATGCCTGCGACTACTCTCCTCTCGACTTTGGCACCTACGGCTCGTTCAGTCCGCAGTCAAGTTGGATGACGAGCAATGACGAGGGCGTGAGCAGCTACGGCTGCTCAGGCGGCAGTAATGCTGACGACGGGCAACACGATGCCAACTACGGTCCGGCACGCGACTGGGACCACAAGAACACCCAAGTGCAGGCGATGTGCAAGGCTTATCTGCAATGGATGAAAAATGTGATGCTGTACGACGGCTTCCGCTACGACTACTGCGGAGGATATCATGTGAGCCATGTGGGCGACTACAACACTGCCGCCAAACCCTATTTCTCCGTTATGGAATACTGGGTGGGAGATGCTAACGAACTGAAGACGCGCATCGATGAAGCGGGCAAGAACACCCTCACCTTCGACTTCGCGAATATGTACACCGCCTTGCGCGACGGCATTGCTTCAAGTAACTACAGCAATTGTCTTAACGCCGGTCTGCGGGGGAAAGGCTACAGCCGTTACGCCGTCACCTTTATAGATAACCACGACACCTTCAATCGCGGTTCGGATAACTCCGATGTATGCGGCAATCGCGACGGCTCGTCAATCAACAACTCTTCTGTTATGTTGCAGTGCAACGCCTATATCCTCTCTCTGCCCGGAGTCCCCTGCGTCTTCTACCCCCATTGGGTACGATATAAGAGCGAGATACAGAGTATGATATATGCCCGCAAGGCGGCAGGTATCCACTCGGAGAGCACAATGCAGGAAGAGGCAGGCAACGGCTACTATCGCGCTACCATTCAAGGTAAGCACGGCAGTCTCAAACTGATGCTCGGCTCCGCCGCCAACGATGCTACACCGTCAGGATACACCCTCGCCACAAAGGGTAGCACCTATGCTGTCTATTACATCTCCACAAATGATGCAGTGCCATCCACCGATAGCACTCACCCAGCACTTGACACTGATAAACCTATGTTCAACCTGCTCGGACAACCCGTGACCGCCGACTATCACGGCATAGTGATACAAAACGGACACAAACATCTGAGATAATGTAGGAAAGACCTATACAATATTATTGTGGCAACTAACCTCTAAACTTCAAGTCAAATATATTATCAACCTTTAAAATTTATGTATTATGAAAAAGATTTTTCTATTTTTTGCAGCGGTTATAGCTGCTGTTACAGTATCGGCAGAGCAGAGTCTCTACTTGAAGCTGAGTGCAGACTGGGCAGGATATACTGACAAGTTTGCAGCTTATTACTTCAACAGCGATACAGACTATGGTTGGTCAGACTTTATGACCGCCGTTGCCGGTAAAGAGAACACCTATACCACAACCATCCCTGATGGTTATGCCAATGTCATTTTCGTTCGTCTTAAGGATGTTGCAACGGAAACGCGCTGGGATAATTATGACGGTGAATACAATGTATGGAGTCAGACCGTTGATCTTGTCATTCCAACCGACGGTAAAAACCTCTTCACCATAACAAGCACCGGCACCGGTAAAACGTGTACAGGTGAGTGGAGTGTATTCAGTAGCGAGCCGGACGCACCTGTTGACAGTGCAACGGTCTATTTTGTAAATATTCAAGATTGGACTACCGTGAATGTCTATGTGTTTGAGAGTACAAGCGGCAACTATGCTAATTATAAGGCGTGGCCGGGCGAGATGATGCATCTGACAGCTGAGCAAGTTTCGGATCATGACGTATATACCTACACTTTCCCCGCATCATTTGATGTGATAATCTTCAACAACGGAACGGATCAAACACCTAACCTTACATATTCATCCGATGCGCCATACTACGCCGATCCTTCTTGGTACGCAAGTCTTGACGCTATTAACCTCTCTCCTGCCAAGTTCTATATCACCGGTGACAGTGCTTTTATGGTTGCAGCAGGCATTGATGGAGACCACGCTTGGTGGGCTAACGCCATCAGAGTGGACGAAGACTCATACACCTTCGCTAATATGCCGGCTGGGTTCTACAAGATGAAAGTGGTGCCGACAGGCTCTTGGGAAGGTACAGTCATGGGCTTCGATGATCTGAGTGAGGTGGCAGACGGCCTCTTCGCTGACGACGACCGCAACGTATGCTTCACCCTTGAAGAAGCAGGTGATGTTGTTGTAACTTACAAAGTAACAGACGAAGGTACAATATTTACCTTAACGGGTAACTTCGCTGTTCCTTGCGCCGACACTTACGGAATACTCATCGGCGACCGCTTTGTTGAGGCCTATATCAATCCCGCTAACGAAAACGAATATATGCTCACCGACATCTACCTCGTAGAAGGCGATATCGTTCAGGTTTATAATGCGTGCACACAAGACAGCTGGATCATTACTAACTATAAAGAGAACAGTTATCAGTTCGAGATTGAAGATGCCAAGTACAAGGTGACGGAGAGCGCTAACTACGACTTCTATTTCACTATCTCCTACGGCAACGATGCTATCTATATCGAGAAGAAACTGTCAGATAGCCTCAATGACATCAATGCCGAAACAAATGCAACGATGTACAATATCCTCGGTCAGAAAGTAACAGACGACTACAAGGGCATCGTCATCATCGGCGGCAAGAAAATGCTGAAAAGATAAGATTTAGAAGTTAAATTTATCTTCATTAATATAGAACAGATATTCCGTAAATTTCGTCAGTCCGGTACTCGCCAAAAATTATAGACTAAAAGCGAGTACTGAATTGACGGATGGCGGGAACTCTTCTAAACACTTAACTATGAAAAAAATCTTAACACTGCTTATTGCCGTTTTATGCGTGGCAGGTATTAATGCAAAAACCATCTACCTCAACACCGGAGGGTCGGAACTATGGAATAAGGATGGTGCCGTATTCTTCGTTCACTCTTGGACGGGTACTGATGGTAATATTACGGATATCAAGATGACGGCAGCGTCAGGCGATGTCTATCGAGCAGATAATGTACCTGACGGCAACGAGAAGATTATCTTCGTTCGCATGCCCGAGGGCAGCGAATCGCTCAACTGGGACAGCAAATGGAATCAGACCGCCGACCTCGAGATACCGTCAGGCATGGACTGCTACACCATAACAGGTTGGGATGCCGATGCAGGTACATGGTCTGCCTATGGCGACGGCAACGGCAATCAAGGCGATAACCAAGGCGGCAATCAAGGAGGAAGCCAAGGCGGGCTGTCGGCAGGCGACAAGGATTATTTCCTCAAAGGATTCTGCAACAGCAAGGATATTGAGACCCCGACGGCGGACGAGTTATTCGAGAACGGCACTCTCACCTACACCTTTACGGGTGATAACAATTACCATCTCGGTTACTTCTTTATCCTCGTTTGCGAGCCCGGGCAAGTCATTGGCGAGCAGTATATGACGACGGAATATGTTAGCGGTGTCACTCACGCCAAGATGGTGCAGAACGGCTCGCAGAAATTCGGTGTACCGGAAGGCACCGTCACTTTCTACCTCTATGACAACGGTGACGGTAGTCTCGAACTGTCCACCGAGCCCCTCGCAGGCAAGACCCTTGTCGGCAGCGGTAGCAACGCTCTTGAGAATACTGCCGTACAGCATAAGGCTGTGAAGTTCGTTCGCAACGGCCAGATTTTCATCCGAAAGGGCAACACCATATATAATGCCCTCGGAGTGATTGTAAATGAGTAAAGAGATGTATTTGTTAAGTGTAAGAGACGGAATCCATTAGAGAGACGGTGAAAAACACCGTCTCTACCGGAGGCAGACAACGTTTTCAACACGGTAGAGACACTCTTCTCGAGCGTCTTTCAAACACCAAAATTTTCTCAAGCACCAAACATATATCAAAAGAAATAAAGTATAACAAACAATACTTTTTATTCAAACAATATTATTAACAAACAAAATCAAAGTATCATGAAGAAATTCCTTTCTTTCTTTGCTGCGATCTTTTTTGCAGCAAGCATGATGGCAACTTTACCAGAGTCCCCCACATGGGAGGCAAAGGAGTTGGCGGACATTGCTGATGGATCTACAGTGATTATTATCAGCAATTCGACTCAGGCTTCAAACGTAGCATTGCCATCAACCACCACCACTTCCAATCCGGCAAAGGTAATTTGTGAGATTTCAACGACGGATGAACTTACAACCATTACGGCTCCAACAGGTCATACCTTGCAAGATTTAGCATGGACGGTAAAAAAGCAAACATCTACATGGAAATTCTATCAAGAAGGTAGTGATGATGTTCGCATGTATTTGACCGGACTAAGTACTAACACCGGTTTACGTATCGGTAATGCCGATTCCTCTAATGACGAATTTGTCATGGGTGATTTAGGCTATTTACTTAAAGTTTCAACCGGTACACGTTATGTAGGACCATACGACAATAATGGTTCTGACTGGAGAACTTACAACACCGAAAATGCCACTAATTACAAAGGGGCTGCCCTAACGTTCTATGTACTAAAAACTTCCGAACAAGGCGGCGAGACCCCTTCTACCGTTAAGACCGTTTACTGCAAGGTGGCTCAGGACTGGTGGAAAACTGACGGCGCGGCTGTAGGTATCTATGCTTATGCTGACGGAGGCGTTCAGAACGCTGCTTGGCCCGGTGTTCGCATGACCGCTGTGGAAGACGAGACCGACCTCTGGAAAGCAGACATCGACACAGCTCTCTATGAGCACATCATCTTCACCCGCGTAAATGCTTCCGGTGACATTGCAGACTGGGGTGCCAAAACCGCAGATCTCACTATACCTGCCGACAAAGACCTTTACACCATCACTTCCACTACTGCCGTTTGGGGTAACCCCGGCGTAGAAGGCGAATGGTCTGTGTATGGCGAGGAGCCCGTTGAGACTCTCCCTGTAATGCAGATTGCCGGTGCATGGGACGTAGAGAACGATGCATGGGTACTTAACGCCATGACCGCCTCTGACGATGAACTTACCGCATCTTATGAGGTTGAGTTAGAAGCAGGCGACTATGAGTTCAAGATTATTAAAAACGGCTCATGGAAGACCAAAGCCAACAACGGCACGGCATATGGTCTGCACCGCGAATGGACCGGTGTGGCAGGTGTTACCGACGATGCTTCAGAAAACCTCAAGCTAACGGCTGATGTGGACGGTACATATACCTTCGTTTGGACATTCGCCAACGACTCTTTAGGTATTGACTTCCCTGACGCTCCTTTAGAAGAAGTAACCTATGGTATTTGGAAGGTTGTCGCCGAGACACCAAATACAGCAGGCTCTGTTTATGTAAACAACAGTCTCATAAAAGTTGCCGGTGTGTACGGCACCACAGTGGGTGGAGCTACATACACCTACGGCTCAGAAGCTTTCACACACACTATACAAGTCCGCAACGCTGCTTATCCGTCCAACAACAACCTCAATGGTACGGAGCAAAGCGGAAGCACCTCTCTTGTACTGACAGCTAACGACGATGTGGACGTAACGCTCTACTATTGCCGTCAGGAAGGTAACAAAGTACAAAACGATAGCAAAGATCTTATCGTATTTGACCAAGCATCTGTTTCCCAACAGATGAGCGGAACATTCACCGTAGTTGATTCTACCACGACAAACGGCTATCTCCTTGTTACCAAGAAACTCTCGCTCACCAAAGACCACGTCTATACCGTATCCGCCAAGGGTACCACAATCAAACTCTCCGGTATCAAATATACAGAAGCCGGTTACGTAGAGTGCGAGGACGGTCCTTACGCTATCCGCATCAACGGCACCGAGCTTGTAGAGACCATAGCAGGCGAGGAGTTCGACGGTTACACACAGTATGTTGCCTACCTGAGTCTCACCAAGAATGACAGCATTGAGGTTGTCAACACCAGCTGCGGCGCAGCATGGATGCCGACTATCGAAGACGGCGGTATGTCAGAGCACTTCACGATGGGTGTCAACGCCGCTACTATTGACACCACCGGCTGCTTCGACCTTTACATAAAGATGAAGTCAGGCGACGACAAGTTGTATATCGGCGCAGGTGTTTGCGCAGACGACACCATTAGATACTACATCGTCGGCGATTCCGCGGTAATGGGTAGTTGGGACCCTGCAACAGTAGGCGCTAAGAGCGACACTTATGTATTCGAAGATCTTGCAGCAGGCGAATATAAATTCCGCCTTTCACTTGACGGCACTTGGGATAACACCATCGGCTTCTCCGATCTTACCGAAGTGGCAGACGGTCTCAGTGAGGGCGATGACAACAACATCATCTTCACCCTC
>FLNU01000545.1_pt1 | contig 38828 bp, 29 predicted proteins | sample 1140361 | NCBI WGS metagenome assembly FLNU01 (sample SAMEA3878206, study PRJEB12797) | bioreactor metagenome | biome: Moose rumen | place: Sweden | collected 2011-10 | reverse complement strand
AAACAGAAATGGTGTCGTCGTCATAGATAAACTCCAGACGCTTGCCGACATATCTGGCCGGCACACTGTAGTGGTGTCTGTTCAGCCCAAAGTAGCGGTTGGGACACACTGTCCGGCCCCCAGAGCATGCGCACCGGGAAACGCTCTGCCGGAAGTGGGCGCAAGGTATCTTTTCCCACGTCTTCGAAACGCTGCCGCCGACTGTACGGACGCTTTGCCATCTGTCGGCCATTAAATGCTTCAAGAGACTCATGCAGCGCCTTATTGAGCGTGACGAGAGAATGGAAGTCCTTACCCTCGACAGCAGGATATATCTCCCGATAGGCCAGTTTGACGGCGTTCTCCACCAGGGCTTTATCTTGCGGATGCCGTACACGGGCAGGATAGACAGCACAGCCGTAGTGCTCGGCAAACTCGGCAAAATCCTCCTGGATTACGGGCTCGACCGCATCCGTCTTCACTACAGCAACCTTCAGATTGTCCGGCACAAGTGCCATCGGTGCACCGCCATAGTAGTGCAGTGCATTTTCGCAGGCTTTGATGAGGTCTTCCTTGCGCTGTGAGGATACGGCTTCCACATAGGTCAGACCGCTGGCAGGAAGGATGGTAACTGCCACCTCACAGGGAATGCTCTCACCTGTACGTGCATCATTAATGTGCAATTTGTCACCGGCATAGTCGATGTACATCTGGTCACCGGGGATATGCTCCACATGTCCTACGGTGCACTACTGCTTCATATAAGAGCGCAGATGAGAACAGAATGTTGAATAACTGTAGCCGTGAGGATAGTCGGTAATGTACTCAGCATACAGAGCCTTCTTCGTCTGCTTCCTGTTACGTCGCAGGCGTCCGGCATAGACCGACAGCAGAGGACGCAGATCCAGTTCATTCGGAGAAGGTACGACTTCAATGGCGTGTCAGCAGAACAGCAATTCCTACAGATGTTCCTCATCCAGACGGAGCAATTCGTTAATACTCTTCCCGAGTTCCTGATAGGATCGGATATACTTTCTCACTGTGCCAGGCGACAGGCCAAGTATCGCACAAATAGACTTTATGCCCATTCCATGGCTGTAATGTCATAGAATTTTCGTAATTTTGCCGTGCATTATCTCTGGCAATGTTTTAATGTTAGTATATTAGCCAAAGCGCGCCCCTCCAAAAGACGCTTGGCAAATATACAAAAAAGCCCCCACAAATTGCATGAATTTGCGGGGGTCATTTTTTTATCGTTACAGAGGGGTCAGTACCTTACAATTATCTGGGGTCCATTTTCACAAAATTCTCCAACACCCATTGAACGGGAGCCGGTTACAGAGACCGATGTGACAGTGGCCTCCACGCTTGCCCTTCTGAAGAATCCCGTCATACTGGTACTGACCCTCGGCATTTTCTTCGTCGTGGTAATCGACGTAGACACAAACTTTGTCAGTTCGAAGATACTGATTCAGCGGTTCGGATGGAGCAATGCCGAGGCCGGCATCGCGCAGCAGGTGTATTTCATCTGCCGTACAGCAGGTGCGTTCATCGGCATGTTTATCATGATGCGCATCAGCGACATTGCCTATTACAGGGCGAACATCCTGACCTGCATCGCCGTCATCGCCGTGCTGGCATGGACACCCGTGTCGGCACCGGTGACGCTGGCTCTGATTGGTGCCATCGGCTTCCTGTGTTCCTGCATCTTCCCAACCATCTTCGCCGTGGCGGTCAAGGCAGAGCCGGAGCATGCCAACCTCATTGCCGGACTGATGATAACGGCTGTGGCAGGAGGGGCGGCCACGCCTCCGCTCATCGGACTGGCCACCGACACGTTCCAGACCATCACAGCCGGCATCCTGGTCTTGCTGGCCTGCGCAATATACCTCACCTATTGTTCGTTATATTGTAAAAAGAATCATGAAAAGACTGATAGAGATAACCTCTCTGGGCTGCCTGCTCCTGCTTGTGGGTTGCAAGCCTTCAGGAGCACCGCGCTTCCCTATGAAGAGAATACTGTTACTGACCATCATCACATGGTGTACATTCGGCACGAACGGCTACTCGCAAGCCGACTACAAGATGGCAGGCCCCTACGAGGTGGTGGCCCGCGACGGCAAGTTCGCCTACACCAAGGCGGGCAGTGAGCGCGACATGAAGAAAGCCCTCGAATTTACAGAGGCAGGACGTACAGAGGACGCCCTGGCCATCATCAATGCCTACGCCTACAAACTTCAGCGTTTCGACGGCCACGACGCGCCGCTATGCCTCATACAAGGCTACTGGCTCGTCAGGGCCATGACGATTGCTAAGTTGAATCTTCAATCTTGGCAGGATATGGTGCGCCGTGCCATGCTGCCCGTGATTGACAAATTCGATACCGAATCGCCATACGCCAACGGCAACTGGGGAGCCATCGTCAACCGCTGCCGCATGGCCTGCGCCATCTTCCTGCGCGACAGCGTGCTCTATGCTTCTGCCATGGAGTATTTCCTCCACGCCAACGACAACGGCTCGCTGCCGCGATATGTTGGCCCGACAGGGCAGTGTCAGGAGACAGGGCGCGACCAGGCACATGTGCAGTTAGGATTAGGAGCACTCTGCGACATCTGCGCGATGGCCGAGGAGCAGAGCGACGACCTCTGGGGGGCACTGGACAACCGCCTGATGAAAGGTCTGGAATACACTGCGCGCTACAACCTGGGCTACGACGTGCCCTTCGAGACGTGGAAGGACTGCACGGGGCTCTACTGCGACTGGACGGAGCCGGGAGAGATGGGTCGCGGTAGAATCCGCAACATCTATCAGGCTGCCTACGACCACTATGTGGGCGTGTGCGGCCTACAGATGCCCTACACCAAGCGGCTGCTGGCCCTTCAGCAGAAAGCCGGGCGCAAGGGCGAAATACGCCGTGGGTTAGAGGCTGACGAGTTCACCGTGCCCGACGTTAAGCAAGGCACGCGGCTGCACCGCGCATACACCTATCCCGCCCCAGAAGGTGCACCGCTGAAGCACGACTACGAGATCTATGTCCAGCCCATCGGCGAAAAGGAATGGACACAGATAGACACCTACATGGCAAAGGTGAATGCGCCCGCCCCCACCGCAGACACCCTCGCCGTCCCGACAACGGGCCACCGCATCTCCGAAATCTCCTACTGCCTCTTCGACTTTACGGGCGTGGTATCTGTGCGCGTCGTCAGCAGGCACCGCAAGTTCGCCTCCGCACGCATCCGCCCGGACTATCGCGGCACCATAGCCAACGTGCAGAACGACTCCACCGTTCAGTTCTTCCTCTTCCAGCTGGAGAATGTCAGCGTGGAACTGGATGGCAGCATCACAGACAATCTGCTCGTCTTCACCTCCAAGCCACCCGTTACGAAGGAAGAAGCCGAGCGTGAGGCCAGGAAGCAGGGCCGCCGCTTCATCTATTTCCCTCCTGGCCTATACACCCAGGCCGACATCGACAAAGAGACCGCTAAACCCCTCTCCTCCGCAGAAGGGGCTGGGGCTACTATCTACCTCGCCGGCGGCTCCTACTTCACCGGCACCTTCGCCATTGAGGATGCCGAGAACGTCAGCATCCTGGGGCGCGGCATAGCCCGACCCACCGACGGCTACGAGGGCTGTCACGTACACCGCTCGAAGAACGTGCTTATCGACGGCCTGGTGCTCAACACCTGTCCCATCGGCGAGTCGCATGGCGTCACCCTCCACGATGTGCGCAGCATCTCCCATCCGTCATGGGGCGACGGTCTCAATGTCTTCGGCGGCAGCAGCGACATACACTACGACCGCGTGTTCTGCCGCAACAGCGACGACTGCACCACGGCCTACGCCACACGCAAGGGCTTCAGCGGCTCCACGCGCAACGTCCGCATGACCAACTCCACGCTCTGGGCCGACGTGGCACACCCCATCTTCATCGGCATCCACGGAAATGCCGAGCGGGGAGACACCATCGAGAACCTGACCTACGAGAACATCGACATCCTCTGCCAAGCCGAGCCGCAGGTGGACTATCAGGGTTGCCTCGCCATCAACTGCGGCGACAACAACCTCGTGCGCAACGTCCTCTTCGACAATATCCGCATAGAACAGATACATCAAGGCAGTATCCTGCAGGTGAAGGTGGGCTACAACCAGAAGTACTGCGCTGCCCCGGGCCGTGGCATAGAAGACATTACCTTCCGTAACATACGCTACTATTCCTCCCTTATCGGAGGAGGTCGGGAGGGGACTCCCTACCTCTCCGTCATCAACGGCTACGACGGCCAGCGCAAGGTGCGCAACATCCGCTTCGAGGATCTGAAAATCAATGGCCGCCTTATCTATGACGACATGCCCCGCAAGCCCCGTTGGTACAGCACCGCCGACTACGTCCCCATGTTCGTGGGCAACCATGTGGAGAACGTCACCTTCACTCAGCAACCGACTACGACAACAAAATAGCTAAAGGTTGCGGATACTATCTTGCCCAAAATCTCTCATCACATCGGGGAACATCCTCTTGATGAAGTCCGCTGGAGACGTCCCCCCGTCTATGGTCTTTCAGCCCCTTCGGGGCTGAGCAATGGGAATTCGTTCTCTAACCTCTAAACTCTAAACTTCTCTTTAACCACTAACCTCTAACCTTTAACCTGAGACGTGGCATGCCCGCAACCCCAGGGCCAATGCCCCGTCTATGGTCTTTTGGCCCCATCGGGGCTAAGCAATGAAAACTTCTCATCGTTTGGCTTCGCCGACGCGTTCGCTCGTCGAAAGAAACTTTAAATTTTCTGAGACGGGGCACGCCCACGTCTCTACGAGCAATGGGGGTTCGTTCTTTAATCTTTAATCTTTAACCCCTAACCTCTAAACTTTCTCTTGACCGAAAGTCACACTGTGCCATGGTGTAAACTGTGGTGTGCGGTACTGTTGTGAGTTAGAGTAGAATTTTGTAGGAATTGAGCAGGAGAAGTTGGTCTGGATAGGTGCGTGTGAGGGGTCGTGCGTAGTCAACGGTGAAGGTGACTACGTATTTTTCGTTGTCGAAGAGGTTGATGTCGATGCCTGAATGGGTTTCGAGGTGATGGGTGGCGGCCACGGTGGTACCGAGGGGATGGAAGGCGGGTGTGTAGAGGTGGCCAAGGTGGAGGTGGGCATCAATTCGATGGGCTAGGGTAAGGGGGTGGCTGTAGCGCAGGCCTGCCGAGGTGTGGTATTGGGTGAGGTTGAGTCCTTCGCCGACGCGACCTTCCCCGCCCCCTCCGAAGGTAGGGAGAGAGGAGGGAAAGATTGAATTGTGTACTTTGACTTGGTAGGTGGAGAGGCGGAACTGGGTGTCGAGTGCCCAATGGATGTTGAAGAAGTAACTGTATTGCAGTCCGGCAGTGATGGAGGTGGCAGTGCGCAAGGATGGCAGGGTGCCGTCGGTAGCGGTGAGTCGCAGGCTTCGCAGGGGGATGGCACTGCCGGAAAAGAGTGAGAGTGAGGTGGGTTGCTGGATGAATCGGGCCGTACGTTGCAGGTCATCGACGTAGAGCAGATGGGGGTTGATAAAGCGGCGATTGAGGATGCAGTCGGTCAGGTAGTAGGCGGTGTGGGTGGAGACTGTGCCGATGGCTGCTCCGAGTGTAAGGTCGGACATGTAGTGGGCATGGTGGTGGATGCGCAGGTATTGTGTGGTGGCTGCGGTGCCATAGCCGGCCACGGAAATCCACGGACTGTGGTGGCCAAACTCGCGGTGCAGGATGGTGGCACTCATGTAGGCCACGGCTGCGTGTCCGGACACGTAGGAGTGACGGTCCTGCTGGTCGGGACGTGTTTCGTGGATGGTGTGTTTGACGGCTGATGTGAGTGATGCGGTAAGGGCGATGGCCAGCGTGTTGGATAGATATAGACGGGGTTTCTGACTACGTGGGGTGAGGTGTGTGGCGTGGTGGAGTGCCCAGGTGGTGGCCAATGGGAGGAGTGCAGGGATGTAGTCGGTTTTGGATGATGTACGGTGGGGAAAGGGTTGTGGCAGGTCGACCAGTCTGTTTTTGAAGAGTTTGTGGGAGATGTTGGTAAGGGGAAAGAATTGCATGGGACTGATGGTGGTTTCACGCTTCAGTTGCTGTTGCTGCCAGGAGGCAAAGACCTGTTCCACCTGCTGGATGCGTTCAAGGCTGTCGAGTGTCTGCTGTATGGCTGTCAGGTCGAGGGTGTCAATTTCTCCCTCATGGTCTGCCTCTATCGCTCCAAAGGTGGGGAGGAAGTGAAAAATGAGGAGCGTGATGCGTGATGCGTAAAGCGTGAAGTATTTTCTCATTGCTCTTGACTCTGAGACGGGGCACGCCCGCGTCTCTATGAGTAATAGGAAATTTCAATTTTCAATTTTCAATTGACTCTCTCTATTTTATTTCCCCACTGCCGTAGCAAAGGTGGTGCTGAGAGTCGTAGAGGACGCAGTATTGGCCTGGTGCCACGCCGTGGATGGGACGGTCGGCTTGGAGGTGCCATGTATCATCGGCTGTCTGTTGAATGGTTCCTTCGAGAAATTCGGGGGTATGGCGTATCTTAAAGGATACGGAATGTGGCTGGTGAGGATTGTCCCAGGGACATTGGGTGATGAAGTGAAGGTCGTCCATGTCTATGTGGGTTTTGTAGACTTTCTGCGGGTCATATCCGTGACTGACAAAGACGATATTGCGCTTGGGATTCTTTTTTACCACAAACCAAGGACCTCCAGAAAGGGCAAGTCCTTTCCGCTGTCCAATGGTGTAGAACCAATGTCCCTTGTGTGTGCCCACTTTATGACCTGTCTCGAGTTCGCGTATGTCTCCAACTTGTTCGCCAAGGTATTTTCCGACGTACTCGCGATAGTCAATGTTGCCAAGAAAACAAATTCCCTGGCTGTCTTTCCTGCTTGCGTTGAGGAGATGGGCTTCCTCGGCTATCTTACGCACTTCATGTTTCCAAAGATGTCCGATGGGAAAGAGGAGTTTGGAGACTTGCAGGTTGGATATTTGGCAGAGGAAGTCGGTCTGGTCTTTCACGGGATCGGGCGACGTGGCCAGCCAAGTAAGTCCGTCTAACGTCTCGGTGGTGGCATAGTGGCCTGTAGCCGTACGGTCGAAGTCGTGACCCACTTTTTGTTCAAAGCATCCGAACTTTATGAGTTTGTTACACATGACATCGGGATTGGGGGTAAGTCCTTGACGTGCCTTCTCCATGGTGTAACTGACGACTTGTTCCCAGTATTCATGGTGCAAGTCGACGATATCGAGCCTGAGTCCATAGCGACTTGCCATCCACTGGCAAATCTCAATGTCTTCTTCGGACGTACAGTTCCATTCGGTATCGGAGTCCGGTCCTATCTTTATGTAGAAGAGGTGTGGGTCGTAGCCGGCTTCTTTCAGCAGATGAACGCTCACTGCGCTGTCTACTCCCCCACTGATCAATGCTGCTATTGTCAAAATGTTATAGAGGTTAGAGGTTAAGGGTTAGGGGTTAGAGGTTAGAGAGGTTAGAGGTTAGAGGTTAGAGGTTAGAGGTTAGAGAGTCGAGGCTCCTGGGAGCGCGGACGTCCTCGTCCGCAGTAACTTTAAATTTTTGAGACGGGGCACGCCCACAACCCCCTTCGGTTCTTTCTGCGGACGAGGACGTCCGCGCTCCCAGGGCAATGAGAATTCGGTTCTTTAACCCTTACCCTCTACCCTCTAACCTTTTAATTTTCAACTCAGTTCAAGCATCCGTTCAATAGGCTTTCTGGCCTGTTCTGCCAAGTCGCGGTCAATATGTATCTCTGGCCACTCGTATTTCAGGGCGTTGTATAGTTTGGGAAGGGTGTTGAGCCGCATATAGGCGCATTCGTTGCACTGACAGCCAATGGTCTCACTGGCTTCGGGCGGTGCCGGATAGAAGGTCTTGTCAGGACACTGACGCTGCATCTGGTGGAGAATGCCACTTTCCGTGGCTACGATAAATTCGTCAGCATCATCCTGGATGGCATACTTCAGCAGGCCTGCAGTGGAGCCGACGACGTCTGCCAGTTGCTGGATGGGTTGGGGACACTCAGGATGAACCAACAGTTTGGCTTTGGGATGTTCTTTCTTGAGTTGAAGAATGGCTTCGAGGGAAAACTGACTATGTACATGGCAACCACCGTTCCACAGGAGCATGTTTCGGCCTGTCAGGGCGTTGATGTAGCCTCCAAGGTTTTTGTCGGGCCCAAAGATGAGTGGTGTGTCCATGGGGAAGGAGTCGACCACTTTCTTGGCATTGGAACTGGTCACGACAATGTCTGACAATGCCTTGACGGCTGCTGTGGTATTGACGTAACTGACTACTTTATAGCCAGGATGCTGGCTGATGAACTCTTTCAGGTCTTCGGCACGGCACGAGTCGGCCAGCGAGCATCCGGCATTCAGGTCGCAAACCAGTACTTTCTTGTTGGGACAAAGGAGTTTGTTGGTCTCTCCCATGAAGTGGACTCCACACATGACAATGATGTCTGCATCGGTATTTGCTGCCCACTGTGCAAGTGCAAGCGAGTCACCAACAAAGTCGGCTATATCCTGAATGGCTGGTTCTGTATAGTAGTGGGCCAGGATGACGGCGTTCTTCTGCTCACACATGCGACGGATTTCTTTTGCAAGGTTCACCTCCTGGGGGATTGGCTCATCAGCGTAACCTTTTTCTTTCCAGTGTTCGGGAATGTTTTTCATAATTACATCTCCACTTCTTCAAGTTTGACAAGTTTGTTGACAATGGCATAGATGGTAAGTCCTGCTGAGGAATGAATTGATAGTTTACGGGCAATGTTTCGGCGATGGGTGGTAACGGTGTTGATGCTGAGGCAGAGATGGTCTGCAATCTCCTTGTTAGCCATGCCACGGGCCACACAAGTCACAATTTCCCGTTCGCGTTCAGACAGTGTGTCATCGGGTTGCTGTGCACTTTCCTTCTGATGGTCGTCGGTCTTGGTATGCTGGCTGACCTGTCTGGCCAGATGACGCACAGCGGGTGTGAAGAGATGGTCTTCCACAAGACAGTGCATCTCCAGGTCTTCCTGAGTGCGGTAGATTTCAAACAGGACGGCATTAAGTTCGTAGTCAATACCCGTCTGCGGATAGTACTGAATGAAGAGGTTCTTCAAGTCGTGCAATCGGTTTTCAATACTTTCGTGATGACGAGAAAGAAGATGGTGGTTAGTATCAGTCAACACGGCTTTCTCGCCTGCCAGCAGTTTCTCTACGTAGGTGAATGTCACTTTCTCCTCATATTCCATGTGCCGACGCACTTCCTCGACATAACTGTCATAGAATTTGAGCACAAGGAAGGCGATTTCATTTTCGACCGAACAGTCAATGGCACTAAGCATGTTGCGGCGAAGGTTCGGAAACTGGTATTCAAGAAAATATTTGTGTGTCAGTTTCAGATAGTTGAGCAACGAAGGGACATGTAGGTTTTCCACTCCGTCGGGTTCAACCTGTGCACCGTCTTTGATGTAGTTGATGACAGCGATGAAGGTAGGTGCGTCTACATTGCATTGCCGGCAGACTTCGAGGATGTTTTTCTCTCCGAATCCCAGTGAGATACCGAAGCGGCTCATCACTTGCAGCAAGCGATAGTCGTTGGCCAGCACATAACTGACCTTGTCTGTAGTCTTATATTGTCCTGCCACGATGGTAATTGAAAGTTTATGGATTTTGTGTCGTTATGTAGTTGGTAATCTGTTCGGCAATCTGCTTCATGCCCTTCTGAGAAGGATGTCCCTTCTGCTTGTCAATGTCATGCAGTTCTATCAGGTCAATGCCATAATGCTGGCAAATTGCCTTGCACGACTGTGTGACAGGCTCTCCCAGTTCTGTGTTCAGGATGAAGTAGATGTGCGTGTTGATGTAGCGTTTCTTCATGAAATCGAGCATTCGTGCCATGGCTGGCCTGAAGTGGTAGAGTTGCTCTTTCCGCCACCCACTCCACTGAAATTCTCCCATCGGAACGTGTGCCCAGTCGTCGTTGGTTCCTCCAAAGATGAAGATAATGTCTGGACAGCCCAGGTTAGTCATTCTTGTGACGAAGGAACGGTCGCTGTAATCTGCCTTGTCATATCCAGTGTGGCAGATGGTTGCTCCCGAGTAGGAATTATTTTGCTCCAGTTTGCATCCATTCTGCGTAATCCACAGATGCCACCAAGTTTGCGTGACATCAGTGACGTCGTTTCGTGGATTCTCAACAATGTACCACAGTCGGTTGTTCGCTGGTTCCATATAGCCCTCATAGGTTGAGTAGGAGTCACCCAGAATGGAAACAGAAGGCTGGCTGAGCCGTTGGGCAAAGGCTAATGTGGCAATGAGGAAAAACAGGAGAAAATGGTTCAGTCTTTTCATGTTGATACTGGGTAAAAATGATTCGTTTGTCAAAGGTACGGATAAAAATGAAAAAAGTGAAAAATGAAAAATGAAAAGTGAAAAAATCGCTTCACTCTCTACGCTTCACCCCAATGGCCATGAGTGGGGGGAGCCAGAAGAAGATGAAGTATAGAATGCACTGGGTGACGCTATGGTCGGCCAAATCAGCAAATACATAGTTGATGCTCCCCATCAGTTGCGAGGATACGAACAGAACAGGCAAACTGGGGGCCATGAGAGCGGGCAACCTGGTGGCACCCCTCAACACATCTGTCAGGCTGGAAAAAGTGCCCGACAAATAGCCGTAGAAGGCAGCCACCAGCATGACAAGCAGCATCAGCAACGGATAGAGGCCTTGCTGGATGGCAGATCCTTGGTAAGTTCCCCAACAACTGAGCAGGATGGAATGTGGTACGAAGGCAGCAAGCAGCAAGAGCAAGACACCCATAGCCAGCAACAAGGTTGACAGTTGCAGTGCACGACGTTGCTTCAGCGAGGTTCGCTTACGGAATACGATGAACAGTCCCGACTCTACCAGCATGCTTATAGTGAGCAACATCAGCAGCAAGTCGGCAAAGGGTACTTGCTTGAAGTTGGCAGTCAGATGAGAGACTCCCCATCTCACTCCTTCAGCACTCAACAGGTTCTGCACGTCCAAGCCATAAATACTGCCAATCCATGAGAAGAAAGCCAGGACAATGGAGGCAATTAGGAAGAGGACGAAGAGAAAAGACTCTTGTAAGCAGTATGTCAGTCTATTCTTCATCCGGTTCCAGGTTGTCAATGTCGAGAATATGTAGTTGGATGGCACGTGTCACCAGCCGTGTGGCATTGACACCAGTCCTTTCGCCTGAACGGAACAGACGTCCCACCAGGTCGTTTTGCCGTTTTTCCAATGACTTCACGCCGAAAGGCATACCGCGCAACTGCGCAATCTGGTCTTTCGTATAGCCCAGTGCCAAGTGGCGCAGGAAACGCTCGTCATACTCGTCTATGTCGTAGTCCACCAGTGCCTCCTGACGTCCTGTCTCGTTCAGGACTGACAACCTGAACCGCTGGAGAATCTTTTCCAAGATGGGTTGGTTGAACACGAGGCGTTTGCCGTGCATCACACTGAACACGTCCACTTGGGTCAGCAGTTCACCTGTCTTTAGGATGATGCCATCGGCGCCAGCATCCAGTACGTCCACCCACAGGCGCTCGTTCAGGATTTCTCCAGTGAAAATCAAGATGTGGAGGGCAGAATACTGCTTTTTCAACTTGCGGCAAATCTCCACGCCTACGGTCGTCGAGCCGCCAAGTCCCAGGTCCAGCAGCACCAAGTCGGGCACTTCCTGCTTCATGAGTCCCCAAAACTCAGTCTCGTTCATGGCCGTGCCGATGATTTCTGCTTCGGGAATCTCGTTGCGGAAGATTTCCTCTGTGCCTTTCAGTTCAAGTTTTACATCTTCCACAATGATGACTTTGAATTTTTCCATATCGATTATTTTAGTTTGAAATTTTTCATTTTTCATTTTTTACTTTCTTCCCATGACGAGCGGCAAAGTCAGGTACACCTCAATGCCGTCTACCGCTTCATTGGGATTCACCTCGATGCGGCAACCGCGACGGATGTGGTCGTCATGTTCTCTGATGATTTGCTTCGCAATCAGCCAGCCGGCACCGTCCAGACGGTCGGTCGATGCGTCATAACGCAAGTGTTCGGGATAGAAAACACCGCGACATTCCTCAGCCGACAACTTCATGCCGTACAGTTGCAGACGGAAAGCCAGGAACTTGCCCTCCTGCAAAGTTTTGAGGTGCATTTCCCCACTCCGTGCCCCATCTTTTGTCCCGTACTGTTTCAGGTGTTGCAGATAGAGGGTAAAGAGACTCTCCAGCAGATATTTCAGCAGGGTGGCATCGGCCAGGCAGTCCACCCCATCACCTGCCATGTCTCCCATCGTCAACGTCGCTTCCACGTCCTGCTTTCTTACCAGTCGTTGCAGCACTTTCTCAGACATGGTCCTAATTTCTTCACTCCCGATGGCTTGTCGCTGCATGGGGACGGTGTCCAGTTGTTTCGAGGCCTGGGCACTCAGCAGCGTGAACACCTCTTTATAATAGGACAGCAGTTCGCGCAGGTCTTCCATCACTTTTTCCCTGACTGCTTCGTCCCTGCATTCCTCACCCTGCAACTGCACCAGTTTCTGCCTGATGCGGCTGGGATAGTAGATGGTTTCGTGTTTGATGGTGGAGAGGCAGTTGTCCAGCACCATGTTCTGCACATGCAGGCGGTTAGTTTCCCTTTCCGCCCGTTTCTTCTCGTCCTCAGCCAGTTCGATGTCATTGTGCAGGTGTTCCATGCGCAGAGATGAGTAATAGATATTGATGGCAGCATACCGTGCCAGCAACTGGAAGAGTTGGTCGTCGTCACGGTGCATCTGTCCGTCGTGCAGCACCAGTGCCAGCACACCCACCTGCTCGGGTTGCGTCTGTATGGTGAGCGGATAGAGTCTCACCCTGCCATCGTCCCATGTCATTGTCGGTCCACCATTCATCTGTTCCTGCATCAACATGCGAACGTACTCCTGTCTGGGGCAGTCGGCTGAAAAATGCAGTTCGCTGCCGTACAGCAAACCTACGCCATCGCAACGGCGTATACCGTCCACCCCTTCGCGCACGATGTCTGCCAACCCGTTCGGGTCGTCCGAACTGAAGATGCGTCGGTTCAGTTCCAGAATCTGACGCATGTTGAAGGTCGTCAGGATGTGGTTGCGATAGTACATGGTCAGATAGGCCACCGCCAGCCCCAGGATAAGGATGAGCATCACCACCAGCACCGTCTGCTTCACCACATTGGCCTGCTCCAAGTCGTAGCAGTACTGTTGCAGCGTCGTGTCTTGCGCCATCAGTTTGTACAACCGCGTATAGACTTCGTTGTTATAGTGGTACACGTTCCACCGGTTCAGGGCCAAGGCTGCAATGGCCGCCTCGTTGCGTATGTCAAGGACAATATGGTAGTCGGTCGGAAAGCCTTCCTCCCACAGGTCGATGTCGGGCATTCCCTCCGTTTCAGTCAGGTGCATCAGGTGTTCACCCTGTGGCTGTTGTCGTAGATAGTAGTCATTCAAATGAATACAGGCTGAGTCGACAAACTCCAGACAGGCCTCATAGCGTCCGTCGATATTGGCAAAATACGCACTGTCTGCATAGGCCGAAGCCCGTTCCAGTTGGATGTCGACTGGCAACGAGTCGGCCAGTTGGTGAACACGGTCGACACACCATCCCGGCCATGCCACGGGCCACAGTGCCAGCAAGCCTAACGTGCGCAGCACACCCTTGGGCAGTCGGAAGAAGAAGCGGCTGCCCTTCCCTACTTCCGACTCATAGTCAAACTGGCACACGTTGAAAACAGGACTCGTCTTACGGTATTTCTCGATGATGCCCTTGCAGTTCATCAATCCGAAACCACCTCCGACCTCCCCCGTCCCCTCCAAAGGAGGAGAGAGTTGGAGGAGGTCTCTCGTTGTCTCTACACCACAACCAGTGTCCTCCACCGAAACCTCCACATAGTTCGCCTGCAAAGCGGCACGCAGCGACACTCTTCCGCCCTCGGGTGTAAACTTGCGGGCATTGTCCAACAGCGTGTTCATCATGAACAGCGTCAACGTGCGGTCTGCCTTCACAACAGCCGGCGACGGCTCCACCACCAGTTTAATTCCCTTCGCAGCAAAAAGCGGCACACTCTTGTCCAGAATGTCAAACAGCGGCTGCAAGGCAAAACTCTCCACATGCAGCGACACAAAACCCTGTCTCACCTTGATCCAGTGCGACAACACCTCGTTGTATTCCTCAATCCGTGCCACCAACTCATCTACATAATCCAAACTCCATCCATTTTCCACCTCGTGCACGGCACGGTCCAGGAACGGACGGATGCCGCCGACAATCGACAGGCACGCCGCCTTGTCCACATAGTCACGCTTCTGACCCTCCATCCGCCCCTCCAAGGCATGCCGTTCGGCCACCAGCAGGCGGCCTTCGTCCTCCAGTTGGCTGAAGTCCTCGTCCGACTGCACACGCCATCTGCCCATTTCCTCCTCCACACTGCGGCGTTCGCGCTCCGCATGACGTGCATACATGCGACGGATGTGGCGGCTCAACCACACAGCCACCCCCACCAGCAGCAACATCACACCGATGGCCACAGCCATCAGCCGGTTCGTCTGTCCCTCCTCAGCCTTCAGCACCTCCAACCGCTGCTCCATGCGGCGGTCCTGACGCGTGGCCTCCAATACGTCAAGATAGACATTGCGGCAACGGTCCGACTCCTCCTTCCTACCCATGGCACTGTACACCATGCTCAACTGCTCCATCACGTCGATTGTCAGTTCGGGCACGTCGCTACGCCTCTCAGCCAGTTCACGGGCCTTCAGCAGCCACGCCAGGCCACCCTCCAAGTCACCATCGGCCACCCTGCATTCCGACACCATGATACAAGTCTGAGCCACATCGAAGTCGCAGCCATAGGCTTGGAGCACCTCCAGCGCACGCATCGACATCCACAGCGGCAGCCCCTCGTCATCCACCGAGTCAGGCACTTCCAGCACCTCGCGCAACAGCAGTCGGCCTATAGCCCATTCACCCGCCTCGTCGCGCAGCACATCCTCAGCCAGCGAGGTCATACATTTGGCATACACATAGCCGTCGCCACCCCTCAAAGCCATTGTCATAGACCGCATCAGCAGCCGACGGTCCTGGTCGGGCAGGCCGCCCTCGACCGAACGCTCGTTGCCCCTCAGGAACAGATACAAGGCCATCTGCGTCGAGTCGTCCGCCACCCACTCCCCGTGATTGTCCACCACGGCCAGGGCCGTCTGTCCGTCCGCCTCCTGACGCAAATAATAGTAGAAAGTGCTCAGCGTCATATAGAAGTCGCCCATCGCACCGTTCCATAGTTTCCGCTGCCGGTCGGACATGTCTCCCAGTTCCCGTCCAATCCGTCTCGCCCGCCGCTCGCCGTCGTTCATGTAGTCGTAGAACTCCTTGCCCGTCGACCTGCGCTGGCACACACGCATCATCCCCACGTCGGCCATCAGCCGCAGCAACTCGTTACCACTCTCCGCCAGCACCTGCCCATACAGTTTCTTTGCCTCGCCATAATCCATCCGCATGGCTTTGGCCATACCCAGGTGGCACAACGCCTCCATCCTGCCGTCGGTATAGCCATCGGCACGCTCCATCGCACTCGAGGCAGCGGCTTCCATCCTGTCAAGCGAACGGTAGCGCTCCCTCCATGCCGCGTCGTTCAACGAATCGACCAGCGACACCACGGTCAGTAATATGCTAAAAAGGATAGTCAATTGAACAATGAATAATATTTTTTAGAAATAATAGTCCATGCGGCTGCTCAACAGCGTCTTCGTCACCTCTATCGACTGCCTGACCTTTGCCTTCATGCCCTCGATGGTCTCCACCTGATCCGCAAACCGTTGCTGCAGAGGGAGAGGGGGAAGGGGAATCACAAGGTTTTTAAGCACCAAATTGGAAATTACGGGTTGAGCGGCTTTATTGGCATATTGGTTCAAATTCAGGATTCTCAACAGGTGGGTCAAGAACAAGGGGTTGAAAAGACTTGAGTCGTAGAACAATTCAAAGGCATTATCCGTAAGCCAGAATTTCCCTTGCACTCGTCTAATGTTTCCACAATAGACACCGACTCGGCCAATAATGATGTAATCGCCTTCCTTATTAAATGTATTATGATAACCAGAAATGCCATTGCCACCGTAGACAGGTATGTCGCCAGCAACGAAGTTCTTGGCCGATAACCCATCACCGCTTTGCATAAGGAATAACTTCTTGAACACGTCTGTCTCCCATCCCATTTCATTCCTCACGGGGTCTCCGAACATTTCGTGGAAGATGCTTTGGGCCAACTCGTCAAGGGTTTCCAGCCGTTTCTTCTCCTTCTCGACGATGCCCGAAAGAAGGTCGAGTTCCGCCACAATGCGTTGCTGGACGGGAAGAGGTGGAATTGCGACATCACAATGGCAATAATCCTTAAAATAAATATGAGGAATGGCCGCTCCTGTCTTGTATTTCTCTAAATGCAATCCTTGCAGAAGATACTTCAAGAAAAACAGGTCACATCCTTCTTTTGGAAAAATATATTGCATTGTCCCGACAAGAGACGATTCTGCTGGATACACGTCTACTCTTCCCACTCCAGAACCATCCTTGACTATTCCTATATAAGGAGAAGCCTGATGATAAAAGTCTATTCTTTTGACAAATCCAGAAGCACCATACAATGGGTACTCGCCTTCATTATCCTCTATCTTATTAAGAGATATGTTAGAAGACCCCTTCGTGCATACCTCCCCCAACTTCTTATATGTCCATCCTTCTTTCATTTTTTTGCAATGATGGCTTTGCTTGTTTCATTGTCCCCCCCCGGGAGCGCGGTTATCGCGAAGCGCTCCCAGGGCAGAAGACTGTGACTCTGCGGACGGAGAAGTCTTTAGACGAGCCAAAGCGCTTCGCGATAACCGCGCTCCCAGGGCAGAAGACTGTGATACTTTCCAACTACAAATATACGACAAATTCTGAAAACGAAGTGACGGGAACGATTTTTTTAAGAAAACAGGGGGCAGGAGGGAAGTATCTGCACCATTCCACCGCACCGTCAACTGCACTCGTCTGCACTGGAAATCTGACTCAACTTAACCGCCGTGAAATTTCTGAGTACTTGGCCATAAATTTCCAAGTACTTGGAAATATTTTTTCAAGTACTTGGAAATATTTTTTCAAGTACTTGGAAATTTTCTTCCAAGTACTTGAAAATTTTCTTCCAAGTACTTGGAAATTTCTGTCCAAATACTTGGAAATTTATCGACAGTGTGGAAGCAATTGATTTTCAGCGCAGTAGAGACAGGACGGAGGTTAAGGTAAAAATCCTCATTTTTATCCTCTCGACGGGGGTTGAGGGTGGAACGAGTGGAGTGTGGAGGTTGGAGAGAGGGTTGCGTTAAAGAAATTTAAAATAGAGGAAATAGACAATGGACGCTGTGGGATGTTGGGGTTTTATTCGTAAATTTGTCGGAACAAATTGATAGTGCTTGCTATGAAGAAAGTTTCGATTTATGTATGTCTGCTCAGTCTGGCGGGAACCGTGCTGACGGCTTGTGGCCGGGGCGGAGCGAAGGAAGGAAAGGAAACGGTGTGTGTAAAGACGGCTGTGGTGGTGGGAACTGGCGGTGCTGCCGAGTTGTGCTACCCGGGCAAGACGAAGAGTGTGGAGGATGTGAACGTAGCCTTCCGTGTGAGCGGCACGTTGGAACGGGTGCTGGTGCACGAGGGTCAGTACGTGAGACGGGGCCAGTTGCTGGCCACGATGGACAGTCGCGACTACCGTGTGCAGTTGCGTGCAACGGAGGCTGAATATGCCCGTGTGAAGGCCGATGCCGAACGTGTGACTGCCATGTGGCAAGAGAACAATGTGTCGGCTTCGGACTACGACAAGGCACGTTACGGTCTACAGCAGATGGAGGAAAAACTGGCGCACCAGCAGCATCAGGTGGCTGACACGCGGCTGACGGCCCCGATGGACGGCTACATTCAGCACAGGCTGCACGAAGGGGGCGAGACGGTCTCGGCTGGCATGCCCGTGGTGTCGATGTTTTCGGCTGACGGTGTCGAAGTGGAGGTGTTCGTGCCTGCTTCGGACTATGCGCGGCGTGACCAGTTGTTGGGTGCCACGTGTTCGTTCACCGTACAGCCGGGCGTGACGTTCCCGCTCGAGGTGGTGCGACTGAGCCACGAGGCCAACGCAAGCCAGTTGTACATGGCCCGCCTGCGCATCAAGGGGAACTATGACCGCAGCAAGATAACTCCCGGCATGACGACGATGGTCTATGCCACGTATAACGATACGGTGGGCACGTCGCACGTGCGCATTCCGACCTCGGCCATCGCGTGCATTGACGGTCGGACGACGGTGTTTGTCGTCGACACGGCGCAGGGGGTGGTGCATAACCGCAGGGTGAAGACGACGCGTCTGGACCTGGACGGCAATGCGGTGGTGGTTGACGGCCTGAAGGCAGGTGAACATGTCGTGACAGCCGGTGTGCGGCTGCTGCACGACGGCCAGCAGGTGCGCGAGGTGGAACCGCCCTCAAAAGCGAATGTGGGAGGACTGCTGTGAGAAAGGAAGTGAAAAAAGAAAAATCATTGCACGTAAAATGAAACTTGATATATCGGGATGGGCTTTGGACAACCGCAAGTTGGTGGTGTTCTTCGTGGTGTGTCTCGTGGTAGGCGGATTCATCAGTTATCGCTCAATGCCTAAACTGGAAGACCCTGCCATCAGGGTGAAGCAGGCACTGGTGGTGACGACCTACCCGGGTGCCTCGGCCCACGAGGTGGAACTGGAGGTGACAGACCGGCTGGAGAAGTCCATCCGCGAGATGTCGGCAGTCAACAACATTCAGAGTCAGTCGATGTCAGACTTGAGCCTGATTACCGTTGAACTGAAGACAACGGTGAAGGACGCAGACGTGGAACAGCAATGGGACATGCTGCGCCGCAAAGTGAACAATGCAGCCTCGGGCCTGCCGGAGACGGCCTCGGTGCCGATGGTGAAGGACGACTTCGGCGATGTCTACGGCATGTTCTATGCCTTGACCGGCGACGGTCTGTCGGACCGCGAACTGTCGGACTATGCGGAACTGGTGAAACGTAACGTGACGGACATCGAAGGTGTGTCGCGCGTGGACATCTATGGCAAGCGGGAGGAGTGTATCTACATCGAGATGAAACAGGACCAGATGGCAAACCTAGGTGTGATGCCTGCCGAGGTGATTCAGACGCTGAACAACCAAAACCGCACGACTTACTCCGGCTACTACCTGAACGGTCCGCACCGTGTGCGGGTGACAGTGAGCGACCGCTTCAAGAATGTGGAGAATATAGAGAACATGCTGATTCAGGGGCACGACGAGGAGCAACTGCGTATCGGTGACATTGCGCGTGTGAGAAAGGGTTACGCCTCGCCTACGCGGAACGAGATGATGCGGGACGGCCAACATGCCCTGGGCATCTCGATTGCCTGTGTGAGCGACTATGACATCACGAAGGTGGGGAAAAAGGTGGAAGATACCATCGACCGACTGGAGAAGACGATGCCTACCGGCGTGAAATTTGACAAGGTGTTCTACCAGCCCGAACGTGTGACCAACGCCCTGGGCACATTCCTGGTGAATCTGCTGGAATCGGTTCTCATCGTGATTGTGGTACTGATTTTCACGATGGGCTTGAAGTCAGGCCTGATGATTGGTATCAGTCTGGTGACCATCGTGATGGGGTCGCTGTTGGTGTTGAACACCTACGACGGAACCCTTCAGCGCGTTAGCCTGGCCTCGTTCATCCTGGCCATGGGCATGCTGGTGGACAATGCCATCGTGATTGTCGACGGCATCCTGATTGACTTGCAGACAGGCAAGCCGAAACGGGAGGCACTGACCAGCATCGGCAGAAAGACGGCCATGCCGTTGTTGGGAGCCACGCTCATCGCCATTCTTGCCTTCTGGCCCATCTTTCTCTCGCCCGACACAGCCGGCGTCTATGTGCGCGACCTGTTCATTGTCATCTGTGTGTCGCTCCTTTTGTCATGGGTGCTGGCCTTGACTCACGTGCCGCTGATGGCCGACCGGATGCTGAAGGTGAAGGAAGAGAAACAGGGAAAGGACGTCCAACTGTATCATGGATGGAGTTATACAATGCTGGAGAAAGTGCTGAATTTCGGTCTGCGATACCGATACCTCACGGTGGGCATCGCCCTGGGACTGGTGGTGCTCTGTGCCTGGGGCTACAGATTCCTGAACCAAGCCTTCTTCCCTGACATGGAATATGACCAACTGTACATGGAATATAAGTTGCCGGAAGGTATAAACTCAACCCAGGTGAAGGCGGACCTGGAGGAAATAGCCACGCTGCTGAAAAAACGCAAAGAGGTGACGCACATCACTACCTCCATCGGCGGAACTCCCAGTCGCTACAACCTGGTGCGCAGCATTGCCACTCCCTCTCTCTCCTATGGCGAACTGATTGTCGACTTCACTTCGCCCAAGGAACTGGTGGACAATATCGACGAGATTCAGACGGAACTGAGCAACCGCTATCCCGATGCCTACATCAAACTGAAACGCTACAATCTGATGTTCAAGAAATATCCGATTGAAGCCTGCTTCCACGGCCCCGACCCCTCGGTACTGCATGCCCTATGCGACTCGGCTCTGGCCATTGTGCACAAGAACGAAAAGGTCTATTTGCCCACGACCGACTGGGAACCGCAAGTGCCAGTGATGACCATTGACTATGACCAACCGTCGGCCAGAACCAGCGGACTGAGCCGCACTGAGGTCTCGACCTCGGTGCTGGCCTACACCAGCGGAATTCCCATCGCCACCTTCTTCGACGGCATCCACCAGGAGAGCATCATCCTGAAATGTACCGACGACGAAGGACGCGACATGGAACGACTGGAAAACGTGCCAGTGTTCGGCATGTTGCCCAACGTGTCGAAGGTGGCGAACCGAGAAACCCTGCAGCGGCTGATGACAGGCAACCTGACCAAGGACCAACTGATTGAAACGCTGATTCAGACCACCCCCCTGAAACAGGTGGCCAAGGGCATCAATCTGGAATGGGAGGAACCCGTCGTGATGCGATATAACAGCCAACGCACGCAAAGAGTGCAGTGCTCACCCCGTCCAGGCGTCGGCACAGAGGATGCCCGAAAGTCCATTGCCCGCGAAATTGAACAGATTCCCCTGCCCGAAGGCTACTCACTGTCGTGGCAGGGAGAACGGAAGGCCAGCACACAGTCCATGCGATACCTCTTCGACGGATTCCCCTTGGCCATCATCATGATGGTAATCATCCTACTGATGTTGTTCAAGGATTTCAAGAAGCCCGCCATCATTTTCTGCTGCATCCCACTCATCATTGTCGGGGTGATTCCCACAGTTCTGCTCACGGGCAAACCCTTCGGCTTTGTAGCCATTGTCGGTGTGCTCGGACTGATAGGAATGATGATTAAGAACGGCATTGTCCTGATGGACGAAATCACGTTGCAGATGGAAAGCGGTGTTTCTTCACGACGTGCACTGATACTCAGTTCCAAATCGAGGCTGAGACCCGTCATGATGGCATCGCTCACCACCATTCTCGGAATGATTCCCCTCATTCCCGATGCCATGTTCGGTTCGCTGGCCGTCACCATCATGGGCGGACTCTTTGTGGGAACGCTCATCACCCTCATCTTCATCCCCATCCTCTACGCTTTGTTCTTCAAGATAAAGTAAGACGAATCCCGCTAAATTATGAAGAAAGAACTGCTTATCACTATTGCAATACTGACAACGGGGGCTGTTCACGGAGCCATCCCCCAACGCACTGACAGCATTACGCTAACCTTGCAACAGGCCAGGGAGAAGGCGTTGCAGACCAACAAAGAAATGGAAAAGTCGGGCCTGATGTCCGAACAGCGCCACCATGACGCCAAGGCATATAGGTCCAACTTCTACCCCAGGGTCAGTCTCTTGGCTACGGATCTCTACTCTACTGCCTCTGGCAGCATGACCATCCAAGGCGGCCACTTGCCCATCTACCTGTTGAATCCCACAACAGGAACCTATGTCCCCAATGTTACCGTGGGAGCCGACGGCGGCTATACCCTCAACGAATATGCCGACTTTCCCTCCCAATCGCTGAAATACAAAGTGAAGAATGTGTTTGTGGGCGGAATCATGCTGCAACAGCCACTGTACATGGGAGGAAAGATTTCGGCTGCCTACGAGATGGCACAGATTGCAGAGAACATGGCAGCCACCAACCAACAACTCACCAAGGCACAGACAATCCTCGACACCGACGAAGCCTACTGTTCTGCCATCCAAGCCAAAGAACTCACCCAAGTGGCCTACGCCTATCTACAACTGGTGGATGAACTACACAAAAATGTTTCTGCAGCCATTCGCCACGGACTGAAAACCCGCAATGACCTACTCAAAGTGGAAGTGAAACGCAACGAAGCACTGCTCAACATTCAACGGGCAGAAAACGGCTACCGCCTGGCTTCAATGAACCTATGCCACCAGACAGGCTTGCCACTTGACACGCCACTGAATTTGCTGGCTCCTGACCAAGAACCGACACAGACCAAAATCAACCTGCAATCGGCAGACGTTACCAGTCAATCCATCAACTCACGGCCTGAAACCGAAATACTCCAGCAAAGAACGGAACTGGCCAACCAACAAGTGAAACTCACACGCAGCGACTACCTGCCGCAAGTGGCTCTCGTCGGTGGCTACAACTATACCAATGGAGGTGAACTGGCTGGCAAGAAATTTCTTGACAATGGTTCGGCCCATGTCGGCCTCACCCTAAAAGTGCCACTGCTCAACTTTGGTGAATCCAGCAACAAACTGCGCAGCGTGCGTGCTCAGCAACAGATGGCTCAACTTGAACTCGACGACAAGAAAGAAATGATGCAACTGGAACTGCAACAGGCACGAAACAACCTGCAAGAAGCCATCACAGAAAGTCAGTTGACCCAAACAGCACTGCAGCAGGCTGCTGAAAATGTCAAGCAGTCACGCCAACAATATGACGTGGGAATGGAACCCATCTCCCAACTACTGGAGGCACAAGCATTGTGGCAACAGGCTGCAGCCAACGACGTCGTGGCACGATGCAAAATCATTACGGCACATACTCGCTGGCTTAAGGCTGCAGGAAAACTCTAAAAAAATTGAAGTTTGAAATTTCTTTGGACGAACCAAAGAAATTTCAAACTATAAAGAAGGTCAGTCATTCTCAGGACGCAACTTTCGTACCACTTCGCCTGTCCGCCACATTTCACTGTCGCGCAGTGCTTGCAGTTCTTTCTCCAAGCCGACACGGTAATCAGGCTTTGAGTTGGCATCGATGGAAATTTGAGCCTCCTGTCCCGTCACGACACTGTGATAAAGTTTCTGTACAACAGGCTTGATGGCATCATGGAATGGACCCATCCAGTCAAGGGCACCGCGTTGTGCCGTAGTCGAACAGTTGGCATACATCCAGTCCATACCATTCTTGGCAAAGAGGGGCATGAGCGACTGGGTAAGTTCCTCGACAGTCTCGTTAAAAGCCTCTGAGGGAGTGTGCCCATTCTCGCGCAACACTTCGTACTGAGCAAGCAGCAAGCCTTGAATGGCACCCATCAACGAGCCACGCTCACCAGTCAGGTCGCTGGTGGCCTCGCGCTTGAAAGTCGTCTCGAACAGATAGCCGGAACCTATGCCGATACCAAAGGCCAGGACCTTCTCTGTAGCATGGCCGCTGGCATCTTGATAGACAGCATAACTGGAGTTGAGACCGCGTCCCTCAAGAAACATGGTGCGAAGGCTGGTGCCACTTCCCTTTGGGGCTACCATGATGACATCGATGTCTACAGGTGGAACCACACCGGTGCGGTCATTCCAGGTGATAGCAAATCCATGACTGAAATAGAGGGTTTTGCCTGCAGTAAGGTAAGGCTTGATGGTGGGCCAGAGTTGCATCTGGGCCGCATCGGAGAGAAGCATACAGACAATAGTGCCGCGTTGGGCAGCCTCTTCGAGAGAGAAGAGTGTCTCTCCTGGTTTCCATCCATCAGCCACAGCCTTCTCGTAAGTCTTTCCCTGACGCTGTCCGACGATGACATTGAATCCATTGTCCCTCAGGTTGCAGGCCTGGCCTGGTCCCTGAACACCATATCCGAGCACGGCAATAGTTTCATTTTTCAGGACTTCGCGTGCTTTCTCAAGTGGAAACTCTTCGCGGGTCATCACCTCTTCGACAACACCGCCAAAATTCATTTTTGCCATAAGTGTTTGGTTTTATTAGAATTTGAAATTTGAAATTTAAAATTTATATCACGGTCAGCATGGCTCGGACGACAGTTTCTCCCTTCTGCATATCGGGAAGCAATTTTCTACGCACTTCAACCTCATAAGTCGTTTCAGAAGTCTGCCGCAAGAAATAAGCCAGGTTGTCGCCATAATAACTTTCCGACATATATGCAATCTCAAGCCGTTTGAGATGATGTCCATCCTGATATTTTTCAATAGGCAACAAGTCCATAATATGTTCAATGTACTTAATGCTGTTGACATGTTCGTTCATGTCTATGTCACTGTAACGGACGTGCTGTGACTTAACATAATCGGCATCGCAGAGGGGACGGATACGGCTCCAGGGAGCAATTGGACAGTCGATTTGTGGTGCAAGGAAGGGTTTGAAGAGTTCACCCTCCAACTGTTCCAACTGAGCAGGCTGGCGAGTCTCGTAGTCAATCATAGCCCAGACACTGCGTGCATATCCATAAACCTTGCCATCAGGAGACAGGAAAGAGAAATTGCGGTTTGTAAACAGACGGTAGACAGATTCAATCCAAGTATTGACATCAACTGTTTCGTAGATTTCAGGCATCTGGCTCATTTCCATCGTGAGACGTGACAAGACCCAGGTGAAGTGCTGTCCGTTGAGTTCCATCATACCGAAATTGCGGGCCTTGGCATGGTTCTCAGCAGAATTGAGGAGTGCACGTCCCAGCGAAGTCCAGTTCCATCGGCGTTGTGAGTCGGTATTGAATGGGTCAACAACCAACCGGGTAGTATCTATGACCGTCCTATTGCCCATCAATTCTTTCCCTTTCACGCTTAGCAAGATATTCATCCAAGTGTTCCATGCGACTCTTGGTAATGGCAATGCGTCCGGAACGTACAAACTGCAGAACAACTCCCAGGCTGTTCAACTTATCGAAGAGAGCCAGGATGTCCGCAGTGATACCTGTTTTCTCCACTGTAGCATAAGTCGAATTGACCTCAACAATTTTTGCATCATACTGACGCACGATTTTGCTCACCTCAGCATTGCTAAGCATGAGCGGCGTCGACACCTTGATGAGTGATGTTTCTAGAATGAATATTTCGTCATCTGTATAATAGTGAGCCTGCAATACCTCGATACGTTTCTCCATCTGTTTGGTCAGCATCATTGCCATCTCCGTAGTGCAGAAACAAGTGATAGTAAACTTGTGCACACCAGGTGTAGACGAGGCACAAACATTCAGGCTTTCAATATTAACCTGCCGACGGGTGAAGACGGCTGTAATCTGACTGAGCAGACCAGGAGTGTTCTCAGAATATATCAAGAACGTATAGAGCATACAGTCAGCCCGACGTTCATCTGGAGCACATTTTCCGCAAATCTTGCAATCTGATGTCTGGTGAGACATGAATAATTAAAGTTTAAAATTTGAATTTATATATCATCTTCAGGCATCAATTTCGAGCAGCATCTCGTCCACATTAGCACCAGGAGGAGTCATCGGTAGCACATTGTCTTCCTCCTTCACTGCACATTGCAGCAGATAGGGCCCAGGAGTCTGCAACATGTCAACAATCGCACCATCCAAATCTTCACGTTCAGTAACAGTTCGTGCCGGTATGCTATATGCATTGGCGATCTGCTCATAATCAGGATTAAGCATCGGTGTGAAAGAATAACGATGACGGAAGAACATTGCCTGCCATTGACGCACGTTACCCAGATAGTTATTATTGAGAAGGATGATTTTCACAGGCGAGCCTTGTTCCATGATGGTACCTAATTCCTGAATGGTCATCTGCAGACCACCGTCTCCGACAAAAAGGCAGACCGTACGGTCTGGAGCACCAAAAGTGGCTCCTATAGCAGCAGGTAAACCGAACCCCATAGTACCACATCCACCCGACGTAACAACACTACGTCCACGAGTGAACTTAAAATAGCGGCAACCGAACATTTGGTTCTGCCCGACATCGGTCACCAGCACCGCATCATTATGAGTAGCCTCACTCACACGACGAACCACCTCAGGCATCAGCAATGGCCCAACTTTCGGACAGATTGCACGGCCAATCACCCTATTGAATTCCTTCTCAGCGTAAGGCTTAAACCCATCCACCCACGTCTGGTGCGTTGTCTTCACCATCAACTGTGTCACAGCCGCTAACGTCTGCTTACAGTCACCTAATACCGCCAAGTCAACCTTCACATTCTTATTGATTTCAGACGGATCAATGTCAAAGTGAATAATTCTCGCTTGTTTGGCATACGACTTGAGATTTCCCGTCACACGGTCGTCAAAGCGCATGCCCACAGCAATCAGCAAGTCACACTGATTAGTCATCACGTTAGGACCTAAATTGCCGTGCATGCCCAACATACCCATATTCAGAGCGTGGTCGCTTGGCAGAGCCGAAAGACCCAGAAGCGTACAGCCTGCAGGAATCTGAGCCTTCTCCAGAAAGCAAACCAACTCCTCACGGGCATCACCCAGTTCAACACCCTGTCCAACCAGTACAAACGGCTTCGCACTGTCGTTAATCCATTGGGCAGCCACTCTGACAGCATCTACATCCATCTTCGGAACCGGCTCATAACTCCGAATGAAATCAGTATGAATAGGTTGATACTCAACCAAGGACGTCTGAGCATTCTTCGCAAAGTCCAACACCACAGGACCCGGACGGCCACTGCGGGCAATAAAAAAAGCACGAGAGACCGCCCAAGCCACATCCTCGGCACGACGTATCTGGTAACTCCATTTCGAAATAGGGCTGGTCACACCCACCACATCAACCTCTTGAAACGCATCCGTACCCAGCAGCGAAGTCCCTACTTGGCCACAAATAACAACAATCGGAGTCGAGTCTATCATCGCGTCCGCAATACCCGTGACCGTATTAGTGGCACCAGGTCCACTCGTCACAATGGCACAGCCAACCCTGCCGCTCACACGGGCATAACCCTGAGCCGCATGGACCGCACCCTGCTCATGTCTGACCAGTACATGGTTCAACCGGTCGCGATAGTCATACAGCGCGTCATAAACCGGCATAATGGCACCACCCGGGTAGCCAAACAACGTTTCAACTCCTTCATGAAGCAATGAACGCATCAATGCCTCTGCACCACTTATCCTATCCATTTTTCAGTTCCCTTACACCACCCTTGTCAGCACTCGACACACTTTGCGCATACGCCTGCAAAGCCCGGCTCACCTCACGAGACCGCATAAGCGGGCGTTGCGGACGAGCCGCCAATTCATCGTCCGAGAGCCGCACATTAATACTGCGCGCAGGAATGTCAATCTCTATCACGTCACCGTCCACCACCTTGCCAATATTACCACCGGCAGCAGCCTCCGGCGAGACATGGCCGATGCTCAGCCCACTCGTACCACCAGAGAAACGACCGTCCGTCACCAGCGCACACTCCTTACCCATGTGCATCGACTTAATATAACTCGTAGGATACAACATCTCCTGCATCCCAGGTCCACCCTTCGGACCCTCATGCGTAATCACCACCACATCACCGCGCTTCACCTTTCCGCCCAAGATACCCTCGCAAGCATCCTCCTGCGAGTCGAACACTACCGCCCGACCCGAGAAACGCCATATCGACTCGTCCACACCCGCGGTCTTCACCACACAACCGTCCTGGGCAATATTTCCATACAGAACAGCCAACCCGCCGTCCCTCGTATAAGCATTTTCCAAACTGCGAATACAACCATTCACACGGTCCGTGTCAAGAGAATCGTAGCGACAGTCCTGAGCGCCCAGCCGGTTGCAAAAAACACCTGCAGGCGCACTCGAATAGATGCGCACAGCCTCCTCCCACACAGGAGAAGCCAGAATATCGTAGCGCTCCAGGTCCTCGCCCAAGGTTGCACCGTTCACGCGCATCACACCCGTGTCTACCAGCCCACCCTTGGCCAATTCACCCAGCAAACCGAGCACACCCCCCGCACGACCACACTCTTGAACAGAATAGCGCTGTGAATTAGGAGCCAGTTTACACAACAGCGGCGTACGGCGAGACAGCAAATCAATATCCCTCATCGTAAAGTCCACCTCCGCCTCGCGAGCCACCGCCAGCAAATGGAGCACAGTATTGGTCGACGCACCCATCGCAATGTCCATCGTCATCGCATTCAGCAGCACAGGCCGCGTCACAATCGAACGCGGCAACACCCATTCCTCGCCACGCTCATAGTAGGCCGTGGCATTTTCCACCACACGACGCGCAGCAGCCTTCATCAATTCAACACGATTCACGTGAGTAGCCAATACCGTACCGTTACCAGGCAACGACAAGCCCAAAGCCTCAGTCAGACAGTTCATCGAATTAGCCGTAAACATACCCGAACAACAACCGCACCCGGGACACGCCCGCGCCTCCACCTCAGCCAGTTCCTCATCACTCACCGTCGGGTCGGCACCCTTCACCATGGCACCCACCAAATCCAGGTTCTCACCCCTCCACCTGCCAGCCTCCATCGGACCACCACTCACAAACACCGTCGGAATGTTCAGGCGCATGGCAGCCATCAACATCCCCGGCGTCACCTTGTCACAATTCGAGATACACACCATCGCGTCCGCTTTGTGAGCATTGACCATATACTCCACCGAGTCGGCAATCAAGTCGCGACTAGGCAGCGAATACAACATGCCGTCGTGCCCCATCGCGATACCGTCGTCAATAGCAATCGTATTGAACTCCGCCGCGTAGCAACCCAGCCGCTCCACCTCGGCCTTCACAATCTGACCAGCCTCGTGCAGATGAGTATGACCAGGCACAAACTGCGTAAACGAGTTCACGACCGCCACGATGGGACGGCCCAGTTGTTCACGCTTCATGCCGTTTGCCATCCACAACGCGCGTGCACCAGCCATCCTGCGGCCCTCAGTACACACACGACTCCTAAGTTCATGTTTCATATTCTTACCAGTTCCCATTTTTTCACTTCACACCCCACACTTCACTCTTCTCCCTACAAAGTTAAGGCTTTCCATCCTATCCAGCAACAAAAAGACAGAAAAAACCGAAAAACCAAAAGGTTTTTAAACCATTTTGCATAAAAAACCTATAAAAACCACATCTTCCACACTACACTCTTCACGCTTCTGCGAAGAGGCACGCCCACCCCCCCTCGGTTGACTTTGTCTTCCTCAGTCACGACTCGGCAATGCTCAAACGTGGTTCGGCATTGCTCTCGCTGTTCCTTCGGTTCCCCCGTTATCGGGGGACAGAAACTACGAGCAATGAAAACTTCAAACATCAAATTTTAAACTTCAAACATCTGCGGACGGGGAGGTCCGCGCTCCACTTCAAACTTCACAGCAAACACCACCACAGACAAAATATTCGCACAGAAACGGACATTCTTTCGTGCGCGGCGGCACGGTCTCATCAAGTAAAGGGAAGAGAGGAAAATTGACGGGTTCTTCAATCCTCGTCAGAGAAAGCATCGTAAGGGGCACCTGCTTCGTCTGTTGCGTCATCATTGAAGGGGTCGAAGGTGTCGAAGAAGTCGGGGGCAAAATAGTTGTCGAGGTCGCGTCGCTCTTTCTTGGTGGGACGTCCCGTTCCTCGTGCTCGTGCCACGAAGGTGCCAATGCGTTGCATCTCGAGCAGTTCGTACTGGTCTGGCGTGGTGATGTCTTCGATGACTTGGGGCACGAGTTTTGCTCCGATGCGGTGCTGTATGGCCTGAAGGATGCGGAAGGTGTAGGTGACGGGTGGTTTGTGTATCTGAATGACGTCGCCTTCCTTTACGGGGCGTGACGGTTTGACTCGTTTGTCGGCAATGGTGACGCGCCCGTTTTTACAGGCTTCTGCTGCCAGGGTTCGGGTCTTGTAGAGTCGACTGGCCCAAAGAAATTTGTCAAGACGGGAGTCCAAGGTGTGAAGGGTGAAGAGTGAAGCGAGTTCTTATTTATTGCCTTTCTGCGGCAATGCGTACGATGTTGATGATGGTCTGCATGGCTTTCTCGAGACTTTGTACGGGACAGAATTCGTGGGGTCCATGGAAGTTGAGTCCACCTGCAAAGAGGTTGGGACAGGGCAGTCCCTTAAAGGATAGTTGGGCTCCGTCTGTGCCTCCACGGATGGCCCGTATGACGGGCTCCATGCCTGCTTCTTCTATTGCTTGGCGGGCTATGTCGATGATGTACTGTACTGGTTCGATTTTCTCGCGCATGTTGTAGTATTGGTCGTGCAAATCGAGGGTAACTGCCTGGTCTCCGTATTTGTGGTTGATGGTGTACACGGCGTTGCGTATTTGTTCTTTTCGTGCTTCAAACTTTTGACGGTCGTGGTCACGGATGATGAGGGAGAGGGTGGCTTGTTCGCAGTTGCCGGTAATACCAGTGAGGTGATAGAAGCCTTCGTACGCCTCGGTGTGTTCGGGTGTCTCTTGCTCGGGCAGCAGTCCGACCAGTTCGGTGGCGATTCGTGCGGCGTTGAGCATTTTGTCCTTGGCGTAGCCAGGGTGTACGCTGCAACCGGTGATGGTGATTTTTGCGGCGGCAGCATTGAAGTTCTCGTATTCTATCTCTCCGACTTCGCTGCCGTCCATGGTGTAGGCAAAGGTGCATCCAAACTTGGCTACGTCAAAGTGTGCGGCTCCCATGCCGATTTCCTCGTCCGGATTGAAGGCAACGCGAACGGTACCGTGTTGGATTTCGGGATGTTGCATGAGGTAGTCGCAGGCTGTCACTATTTCGGCAATGCCTGCTTTGTCGTCCGCTCCGAGGAGGGTGTGTCCGTCTGTGACGATGAGGTCTTCGCCGAGGTGGTTGAGCAATTCGGGAAATTTCCGGGGACTCGTGATAATGCCTGGACTCAGTGTGATGTCACTGCCGTCGTAGTGTCTGACGATGCGAGGGCGGACATTCTGTCCGGAGCAGTCGGGGCTGGTGTCGATGTGGGCTATGAATCCGATGGTGGGTATGGGTCGCTGTGTGTTGGCTGGGAGTGTGGCATAAAGATAGCCGAGGCTGTCTAGTTCGACGTCTTGAAATCCGAGTTGGTTGAGTTCTTGTTCAAGGTATCGGGCGAGAGTCCATTGTTTTTCTGTACTGGGTGTTGTTGTGGACTCTTCGCTTGATTGTGTGTCGAAGGACACGTATTTCAGAAAGCGTTCGACAAGGGTCATGGGGAAGTTAGAAGTGGAGCGCGGACGTCCCCGTCCGCAGAAGTTTGAAGTTTAAAATTTGAAGTTTGAAGTTTCTTTGGACAAGCCAAAGCGCTTCGCGATGACTTTGGACGAGCGAAAGCGTCAGCGAAGCCGAACGATGTCGCAAGTTTCGAAAAGACGGTCTGAAAGGCCGGAAAGCACCCAGCCCAGGTCAACACCCTGGGCTGGGTGCTTTCCGGCCTTTCAGACCGTTTCTACACTGGGTTCTCATTACCCTTCGAAACTTATGTAATGTCAGAGGCTTCCTGCAATAAGGATGAGTACGAGGAGGCCGAGGATGGCGTAGAGTTCAGGGAACACGGCGAGTACCATGGTGGTACCAAAGGCGTTGTGTCCACCTCCGATGGCACTGATACCGTTGGCACAGACTTTTGCCTGACGGATGGCTGAGAAGAGAGCGACCAGTCCGCATGCAAGTCCTGCACCGAAAATGGCTGCCGCTGTAGTCATGTTGTCTACTGCTGCTGCCAAGTGGTTCTGAAGCATGAAGAATCCTACGAATCCGTATAGTCCCTGAGATGATGGCAAGGCTGCCAGTCCGATGTAGGAACCGCTTGCGCTTGGATTCTTCTTATAGGCGCCGATGGCTGCATTTCCACAAATTGTTACTCCGTAGGCCGAACCTACGCCCGAGAGTCCTACACAAAGTGCAACTCCCAAATAGGCTAAAATAATTTCCATTGTTTTTTGATGTTTTTAATTTATAATGTTTGTTTGTTAATTTATTTCACAGTCTTGACGCGGAACGGATCGTAGGCTTTGCCGCCGCCCTCGAAGTTGGCATTCTTGAAAAACTCGACGAAAGTAAGTCGCATAGGATGGACGAAGGAGGAAATCATGCAAAGTGCAAAGTTGATACCGTGTCCAAATAGGAGGATGATGAGCATGGGAAGCCAGCGGATGGCCCATGACATGGAACTGGTCATGTCGATGGCCAGGGAGTTGAATACTCCTCCCAGCACGCCGCCTGTCAAGCCAAGGGCAAACAGTCGGATATAACTGAGGAGGTCACCAAGCAATCCTGTGGCCATGCTGTATGTGTCCCAGATGCCTGTGGCGAAGTTCATGAAGATGTTCTTGTCCGGACTGTTGAGGAGGAAGATGCCCAGTACGCTCAATCCTATGAGTCCGTACAGGATGTAGGTGACAGGGGTGGAGAGACTGACTCCACAGGCAGGCAGGCCAAAGCAGGCAATGGTTGACAGCAGGGCTACCACCCACGAGAACTTTCCTACTCCATAGACCCAGCCATGGAGTTTGGCTGCCTTAATGCCTGCCAGCACCATGCCCAGAAGGACTTGGACGAGTCCGATGATGACTGAAATCACCATCATCGGCGAGTAGCCGAACAGCCTGAAGTTGTTCTCGTTGATGAATTTATCTTTTATGGGTGCCAGGAAGGCCCAATCCTGCTGTGTCAGGTCAATGCCAAAGAAGGAGCCCGTGAGTGTTCCGCATACCATGGTCATGATTCCCAGCCAAATTCCCAACTTGGCATAGGGTTTCTGTGTCTCTGGCAATTTATTTTTCAGCACGACTGCTACTGCCAGGATGATGGCTCCATAGCCTGCATCTCCCATACAGAGGCCGAAGAAAAGCATGAAGAAGGGTGCCAGGAAGGGGGTCACATCCAGGTCGTGGTAGTTGGGCAGTGAATACATCTTCAGGATTGGCTCGAACAGGGAACTGTAAGAGTCATTCTTGATTTCAACGGGTACGTCGTCGTCAAGTGTAGGGTCTACTGCCTCGTAGAAGATGCGATGAGACTCAAGATAGTCGGTGACTTCGTGTTCCTTTTCAACTGGCAACCAACCCACCAGCAATTTTACGGCATCTCCCACCACAGACTCGGTGTTAAGGTGTACACGGGAGAGGGAGATTTCATTCTCATTCGCGACTTGCTGTTCAATCAGTTTTTCTCTGCTTACTGCATTTATTTTCAGTAGGTTCTGACGAACTTCATCAAGTCTTTGTTCAAGTTGTTTTTTATCTTCAATAAAGTAGGACAACTTGCGTAAAGGAAGTTGGATGGTCTCGGCAGTAATATCGGGATGCTCGGCAGCAAAAGTGACGAAATAGATTTTCTTGTCTATCTCGTTGATAGGAGTGGCATAGTAGTCATCGGCCCACTCTTTCTTGAACATTTTGCTTGGGCAGGCGAAGAAATCAACTTGATAGCCATGCTGACGAAGTTGCTCAAAAGAAGCGGTGTCAAAATCGCCCCACGGTTCAAGCAACGCAATCTGTTTGTTGACATCGTCTATGTCATGCTTGAGTGCATTTTCTTTCTCCAGGAGGGACTCTATCTCCTCTACCAATTGCAGTCCGCTTTCTTTGTCTGAGGATGTAGAGGCTGTAATCTGTTCTTTTGTTCCATCGGACAATGTATAGGTCAGCGCAGCGAAATCGAGTGCCTTGAGTGCATTGGCATAACGGTCGGCCAATTCTCTGTAGTGCTCGAACTCTGGACTGGTGGCTCCGCTCTGCAATTCCTCGATGTGTACGACACCCATTTGTCGGATGTCGGCCAGGAATTGCTCGTATTCCTTGCTGGTGACAAGGAAGGTGAGTTTTTTCATTTTGGTAATCATGCGATAGCCTCCTTTCCTGTTGATGAAGTGATGAGTTTCGCTTCTTCTTCCTTCTTACGCTTTTCTTGCAAGGATTTCAGTATCTTCTGACTAGATTTGGACAGGTTCTCCTCGTCTTCCATAAACCGTTTGATTTTTCTCACGGCCTCCTGAAAACCAGGAATCTGTACTTTCTCAAAAAGATTTACTTTCTGGGTGGTCTTCCTACGGGCATGTTCAAGCAAGTGCAGTTTGGCCACGGCAAATTCGTGCTCGACGGCTGTCTTGGCCAGTCCTTCCAGCAGGTTAATGCCATCAAAATACCACTTGGGTGCGCTGAACAGTCCGAAAGGCTTGACGTCGAGACGAATGTTGGCCAGGATGGGAACACGCACTCCGGCAATTTTCTTCACGTCCAGTTCCACATCCTTCAGGGCCACGAGCGATGTGTCAAATTCTCCCCACAGGGCGTACATCGACTCATAACCGGCAATTTGACTTTCCAGTTTCTTGTCCAATTCGTCTACTTCGTCCTTGCACTTCTTCACCTCCAGACGCAATGCTGTTTCCTTGCTCTTGATGATGGGCAAGGTGCGTTGGCGCATTTTCAGTTGCTTCTCAATCTGCTGTAAAGAAGTCTTGTTATATTGAAACTTGATAGCCATGTAGGTCTGATATCAGTTTGACGAATTCGTTTACTTCCAATAAATATCAGTGAATTCTTTCTTGATGTTCACTTCTTCCAACTTGAAGTATTTGCGGAAGAGGGACCATGTCACATCAAGCATCTCAGTCGTATCGAGATTGACATCGATGGCCAAGAGTCGGTTGGCATAGTCCTTGGCAAAGTCGAGGCAACGGTTGTCGTAGTCGGTCAGGTCGAAACCGTTTTCGAGTTTGGTCTTGGCATTGGCGGCATCCGAATAGAGTCGGATGGCAGCATTCATCACCTGTGAGTGGTCGCTACGTGTTTTCTTTCCGGCCACCAACTGCTTCAGACGTGAAAGCGAGCGGAATGGGTCGACGATGACCTTGCCGATGTCGGAGTCGCGACGCAGGTACAGTTGTCCTTCTGTGATGTAACCGGTATTGTCGGGCACGGCGTGTGTGATGTCTCCACCCGAAAGCGTGGTAACGGCAATGATGGTGATGGAACCTCCACCCGCCGACTCGGGGAATTGTACTGCCTTCTCGTATATCTTTGCCAGGTCTGAATAGAGAGAGCCAGGCATTGAGTCTTTCGAGGGAATCTGGTCCATGCGGTTGCTGACAATAGACAGGGAGTCTGCATAGGACGTCATGTCGGTAAGCAGTACCAGCACCGTCTCGTGCTTCTCCACGGCGAAATATTCAGCAGCCGTCAGTGCCATGTCGGGCACAAGCAGGCGCTCGACTGCAGGGTCTTCCGTTGTGTTCATGAAGCAGATGATGCGGTCGAGTGCTCCGGCGTTCGAGAAGGTATTTCGGAAGAAATAGTAGTCGTCATTGGTCATACCCATGCCGCCGAGGATTATCTTGTCGGCCTTGGCACGCAGTGCCACCAATGCCATTACCTCGTTGAAAGGCTGATCGGGGTCGGCAAAGAATGGAATCTTCTGGCCCGAGACAAGGGTGTTGTTCAGGTCGATACCAGCGATACCCGTGGCAATGAGTTCGCTGGGTTGGCGGCGACGTACGGGGTTGACGGAGGGGCCTCCGATGGGCACTTCCTTGCCTTCTATTTCCGGACCGCCATCAATGGGGTTGCCGTATGCGTTGAAAAAGCGTCCGGCCAGTTGGTCGCTCACTTTCAGTGAAGGCGACTTTCCGAGGAACACGACTTCTGCATTGGTGGGGATGCCTCCCGTACCTTCAAACACCTGGAGGGTAACGTCGTCGCCGACAATCTTCACCACCTGTGCCAGTTTGCCGTTGATGGTGGCCAGTTCGTCATAGCCGACACCAGTAGCCTTCAGTGCACATGTGGCCTTGGTGATCTGACTGATTTTGGTATATACTTTTTGGAATGCTGTTGCCATGATGCTATACTGTTTGACAATTTACGAATTACTATTTTCCTTCGAGTGCCTCATGAATTTGGCGTTTATAGTCCTCATATTGCTCCGACTTGTACTGTGAGTAGTTCATCTGCTTGCACAAGTTGATGAGTTTCTTGAAGTAGTCAATCACATCCAGGAAGTTGTTGAACTGGAAGTCGTGTTCGCATATTTCGGTCACGACGTCCATGATTTCCTCCTGACGCTCCAGTGACGACACGGCATCCACCTCGTCGAAGGCGTCTTGCTGCAGCAGTACGAAGTCAATGATTTCCGACTTCCAGAATGTCTCGTGATAGTCAACGGGCACGCCGTCGTCGCCGAGGATGTTGATTTGCTCTGCAATCTCCTTGCCGCGTTGCATGCGGGTCTTCAGTGCCAGGACTTTGGGAATCCACTTGTCGTTGATTTTCTTGGAGATGTATTCTGCAAATTCGGGGTATTCCAGGTATTTCGAGTAGGAATCAATGGGGTTGACGGCAGGATAACGTTTCTTGTCGGCACGCTCCTGCTCCAGGGCATAAAAGCAACGGGCCACCTTCTTGGTGTTCTCTGTAACAGGCTCTTTCAGGTTTCCACCTGCCGGCGACACGGTTCCGATGAAGGTGATGGACCCTACTTCGCCGTTGTTCAGGTACACGTAGCCTGCACGTCCATAGAAATTTGCCACCAATGCACCTAAATCCATAGGGAAGGCATCGGGGCCAGGCAGTTCCTCCATACGGTTGGACATCTCGCGCAGTGCTTGTGCCCAGCGTGATGTGGAGTCGGCCATCAACAAGACACGCAGACCCATCGAACGGTAATATTCTGCCATGGTCATGGCGGTGTAAACGGAGGCTTCACGGGCAGCCACAGGCATGTTCGACGTATTGGCGATGATGATGGTGCGTTCCATCAGTTTGCGACCTGTGTGGGGGTCGACCAGTTCCGGGAACTCGGTGAAGATTTCCACCACTTCGTTGGCACGTTCACCACAGGCTGCGATGATGACGATGTCGGCCTCGGCCTGTTTCGAGATGGCGTGCTGCAACACGGTCTTTCCGGTTCCGAAGGGGCCGGGAATGAATCCCGTTCCTCCCTCGACGATGGGATTGAACGTATCGATGGTGCGGACACCGGTCTCCAGCAACTTGAATGGACGTGGCTTCTGCTTGTAGTTTGTCATGGCAAACTTCACGGGCCAGTGCTGCACCATGTTGACCTTCACTTCCTCGCCGTCTTCCTTCACCAGTACGGCAATCGTGTCGTCAACCTTGTAGTCGCCGGCGGCCACGATGCTCTTGACCTTGGCCGTGCCTTCCATCTGGAAGGGCACCATGATTTTCAGGGGTTGGGAGTTTTCCTCCACCTGGCCCAGCCAGTCACTGGCCTGCACCTCGTCGCCCACTTTTGCCAGTGGCTGGAAAGTCCAGAGGCGTTCGCGGTCGAGCGGGTCGGTATATTGTCCGCGCTTGAGGAATACACCCTCCATTTTGTCCAGGTCGTTCTGCAGACCATCGAAATTCTTGGAAAGCATGCCCGGTGCAAGTTGCACTTCCAGCATGTGTCCTGTAAATTCAGCCACGGCGCCTACTTTCAGGCCGCGCGTCGACTCGAACACCTGCACATAGACGTCGGAGCCCACCACTTTGATAACCTCCGACATCAGGCGGTCGCCACCTGTCTCGATGTAGCAGATTTCACCCTGCTTCACGGGGCCGTCCACCTTCAGCGTCACCATGTTGGCGATAACGCCACTAACTGTACCTTTTGTCATATTATGTATGTTTAGTTTTTTTTCAGAATAATCGGAATTTTCGGAATAATGAGAGTCATCAGGTTTTCCGGGGAAACCGGAAAGTGCCTACCTTACAAATTCTTCCGGCACCTTGGCCTCGCCACGCAGGTTCTCGATGATTTCGCGGAAGGCGGCTTTGCCTTTCCCGGGGTCGAGCATCTCCCAGCGGTGCAGCATTTCCAACTTGCAGAGGTAGGCGAAGACGGCCTCGATGGAGAAGGGCTCCATGAAGGTTTGTTCGTCCAGCCAGTTCCACTTGAAGGCATCAATCCGCTTCTCTTTCTCTACGGGGTCTTCCGTGTCGACAATCTTCATCAACTGTGTCATGTAGTCCAGTTCGTTCAGCAGGTTGAAGTCTTTTGTGTTGTTGGTGCGAATCATCTCGTTCACCTCGTTGTTGCCCAGGATGAAATTGCTCACGTTCCATCCCTGCTTGCGTGCGATGAGGGCGGTCAGGATGTTGTTGATGTCGAGGTTCAGTTTGTACCATTCCGCAATCATCTTGCAGGGGCACTTCATGGCATACTCGTAGAATGCCTGCATCATGTGGTCCTCGGCAAACCATCCTGTGGTGTCCTTATTATAAAAGAACTCGCGCGCGTATATGGACAGGAAGTCGGGATAGCGGTGAACGTTGAAGTTCATGGTGCGTGCCGAGGTTATCAGGTCCTGGTACTGCTCCATCGTGTAGTTGCTCCGCGGATTGAGGTCCACGCCCAACTCTGACAGGTCTTCCCTGGCTTCGCCCGAACGACTGGCTTTCAGCAGCCTGACAATGTTGCGGCAATCCTGCTCCAGATAGAAATAAAAGAGCAGTTCCTGGTCATGCCCAGTCAGCGTCTCGTCGCACTGTTCGCGAAAGTTTTCATATAATTGTTGGCTGTCGGCTCCCTCGTCCATCATGATGTCGGGAGCACCTGCCATCAGGCAATAGTAATTCGCCATATTTATTAAAGGGATGTTCTATAAATTAAG
>FLNU01000544.1_pt1 | contig 39203 bp, 33 predicted proteins | sample 1140361 | NCBI WGS metagenome assembly FLNU01 (sample SAMEA3878206, study PRJEB12797) | bioreactor metagenome | biome: Moose rumen | place: Sweden | collected 2011-10 | reverse complement strand
CCATTAAACCCATTAACCCCATTTAAAGCCCCATCCACCCCATCAAAACCCCCACCTTAACCCAAAATTTCCTCCCTCCTCAGTGAAAAAAAAATTCATCTTAACACGCATCTCCAAAACGAACCTTCGTTTTCAGAGAAATGAAGGTTCAAAGTTTCAACGCGTGTTAAGATGAAATTTTTTTTCACTGAGGAGGGAGGAAATTTTGGGTTAAGGTGGGGCTTTTTATGGGGTGGATGGGGCTTATGGGCTTAATGGGGTGGGTGGGGATAATGGGTGGGTGGGGATAATGGGTGGGTGGAACTTTTATGGGTTCCATGGGGTGAGTGGGGTGAGTGGAAGGTGGCGACGAGAAATGTGGGAGGTGGCGACGAGAAATGTGACATTTTGCAGCGATGAAACTTTTTTAGGTGTGAAATTTTTGGCAAAGCGGAGAGAAAACCGTAAATTTGCAGCGCAAAACGGTGATACAAGGGTTCCGATGCTCTACAGGCATCGGGATTCTTTTATTTTCGCTGCACAGACACAGGGGCTGTCCCCTGACGTCAAGATTTATCATCAACAACCCGAAGATTTATCATCAACTAAATAATATTTAATAGGTATATGGCATACATGTCACAAGAAGGCTATGACAAACTCAAAGCCGAAATCAAAAAATTGGAGGAGGTTGAGCGTCCCGACGTGATTCGCCAAATCCAGGAGGCGAGGGAGAAGGGCGACCTCTCCGAGAACGCCGAATACGACGCCGCAAAGGAGGCTCAGGGAAAACTGGAGACGAAGATTGCCCAGTTGAAGGCGGAACTGGCCAACGCGAAAATCATCGATACCAGCCGCGTGCAGACCGAGACGGTACAGATTCTGTCGAAGGTGGAAATGAAGAATGTCAAGACGGGCATGAAGATGACTTACACGCTGGTGAGCGAGAGCGAGGCCAACCTGCGCGAGGGAAAAATCTCGGTGCAAACCCCCATCGCCCAGGGACTGCTGGGCAAGCGTGTGGGCGACGTGGCCACGATTCAGATTCCGCAGGGAGTCATAGAACTGGAAATCCTTAACATCTCCATCTGATAAAGAACAAAGACCATGGGACTTTTTGCAAAAATCGCTGCCGGCGAAATTCCAAGTTACAAATGTGCCGAGAACGAGGAATTCTATGCTTTTCTCGACATCAACCCCCTGGTGGAGGGTCACACCCTGTGCATTCCACGCCGTGAGGTGGACTACATCTTCGACATGGACGACGACGAAATTGCCCGCTTCCAGGTGTTTGCCAAACATGTGGCCCAGGCCATCAAGCAGGCTTTCCCATGCGTCAAGGTGGGACAGGCCGTGCTGGGACTTGAAGTGCCCCACGCCCACATCCACCTCGTACCCATGCAGAGTGAGAACGACCTGAACTTCCGCAACACGAAACTGAGCCTGCCGCAGCAGCGCATGCAGGAAATTGCCGGCAAGATTCTGGCAGCCTACAACCAGGCACACTAAACTTGTATCATGGACAGACTGACAATCATCAAGGTCGGCGGAGCCATCGTTGAGCAACAGGACACACTGAGCCTGTTGCTCAATGATTTTTCTGCCGTCCACGGCGCCAAGATGCTGGTGCATGGAGGCGGACGGGCAGCCACACGCATGGCCGAACGGCTGGGCGTCGGGACACAAATGGTGAACGGACGCCGCATCACCAGTGCCGACATGCTGGACGTCGTCACGATGGTCTATGCCGGACTGGTCAACAAAAACATCGTAGCCCAACTGCAGGCCCGCCGTGTCCAGGCCCTCGGCCTCACCGGAGCCGACGCCGACATCATCCGCAGCCACCGGCGACCGCCCGTGGCCATCGCAGGCGATACAGTCGACTTTGGATTCGTAGGCGACGTTGACCGTTGCGACGGCAGTCGGCTGGCCGGACTGCTGCGTCAGGACATCGTGCCCGTCGTGGCACCCATCACACACGACGGCCAAGGCAGTCTGCTCAACACCAACGCCGACACCATCGCCAGCACAGTGGCCACGGCACTGGCACCCTTCTACGACGTGTCCCTCGTCTACTGCTTCGAACGCCCGGGCGTGCTCCGTCAACCCGACGACGACAGCAGCGTCATCCCCCACATCCGCAAGCGCGACTTCCCGCATCTGGTCGACGCAGGCATCGTCAGCGGAGGAATGATACCGAAAATAGAAAACGCCCTCGCCGCATGCAGCGAAGGCGTCAGGGAAGTCTACATCACACGTGTAGACCAAATCAACCGAAAGGACCTGGGAACTCGCATCAGCCTCGACTGAGGCCGCACATACCGTCCCACTCCTCCACCAACCTTACCAATGAAATTCCTCGGGCACAGGGTCGTAACCACTGCCGCCCCAAGGATGGCAGCGAAGAATACGGCGCACGGAAAGGTAGAAGCCTTTCAGTGCGCCATGCTTTTTGATGGCTTCCACCGCGTATGTAGAACATGTCGGAGTGAACCGGCACGACGGCGGCGTCATCGGCGAAATACATTTCTTGTAAAAATAAATAGGAAGCAAAAGCAACCAGGACAACAACCGTCCCGGCAAGCCCCACAAACGGGACAGCCAACCCGCCCCATCATGTTTCTTATGCGTTGTCATCGGACTGCAGCGTTTCTTTGATGCGATAAAGAATCTTGCGCACACTGTGTTCAACCTGCGCACAAGGACACAACCTGTCAGCCATACAGACGAAAGCGACCGTCACCTGGCAATCGGCAGCCTGAGCCGCATCCCACAGCAGTTGCTTGTTCCGGCGGTAAGACTCACGCACCAGCCGCTTCATACGGTTGCGGTCTACCGCGTGGTGAAACCTGCGCTTCGAAACGCTCACCATCATCCGGACGGGCACACACCCACCGCGGGTCTCCTCAACCTGGAAGACGGCTCGAACGGGATAGACCGCCATCGACGCTACCTTCGGGACAGACGCAGACAACAGTTGCGGGCTGCCCGAAAACAGCCCGTCAATCACTCGTTTGCTACAAATGCGTTCTGATTTGGTAAGGTTCTCCACTGCCCGTCCCCTCATCCTTTTTCCACAGTAGCCTTGGCAGGCTTTTTCGTAGTCTTGGCGGTTTTCTTTACCGGAGCCGCAGCGGTCTTTTTCGTGGACGCCGCCGATTTCCTGGTGGCAGTTGAGGATTTCTTGGTGGCAGAGGCCTTCTTGGTCGCAGGTTTCTTTGCCTTCTTCTTCGTGTCTTCCATGATTTCATCCTTACCGTGGCGCTTGATGAAATCTTCTATCATGGCGGGAACACTGCGCAACTCAGGCGTCGGACGCATGTCGACCCTGAGTCCTGCTTCCTCTGCAGCCGCGATGGTCTTGGCGCCCAGACAGGCAATGGCTATTTTTCCTTGGCTGAAATCAGGAAAGTTCTTTTTGAGTGCATGGATGCCCTCTGGACTGAAAAACACAAGCATGTTGTAGTCGAAATTCTCACCTGGCTGGAAGTCGTTGCTCACTGTGTAGTACATCACGGCCTCATCATGCTTGAGACCTGCGGCGTCGAGCATGTTTTTCATCTCATCGTTGTGGGCTGACGACTGGGGCACAAAATAATACTCTGTATTGTGCTTCGCCATGATGGGAATGAGGTCTTTCACGGAACCCGTGAGGGGAAAGAACACTTTTCGTTTTCTGTACTGTACATATTTCTGTATGTACAGGGCAACTTGCTCCGACTTACAGAAATACTTCATGTTTTCGTTCACATTCACGCGAAGTTCCTTGATGAGTGTGAAGAAGTGGTCTATGGCATGGCGCGATGTAAACACGACGGCTGTATGGCCTGGGATGGATATTTTCTGCTGTCTAAAGTCTTTCGCGCTCATCTTCTCTATTTTGATGAAGGGACGGAAGACTACGTCTACACCGTATTTGTTGGCTATGTCAAAGTAAGGTGATTTTTCTGTCTGGGGCTTAGGCTGAGATATTAGAATCCTGGGTGACATCGAAGGTTATCTTTTTCCTCTGAAAAGAATGCTTGTTTTTACTAAAAAATAATGTTGTTCGCATCGCAAAAATGCCACACAATGAGTGAGGGCATGATTTCGACGCTGCAAAAGTACAAAAAAATTAGCAAAACGCCATATCTTTTTGGCTGAAAGTTAGTTTTGAGGCGGTAAAAGAGTAATACTTTGTACAAAATGAGCGTTATGAGTAAGCAAATTGCCACCGTTTCAAATTTTATTCCAACAAAAAGGAGGAGTGCCGCCAGCAGGTAGATGACATACGAAGTCATGGAGGTGAGGAAGAAGAAATCGCTTTGCCATGCACGGTCCCTGGCATGGGAGAAGAACACCCAGTTGATGAAACTGTAGATCAGGGACTTCAGGCCTATGAAGAGGAAGAAGAAGAGGGAGACCAGGAGGGTGGCCGTGGGCAGGCTGCCGGCCCATCCGCGTGGAAACGGCGGGTGCTGGATGAGTCCGCCGGCCAGCAGTCCAGTGCAGATGGCAGCCACGACGGTCAGGATGAGGTTGTAGGGCACTTCCCACGTCACGACATTGCCGGATGTGGCGGCGAATTTCCGCTCCGATGAAAAGAAACGCTTGGTGCGGTAGAGGATGTAGTCGCTGTTGCGGGTGGCCATGTATGCCAGGACGCCAAGGAGGACGAGCATGAGCAGAGGAGTCCATTCGCTGCTGCCCAGGGTGTCGTCACGCGGCACGCCGGCCACGTCGCGTGCAGCCTCGTGCAGTCCTTTGGCGAAGAGGTCGGTGGTCTCCAGTGGCGACAAGGCGGTGTGTGTCAGGAGTGAGTCGTAGTCAACAGTGCCCATGCTGTTTTTGTTCGGAGTCGGTTCCTACTGGCCGAAGAACGCAGTCCGGATGGTGTCGACATAGTCCAGTTTTTCCCATGTGAAGAGTTCTACTTCTATGTCTCGTGTGCCGGCGTAGCGGTTCTTGAAATGCTTCACCACGGTCTGTGGCGTGCGCCCCATGTGTCCGTAGGCAGCCGTTTCGCTGTAGATGGGTTTGCGCAGTTTCAGTCGTTGCTCGATGGCCCGTGGGCGCAGGTCGAACATTTCGCCGATTTTCTTGGCTATCTCGCCGTCGCTCATGTCGACGTGGCTGCGGCCATAGGTGTTGACATAGATGCTCACGGGTTGTGCCACGCCGATGGCATAACTCACTTGTACGAGCATTTCGTCGGCCACGCCTGCGGCCACCATGTTCTTGGCGATGTGTCGGGCAGCATAGGCTGCCGAGCGGTCCACCTTCGAGGGGTCCTTGCCCGAGAACGCGCCGCCGCCGTGTGCGCCTTTGCCGCCGTAGGTGTCTACGATGATTTTGCGGCCCGTCAGTCCCGTGTCGCCGTGGGGTCCGCCGATGACGAACTTGCCGGTCGGGTTGATGTGGTAGTTGATTTCGGCCTTGAACAGGTTGCGCACCTGTTCGTCCCGTATTTCACTGATTACGCGTGGCATGAGTATCGTGAGCACGTCCTGCTTGATTTGGGCCAGCATCTGCCTGTCAGCCTTCTCCTGGTCAATCTCCAGGGTGGGCCGGATGAAGTCGTCGTGCTGGGTCGACACCACGATGGTGGCGATGCGCTGCGGCCTGCCGTCGTCGCCATACTCGATGCTCACCTGGCTCTTGGCGTCGGGACGCAGGTAGGTCATCTGCTTTCCCTCGCGGCGGATGGCCGAGAGTGTCTGCAGGATGTGATGGCTCAGTGCCAGTGGCAGGGGCATGAAATTCTCCGTCTCGTTCGTGGCATAGCCGAACATCATGCCCTGGTCGCCGGCACCCTGGTCCATCGGCTCCTTGCGCTCCACGCCACGGTTGATGTCGTCGCTCTGCTCGTGGATGGCACTCAGCACCCCACAACTCTCGGCCTCGAACTTCAGTTCGGCCCGTGTATATCCGATGCGGCGAATGGTTTCGCGAGCCACCTCCTGCAAATCCACGTAGGCTTCACTCTTCACCTCGCCTGCCACGACCACCTGACCCGTCGTGACCAACGTCTCGCAGGCCACTTTCGAATTCGGGTCATAGGCCAGCAACTCGTCCAGCACAGCGTCGCTAATCTGGTCGGCCACCTTGTCGGGATGTCCCTCAGACACCGACTCCGACGTAAACAAATATCCCATCTTGAAAGAATCTGATTAAAAGAATGATAAACTGAAAGAAAACCGGAAACGACCCTCGGTCAGAACAAAGCCGGCTCGTCGGGCTGGCCAGCCTCCCGTCCGTCCCCTTCCTGTTCGGCGACAGCCCGGGCATAGCACTCGCGGCACAGCGGCTCATACTCCTTCGTCTCGCCCAGCAGCACCTGGCGGTCGCCCTCGACAATGCGGTGGCTCACGTAGGCCAGCGAGCCGCAGCGTACACAGATGGCGTGCACCTTCGTCACATCGTCGGCAATGGCCAGCAACTTCGGCATCGGACCGAACGGCACGCCCTTGAAGTCCAGGTCGAGACCGGCCACAATGACGCGCACACCACGGTAGGCCAGTTCGTTGCACACACTGACGATGCCCTCGTCGAAGAACTGGGCCTCGTCGATGCCAATCACTTCCGAGTCGCCACACAGCAACAGGATGCTCTGCGACGAGTCAACCGGTGTCGACATGATGGCCGTGCCCTCGTGCGACACCACCTTCTCCTCGCTGTATCTCACATCGATGCTCGGTTTGAAAATCTCCACCCGCTGCCGTGCAAACTGAGCGCGGCGCAAGCGTCTGATGAGTTCCTCCGTCTTGCCCGAGAACATCGAGCCGCAGATGACCTCCACACGTCCCGTTCGGGTCATCTCGCCGCCCCGATAAGTCAGTCTTTCCATAAACTTCCGATTTCTGCTGCAAAGTTACGAGTAAGCGAGCGAAAAGCAAAATGAAAAAGCATTTTTTCAATTTGCTCTTCCGAGCGCGAGTAACTTAGGGCTACGCCCAACGTTACGAGTAAGCGAGCGAAAAGCAAAATGAAAAAGCATTTTTTCAATTTGCTCTTCCGAGCGGGACGCCCCTGGGAGCGCTTCGCGATAACCGCGCTCCCAGGGCGAAACGATGCGTCCACAGTGTTTTTGCGACGCGTGTTAAGTGGAAATTTATTTCAGGTTAACACAAAATCTGAAAACGAACCTTCGTTTATAAAAAAACGTAGTTTCGTTTTAGGAAAAACGAAAGTTCGTTTTGTTGAAAACGAAGGTTCGTTTCTTCTAAAACGTAGGTTCGTTTTTTGAGAAATGAAGGTTCGTTTCTTTAAGAATGAAGGTTCGTTTTTTCATCGCGTGTTAAGATGAAATAAATTTTCGGTTAAGAGGCGGCGGAATTTCGGTTAAGTGGGCGTTTATGGTAGGGATGGGTGGGGTGGAAATGATGGGGTAAAGGGGTGTTTTTGTGGTTGTGTGTGGAAAAGATGGTGGGTTATGGGACTGATTTCAAATTATTTGACTATCTTTGCAGGGAAACAAAGGCCGTGACGACGGAAATGTGAATGGTTGATGACGATGGAACGGAAGGAGTTTGAACTGATGGCGCCGGTGGGGTCGCGCGAGAGTCTGGCTGCGGCCATCAAGGCCGGGGCCGATTCGGTGTATTTCGGTGTGGGCCGGCTGAACATGCGGGCTCACTCGGCTTGCGACTTCGGGTTGGAGGATCTGCGCGAGATTGCGGCCACGTGCAGCGAGGCGGGGGTGAAGAGTTACCTGACGGTGAACACGGTGGTGTATGAGGAGGACCTGGAGCCGATGCGCGAGATGGTGGACGCGGCGAAGCAGGCCGGCATCTCGGCGGTGATTGCGAGCGACGTGGCCGTGTTGCAGTATTGCCGACAGGTGGGGCAGGAGGTGCACCTGAGCACGCAACTGAACGTGTCGAACGTGGAGGCACTGCGGTTCTATGCGCAGTTTGCCGACGTGGTGGTGCTGGCGCGCGAACTGAACATGTGGCAGGTGAAGGACATCTACGACCGCATTGTCGCCGGGCACATCACGGGGCCGTCGGGACGGCTGGTGCGGATTGAGATGTTCTGTCACGGTGCGCTGTGCATGGCCGTGAGCGGTAAGTGCTACCTGAGCCTGCACAATGCCGGACGGAGTGCCAACCGCGGCGAGTGTGTGCAGATTTGCAGGCGTGGCTACGAGGTGAGGGATGCGGAGAGCGGGACGGAACTGCTGGTGGACAACAAATATATCATGTCGCCCAAGGACTTGAAGACGATTCGCTTCCTGGACATCATGGCCGGGGCGGGCGTTCGGGTGTTCAAGATTGAGGGCCGTGCCCGCGGGCCGGAATATGTGCGCACGGTCGTGGCAGCCTACGACGAGGCGCTGCGTGCCGTGGCCGACGGCAGCCTGCACCGCGACGAGTCGCGGCTGGACCGCTGGGACAGGGAGTTGGCCACGGTGTTCAACCGAGGCTTCTGGGACGGCTACTACCAGGGGCAGCGGCTTGGTGAGTGGAGCGATGCCTACGGGTCGAAGGCCACGGAGATGAAGGTCTACGTGGGCAAGTGCGTGAAGTATTTCCCGAAAATCGGGGTGGGCGAATTCCTGATTGAGAATGTGGACCTGCACGTGGGCGACCGCGTGCTGGTGACGGGCACGACGACGGGTGCGCTCATCCAACGGGTGGACGAACTGCGCTTCGACCTGGAACCGGTGGAGGTGGCCTCGCGCGGACAGCACGTGTCGCTGAAGACCGCCGAGCGCGTGCGCCCGAACGACCGCCTGTATGTCCTGGTGAAACGCTCGCTGGGCGAAGGGTGAACCGAGAGGGCAGAAGAAAAAAAGTTTGAAAAAAGTCGGAAAAGGGTGTAACTTTTCACCGTCTCATCCGTCTCTAATAAATGTAGAAGCATGAACGAACTACGTTTCCGAAATGATGTCTTACCGCTGAAGGACAGGCTTTTCCGCCTGGCATTGCGCATCACCTTCAACCGTGAAGACGCGGAAGACATTGTGCAGGAAACGATGTTGCGTGTGTGGCGGGAGATGAACGAGGGCGACGACATCATGAACGTCGAAGCCTTTGCCATGACCGTGTGCCGCAACCTGAGCCTGGACAACCGCGTGAGGCTGGAACAGCAGAACGTCTCGTTCACCGAAACCCTGCACGACCGTCCCGACACGGCTCAGTCGCCCAGCGAACAACTGGAACAGAGCGAACAGATAGGACAGGTGCACCAGTGGCTCAACCAACTGCCTGAGAAACAGCGCACGGCCATCCAGTTGCGCGACATCGAGGGACGCTCCTACAAGGAAATCGCCGAGGTGATGAGCATCAGCGAGTCGGACGTCAAAGTCAACATCTTCCGAGCCCGCCAGAAACTCAAGGAAAAACTCAACAAACAAACATTATAAAGATGGACTACACGTACATAGAGCAACTGCTGGAACGCTACTGGAGCGGCCAGACCAACCTGGAGGAGGAGCAGATACTGCGCACATTCTTCAGCCAGCCACGCGTGCCCGACAGCCTTGCACACTATGCACCCCTCTTCGCCCTCGAACAGCAGGCCGCCACGATAAAGACGTCAGCCACATTCGACGTCCGTCTCGAAGCCGCACTGCAAGCCGAGGCAAGAAAACACACGTCCCAGCAGCCGACGAATCGCATCGAAGGTCTGAAGGCACACCTGACGCACCTGCTCAAGGCAGCAGCAGCCGTGGCCATAATCATCACCATCGGTTCGGCAGCAGAACAGGCCACCCGCATCGACGAGACCCGACAGACGCAGTCGGCATCGCCCACAGCCCTGCCGAACACCTACGTGCGCTCGTCACAGGTCGAAGCCATCGTCAACCCACAGGCCGCCACCGATGCCGGGACGCTCGCGGCACAGAACACCGACTCGCTCACGCTGGCACCCATCGGCGGCGAACGGAGCGGCACTGCCGAGTGACACGTGCCACCCTCAACCTCAGAGCACTTTAACTATATATACTTTTACTTTGCTGATTTATTAAACATCTAACTGCTATTAGACAATGTGGAACAAGAGGCTGAGAAGCCTGCAAGTCCACAACAAAAGCACCATCAGGACACTGCGCCCGATGGTGCTTTTGACTTACAGGTAATGGCCGAGCAGAATCTTCAACCCTAACAGCAGCAACAGCAGACCACCCAACAACTCGGGACGCACACGCCGACTCAACACGTCGCCCCACCCGACTCCCAACCACTGGCCCACAATGCCGGCCAAGAGCGAAACCAGCCCTATCAACAGCAAGACCGGACAAAGCGACGCCCAACTGCCATAGCCCACCATGGCAAACGTCACGCCCACGGCCAGCGCATCAATGCTCGTAGCCACGGCCAAGAGCAACTGCATCCGCAGGCTATGCGGATTGAACGACGACTGCTCCTCGGGCGAAAACGACTCGTACACCATCCTGCCACCCACGAAAGACAGCAGCAAGAAAGCCACCCAATGGGCATAACTGGCCACATAGCCCGTCAGCCACGTGACCGACACCCATCCCAACCACGGCATCAACGCCTGGAAAAATCCGAAAAGGAAACTCATCCACCAGACAAGCCGCCACTCGAGACGACGCAGCACCACGCCACTGACCACCGACACGGCAAAGCAGTCCATGGCCAAAGCCACGGCCAAAAGGAATATATCAAGGGTTGACATGAGAAGAATCTGAGGAAAAGAAATAGGATGTTGGCTCAGAAGTTGTATCACTGTGCCAGTGAACCATCCCTCCCATCCAACAACAATATGGAAACACAAATAGGAAAAATCCACCATCCTACCGTCTTGGCAGGATGGTGGATACTGTTTTTGTCAATGCATGCGTGTCATCTCATCAGTCCTCTTTTGGCTCAATGGCTTTCCACACACCGGCGGCAATGGCGCCACCCACCAGCGGACCAACGATGAACACCCAAACCTGGGCCAGAGCATCGCCACCCTCGAACAGGGCAGGACCGAACGAACGTGCAGGGTTGACACTGGTACCCGTGTAGTGAATGCCCACGAGATGGATGAGGATGAGACTGAGACCGATGGCCAGGCCAGCAAAATTGTTGGTCGCACCGTTGGTCTTTGCAGTTGCACCGAGCACAACGAGGACAAAGAGTGCGGTGAGCACGATTTCAACAACAAGTCCCAGGGCAATGTTGCCGTTCGGACATGCGTTGGCACCCGTCTGCGTGCCCTCGGCCAGTGCCGGATCCATGCCGACGATGGCAGCCAAAATGCAGGCTGCCAACACGCCACCGACGAACTGTGCCACCCAGTAGCCCACAGCGTCCTTCGTCGACATGCGGCCAGTCAGCAGGACACCCAGCGTGATGGCAGGATTGATGTGGCAACCCGAGATGCCACCGATGGTGTAGGCCATGGCAACTACGGCAAGACCAAAAGCCATGGCGGTTCCGACAACCGAAGCGGGGTCGACGCCACAATTCAGACTGACGGCTGTACCACAGCCCAGCAGTGTCAGCACCAGCGTGCCGACACATTCAGCAAGATACTTTTTCATAGACATTGAATAATTAAGTGATGAATGAAAAGAATTAAAAAAAGTCGAAACGGTGCACCCGACAAGAGGGTACACATGCAAATGTATCGTTTTTTTAACATTTCACAAAGTATTTTATTAAATTTTGTTTCCATTCTTTTTCTCACTATTTTTGCAAAGTCAACAATCAGAAATATCCACCTACTAATAATAAATCGTACTTAAGCAGATGTATTTCTTTTTCAAACTTTTACTCGTCTCCTTTGGGGCAATTTCTCGATAATGTTAAACTTCTTGAAGATATGATACAAATTAAGAAAAAAATAATAGCCAAAGTTCTTGGGGGACGCGACATGAACAACATGTAAAGGGTTTTGATTTTATACCAGGAGTTTGTCCTATTTGTTATAACAGGCTCTATGATGTTCCAGATTTATCGGTAAGATTAAAAAGAATTTTCCATTATATTTACCACAATCTATTTGAAAGATTTACATGAACAAGAAAAAAATTGCCATGCCACTGATGATGGCAATCGCATGCACCAACCTACAAGCGCAAGACATGAAAAAACTATTCACACTCGACGACCTGCTGCCAGGCGGCTCCACTTACTACGAAAGTTCTGTTCCCGAAAACCGATATTACGGTTGGTGGGGCAGCCACTGCATCCACCTCGGCCTCGAACAGTGTGCCGAGATTGATGCTGAAACCGGCAAAGAAGACCATGCTCTTTTCCGACTCGACGACATCAACCGTGCCTTGAGGCAAGCCGGACTGACAGCCATCCACCATCTCATGGACACGACTTTCCCATACGATCAGGAGCCATTGGCACTCATCCAGACAACCCACCACCGTGCCCTCGTCGACTGGCAACAGCAACAGGTGGTGTGGAGCCAACCCATCGCAACACCCGACCAACCAGCCGAAGTAGAGGATTGGAACTCCACTTCGCGCGCCCTGGCCTACGTCTCGGGCCACAACCTGTATGTGACAGACGGGGAGGGCAACACTCGTGCCATCAGTGACGACGGCAGTCTCGACATCACCTACGGCGAAAGTGTACACCGTGACGAGTTTGGCATCACCAAAGGTACGTTCTGGAGTCAGGATGGACAAAAACTGGCCTTCTACCGCATGGACCAAACAGCAGTCAGTACCTATCCGCAGGTCGACATCACTCCCACCCCGACGGAGACCGACCCCTCTCGCTGCGCACGACTGGTGCCCGACAAATACCCCATGGCCGGTGAAACCAGCCATCGGGTGACGGTCGGCATCTACGACGTACAGGCTCACACCACCGTCTACCTCAAGACGGGCGACCCGACAGACCGCTATTTCACCAACATAGCCTGGGCATCCGACAGCAAGTCTCTCTTCCTCATCGAACTGAACCGCGACCAGAACCATGCCACTCTGGACCAATACGATGCCGTCAGTGGCGAAAAACTGGCCACACTGTTCGAAGAACGCAACGAAAAATACGTCGAACCGCTCGAACCTATCCAATTCCTGCCTTGGGACGATTCTCAGTTCGTCTACCTGACCCGCAACCGCTGCGGCTACAACCACATCTACCTGTACCAACTGAAGAAAGGAAAATGCATTTTGCGCAAACAACTCACGTCCGGCACCTGGGAAGTGATTGATTTCGTCGGCTTCGACAAGACCAACCGCCGGCTCATCTACACCAGTAACGAAGCCAACCCCATCGGCAAAGCCGTCTATGCAGTGGACACTAACGGACACCGCCAACGCATCGGTACTGCCGACGGATGGCACTCGCCACTGCTCTCACCCGTGGGCGGACGGCTGATAGACAACTGGTCGTCACCCACCGTGGCACGGCAGATAGACCTCCTTTCCACACTACACGCTTCACACTCTACGCTTCACACTTCGCCCGACCCCTGGGACCGCTTTCGTGTGCCCGACATGCAGGTGGGCACCATCAAGGGAGCGGACGGACAGACCGACCTCTACTACCGTCTCGTGCTGCCCACCGACTTCGACCCGACAAAAAAATATCCAGCCATCGTCTACGTCTATGGCGGACCTCATGCCCACAACGTCGACGCATCGCGACACAACGGTGTGCGGGGATGGGACATATGGATGGCACAACAGGGCTACGTCATGTTCTGCTTGGACAACCGCGGCAGCGAACACCGCGGTCTTGACTTTGAACAGGCCACTTTCCGTCAGTTGGGTGTCGAAGAGATGAAAGACCAACTGAAAGGTGTCGAGTTCCTGAAGTCGCTGCCCTACGTCGATGCCGACCGTCTGGGTATTCACGGCTGGAGTTACGGCGGATTTATGACCACCAGCCTGATGACCACCTATCCCGAGGTGTTTAAGGTAGGCGTGGCCGGTGGTCCCGTCATCGACTGGAAATACTACGAGGCGATGTACGGCGAACGCTATATGGACACACCACAAACCAACCCCGATGGCTATGCAACCACGAGCCTGCTGGGTAAGGCCGACCGTCTGCAAGGCAGACTTCTCCTGATTTATGGGGGTAACGACCCAACCTGTGTTCCCCAGCACACCCTCAGTTTCATCCGTGCCTGTATCGACGCTGGTACCCATCCCGACCTCTTCACCTACCCTGGCGACGGTCATAACATGTTTGGTACCGACCGCATCCATCTGCACGAACACATCTCACGCTACTTCGACGACCATCTGAAGTAACGCACCAAGTTCATTCCTTATGCTTCATAACCTCAAGTTGTAGGAGTTAAGGAGTTGAGAAGTTAAAGAAGTTAAGACATTAGACCCCTTGGCCCTTGACACAACCTGGAAGCACGATAACCGCGTTCCCAGGGCAATGAAAAATTTCAAACTTCAAACTCCAAACAAGTTGAGCAAAAGCGTAACTTGAATATTATAACCATCTCATCCAGGTGGGTTCATAAAAATATTTTAACTCGGTTTCATTTTATTTTTTTCTCCACTCGGTTTTCATTATCTTTGCAAGGAGATATGAATGAGGGCGAAAGATGATTTTTCACTATGATGTGGTTGTTATAGGTGCAGGACACGCAGGCTGCGAGGCTGCGTGTGCGGCTGCACGTATGGGAGCGCAGACATGTCTCATCACAATGGACATGAACAAGATTGCCCAAATGAGTTGCAATCCTGCCGTTGGTGGAATTGCCAAAGGTCAGATTGTGCGAGAAATCGATGCGCTGGGCGGTCAAATGGGCATTGTGACCGATCGCTGTGCCATCCAATTCCGCATGTTGAACCGCTCAAAAGGTCCTGCTATGTGGAGTCCGCGTGCCCAATGTGATCGTGAAAAATTTATCTGGACCTGGCGCAACGTGCTTGACCAGACGAACGGACTGCATATTTGGCAAGACCAGGTTTATGAGATAATTACAGAAGATTCTCAAAATCAAGGAGTTAAAACAATTCTTGGTGCGGAATTCAGAGCCCGTTGTGTGATTGTTACTGCTGGCACTTTCCTCAATGGCCTCATGCACATAGGGCGCACAAGGTTGGCTGGTGGCCGAATGGCTGAACCGGCATCCCTCCATCTCACAGAATCCATTACTCGCTGTGGCATCCGAAGTGCACGAATGAAGACGGGTACACCCGTCCGCATTGACCGCAGAAGTGTTGACTTCAGTCTCATGCAACAACAGGATGGAGACGAAACACCCTCTTCTTTTTCCTATATGAGTGTACGTCGCAGACCGAAACAACTGCCTTGCTGGATATGTTACACCACTCCAGAAGTACACGAAGTGTTGCGCACTGGATTTAACGATTCCCCCCTATTCAATGGTCAAATACAAAGCATCGGTCCTCGCTATTGTCCCAGCATTGAGACCAAACTACACGTTTTTCCCAATCGTGACCAACACATGCTATTCCTGGAACCAGAAGGAGAAGATACTAACGAGATGTATTTAAACGGATTTTCTTCTTCTCTTCCTATGGATGTGCAAATCAATGCTTTACGGAAAATTCCTTGTTTCCGCAACCTACAAGTTTACCGTCCAGGCTACGCTATTGAATACGATTTCTTTGACCCCACCCAACTCTATCACAGCCTGGAGTCCAAAATCGTGAAAGGTCTCTTCTTTGCTGGTCAGGTGAATGGTACAACAGGCTACGAAGAGGCTGCTGGTCAAGGACTTATCGCTGGAATTAACGCTGCATTGAAGATACGTGGCGAAGAGCCGTTCATTCTGCAACGAAATGAAGCCTATATCGGTGTACTTATTGATGATTTAGTAACCAAAGGTGTGGATGAACCCTATCGAATGTTCACCTCACGAGCCGAGTATCGCATTCTGCTTCGTCAGGACGATGCTGACATGCGACTGACAGAACGCAGTTACCGTATAGGGCTTGCCAGTCAAGAGCGCTACGAACGAATGGCGGAAAAACGGCGGATAATTAACGAAATCATAGAATTTATCGACCACTTTTCCGTCAAAGCGGCACTTATCAACGAGACCTTGAAAATGCTTGGCACCACCCCACTCCAACGCGGATGCAAACTTGCAGAACTGCTGGGACGCCCACAGATAACCATCTCCAACATTCTTCAACACATCCAACCCTTCCAACAAGCAGTAAACAAAATCCTCCAAAACAAGAACGAAGTAGAACGGGTAGAAATCCTGGAAGCAACCGAGATACGTATTAAATACGGTGGTTATATACAGCGTGAGAAGGAAATGGCAGAGAAGATGATTCGGTTGGAAAATATCCGCATTAAGGGAAGGTTCGACTACATGAGCATGAACAACATAACCATTGAAGCCCGCCAAAAACTTACCGCTATTGATCCGGAAACATTGGCCCAAGCGTCGCGCATACCGGGTGTATCGCCCAGTGATATCAACGTTCTTATGGTACTGGCACGCAAATGAAACCGCAACCAGAAACAACAACATAATAATAAAACCTATTGTTTCACGTGAAACATAATATTTACAAACTACTTAAATTTAAGATTTTATGAACAGTTATCCCCCATTGGTTGACTCAAGAAACATTGCCTATCTGAAAAAACATCTGCGCTGCATTGAGGACTTCCCTGTGCAAGGAGTCAACTTCCGCGATGTTACCACCCTCTTCAAAGACGCCAAGTGTATTGAAATCATGGAGGAAGAACTCTACGAACTCTACAAAGACAAGGGCATCACAAAAGTGGTAGGTATCGAATCGCGCGGCTTCATCATGGGCGCCATCCTCGCCCGTAGACTACACGCTGGACTGGTCATGTGCCGAAAACCTGGCAAACTGCCGGCTGAAACTGTCAGTCAATCCTTCGAAAAGGAGTACGGACTCGACACAATTGAAATTCACAAAGATTCCATCTGTAAGGACGACGTCATCCTCATTCACGACGACTTGCTCGCTACCGGCGGAACAGTCAAGGCTGCCTGGGACCTCGTAAAAAAATTCAACCCCAAGAACTGCTATATGAATTTCCTTATCGAAATTCGGGACGAAGGCCTCTATGGCAGAGAAAACATTGGTCCTGGCATCGAAGTAACAGCACTGATGACTTATTAAAAGTCTGTTGATGAAAGCAAATTACACCATTTTTGTTTCACGTGAAACAAAAATTAGAGATGTTCAAAAGTATAATTGAATTGTCATTCTATTAATCCTGCGCTATGAGGAAGGAAGATTCACGTATCAAGCGACTAAAGTTGATTGTCACCAATCTGCCCGAGAGTCCTGGATGTTACCAATATCTCGACGAAAAAGGTGTCATCATCTATGTTGGCAAGGCGAAGAATCTGAAAAGACGTGTATCCTCATATTTCATGAAGAATGTTAACTCACGTAAAACTCAAATCCTGGTATCAAAAATTGAGGATATTAAATACATAGTAGTTCCAACAGATGAGGATGCCCTCCTACTCGAAAACAATTTAATAAAAAAATATAAACCGCGTTATAACATTCTGCTGAAAGACGATAAGACATACCCATCTGTCTGTGTCACGAACGAATATCTTCCACGCGTTTTCAAAACCCGAAACATCAAACAAAATTGGGGAACATTTTATGGTCCATATTCCCACACAGGGACTCTTAACAATATGCTGGAACTGATTGGCAAAATATATAAAATCCGGCGATGTAGAACAACCATGACAGAAGAAATGATTGCCAAAGGAAAATTTCAGATTTGTCTTGAATATCATATCAAGAACTGTCAAGCACCATGTGTGGGTAAACAGACACGCGAAGATTACATGAAAAGCATAGAAGAAGTTAAAGAAATTCTGAAAGGGAACACAAAGGGGGTATGCCAGCGCATGCTCGAAGAAATGAAGATGCTTTCAGAAGAAATGCGGTTTGAAGAAGCGATGGTGCTCAAAAAAAAATATGACTTGGCGCGCGAATTCATCGAAAAAAGTGAAGTCATTGCGAATTATGAGCATGATATTGACGTTTTCAGCATAGAAGATGAGGAGAAAACAAGTTACATCAATTATCTGCATGTTACTAACGGTTGTATCAATCAGGCTTTCACGTTTGAATACAAAAAAAGAATAGATGAAAAGCCCGAAGATATGTTGTCGTTGGGTATAGTTGAAATGCGCGAAAGATATAACAGCAAATCAAAAGAAATTATCGTTCCATTCCCAATAGAAACAAAACTTAAAGACATAACAATCACAATTCCACAACGTGGGGAAAAGAAACATTTACTGGATTTGTCTCTTGCTAATGTACGGCAATACAAGTTCGACCGAATGAAACAGGCAGAGAAATTGAATCCCGCACAACGCAGTATAAATCTATTAAAAGAACTTCAAGGCAAACTTGGACTTAAGAAAATTCCTGTAACCATCGAGTGTTTTGACAATTCAAACATACAGGGTTCAGATGCTGTCGCTGGTTGTGTTGTTTTCAAAATGGCAAAACCATCAAAAAATGACTACCGGAAATATAACATCAAGACAGTTCAAGGTCCCGATGATTACGCATCTATGGCAGAAGTTGTAGAACGGCGTTATAGACGGTTTCAAGAGGAAAAAACTCCCCTACCCGACTTAATCATTACCGATGGCGGAAAAGGACAAATGGAAGTAGTAAGGCATGTTTTAGAGGATATTCTCAATATACACATTCCAATTGCTGGCCTTGCAAAAGATCATCGACACCATACGTCAGAACTCCTTTTTGGTTTTCCGCCTAAGACTATTGGAATAGAAATGAATTCTCCTCTTTTTCAATTCCTTACACGCGTACAGGATGAAGTACATCGTTATGCCATTACTTTCCACAGACAAAAACGAAGCAAACATCAATTAAGTTCCGAGTTGGATGGAATTAAAGGAATAGGAAAAGAAACTAAAACACTGTTATTCAGGTATTTTAAAAGTTTAAAACGAATTAAAAGTGCTACAGAAGATGAAATAGTCAACATAATTGGTAAAAGCAAGGCTAAAGTATTATTGGAGGGATTGAATAAATAAGTACCTACAGATTGACAGATAATAATGAATTATTATGAGAGTGGTTATACAACGGGTTAGTGAAGCGTCTGTGAAAATTGACGGTAAAGTGACAGGAGAAATAGGTCTGGGACTTCTGGTGCTTTTAGGGTGTGAAAACACTGATAATGAAGAAGATATTAAATGGCTGAGCAAGAAAATCGTTAATCTGCGTATTTTCGACGACGAACAAGGAGTCATGAACAAGAACGTGATGGAAGTCAGAGGTAATATATTAGTTATCAGCCAATTTACCCTGATGGCTTCATATAAGAAAGGTAACCGGCCATCATACATACGGGCAGGCAGTCATGACATAACAATACCGCTTTATGAACATTTTTGCGAAGAACTCAGAAAACAATTGGGAAAAGATATAAAAACAGGTATCTTTGGGGCAAACATGAAAGTGTCACTCATAAATGATGGACCTGTTACTATATGTATGGACAGTAAAAACAAAGAATAACATTCACTTAAACTCTTCTTATCATGGAACATTTACATGAGCAAGAGCACCATCACAACGACGGTTGCGGATGCGGACATCACCACGAACACGAAGGTATGCTTCGCACAAAGTATGAACAAGTAATGTCACTCTATGACCTGAAACTGGACGACGAGAAAGTTGCACGTCAAGTAAAGACTTTACTGGAGGAACATCTTGAGGATAATAATACCCCAGAAGTTAAAAAATTCCTACTTAATTCCGTAGAACTCACAACACTGAAAACAACAGACAGTGAAGACAGCGTTCTGAAATTTGTGGAAAAAGTCAACGAGTTTGACGACAAATATCCAGAACTGGGACATGTTGCTACTGTCTGTGTCTATCCAAACTTTGCTAAAGTATGCCACGATGCACTGGAAAACGATGAGATTGAAATAGCATGTGTAGCAGCCTGCTTCCCCTCTTCTCAATCTTTTCTCGAGGTAAAGGTGGCCGAGACAGCCTTGGCTGTTCGAGACGGAGCAACAGAAATCGACATTGTCATGCCGGTTGGAAAATTCTTAGTTGGAGATTACGAAGGGGTTGCAGACGAAATCAGCGAACTTAAGGCTGTATGTGGCCAACATAAAATGAAAGTAATACTTGAAACGGGATGTCTGAAAACAGCCAGCAATATCAAGAAAGCATCAATTCTAAGTATGTACGCAGGTGCAGACTATATCAAGACATCCACAGGCAAATTAGAACCAGCAGCCACACCTGAAGCAGCATTTGTGATGTGCCAGGCTATCAAGGAATATTTTCAGAAAACAGGGATTCAAATTGGATTCAAACCCGCAGGTGGCATGAAAACGGTCAAGGATGCCCTTACGTATTATACCATCGTAAAAGAAGTTTTAGGCGAGCGTTGGTTAACCAACCAGTGGTTGCGCCTCGGTACCAGTTCCTTAGCAAATAAACTGTTGTCAGAACTGACAGGTGAAGAAATTAAATTCTTCTAATAATGGAGAAGATAGACAGAAACAAGTAAAAAAGGATGAGCAGCAAATATTGCTCATCCTTTTTTAGATATTGGAACTAAGTAAAATTAAAAAAATCTATAGTGACATTCAACAACATTATCAAAAGTTACGCTCAACAACGTAATCAATAAAAGCGTTGAGAGAATGAGTAACCTCAGAAGGTGGAAATTTGTTCAGGATATCCTTTGCTTTTTGAGCGTAGTCATTCATCACCTGAGTGGTATGATCAATACCTGCATTTCGAATAGTAAAATCAACTAATATCTCGATTTCATCGGAAGAAATCTTCCCTTCTTTTACTTTTCTGGCAAGATTCCACATAGAAGCATCATTTGCAGAATTCAAAGCATGAAGGACTGGTAGCGTCAATTTTCCTTCACGTAAATCATTACCGGTAGGTTTACCTATTTCTGCACCAGCAACAAAATCAAACACATCGTCTTTCAATTGAAAACAAATGCCGATGTTGTGACCTATACTGTGAGCAGCCTCACACTCCTCCGAAGAAGCACCGCCTGAAATCGCACCAGATTCGGCTGCTGCAGAGAAGAGCGCGGCTGTTTTTGAAGCAATAATATGAAAATAAATTTCTTGTGTTATGTCACGATTTAAAACATTACGCATTTGTAGTAACTCACCATCAGCCAAATCCTGTGCTGCTTTTGAAACAAGGGTAACCAACTTTGGGTTGTCCGTCATGGCTGCAGTCTGTAGACAGTTGGCCAAAATATAGTCTCCGACCAATACTGCTATTTTGTTGTTATAGGAAAAATTAACAGACGTCAACCCCCGTCGTTGGTCACTCTCATCTACAACATCGTCATGGATGAGACTGGCCGTGTGCAGAAACTCAAAAGTAAGTGCTGACAACAAGGTTTTTTCAACGATTTCACCGAACAATTTCGCACATAGAAGAGTAAGCAAGGGACGCATCATTTTACCCTTACGCAGAGCAACACGTTGGAGGACTTCATTGAGCAAAGGATTGGAATGAGTCATGAAAGAATCAAACATGCGTCTACATTCCTCCATCTGTTTTGAAACAGGATGTGCTATAGTTTGAATATCGGTCATAAAACAAAAATGAACAGAACTTCTAAGTACTATTGTTGATAAGAAGTCATTTAATTAGGCTACAAATTTATGAAATTAACTTGGGACTTGGAATAAATTCTGTAACTTTGAGCAAAATAAAAATTGAAATGATATGAAAAAACTGTTTCTTCTCGATGCATACGCATTAATATATAGGGCGTATTATGCATTTATACGTATACCACGCATCAACAGCAAAGGACAAAACACCTCGGCAGTGCTGGGGTTAGTTAACACCTTGGAAGAAGTGTTGAGGAAAGAAAATCCGGATTACATCGGAGTGGCATTTGACCCACATGGTGGAACATTCCGACACGAAATCTATCCCGCTTACAAAGCCCAACGGGAAGAAACACCAGAAGGCATTCGCTTCGCCCTCCCCTATATCAAACAGATTTTGGAAGCCTATCACATACCCATTCTCGAGGTTCCTGGTTATGAGGCCGATGATGTTATCGGTACGCTGGCAACCCAGAAATCTTCTGATGAAATCGTGGTTTTTATGATGACACCAGATAAAGACTACGGTCAGTTGGTTGGACCTAACGTATGGATGTACAAACCCCATAGCGGCGAGAAAGAATTTGAATTATTGGGCGTGAAGGAGGTGTGTGAAAAGTATGGATTGGAATCACCACACCAAGTCATCGACCTGTTGGGACTCATGGGTGACAGTGCTGACAACATCCCCGGATGTCCAGGAGTGGGTGAAAAGACAGCCGTAAAACTTATCGGTCAATTTGGCAGCATCGAAAACCTGCTCGACCATACCGACCAACTGAAAGGTGTCCTTCGGAAAAAAGTAGAAGAGAACAAGGAACAGATTCGGTTCTCTAAATTCCTGGCTACCATCAAGACGGATGTGCCAATTGACATCAACCTCGAACAGTTGCGACGCCAAGAGAAAGATGTGGAACGGCTGCAAGCACTGTTCGACGAACTGGAGTTCCGACAACTGTCACAACGACTACTCGGAACGACTCCCCCACCCTCCCCTGCCGAATCAACACCATCTGCCAAACCCTCGAAAAAAAAATCCTCCACATCGGGCATGTTGGATTTATTTGGTGGCGACCCGACCGATGTTCCCACCTTAAAAGAGGAAAAAACGTTCAACGAGAATCAAATTTTTCCGACCGAGAGGGCGGACAATCTCAAAAAAACGATTCTCAAAAGTCTTAAAACCGAGAATCACACATATCATCTGATTGAAACAGAGGAAGATATAAAAAAAATTTGTAAAAAATTTTTGTCAGAAAAAAATCTTAGTCTAGACACAGAGACCACCTCGACCAATGCCATCGGTGCCGAATTGGTCGGTTTGAGTTTTGCCGTGACGCCACATGAAGCCTACTACGTTCCAATCCCAGGTGAAAGAAGCGAAGCGTTAAAAATTGTCAATCAATTCAAGCCCCTCTACGAAAACGAACTGATTGTGAAAGTGGGCCAAAATCTGAAATACGACATCACCGTTTTGGCCAACTATGGAGTGGAAGTTCGCGGAAGGATGTTCGACACGATGATTGCCCACTACGTGCTCCATCCCGAACTGAGACACAACATGGACTACCTGGCCGAAATCTATCTCGGCTACCAAACCATCCACATTGATGAACTCATTGGCACACGAGGTAAGAACCAGCGCAACATGCGCGACCTCTCACCCAACGAAGTCTATGAATACGCTGCCGAAGATGCCGACATCACCCTACAACTCTACACAGCACTCAGCGAAGAACTGGAACGGGAAGGATTGGACAAACTATTCAACGAGATAGAAATGCCCCTCGTGCCAGTCCTGTCACGCATGGAACGCAATGGCGTAATGATTGACACCGCATCGCTGCAACAGACCTCACACGAATTTACACATCGAATGAATCAGATTGAGCAGGAAATCCACCAGTTGGCCGGAGAGCCCTTCAACATCTCGTCTCCCCGTCAAGTTGGCGACATCCTGTTCGGCAAACTGAAAATCATCGACAAACCCAAAAAGACAAAAACAGGACAATACGTGACCAGCGAAGAAGTGCTGCAAAACCTGCGTACCAAGCACCCTCTCGTCGGGAAGATACTTGAATACCGTGGTTACAAGAAACTGCTGTCCACCTATATCGACGCGCTGCCGCAACTCATCAACCCACAGACGGGCCACATCCACACCTCCTACAACCAGCAAGTCACCGCCACCGGACGTTTGTCCTCGTCCAACCCCAATCTGCAGAACATCCCCATCCGAGACGAAAACGGCAAGGAAGTGCGCAAAGCCTTTATCCCCGACCCAGGCCATCAGTTTTTCTCTGCCGACTATTCCCAAATCGAACTGCGCATCATGGCCCATCTCAGCCAAGACCAGCACATGATAGAAGCCTTCCGCGAAGGACACGACATACATCGCGCCACAGCCGCCAAAATCTATCATCTTCCCCTCGACGAAGTGTCTGCCGAACAGCGTCGCAAAGCCAAGACCGCCAATTTCGGCATCATCTACGGCATCACCACCTTCGGACTGGCCGAACGCATGCAGGTGAGCAGGGGAGAGGCCAAGGAACTGATTGACGAATATTTCGCCACCTATCCGTCCGTGCGAGCCTACATGGACCAATCCATCGCCATGGCTCGCAAGCATGGCTACACTGAGACCCTGCTGGGTCGCCGTTGCTACCTGCCCGACATCAACAGCCACAACGCCACCGTGCGAGGCTATGCCGAGCGCAACGCAATCAACGCCCCCATCCAGGGCACGGCTGCCGACATCATCAAAATAGCCATGGTTCGCATCGACCGCCGCATGCAAGCCGAGGGACTCCGCTCCAAGATGATTCTGCAGGTTCACGACGAACTCAACTTCAGCGTCGTGCCCGAAGAGCACGACCAACTGGAACGCCTCGTCATCGAGGAAATGCAGTCCGCCTTCACCATGTCCGTCCCGCTGGTGGCCGACAAAGGGTGGGGGAGTAACTGGCTGGAAGCCCATTAAAACCCACATCACACAATCCAATAAACAGACATACATGAAAAGAAACCACCTTGCACATGTCCTTGTCATCCCCTTCCTCGTGGCAGCCCTGTGTGCCTGCTGGCAGGAAAAGTATGAGGTAAAAAAACAGGCACTCACACAGCAAGAGGCATATTATCGCGAAAACAAGCAGGTGTGCGACTCACTTGACAACATCACCAACAGTTTCTTTGTGGAAGGGGGGCATGGCACAGAAGCCGAGCAGGACATGGCCCGGTTATTCCATGCTGCACACCTGGGACAGTGATGCAACTACAGCACTTTCCCTTCTCCTGCAGATTGACGAGAACAATATGTCTGACCTCTATTTCAAGAGTGTATTACACTATCTGCAAGGAAGTATCTATGTCCAAAAGGAAATGTATGACGATGCCCTTTCTCATTATAAGAAAGAACTGGAATTTGTCGAAAATTCAGGTGTCTCTGAAAAAAGTATCATTGCGCTCAATCATATAGCCCTTGCGTATAACAATGTCGGACAGACAGATTCTGCCTTTATTACTCTCAGGAAAGCCTTGGATTATTGTAATAAAACCAACACAAAAGCAACATGCGGCTTGTACAACAGTTTAGCGCGATACTATGAACAATATTACCCAGACAGTCTGGAACAAATAGAGCAATTCTATTTGAAAGCATGTCAGACGGATGGTAATAGTTTTACACCACATGCAAACCTGGCCAACTATTACTATAGGAGTGGAAAAAATCTGAAAGGTGACAGTCTTACCCAACTGATTCAAAAAGAGGGCCGTGATGATTTGAATGCCATGTCCATGATTTTCAAATATCTCTGTGATTATTATGAAAAGAATGAAATGGCCGATTCTGTCCTGAAATATAACAAATTACATGAATTATACTATGATTCCGTACATCGATTAAGCCAAACCGAAAACATAGTCCGACTCCAAGAACAGTCTAAAAGTAAACAAGTAATTCGTAAGAAGAATTCCACCATTATAGCCGTTGTCTTGTTGAGCCTGACCCTTGTCGTTTCCATGACAGCCATTTCCTATTATCACAGAAGACAAAACAGAGTCATGTCAAAGACCAAAGACAAGGAGATAGAATGGCAAAGAGCCGAAATTCAAAGCAGAATATCCGATTCTCAACAAAAGGAACAAGAGAGTGAAATGCTTAAAATGGAAATATTACAACTACAAAAAGAGTATCAGGCAAAAAGGGAGGAATATGTATAAAACCTTCGTAGCAAAATACAAGAAAAACATCAAATCGACATGCTTACCGAGGAACTGTTGGCAAAGCATTACTTGCCATCTTTGGCTGATAAACACCAAAAACAGGATGTTTACTATCAACTCATCATTCGACTCTACAAGAATCGCAATCAACAATTTGCCACATTCGTTGACAGACTGAAAGAAACTTGTCCCAAGTTGTCTGAACGGGACATTGTCATGTGTATCTTGATGTACCAGGAGAATTTCAATGTGGAAGAGTTACGGAATTTACTTGGATTTATGTCCGTTGGTTCATTCTCAACAGCCAAAAGCCGACTCAAGTCAACACTAAAGAACGCTACTCAAACGCCCACTGTCAAGAGTGTTCTACAGTGTATGAATTCTTACAAATAAGGCATCTACAAAATTATTTATTTCTGATTTACAGTCTTTTGCAACTTTGATTGTAAGAGGCTATTGACGCGTGTCTTTAATTGAAATAACTTTGCAAACAATTTTTAGTTATTCACATAACATTTTCATCTTATGAAAATGTTTTTTGTTTTACTGTTAGCACTGCATCTGATGTCCTGCTCCGAGAATACACAAACTACCACCATCATTCATTTCATCAATCCTGCACCATGGGGTGGGAATGGTGATGAAATAGACCCTCAAAAACCATACGAAACCGTAACTCCGACAGTCTATAACATCCAAGGAGTTATTATGGACGGGACTGCTATCAGCATTGATTTGTCAAATACCGCTCCCGAAACCGTTTTCATATTTACGGTAGTTTTTAACAATCAAGTCATATTCAATGATTCTTATCACAATACAACTATCACCTACAACATGACCAACAGTGGTCACTATCTCTTCATTTTGCAGGATAATGGCACAGGCCTTGTCTATACTGCGACGTTTATAAAAAACTGAAGAAATAGACGGACTCATTCCAAACCCATTAGAAGTTTTTTATTATAAAAAAAGAGTTTATCATCTTTCAAATTATTAAAAAATAGCACAATGAAAAAAGCAATCTTACTTTTAGCAGCACTGGTAGTCCTTGCTTCATGCAGCGACATGAGCGAGGAGATGATGACAGGGGACACGAGCAAGCAGAATTCCAATAGATGAACAGAATTCTTATTACGTCACTTATGAGGAAGCCCTGCAGACCGCCATCGGCATGCTGGACGAAGGCAGCGACGCCCAAACCCGTGCTGGCCGCCCGTTCATCGTGCAGGACCACTACGAATACGTAGCCAACGCCAAGACACGCGCGGTCGGCGACACCATCGACGTGCGTTTCCACGTCATCAACTTTGCCGACGACGGCGGTTTTGCCCTCATCTCTGCCGACAGCCGCACGAATCCCGACTCTCTCCTGAACGCCTTAGATGTTTGCGACTACTCCCATTCCAATGTCGCGACTTACAACGGTGATTCAATTAGGAATTCGTTGACATGGAATAAAATGGTCTACGCGCAAGGAAGCGGAAACTATACACACGCCTAGGTCATTAACGGATATAAATGGATTCAGGGTGTAAGAACTTATTTCGAAACGACTGAGCCTTACAGTATTGCTTTTCGCGAGGATAACAACCTAAAAACATATTATTACCATTGCAAATGGGGGTGGGAAGATGAATATGACGGGTATTATCTCTACTTTAATCCTGGCCAGTACAATTTTAACACGAACAAGAAAATCATCTATGATATTGGTCCCAATGGATACGTACAACCTGTTTTACCTCATTTATAATCTTTAATTTCTTTTTTAACATAACAACCAATTCATGATGAAAAAAATATCCTTTATTTGTATCCATGGATTATTTGCTTTGTTCTTCTTCTCCTCTTGCAGTGATGAGTCTGAGAAAGAACAGCCTGTGCAGCCCTCAGTATCACAGGAAAACACCAGGGTGTTAATTCCCTTGACACCAGAAGAGCAAGCCATGCCTGCCAAATCAAATGGCTTTGCCATGAAACTGCTGAATAGTTTACTTGACAAGACGCAGATAAGAGAGAACGTTTTCCTTTCTCCGATAAGTGTAGTCTATGCTCTCGGAATGCTAAATGAGTTGGCTGCATCGGAGTCGAAGCAAGAAATAGCCAAGGTGCTGGGCTTCGACCAGGAAGACGGCCCGTATCTGACCGACTTCTGCTTCAAAATGCTGTCATGGTCGCCGCAGGTTGACAGGACAGTATCTATCGGGGCAGCCAACATGATTGTTACCAACAGTTTGTACAAACTGGATTTCTATTCCAACTACAAAGAGTGCCTGCATGACAATTACGAGGCGAGGGTGGAGTCCATGGATTTTTCATCTGCTGGCACCCTCGACGATATCAATCACTGGTGTAGCGAACATACGGGCAGGCAGATTACCAAGATGCTCGACAGACTTGATGGCCGCTCGACGATGGTGTTACTCAACGCCAGTCATTTCAAGGGTGCGTGGAGTACCCCGTTTGACAAGTCTCAGACATCGGATGAGAATTTCATGCTTGAAAATGGAACCGTCCGTAAAGTGAAAATGATGAAGAAGAAAGCACCCGTCTATGGAGGTATAGGGGAGCATTGCTACTATGTCAGCGTTCCCTTCGGCAATCAGGGTTACAGCATGGTCTTGGCCTTGCCTTTTGAGGGTCTGGGAGTCAGGGAAATGGTAGGTCGACTCACCGAGGACGATGTGAAAGAGATGTGCAGTCCGATGGGGGCAGGTGTCAATGTCGAAGTATGGCTACCACGCTTCAGCGTGGAGTGGGGGATGAACATGAAAGAAATACTCCAAGACATGGGTCTTCCCATGCAGATAGACATGACTGGGGCTGCCGATGGTTTGGGATTTCAGCAGATAGGAACCATCCTTCAAAAGGCTACCATCAAAGTGGATGAGGGCGGTGCGGAAGCATCAGCGGCCACTGATATAGAGATGGCACCGACCAGTGCCGGTCCCTTATCCGATTCCACCAACCCAGAGTTCCATTGCGACCGTCCCTTCCTCTACCTGATAGTGGAGAAGAGCACGGGTGCCATTTTCTTCATGGGAACCTACATGGGAGAGTAGAAAAATGAAAAGAGAAAAGTGAAAAATCAAAAAGAGGTTAGCGGTTAAAGGTTAAAGAACGGGGCATAGCGAAGTGCTTCCGCTCGTCGAAAGAACGGAATGAAAAAACTGGATAAAAACTGGCCAATTGCGCCGTTGCTTGGCTCTTTTCCTGAAAATGGCACAACTTTGACACCACCACCCTGTTTGTAATAATGTGGTATACAGTCTACGCCCTGAAAGGGCAAAAGCGTCCTTACGCTGGGGAAGGCTTTTGCCCTTTCAGGGCGAATTTACCCACATCCCTATACCCAGGGGCGATGCATGGGGCTGGCTTTTTTATTGGTGCATACTGTTTTTTTGTCGCCACCACAGTGGAAATAAATCTCTGGCACAGTGTAAATTAGAAAACGAAGGTTCGTTTAAGAAAAAACGAAGGTTCGTTTATGCAAAAACGAAGGTTCATTTTAGGAAAAACGAAAGTTCGTTTTGAAAGAAATGAAGGTTCGTTTTTACAAGAACGAAGGTTCGTTTTTGATAAAACGAAAGTTCGTTTTGTTGGAAACGAAGTTTCATTTTGAGATTTTGTGTTAAGATGCGTCGAAATTTGTGTTAAGTTGTTTTCAATTTTGTGTTAAGATGGTGTCTATTTCAAGTTTAAGTCACCTACAGACGGACAAAAAAACATAAGAAAAATGAAAATAAAACTTATTTATTCTGAGCAAAAATTTCTTTTTCCTTTATTTTTTTCCATATTTGCAATAATAATACCCACGACTTTCCTTAGTTGTACCAACAATTTTGAAATTTGAAATTTCTTTCGACGAGCAAAAGCGCTTCGCGATGACCTTCGACGAGCGAAAGCGTCGGCGAAGCCGAACGATGAGAAGTTTTCATTGCCCAAGGGACGAGAGACGGGGCACGCCCAATACCCCTTCGGTTTTTGAGACGGGACACGCCCACACCCCCCTTCGGTTGACTTGGTCTTCTTCAGTCACGACTCGGCATTGCTTAAACGTGGTTCGGCATTGCTCTCGCTGTTCCTTCGGTTTCCCCGTTATCGGGGGACAGAAACTACGAGCAATGGGAACTTCAAACTTCAAACTTTAAACTTCAAACTTCTGCGGACGGGACGTCCGCGCTCCACTTTCTGATATGAATAGGTGTAATGTTTTGAGTTGTTACTTGTTTGTAGCGTTGTTCTTCGGTCGGTTTATTCCCTGCATGGCGCAAGAGAGCCAGGTCGACAGCATCTTGAACTACATGAAACATGCCATGCTGTTCAATAGGTTGTATCCACAGGAGAAGGTCTACCTGCATTTTGACAACACGGGGTACTTTAAGGGGGAGACGATTTGGTTCAAGGCCTACGTCGTGCGGACAGACAGGATGGAGCGTACCGACATCAGCCATGTGCTGTATGTGGAACTGCTGAATCCGAGTGGCGATGTGGTGGAGGCAAGAAAACTGAAGATTGAAGACGGCATGGCTCATGGCGACATAAGGTTGGACAGTATTCTTGGTTCGGGATTCTATGAAGTCAGGGCCTATACCCGCTACATGCTCAATTGGGGCGAGAATACTGTTTTTTCGCGGGTGTTTCCTGTCTTTGAGAAACCAAAGTCGGAAGGTGACTATTCGAAGCCGACCATCGAACAGCATAGTTACCGCAGGCGACTGCCGCCTCGTCCCCTTGAAAAGGACACCCTTGCCACTGTATCGAACGCGGACAACAAGGAAAGAAAGGCTAAAGGCTTTTCCGTTCACTGCTATCCCGAGGGCGGCCACCTGGTTCAAGGCCTCAGCAGCCGTGTAGCCTTTGAGGTCATGGACCGCGAAGGGAAACATGTGTCGGCAAAAGGTATTCTGATTGACAGCATGGGCGAAATCATCGGCCAGGTGGAAGCAGGAGACGACGGACGTGGACGCTTCGACATCACACCTTCCGGTCGGCTCGTACGGATGGTGCTGACAGATGGCGAAGGCAAGAAACACGAGTTTGACTTGGACGACATACGACCTTCGGGCTGTACGCTGCGCTTTGATGCCGTGAACGGAGACAATCCCACGGCCTACATCCATTCCTCTCCCGACAGGGTAGGCGAGATTCTGGGTTATTGTATCATGAACCGAGGCTGTGTCGTTGCCGCCGACACGTTGCAGGTAGCGGAGGAGATGGAAATAGAATTTGACCGACACAGCCTGCAGCCTGGTGTCAACCAGTTTACCTTGTTTTCTGCCGACGGACACATTCAGGCAGAAAGACTCTTTTTCATCTGTCCAACCGGAAAGGGTGAGGACTCCATCCGCATCACCAGCATTGCTCCGCAGCGGCTTCAACCTTGCGCACCCGTCGAACTGCAACTTGACGCCCTTCCCAACGCCTCGTTGTCGTTTTCTGCGATGGATGCGGCTACCATGACGAACGGAAAGGAGGGGAATATGTGGACATGGATGCTGCTGAGTTCCGACTTGAAGGGCTACATACCACATCCTGAATACTTTTTTGAGGCCGATGACTCAGACCACCGACGGGCGGTCGATTCGCTCATGCTGTTCAATGGCTGGCGTCGCTACGACTGGAGCGTGATGGCCGATGTACGGCCCTGGCAAGGTACCATCCAGCAGGTGGAAGACGGACTCTATCTGTTTGGAAAACTGAAACGCGCTGCATCGAAATGGAAAACCAGCAACAGGGTAGGTGGCGTCAGTCTCAGCGTCTACATGTATAACCAACGAGGTGAACACTACCATGGCGTGACGGTCACCGACAGTGCCGGCAACTATGCCTTCAAACTGCCCGACATAGAAGGCGAATGGAACACACAGATTCTTACGCAACGGGGCGAAAGGCTGAAGAGTTACACGGTCACCATCAACCGTCAGTTCAGGCCCAAACCCAAAACCATCGAACAGGCGGAGACGGTGCAACTGCCTGTCAACCGGCCCAACCTGTTTGTGCTTCAGTCTGCAGAAAGGGATGAAGGCAACGAGGGAGTCATCAAGGTAGGTAAGCACGAATTTGTCACTCCCACTGTAAGGGTCAAGGGTGACAAACGGTACTTCACGGACGATTCCGTCGTCACCTGGTACGACGAAAACTATGGCAGGAATCATGCCAGCCTCTACTACGACTGCGACGCGGAACTGGATGCCATCGCAGACCGAGGTGAAAAGGTTCCCGACGTGTTCGAATTTCTGGCGAAGAAAAATCCGCTCTTCGAATATGTCAAAGGCGAAGAGTTGTTCCTTGCAAAGACTGAATCGGAAGATTCCTGTCACAACATACTCTCAGGTACCTATAACGGAAATTTGATTATCTGGGTACTGAACAACCGCGTTTACAAACATAACCAAGGGATAAACACGGAAAGCATGGGACAAGAAGACGGAATACAACCTTTCCCCACCTTCTTAGACGAAGTGAAATCCATCTATATCAGCAACGACCCGGCTGCGGCCACCTCTATATTGGGCGGCAGGCGGGAAAGCAGCGAAACTGTCATCTTCGTCTATACCCATCCGACTTACTCGACAGAAAGCCGGAAGGGACGCCGCAACACGTATTTCCAGGGATTCAACCGACCGTCAACGTTCCAGATGGAGGACTACAGCCAACTGCCACCCATGGAAGATTTTCGCCGCACCCTCTATTGGAATCCCGATGTACGCACGGATGGCGACGGGAAAGCCACGGTCCGGTTCTTCAATAATTCATCCTGCGAATCCATGTACATTTCAGCAGAAGGCATGACCCACGACGGAAGAATTATTGTTGCTCCTTGGAGATAATCACTGAATTTTGACTATATTTGCGTGAAATGAGAACGATGTGCGTTTCAGGCAAGTATGGCGGGACGACCGGCTGGCGATGGCTGCCGGTGTGGGGACTGATGTGGCTGTGCTGCCACGTCGTGATGGCGCAGGAGAATGAGGTGTGGAGCCGTGAGGACGGTTGGGAGGAATATGTGGAGCAGATGGCGGAACTGATGGGACATGGTGAGGAAGACAGTGAGTGGGACGACGAGTTGTTGGAGGAACTGTACGAAGTGTTCTGTCATCCACTGAACTTGAATGACCTGAATGCAGACGAGTTGCGAAACCTGCCGTGGCTGACGGAGGTGCAGGTGCTGGACGTGCTGGACTATGTGGACCGTCACCGTCCGCTGTTGTCGGTGGGAGAGTTGATGGCGGTACGGTCGCTCGACTACAGAAGCCGTCGCCTGTTGCAGTTGTTCTGTGTGGCGGGCGAGATGAAGGCCGAACGGAAATCGGTGTGGGAAAGGCTGGCACGGAGCCGCCAGGAGTTGGTGGCGAGAACGGATGTGCCGCTGTACACGAAGATGGGTTTTGCAAACTATCCTGCTGAAGTGCTGGAAGAGTATCCCAACCGTGTGTACCGTGGCAACCGACTGTACCACGGGTTGCGCTACGCGATGCGTATGGACCGACAGTTGGAGGCTGGATTCCAGTTGGAGAAGGATGTGGGTGAACGTGGCGTGGACTACTGGTCGGGTTATGGCGTGTTGCATGGACTGGGCCGGCTGCGGACGCTGGCCGTGGGTGACTACCGCGTGGGGTGGGGACAGGGCCTGGTGGTGAACACGTCGACGGCCCTGGGCAAACTGATGATGCTGTCGCGTGTGGGACGGCTGGACCAAGGAATCCGACGTCATTCGTCGATGATGGAGAGCAACTACCTGCGTGGACTGGCTGCCACGGTGGATGTGGGCAGGTCGTGGCAACTGGCAGGTTATGCCTCACTGCGAAATGTGGACGGTACGCTGGCCAACGAGGGTAGGGCGGTGTCGACGTTGAAGACGGACGGACTGCACCGTACCCAGAACGAACGAATGAAGCGCGGCAACCTGGAACGCAGCGACGTGGGTATGCATGTTGCCTGGGCCAAGGGCGTGTGGCAGGTATCGGCATCGGCAGCGTACACCCATTTTTCGCTGCCACTGCATCCTGTCTTTACCACGGCAGCGACGCGCTACAGGAAATATAACGCCGCAGGAAGCGACTTCGGAGCCTACGGATTGGCCTACGGATGGAACGAAAGTCGTGTGAAGGTGACGGGCGAGTCAGCCTTGAGTTCGACAGGCGGCTGGGCCACGTTGAACACGTTGCAGGCGGAGGTTTGGGGCACGAAACTGACGCTGCTGCAACGCTACTATTCGGCCCGATATGTTGCCATGAACGGCAAAGCCTTCGGCGAGAACCGACAGACACAGAACGAGGGCGGTGTGTTTGCCGCCTTGCAACGAAATGTGAGCCGACGGCTGACGGTCAACGGCTTCGTTGACTGGATGTATTTTCCATGGAAGAAATATCAGGTGTCAAACCGCTCGCAGGGTTTTGACGTCATGGTACAGATGCAATGGGAAAAGAGTGAGCGGACGTCACTGAACCTGCGCTACCGCACAAAGTCGAAGCAGAAAGACTGGCCATCGACGGGAGCAGGGAGCATGGCTTGGAACACAACCCACAACCTGCGTCTTCAGCATGTGTGGAGAACAGGCGGACCGTGGTCGTTGAAGACGTCGCTGCTGGGCAGCATGGCTCACTTCGGCACGGACACCCATCTGGGAATGGCACTGAGCGAAACAGCGAGCGTGCAACCGACTACGTCTGTAGGAAAACAAAACCGGGTGAAGGGGAGCGTGACCCTGACTTACTTCAACACCGACGGCTACAGTGCACGCCTGTTTCTTTACGAACCGTCGCTGCTTTACACGTTCGGCATCGGGTCGTTCTACGACCACGGACTGCGCACAGCGTTGCTCTGCCATGTGCCGCTGCTGAAGGGACGGCTGACACTCATCGGCAAGGTGGGTAGCACACACTATTTCAACCGCCAGACCATCGGCACCGGATTAGACCAAATTCTGCACAACCACCGTGAAGACCTGCAACTGCAGGTGAAGTGGAAATACAGATAGAAAAAACTTGGTCCCGATTCTTCTATATTTAGGGGGAATTCTGTACTTTTGCCAAATAATCATAGAAAAAAGGTCGAGAATCGAGGGTAATTGAAAATTGAAAATTCTTTCGACGAGCGAAAGCGTCGGCAGAACCGAACGATGAAAAAATTGAAAATTTCCTTTGCCCGTAGAGCAATAAATCCGTAATTCCGTAAATCGTAAATATTCTTCAATCCTATGAAAATGAAAAGAACCACCCTCCTGCTGGTATTGACAGTCACACTGCTAAGCCCTGCTCAGGCACAGAGCGACAAGTCCGGCTATCCCATCACACCTGTTCCCTTCACCAGTGTAAAGGTCACTCCTGGTACCTTCTGGGGACAGCGATTGGAAGCAGCAAGCAACGTCACCATTCCGCTGGCATTCAGCAAGTGCGAGAGCGAACACCGCTACGACAACTTCTCCCAAGCCGCTGAACACCTGAAAGACCCTGGAAAAGTCTTTAAGGTTGACGGCGTGATGGGCTACTCGTTCGACGACACAGACCCCTACAAGACCCTCGAGGGAGCCGCCTATCTGTTGCAGACCTATCCGCAGGCACTGTACAAAGGCAAGAGTCTCAACAAATATTGCGACTCGGTTATCGCAGTCATTGCCTCTGCCCAAGAACCCGACGGCTACCTCTACACCGCACGTACACAGAATCCCCAGCATCCACACGGATGGGCAGGAACGAAGCGATGGGAGAAGGTTGAAGACCTGAGCCACGAATTCTACAACCTCGGACACCTGTGTGAAGCCGCCGTTGCCCACTACAACGCTACCGGCAAGCGGAGCCTGCTGGACATAGCCTGCCGGTTTGCCGACTGCGTGGCCAAGGAAGTTGGTGACAAGGAGGGTCAGGCCAGCGTCGTCCCCGGCCACCAGATTGCCGAGATGGGACTGGCCAAACTCTACTTGGCAACCGGCAAGAAACAGTATCTCGACCTGGCCAAGTTCTTCCTTGACAAACGTGGCGTGGTCGACCCCACCTGGCGACGCACACGTGGCGGATATGTCGACGCCCAAGGTTACGAGCATCACCCCAGCGAGTACAGCCAGAGCCACAAGCCTGTCTGGGAACAGGACGAGGCCGTGGGACACGCCGTACGTGCCGGCTACATGTATGCAGGCATGGCCGACGTTGCCGCATTGACAGGCGATACAGCCTACATCTACGCCATCGACCGCATTTGGAAAAACATTGTTCAGAAAAAATACTACATCACAGGTGGCGTGGGAGCCACCTCGTCGGGCGAGGCCTTCGGTGCCAACTACGAACTGCCCAACATGTCCGCCTACTGCGAAACCTGTGCCGCCATCGCACAGGTCTACCTCAACTACCGACTCTTCCTGCTGCACGGCGACAGCAAATACTACGATGCACTCGAGCGCACCCTGTACAACGGAGTCATCAGCGGCATAAGCATCGACGGCGGCAAGTTTTTCTATCCCAACCCACTCCAGTCCATGGGACAGCATCAGCGCCAGGCGTGGTTCGGTTGTGCCTGCTGCCCCAGCAACGCCGCACGTTTCATTCCTTCGCTACCACAATACATCTATGCCGTGAAAGACAATTCCTTCTATGTCAACCTCTTTGCCGGCAACGAAACCCAGGTGCGGATAGGCGGCAAGAAAGTTACGTTTGAACAGCAGACAGCCTATCCATGGGACGGAGATGTGGAGATGACCATGAAGAAAGCCAGCGGTCGTTTCGCCCTCAACATTCGCATCCCCGGCTGGGTGCGCGGCCAGGTAGTGCCCAGCGACCTATACCACTACGCCGACGGTGTCCACCTGGGCTATAGCGTCAAGGTGAACGGGAAATCCGTCGAAGCAGAGTTGAAGGACGGCTATTTCATCATTGACCGCAAGTGGAAGAGCGGCGACCGAGTGAGCGTGCATTTCGACATGCAGCCCCGCCTCGTGCGAGCGAACGGACGCGTAGCCGCCGACAAGGGACGAGCCGCCATTGAGCGTGGACCACTCGTCTACTGTGCCGAATGGCCCGACAACGACTGCGACGTGCTCAGCGTCCTGCTGAACCAAGAACCACAGTACACACTCGGACAGAAGGTAATTGAAGGCACCACCGTGCAAACACTGACCACCGACGCCCAATCCCTCCACTTCGACGCGAACGGTCGCCTGCAGACTGCCGACCACCGTCTCACACTCATTCCCTACTACGCCTGGGCTCACCGTGGCAACGGCAACATGGCCGTCTGGCTTCCCATCGACCTGAACGCCACCACACCAGCCCTGCCACCCAGCATTGCCTCTGAAAGCCGCGTAACTGCCTCGACCCGCTTACCGGCACTCTCAGCAGTAAACGACCGCCTTGTGCCAGCCGACGCAAACGACCGAAGCGTGCCCTACACCCACTGGTGGCCAAAGACCAACTCCACCGAATGGCTCGTCTACGAATTCAAGGAAGAGCAAAACATCTCCACCTCGACCGTCTACTGGTATGACGACCAACCCTGGCAAGGATGCAAAGTCCCCGACAGTTGGAAACTCTACTACCAGGACGAATCCGGTGAATGGAAAGAAGTGCAGCACCCCACCACCTACGGAACCCAGAAAGGCACAGCCAACACCGTCAACTTCACACCCGTGCGCACCACGGCCGTCAAACTCGAAATCCAGCAGCCCGTAGACAAGTCCTGCGGACTCTATGAATGGAGCGTAAAATAATTGCTCACAGCCCCACACAAAGGCCAGCATCTCTTCACGCTTCACGAAAAGACATTCGGACGCAAAAGTTCTCCCAATGCATGGGATAATTCATCCTGTCTCTCTGAAAACGCTGAATGTGCACGAATTGAAGAAAGCAATATATCAACCACCAAATAACAGAAAACCATGAAAAGAAAATGTTTTGTCCTGTCCACCTGCCTTTTGGTAACTGTTATGGCTCAGGCTCAGAATGTTGAGCCAAAATACATTGAACTGACCGCACAAGAACGCCAAATGGTGAATCATAACAATCAGTTTGCCTTCCGTCTGTTCAAGGAAGCAAGGAATAATGAAAGCCTAATCCTCTCTCCGCTGAGCATCACCTATGCACTGGGATTGATAAACAATGGTGCGACAGGTGAAACACGGAAGCAAATCAACGAGACACTGGGATTTGGCGACTATGGTGCTGAGGCTATCAACAAGTTTTGCAAAAAGATGTTGACGGAGTCACCGTTGCTGGATGAAAGTACGCGCATAATGATTGCCAACACCATCTACGTCAATGCCGGACTGGGCTACAGTTTACAGCCTACTTTCACAGAACTGTCCAATAACTACTATGATGCTCAGCCACAGGCTCGCAACTTCTATGACCTGAGTGTGGTGGATGAAATCAACCAGTGGGGCAACGACCACACCTTGGGCATGATTCCACAGGTTCTGAGTAGAGAAACCTTCAATCCTGATGCCATCAGTTATCTGCTGAATGCCATCTATTTCAAGGGTGAATGGACTTTACCCTTCGATGCCGACGAGACACGTGAAGAACCCTTTGACGCAGGTCCCACAGTACCTATGATGCACATGAACGAAACTCTTTCCTACAGCGATAATGAGACTTTTCAAATGGCTAAACTTCCCTACGGAAATACTATCTACAACATATCCATTCTGCTGCCACGCGAGCATAAGACCATAGATGACGTGTTGGAATACATAAACGAAAAATCTTGGCCAAATGTTTATTACAGTACAAGAGACTATATACTGGATCTCAAGTTACCCAGTTTTGAAACTGAAAGCCGCGTGCCCTTGAACAATATCATGTCGAATATTGGTATGCCTCGCGCCTTCCAACCAGGTTATGCCGAATTTCCCAATTTCTGCAACGAAGAAAAAGATGTATTCATCAGTTCCATGTTCCAGGTGGCCCGTATCAAACTTGACGAAAAAGGTACGGAGGCCGCAGCGGTCACAGTCATTGGAATGGAAACAACCAGTATAGACGACATAACACCCAAAAATGCCATACTGCATGCCAACCGTCCGTTCCTCTATGTCATCAGCGAAAGTACCACAGGTACTATCTTCTTCATAGGACAGTACATGGGCAAAGGGATTACATCAGACATCGACGGTGAAGCCTTTGGCGTGGAGGGTGAAACTACTTCCATCTACGACCTGACCGGTCGTCGCCTGAAACAGAAGCCGTCACGCGGCATCTACATCCAGGACGGTAAAAAGATGCTGGTCAAGTGAACATATCGCCGATGCGTTGGAAAAACACTGTGGACAAAACCGTTGGCCTTGGGAGCGCGGTTATCGCGAAGCACTTTGGCTCGTCCAAAGACCTCCTCGTCCACAGTATCGATGATTGCAGCCCTGGGAGCGCGGACGTCCTCGTCCGCAGTAACTTCCCTGCCATCGCTTGTTTTCTGCTGGTTCTGATGTTACTGCGGACGCGGTTATCGCGAAGCGCTTTGGCTCGTCCAAAGACCTCCTCGCTTCCAGTGCG
>FLNU01001230.1_pt1 | contig 39563 bp, 45 predicted proteins | sample 1140361 | NCBI WGS metagenome assembly FLNU01 (sample SAMEA3878206, study PRJEB12797) | bioreactor metagenome | biome: Moose rumen | place: Sweden | collected 2011-10 | reverse complement strand
AAAAGTGGCGGGAAGTATATGTTGAGGAAATAGAACGAGAGAAAAATCTAAGTGGAGGGATGGCAGGAGCTTTAAATCCTGAGAGCCGTGAAGCCGACGACCACGCGATAAGATATTACGGACTTGTACGAAGTATGAAAACGGATTGCCAAAGAATTGCCGCCAACACAGGTTTCAGAGAAAAAGATATTCGGCGGATAAAGGATCACGTTTTTTATAAAGAACATATACTTTACGATGGAGAAATAGAAAGATTTTATCCAAGTTACTATATGGCGCAATCGTGGCAGAGATTGATTGACGGCAGAAATATTCTCGAACAAGACATAATTCTTTTGAATCACGAGTTTTTAGAGAGCATACTTGAAGAAGGCGGGCTTGTTTCGTATGACGCACATACATTAACCGAAAAAATTTATAATTATGCCGATGCCATAAAGGGGTGACATTATGTCAATGATTGTAGGTTGGTGTAAATTGAAAACCGAGACGGAAAAAGTTATGAAGATAGCGTACAGTCTTGAAGATAATCAAATTTGTGATGGTGAGATAATTTTTAACAAAGAAAGTTATGAAATGAAAATTAACGATTTATCTAAAGGTGCAAGCGAAATTTTAACAAAGATTTTTATGGGTTCATTGCGTCACAGGATTCATAAAGGTATGGAACAGGGCAAAAAATATATGATTGCGTCTTAGGTATATTTAGCCGGATAAACTCCCCTCCGCTACATTTGAGATGTCGCTGTACAATATGCACGGTATTCAGTGAAGGTAAAAGGTCAGCTAAGGTTGATAAAAGAATAAAACTTCCTGCTGAAATGGATTATGCTGAGTGGAAAAGTAAATATGTAGACAGAAAATTAGCAAACGGGGCATTAAATGATAAAAACGCCCCGACCGGCAAAAGGCGCGACACGCATGCGGAACTGTTTTACAACGAATGGCGCAATTCCAAAAAAAGAAGTCATAGTAAAAAGGTTAGCGCGGAACAGCGGAATGAGAGAAAAGGCGGAAAAGTTTGTGTCGTAGCAACGATACCAAAATATAATCAGAAACAAATTCCCTATTATATTTTCTACCTTTTAAAAATTCGCGAGGGAATTTTTTTCATTTTAAGCAGACACTCTTCGGAGTGTTTTTTATTTGGAGGAATTGAAAATGTTGGAAAACAAAGAAGAAATTTTCATAGGAGACTACCTTGTTGATTTGGCGGCGGCGAATATTACGATTGCGGCTATTGCGGGTACAATGCGCGACAAGGGCGACAACAACACGGCGGATATGCTTTTGGACGCGAATAACCAAATTCAAAAATTTTTAGGTATTTTTGAAGAAATTTTTGGAGATTTGGAGGAAAATTAAATGGAATTTGATATACAGAAATTTGCAGAGGGTGAAGGCGAAGTGCAAGGCGAGGGCAAACCTGCCGATATTGGCGATAAAAACTCTGTTGACGATACTAAACAGGATAATCCTGCAGATGATGTTCAGGCGAAAATTGACGCGGCGGTAGCGGCTCAACTTGCCAAGTATCAAGCTAAGTTGGAAAGTGAATTTAAAAAGCGTGAAGAGCTTGCGAAAAAAGAGGCGGAGCGTTTAAGTAAGTTATCCGAAGACGAACGCGCTAAGGCTGAATTGGAAAATACTCGCAAAGAATTAGAAAAACAAAAAGCCGACTTCGAGCGAGAGCGGCTTAAATATGAGGCGGCGAAGGTTATGTCTCAACGTAATTTGCCGACGGAGTTTACGGAATATCTGATAGGCGAGGACAACGAAACGACGCTTGAAAATATCAAGACCTTTGAGAAGAAATTTAATAAAGCCGTCGAAGATGCGGTAACCGTCAAGCTTAAAGGGAAAGCTCCGCAGACCGGCGGAAAATCGATGGACAATTCTGTCGGCAAGGATTCATTTCTCAAAGCTATTCAAACGGCGCAGATTCGATACTAACGAAAAATTGTCCTTGAAATGTTTTAAGCCCTGTGGTACAATCTAACTGTTACAATTAGAAACCCGCAGGGCATTTTCAGCATTTAAATTATAACAGCCTTGCGGAAAAAAAGCAAGGAGAGAATTTAAATGGAAGAAATTTGGGAGTGGATTAAAGGCTACGAGGGTCATTATCAGATTAACTCTGAAGGCAAAGTTCGTTCCTTTAAAAACAACGTCGGAAAAGGTCTTACCTCGCATTTCGACAAACGCGGTTACCTTACTATCTGCCTTTCAAAGGGCGGTAAGAAAAAAATCTTCAAACTTCATCGCCTCATTGCCGAAACTTTCCTGCCGAATCCCGAAAGTAAGAAGGAAGTTCACCACGTCGACGGTAACAAACTTAACAACAGTCTTGATAATCTTATGTGGTGCAATCCCGAAGAGCATAGACGTGTTACAAGAGAAAATGCTATCGTTAAGGCAGGTTTGGAAATTCCGAAAGAATTAGATTTGGTTTTCATCGAAAGCAATCAGGCTCTTACTACCAGTTTGAAAATCGCCAAAACCTTCGAGAAAGAACACAAAGACGTTTTAGAAAAGATAAAATTTTTGGCGGCTGAAATTTCTCATCCCAACTCAGCGGAAATTCCCGCTCAGTGGTGGAGGGAATGGTTTAATCCTGTTTTCGTCGAACAAACCTACGTTGATGACAGCGGAAAAACCAATCCAATGTACTTGATGAATCGCGACGGCTTTGTCGAACTTGTCGGCAACTTCAGCGGCAAAAAGGCTCGCGAATGGAAACGCAAATATCACGCCGAATTTAACCGTATGGAAAAAATTATTTCCGAAAGAAATTTTCAGCCTAAACAGAAAAAATCGAAAGACGCTGATTATATTCCGCGAAAAGTTAAACTGCTTAGAGAACTGGTAGATATAACGACGGATGAAAATCAGAGAATAAATCTGATTGAAAAAATTTTAACTTACGTATAAATTTTAACTAAAACTTTTTCCCTGCTTAGGCGGGGATTTTTTTATGGAGGAATTGAAATGGGGACATATACAAGAGACGCGACTGATATAAGCTACAACGGACGTCGTAGATGGGCGGGAAATTTCGGCAGGGTTTGGGTAGATAATGTTTTAATGTTTGAGATTGTTTCCTTTGAGGCGAAGATAACGCCCGACCGCGAAGATGTCATTATCGGACAATCGAAGGATAGCAAGGTTGTAAGCTTGACGGGTGAAGGTACGATAACGATTAAGAAAGTTTTCAATCGCGGTTTTAGCGAATATGTAGAAAATCTGAAAGCCGGACACGACGTAAGAGTTACAATTGTAGCCTCTCTTAATGATCCTGATATGCTTAATGAAGGCGAGGAGCGTATTACAATCGAAAATGTGTTTTTCAATGAAGTAAATGTAATGCAGTTCGAAAAAGGCACCGTCGTTGAGACAGAAATTCCATTTGGATTTACGCCTGAGGATTTGAAATATACGAACACTGTAGAGCTTACGGATACGGCAACTTTGGTATTAAGTGCTACTACCTCCGTTACAGGCGGCGGCGAAGAATAGAAATTAAAATTGACCAAATTCCGAAATTGTGTTAAAGCCGCTTTTGAAAGTAAACCGAACACGCGGAGTTGGTTTAATGGAAGTTGTCACCGAAATTTGGCGAGACATTGAAGGTTACGAAAGACTTAGTCAGCAATTTCGGACGTGTGAAGAGCCTTCAATATGGAAAGGAAAAGATTTTAAAAGCTTGTGTAACCAAGAAGTACAAGGTTGTTAATCTCGGTCGCAGAAAAATTGCAAGAGTTCATCGGCTTGTTGCCACAACACGCAATAAAAAATAACCTTCGACACTCCAAAAAAAGCTTGGAACATCACTCCGCAAAATTCAGCAGAGAACAGATTTATCAAATCAGGTCTGAATTTAAATCCGGTGACAAACAGTACGGTATAAAATTTTTCATAAATCTTTTACCGAAGGAAACTTCGGCTTTTTTATTTAAGGAGAAATATAAATGGCGATTTCAATAAATGAATTAATTGGTAAACGTGACGAAATAAAAGCTAAAAAAAATAATCTGTATGAGCTTGAAACGTCAATAGGCGATATAGTGGCGAGAGTTCCTTCCAGTCAAATTATAGCTGACGCTTGGGATATGTCAGACAACATGGAAGGCAATCAGCTTTTAATCTTGGAGTGTGTCGTATCGCCGAATTTGAAAGACCGTGAACTGCAAAAGGCGTATGAATGCGTTGAACCGATTGATATTGTACCTGCGCTTTTTCAATCCGGAGAAATTTCGCGTATAGCGTCTGCACTTTTGAAGTTGGCAGGGTTTACGGGCGACATTAAGAGCAAGCTTTATAAAGAAACAAAAAACTGATTGACAAGGACGCAGAGGCGGCAACAGCGGCGTATTTTGCATTGAGGGGTATCCGCCCTGCCGATTTTCTGAAGTTTCCATTAACCGAAAAGTTATTTATGATGGCGGCGATGGAGCAAGATATTAAGCGCGAAAATCAAAAGTTCAAAGCTCTTGCCAAAATTCTTGGTTGCAAAGTCCGTTAATCTTCTTGCCTTGAAAAGTTTTAAGCTCCGTGTTACAATCTAACTGCTAAGTTAAACAACGCGGAGCATTTTCACATTTATTATAACAGCTCCGCAGAATTTTTCAAGTAGGAGTTGGTTATATGAGTGCATTAAAAAATTTAACCGGTATGAAATTCGGCAGGCTTACGGTAATTGAACGTGCCGAAAACATCTCTTGAAAAGTGGAAATTCCTTTGATATAATCTGAATGATAAAACCAGACACATCGCAGGAAATTTCACGTTATTTTAACAATCCTGCGGTAAATTGTCAACGAAAGGATTTTTTATATGAAACCGCCGTCATCAGCTGACGTTGCCGCTTTGATTGAAAAGATTGAAACCAGTATCGGTCATTTAGACATTGTTCAACAAACAAATTTACTTCCCGATTTCCAACCGAGTAAGCCCAAAAAGTTTCACGTTTACGCTTTGGAATTGAGTAACGGCACCGTCAAAATCGGTATCGCCCAAAATGTTTCTAAGCGTGCTAATACCGTCTCTCACAGTAGCGGCTTACATATTTTTGACGTTTATCATACCAAGCCCGCCGTAAATGCCCGTCAAGTTGAATTGGCTTGCCATAAATCTTTTGATAACTTCCGTACTAAAGGCGAATTTTTTAAAATCTCTTTTAAAGATGCCTGCGCTGAAATCAATAAGCATTTATCAGAAATTGATTCTGCTAACCAAATTGCCGATGAAAAATATTTGCAAGACGTTCAAACTGCGTGGGAAAATTACCGTAAGTTGGAAACGGAATATTCTCTTCCGAAATCTGATTTGGTGCTTGTGCAGGATTTACAGGTATTGACTACCAGTTTGAAAATCGCCGCTATTTTTGAAAAACTTCATAAAAATGTTTTGCAGGCTATTGAAAATACGATTGAAATGTTGAAAAAGCTGGCAGAATCTAACGAGCTGAAAATTAAGCCCGTTGAAATCGACAAAGCATTTATCAAGGGCGAGTACAAAGATGAACAAGGAAAACCGCGTCCTATGTATTATCTTAATCGCGATGCTTGCGCTTACATCATTATGGGTTTCACCGGCGAAAAAGCCGCCCTTTGGAAGTGGAAATATATTCAAGAATTTAACCGTATGGAAGCCGCTTTAAAGAAATAAAATTTTGAAGGGAGGGAACTGTCATTAGCAATTATGTGATTTCAGCCGTATTAAATTTAAAAGACAATTTAAGCTCGAAACTGAATGCGGCGGCACAGAAAGCTCAATCACTTGCACGCGGGATAGGAAATGCAAGTAAAGGTATCGGCGATTTTAAACCGGTGCGTCTTGATGTTAAGGGTATGGAAAAACTCCAGCGTTTACAATCAATGTTACGAAGTGGCGGAATGACAGTGCCTCCCGTAAATATTCGCGTCAACGACAACGGCTCAACTTCAAAAATTTCAAAACTCCGCGCAGATATAAATTCGGTAGCGGGCAAGGCGCATACCGTTATGATAAACGTGAAGACCAACGGAGCGGCGGCACTCGGTAAACTGAAGAGCAACATTTCCGAATTAACGACGGGCGCGGCAATGGGTATGGGCGGAACAATGCTCGGTATGGCAGGAATAGGATTCGGCGCGGCTAATGTCGTCGAAAACTACAAAGACTTTGAATATCAAGCGATGCGCAATAAGGCACTGTTCACGACGGGACTTGATGCCGAGACTGCCGAAAAGCAATATCAAGACCTTACGGCGGCGGCAAGGTATTACGGTTCTACAATGAAATTCACGGCGGCTGAAGTAGGGAAGGCTCTTGAATATGAAGCGTTGGCAGGTTGGGACGCTCCCACCGCCATTAAAGCACTTCCCGCCATTTTAAACGCGGCGGTTGCCAGTGGTGAAGATTTAGCCTCAGTAACCGACATAATAACTGACGCTATGACTGCACTCAACTACAAAGCCGGTACGATGGTTAAAAACGCGCTCGGTCAAGACGTGGAGGCGGCTCAACATTTTGCTGACGTTATGCTCCGTACGACTTTAAGGAGTAACACCAACTTTCAACAGCTCGGTTACGCGATGAAATATGCCGCGCCCTTAGCAAACACTTTAGGCTACAAGATTGAAGATGTTGCGGTAGCATTTGGCTTGATGGCGAACAATGGCATTAAGGCGGATATGGCTGGCACTGCACTGCGCGGAATGTTAGTCAGACTGTCAAAACCGCCTAAGCAAGCGGCTGAAGCTCTCAACAAATTAGGTACGTCACTTTTCGATGAGAAGGGCGAAAGAAAAGGTTTACTGCCTGCATTAATGGATATGAGGGCGGCGTTAAACGGCAAGACCGATGATGAAATGATAAATTTTGCCGAACAGATGACGGGTGAACAGGTAGAGAATCGCGCAGAATTGACTGACTTTTTGAAGGAAGCCAGAGAGCGCGGGGGCGGAAAAATTTCACGTCAGGACAGAGCCAAGTTGGCAGGTATGTTAAGCGGCACTTATGCTTTGGCAGGATTTATGGCGTTAATGAACTCCACCGACGAAGATATACAAAAGTTGATGACGGAGATATATCAGAAGTCGGACGGCACCGGTGCGGACATTTCAAATCAGATGTCTAATACCTTGCAAGGGGATTTAAAAACCCTTGAATCGGCGTGGCAAGATTTTAACATTGAACTTTTATCGGGCGGCGGCGGAGATGGTATCCGCAATTTTGTTCAGGGCTTAACCGACGACATTAACACTTTCAAAACTTCCCTTAAGGACGGCTTGGACTTCGGCGACATTGCCGATTTAGGCGCGAAAGTTATAGGTCAGCTTAAAAATAAATTCCTTGAACTTAACGGCATAGGAAGTTTACTTGCAGGCGGCGCGTTGTTTATGGGCTTGAAGAAAGTCCTTAGTACGGCGTTAAGTCTGAAGGATGCCATAACGAACATAGCGAAGGCGAAAAGTGCAAGTGACGTAGGTAACCTTCTGCGCGGGAATCAATCCTTAATGAGCCAAGTCGGTACAATGAACGTCAGCGCGGGTGTAGTTAATGTAAACGGAGCGGTCAGAGGTAATCCCGCGAATCAACGCGGCGGTACGGTTATCAGCGGACAAAATCAACGCGGTGGCACTGTCATAAGTCAACCTAATCAACGTGGTACAATTTTAAGCGGCGGTAAATCTCAACCTAATCTGCGCGGAACATTAGCAACTGCAGGCGCGGCTACGGCAGGTTCAATCTTACTTTCAAATCGAAGTGGAAGTAACATAACGACTTACAATCCCGCAATTCGTCAGCAGGAAATAGCGGCAAGAAATTCTGCTTACGTTAATGATTATTATGCGCGTCGAAACAATGTTTTATCGGCAACTCCTCCACCTGCAACGGGTTCAATGTCAACGTTAAGGGCTAATGCGGGAGGAATCGGTTTAGGCGTAGGTTTAGCGGCACTTTTCGCGTTAATGGACATTTCCTCAGCACGTGAACACAGTCAAGTTACTTCACGTGAAGCGGCTGAAACTTTGGCTTATCATAAAAATGTATTGGCGCAGATGCGTGAACAAAATGCAGGTCAAGACGAAATAGCCGCGCAGATGAAAGAAGTTAATGACGCTCAAGCATTTGTGGACAGAACTCAGGCGATGAATAAACGCGTTGAAAGACAAGCTGAAATGAGTGCGGCAGGTATGGTTGCAGGCACGGCTATCGGCGGGGCAATTGGCAGCTTTGTACCGATTATCGGCAACCTTTTGGGCGGTATGCTTGGCGGCATGCTCGGACATTGGGCAGGAAGTAAAATTTCAGATTATGCCTCCGACCAAGAAGAGGCAAGGATAGCGAATCAACCTGCAGATAAAGGCGTGACTTTTGTCAAGGAGCAAATTGCCGCTGATAAAACGTCGGGAATGGGGCGCGTTGTAAATGATACGCGTGAAATACGTGATGTTGAACGTCGACACGCAGAATATCAAAATAAGCCCAAAGTTACCGAATTAAGTTCCGATTTTCAAATAAAGCCTCAAGGTAATGCGTCGAACTGGACAAATTACGGCGCACCGCAAATTAATAAACCTTCTGAAAAATATGGCGGAGCTGAAGGAGCCTTTAAACAACCTAACGGCGGCAGTGAAGGCAGTTTCGCTGAAAAGCGTCCGTCTGAAGTTTATCAAGATTATGTAGACCGTCAAGATATGGCGGCTCTGGCTCATCAAAGAGATTTGTATAATAAACGTTGGCAGGAACAATTCGGCGGTACTAGTTTAGCCGGTCAAGCGAATTTTATTCCCGACAACGAAAGAGACCGTCAACTTTTGGCGCGTTATGATACTGAAAAAGCCGAATCTGCGCGGCAGGCTAAGATTAATGAAGTTGCCGAATCTGCGCGGGAAGTTAAACCTTTTGACTTTAATCAAAAAGATTATTTCAAACCGCAGGATTATCAAACCAAACCTTTTGATTATTCTCGACCTTTTGACTTTAAGAATGAAACGCCAAAGTTACAGGGAGTTGATACCAATCAATCTTTAACTCAAGCTCAAGAGAATTTAAATAAGTTAGCGCAGTCTTCTCAGCAATGGAATCAGCAAGCCCAAACGCAAATAGCTAATCAGCAAAAGATAGCTGAAAATGCGAAGAACAGCACAGGTATCTTTGAAGGCATTGGGAATTTCCTTGACGGTTTACTGTTCAATAAAGCGGCGGCAAGTGAACTTAAGCCCGAAACAAATATGACGCTTTCAAGTCCGCCTGAAATTCCAAGTGTTGAACCGCCCAAAGTTGATAAGGGATTTTTTGATTTTGAAATGCCCGACTTCAGCAAAATATTTGATTTTCAAATGCCCGAGTTCCCGGATTTCAGCAAGATATTTGATTTTGAAATGCCGACATTCCCAAACTTTGGTGAAATGTTCAGCAATATTGAACTGCCTGACTTCAAAGACATTTTCAGTTTTGAAATGCCCGAAATGCCCAATTTCAAGGATATGTTTGATTTTGAAATGCCTGAAATACCGAATTTCCTTGAACAACTCCCCGACATTTCATCAGTTGAATTGCCGAATTTAAGCGAGTTATTCAGCGATATTGAATTGCCAAATTTAAGTGAACTTTTTTCGGATATTGAAATGCCTGATTTTGGGACTAAGATCAGCGAAATGTTCAGCAACATTGACATTCCAAACTTAGGCGAAAGTTTAGGCTCGGTATTTAGCGGAATTGAACTTCCCGAGCTTGGAATTGGCGAGAAAATATCTGCGGAGTTTGAAGGAGCAACGGCGGTATTTGAAGGCTTTACATCGTCGGTAACAGCGACATTCAGCGGTTTAGCAGGGAGTATCAGCGGTGCGCTTAGCGGCGTAGGAAGTGCGATAACGTCGGTATTCAGTAATGCGGCAAGTCAAGTTCAAAGTTTGTGGGGAGCTATGCCCGGATTTTTCAGCGGAATATTTGGAAGCTTAGGCGGAGTCGCGGCGGCGGCAGGGAGTGCCATAGCGGCAGGCTTAACAAGCGGTATCGGCTCGGTTATCGGTGCTTGGAGTGCGGCGGCGGCTCAAATCTCAAGTATCATTTCCAGTATAGCAAGTGCGGCATCAAGTGCGGCGGCATCAGCAGGAAGTATTAGTGTAGGCGGTCACGCTAAAGGTACAAGTTATTTTGAGGGCGGCTTTACCGAGATTAACGAACACGGCGGCGAGATTTTAAACCTGCCGAAAGGTACACAGATTATTCCGCACGCTACAACCGTTAATATTTTGCGGAAAGAAATTCGTAACAGTATCTCTAATGGTGAAACTGATTATCACGGCTTGAGTTTCGCTGATTACGGCTTGACTAACATAAACAATCAAGCTCAGAAGAATTATCAGAGTTCCAACTTTACGAGCGAAACTTCAAATATTCTTAGTGGCGACGTGATACCCACAATGCCTAAAACTAAACCTAAGCGTGAAGTGAAAGTCGGTACACGTTGGAATAAAAAATCTTCGACGCCTTTCACAAACATATCTCTTGGTCACGGTATTTGGGCTGAAATTTTAGGTCGAACTATGGACAAGTTTAAAACTCCTCAGCAGGAAATGCCAATGGATGAAAGTGCAAGTCATACAATGCCTGACATTAAACCTAAGCGTGAAGTGAAAGTCGGTACACGTTGGAATAAAAAATCTTCGACGCCTTTCACAAACATATCTCTTGGTCACGGTATTTGGGCTGAAATTTTAGGTCGAACTATGGACAAGTTTAAAACTCCTCAGCAGGAAATTAACTTTCCGCCGATTATGAATTTTGGCGGCGATACCGAATTGCCTTTGTTGTCGGCTATGGCTATGCCTAATCAAAACTTCAGTGATAATTTTAACCCGTCATTTAATCTTGATGATAAATTTGATTTTAAAGTACCGCAGATCGAGACGCCGAAAGTTGCCGAATCAAATTCAACCAATACGAGTAATTCCAATACAATCAGCTTTGGTGACATTCATATTTCCGGCGGTGCTGATTTGGATGAATTTATGTTTAGACTTCAACAGCTTTTGGGTCAAGCCGTCATTAATTCTGAATATGCTTGAAAAGGAAGTGATAATATGAAACTCGGAAGTATTATTGGGAGTTCAATCCTTGAAGAATTTAGCTTGGGCGAAAAGATATATCGCACTATGATTTTGCAAGTTGACGAAGAAAAATTGACTTTGCCAATTACTCCGTGGAAAATACAGCGTTCAGACTGATCAGCATAATAAAATTGTGGATATTCTTGATTTTGGCGAAAATCTAATCTTCGGCAATCCTAAGCTGAAAAAGTTGAAGGTCAGCTGTTTTTTTCCTGCGAGTTTTCATAATTATGCTTTCATCGTAGGAGACGACCGCGAGCCTGAGGAATGTATAGATTTAATCACGAAATGGAAAGAGGCTAAAACTCCTGTCCGCGTGATAATTACCGAATCACCCGTTAATTTGATGATGGGCATTGAATCTTTTGATTACCGAGAGAAAGACGGCAGTCGCGATATTTATTACGAAATTAATTTCACTGAAAGTCGCGAATGGAATATTCCGTCCGCCAATTACAAAAAGACGGTTGACGAAAATACGGGCTTGAAAGAGCGTACGACTTCATTTTTAAGCAGTTGGTTGACCCAGAACTTTGTAAATTCAGGTGCAGATTTACTTGAGAAATGCAAAAAAGCTACCGGAGGTTTCAATGTCGGTAGTTTCAAAAGCAGTAACAATATCTCAAGACTTACGCAAAATTTCAAATCGTTGTGGAAATTTTAACGAACGGGACGGAACAAACGCTCCCCTCTATCGCCGCGTTGGTATCTGCCATACAAGGTGTTATAAGGAATGCCGCTTGCTTTCGCTGCGTCTTTAAGACACATCAGCTCGCCTTTGTATTCGACAATGATATTGGTGCGTTGGTTGCGATTCTGTTCTTTATGCGTCACAAAACGCAAATTATCAGGTTCATAATTGCCGTTATTGTCGATTCTGTCAAGGCTGTAATGCGGTTCGCCGAAATGTTCAAGTTGACTGACAAAATTATAAAAGGTTTGGAAATCGTCTTGCCACGGTTCATAAAGAGCGATGCCGCGTCCACCGTAATTGTGATAGTTTTTAGTCGTCGGGTTCATACAACGTTGCTTAATAGACCTCCACACATTGTAAATTTTCGTATCTGTCATACCGTGGTGTTGACCGGCAAGGCAACCGCAACCGGCGGTATGTTTGCTAAGGAGATCGTGACCTATGACAACAACTTCGCGCCCGCAGTCACAGCGACACAGCCAACGCGCACTGCCTTGCTTAGTGTTTTCAGCACGGGCTATTACAGTAAGACGACCAAACTTTTGACCGAGAAGATTTTTTAACTTTGACATTTCATCACTCCTTGCAATTTTTACGCAGGACTGATATAATAAACGTGAAATTCCTGCGGGTAATCTGTAGTTTAGCGCTTAGATTATACCAAAGGATTTTCGGCTTTTCAAGATAATTTTTAATTCTTAATTAGAAAAAGGCGGTGATAAAATGAAAGTCGCGATAGGTACACAAGATATTTCACATTTGCTGACAAGTTGTACGTGGAGCGGCGACCTATTGGCAGGTTGCAAGCCGCTCGTAAACTTGAATTTACAATAATCCAAGATGACAGAGACCCTAACATACCGACAGTTGAACTTTCAAACGGTGCAATGGTCTATGGCGGAGATGATGACGGCAATGCTATTTTTATCGGCAAGATATTTGAGATTGAAAAAGATCGTGCCAAAAGTGAAGTTAAAGTTACGGCTTACGATTATCTTTTCATACTGAATAAGTCTAAGACTTCGAGGAAATATTCAGGGGCATTACCCGAAGATATAGCGGTTGAAATTTGTAATGAAATGGGAATAAAGGCAGGCAACATTGCCAAAACAGGTGTACAAGTAAGTTTCATTGCGAATAACCGTACAGGCTACCAGATTATAATGGGTGCTTATACAGAGGCGCATAAGCAGAATGAAAAGCAATATCAATGCATAATGAACGGAGAAGTGCTTGACGTTATCGAAAAGGGCGAATTATGCGGAGCGGTGTTGGATTCTTCGGTGAATATGACTGATTCTATTTATAAAGAATCGATAGAAGACATAGTGAATCGCGTTTTGGTGGTTGACGATTCCGGTAACAGCGTTGATAAAGTTGACGACGAAGAAAGCCAAAAAGATTACGGCATAGTGATTCAGGGAGTTTACAAGCAGACTAAGGATAAGGACGACGCCGAAGGGGCTAAGGACGTTTTTAAAAAGGTTGACCGCGAAGGTAGCATTACTGCACTTGGTGATTACCGTTGCAAGTCCGGTTACAGTTTGATTATTCAGGACACTAATTTCAAAGGTAAATTCTGGATAGTCGCGGATTCGCACGAATTTAAAAACGGTCAGCATACAATGCGTCTCAGACTAGAATGGGAAAATATTATGGCTGAGGAAACATCTATGGAGAAGCCGAAATCTTAGCTGACATTTTTCCAAGTTTTACGAAGAATAATGGTTGAAATTGTTGTAACGTCTACTTAAAACATATAGACTTTGGCGTAGTTTTGAACAAAATCCTTGACGCCGAAATAAATGTCGTGGTAATCGGTATCGGCTGAGGCAAGCAGATTAATTTGCACGGCGGCAAATCGAGACATTTTTTCCGTCTCGTAAAGTTGCTTATCAGTCAACAAACTGCGCGAATCAGATTTTGTACCGATAAGTTTGTTAATCAAGCGATTGTAGTTGTTATAAAAATGATGAGCCTTTTCAGGATTCATACCCTGCTTAATCGCAAGCGGAATTAAAATATCGCGTATGGCGTCCGTCATCCTGCGCGTCGCGTCTTTGGCACTTTGCCGAGCTTTTTGCCATTTTGGGTCGAGGTGCATATGGATGATTTCTTCCATACGATTAAATTCAGCTATGTAGGCAAGTTTGAATTGCAAAGCCTTAGCTCCGGTGAAGCCCATCGCAAGCAACGTAAAGCCGTCACGGTTCATAAATTGGACAGCTCCGCATAATTTTCAAGACACTGTTTGACGACATCAAAAGGTACGTCGAAAAATTCACCATTAATCTTATGTTTTTCAAAATTCCGCTTAAGTAACGTTTCAATACGGCAAGCGTCTGAATGTTCAAGCGGAACTGTATGGCAAGATTCAAAAATCGTTAAGCCGCTTGCGTTTGTTATTTGATTAAACCTTCTGTACAAATCCGTCGTCCGTCCTATTTTGACGCTCCTATTGTCCATCTCCAATACATACACGTAAGTTTTTGTGGCAGGCGGTGAATTAAATTCAAGCTCAATCAATTCTTCAAACGAAGTCGGTTTGTTTTTAATGTAGGCAAGTTTAAACTCCAACGCCTTTTTACCCGAAAGACCCATTGCCAAAAGTAAGAACCCGTCAAAGTTCAGATAATACATCGGATATTTGCGCGTCTGTCCTTCGACTTTATAAAAACTTTTTTGAAACATAGCCGGCGCGGTTTCTGCGGTCAATTTTCCGACAATTTCTTCAATGTCGCGCAAAACATTTTTGTGTTCTTTCTCAAAAGTTTCAGCGACAATTAAGCTGGTAGTGAGTGCTTGCTCGCGTTTCATAAAACTTTTCAACATAACCAATTTCTTTTCTTCAATCTTCTTCATAAAAATCACTCCTAAAAAATTTGACAGTTTGAAATTAAAATGTTAAACTTAACAACGTAAATGCTGGACGTTTTGACGCCAAACATTTATGAGATTAACTTAGAACTTATTATAACGATTTTTTTAAAGAATTGCAAGCCGTAAAGGCTTTTTTTATTTGAAGGTGGTGATAAAATGCAGATACCGGACGCTCGACAATCGGTAAACAGAATGGTAGGGAGCTTTCACTCGCTTATACAAGCGAATATGCCTGTTAGTATTGGCATTGGAACTGTACTTGCCCCGCCGCCGGAGATAAAAATTGCGTGGAATGATATGATTTTGGAAGCTACAGATTTGTATATTGACCAATTTCTTTTACCGAATTATCAGCGACAACTTAAGGGCAGTGAAAAAATTCCTCGCGCAGAGGGCGATATAAAAACCAATACCCAAATTAAACGGCGTGGCGGTGGAGACCCTGCCTTCTATTCTCATACTCATAAGATAAATAATTCGTACAAAGCCAACATTGAAGGCGATTATGAGGCAAGCGCAATTTATACCGACTGTGGTTTACAAGAAGGCGATTTGGTGGCGTTGTTGCCGATTAAAAACGGTCAAAAATTTATCGTCCTAAGCAAACTGATTTACCTGCCCGAGTTTAATTTATTAAAATCGGCGCAAAACCCCTAGCTTTAGCTGTGGGGATGAAGTGGCGCATTTTTTTCTTGTACTTAATTAAGATTTGAGATATAATTTTTTAGCAGAAGGAGGTGAAAAAATGAGGAATGCGATTAAATCGTACTTTTATTGTAACAAAAATAATTTGAATATGCTTTTTGCTTGCAATAAAATTTCGGCTATGATTTGGAACAAAATATTGGACTTGCAACACGAATATCGAAAAAATAACAACGGTAAATGGATTTCTAAAGCTGAACTTCAAAAAAAATTAAAGGGAATATATCCGCTAAATTCTCAAAGTGTACAAGCGGTAACGGATAAATATTGTGACGCAAGATTGGCGACGAAAAATGCACGAGACAAAGGATTAGAAAATAAATATCCTTATCGTCACAAAAGTAATTATCCTACGACGTGGAAAAAAGACAGTTTTAAATTGGACGTAAAAACAGGAAAATTAAAATTAAGCTTAGGAATTTTTGAGCATAAAATTCAGAAACCACTAGAAATAAAATTGCCGAAATCCACACTTCTTGCGATAGGAAAAAGCAAAATTCAACAAATAAGTTTAATCTGGGACGGTTGGCTTAAAGTTGCGATAGTGATTGAAGACGGAAAGGAAGAAACCGAAAAAATTCAAAGTAACGTTATCTGCGGAATAGATTTGGGAGAAATCCATTCGATAGCGGCGTTTGAAAGTGGAGGAAATGCGGTAATGATAACGGGACGCTATTTAAGGTCAATCAAGCAATATCAAGCAAAAAAGCTGGCAGAGTTCGACAGAAAAATTGCCAAATGTAAAAATAATTCCCTTCGCTATAAAAAACTGAGACGAGCCAAAAGAAGAATGTTGCAGAAAACAAATGCGCAAATACAGGACTGTAACCACAAAATAACGCGAACGTTTGTAAAGTGGGCATTTGAAAATAAAATAGCGAAAGTGTATGTTGGAAATCCTGAAGGAGTACAGCGCAAGAAAAAAGGTAAAAAAGTTAATCAAAAGCTGTCGCGTTGGAATTTCGGAATACATATAAAATATTTGGAATATAAGTTGGCGGAAGCAGGAATAAAGCTGGAAAAAATAAATGAAGCGTACTCAACGCAAACTTGTCCGAAATGTGGTCGGCGGCACAAATGCAACAGTAGAAATTATAAATGCAGTTGCGGTTATGCGGCACATAGGGACATACACGGAGCGCGAAATATTTTAAGTTTGGGATTAAATAAAAAAATCTGCATAACGACGGAAATAAAAGAAAAAAAGTATCTACGGACAGCGTAAGTTGAAAGTAGTAGTAGCGTAGGCACGCGCCACGATTAAAATCGTGTTGCTGATTTTGTTAAATAAAAGGGCAACAAGTGTTCTTCTGACCTTGCGGTTAGTCTTGGACTACCGAGCTTAATTTATTTAATGAAAAATCAGAAGCCCCCTATGGGGAGTGTCACCAGAGGGATTAATTTTTTCAAGGAGAAATTAAAATGATTTACTACGACGATCCGCTTAACGGCGGCGACATTGAAATTACCGACGTTGCATCAGCGTCCTATGCTTTGAAACTAGCCAATGACGATTATTTCGGTGTTTATTGGCAAAATCAGGAAATGCTGAAGGAACTAAGCAGACTTGACGGAGAAATTTATAATCAGAAATACGCATTGATTGAACCGTATCTGCCACACGACAGCGACGGCAATGTGGCAGGGGCAGGCATTATCCCGAATCCCTTACCTGCGACGGTTCCGCAACGTGTTATCGCCGCAATGAATTACCTTGACGCCCAATACTCCATAGCTGAGCAACGTTATCAAGCTGAACTTGCCGAAAATACTTCCGAATTAAAGGAAGTCAGAACAAGCCTTGAAAGCAAAGTTGCCGAGTGGTTTAGGGGCGAAATCGGTAAAGCGTGGCTGGGTGGACGAAGAAAGGTAACACTGTCCGGTTGCGAAATGAGCTACATTAACGGCAGGGTAGTTTTCAACTACACTGAACTTTCTTACGACTGAGGTTAAATTATGTCAACTGCTTTTCCATTTTTAAGTACTACGCAATCGCTTAATCCAAAGACACTTCCGCTTTTTAAAATGTATGCTTGGGATTTTGAAAAGGATAATTTTATCTGCGACGGCGACGGCAAGAAGATTTTGCTTGAAGGTAACGACGCTTTACAAGTCTGGATTTATAAAGCCTTGCGTACAGAAAGGTTTATGTATTTGGCTTATACTTGGCGTTACGGCTCGGAACTGAAAAAATTTATCGGCAAGGTAATGAGTACGGGCGAGAGAAAATCCGAAATGAAAAGAATGATTGTTGAAACGCTAATGGTTAATCCTTACGTTAAATCAATCGACAGCATAATTTTTGAGGAAGATAAACATAACAGAGACCTTGAAGTTAAAATCAGTGTCACAACTGTTTACGGCAAGATGAGCATTTAAAGCATAGAAATTCTTACATAATCTTTGAGATAATCTCTAACGTCAAAATAAATGTCGTGGTAGTCAATTTCTTTGGCAACGTCTCTTTCAATTAACACGCTTGCGATATTGGACATTTTCTCAACTTCAAAAAGTTGTTTTTCAGTCAGCAAACTGCGCGAATCAGATTTAGTGCCGATAAGTTTGTTAATCAAGCGATTGTAGTTGTTATAAAAATGATGAGCCTTTTCAGGATTCATACCCTGCTTAATCGCAAGCGGAATTAAAATATCGCGTATGGCGTCGGTCATTCGGCGCGTCGCGTCTTTGGCACTTTGCCGAGCCTTGTTCCATTGAAATTTTTCGTGGTCAAAATAAAATTCTTCGAGAATATCAAAAACTTCCCAAGCTTTATCCGTATTCAATATTTTAGCGTGCCGAATAGCACCTCTTTTAGTCCAAAGATACAGAGCTGGTGCGAACTTTTCAACAAGGTAACCTTCATCGGGAAGGGTAGCTTTAAACTCTTTCAACGCTTCGCCTTCGAGTTTGAAGTAGTGTTTAATTTCGGCAAAATGCTCTTTGTTGCGCCTAAAATTTTGCGTGATAATGTCGGGTGTAGTTCCGTAATAATCGGCAAGCAACGCGGTGGTAATGACAGGAATCTTGCTGTATGCGACAAGATTTTTGCTAATCTTGGCAAGCAATTTCTTTTCTTCAGTCTTTTTCATAAAATCAACTCCTAAAAATGTATGCAAACTTAGTCGGTCTGCCGCCGAGAGGGTTTCCCGATTTCAAATCGGAAAACTGAATTTTGCCCCAACGCTCAAAATGTTCGCGATGATTTTGAATCAAACGAACAATCGATTCGTGCTGATTTCCAGTTTCTTCAGCGACAATGAGCGTGGTGGTGAGTGCCTGCTCACATTTCATAAAACTTTTCAACATAACCAACTCTTTCATAAAATCAACTCCTAAAAATATTTGACAGTTTGAAATTAAAATGGTAAACTTACAACGTAAATGCTGGACGTTTTGACGCCAAACATTTATGGTTTTATCTTAGAACTTATTATAACGATTTTTTTAAAGAATTGCAAGCCGTAAAGGCTTTTTTTATTTGAAGGTGGTGATAAAATGTATGTTTCACGAACACAAGAAGAAATTCTGAAAGAATTACTAGACTGGTCAAATTCCGCTGAATCGCGCGTTGAAGGAACATTTACAAACGATATTTTTTCAACCAACGCGATTGAATTTCAAAAACTGGAGCTTGAATTAGCCGAAGCATACCAAGCCGCCTTTGGAGACACTTCCTTTGGTGAATATCTTGAAATGAAATGTCACGAACACGGGGTATATAGACGTGAAGCAACAAAGGCAGTCGGAACGGTTGACGTTACAGGTACGGGTTTAATTAAGGCGGGAGCTTTATTCGCGACGGCTAATAATACAAGATTCGTTGCCGTAACCGATACGCAAATTGTGAAGTCGGGTACAGTTGAGATTGAGGCACAAAAAGCCGGTGAGAGCGGTAACGTTGCGGCGGGAGCTGTTAACCGAATACCTTTGAATATAGTCGGTATCCAAGCGGTGAATAATCCCGAGCCGACGGTTGACGGCTACGACGAAGAAGACGACGAAACTTTACGCGAAAGATTTTTGATGAAAGTCCGTAACCCTGCCACTAGCGGCAATCCTGCACACTATGCAACTTGGGCGTTGGAAGTCAGCGGAGTTGGTGCGGCAAGTGTTGTCAGATGTCACAAAGGTCGCGGAACTGTTTTAGTTTTAATCGTCGACGCTGATTTTAATCCTGCCAACGATGAGCTGATTGAAAGAGTTGCCGAACATATCGAAACACAGCGACCGATAGGCGTTGAAGTCACCGTGCAAAGTGCAGATCCGATTACCGTAAATATAAGCACAAATATAGTCGGTAGGCTCGATATTGAAACTTTTAAATCGGAAATAAAAAAATACTTCCGACAACTGATGCTTGGGCGATTCGTTGATTATACGGCGGTTGAAAGTTACGAACAGGTTATGGATATTCCTGCAGGAGCTGTAAGCCGTGCTTTAATCGGCGACGCAATTTTAAAAGCAGGTGCGATCGATTATGATTACGACAGCCTGAGATTAAACGGCGATGCGCAGGATATTGACTTAACCGTTTCGCAAATCCCTCAACTCGGCACTGTAACTTTCACGCAGACAATCAGCGATTAATTTTTCTTTTGATAAAAGCCCGCAAATCTGTTACAATATAATCCTGAATACTAAAAGTTGCCGCTATTTCAAGCGGTCTGTATTCAGCAAGGCAAATCTGGAGGTGCGTATCGGAAAGGATACCAACAGATTTTTTGTCTTTATTTAGAGAAAATTTCCGCGTAAGCGGCTTTTTTAGTTTAAGGAGGTTAGACTGTGGACGATAAACTTTTTTATTTTATGCGCAAAAATCCTGTCGACCTTCTTAGATACTTGCCGAAATTTTTAAGCAAGGATGCTAATTTCAAAAATATTGAAGATGTTTTATCGGCGGAACACGAAAGCTACCGATTAAAGCTTGTACATTTAGCAAAGCAGTTTTTTCTTGAAACCTGCGATGAAAAAGGACTGGCTGATTTTGAAAGATTTTTGGGCATTGTTCCTGCTGAAAATCAATCCTTCGATATGCGTAAAGCCGTTGCCAGAGTTAAACTACGCGGCGCAGATACTTTGACCGTTGAAAATACAATTCGGCTTATGCAAGAATTTATGACAGCCGGTGAAGCAGGTGTTGAAGAATTAGGCGATTATGAAATAAGACTGATTCTGGATAATGCTACTTACAGCTGGGATGAGCTTTTTCAAGCGTTGTTTGAATACTTGCCTGCACACCTTGAATTTAACTTCAAATTTCAAAACGAATACAATCAAGATATATACGTAGGGATGCCGGAAGTAAGTGCGGATATTGAAGTAATAGACGCGGCGGGGGTATCGGACGGTCAAGCAAATTTGGTAGTGGTACCTGCGATAGTAGATGCTACGTGTGAAGAATTTTACTACGACTTTACGAACATAACGGTAAATGAAAATAATCTCAGCGTAGGGTTGATATTGGCGGAAAGTGAATATGAGGAGATAAAGGCAGAGCCGCCGGACGATAGTTTTGATGAAGATTTTTATGAATGGATATGGCGGAATTGGCGGCGGGATAAAAAGAATCCGGTGGTAAAGGAATATGCGCATCATTTTGAAGAAGATGAGCCGTATAAACCAGAAGAACCTGAAGAAGATGAGATACCGTCAGGGGATTATTTGAGATTATATTTTTCTTTTCCGTACACAATGAGACTCAGAACAATCAATGTAGGGAATCCGAAAGAGCCGGTAAGTGGACGTGAAATAAATGATTTAGGTTATTACGTGACGGAAAATAAAGCGTTGTTGAATCGAAAAGGCTGGGCGACGATAGGATTAGTGAAGGCAGAATTGGTAAAGCGTACTTACGAAAAGTTGTTATAAAAAAAATCCCCGCCTGAGCGAGGTAAAAACACTTGGTTATCTACTCGGTTAATTGTTGAGGATAGCGGCGGCTTGATTAATCAATGCAACCTTTTGAGCGTCATCAGGCGTAGCTTGGATTAAACGCATAATATTATTAAACTTTTCGATAGGCGAAAAATTTTCACTGGGTTTAGAGTTGAAATAATTCTCCTCTAAGAGTTCAAAGACTTCCCAAGCACGATCTGTTTTCAACATTTTGGCGTGGCGAGCACAACCGCGCTTAGTCCACAAATAAAGGCAGGAAGTAAACTTCAAGGGGTAATCGATTTTTTCGATATACCCTTTGAACAACTTCAGAGCCTCGCCTTCCAGCTTAAAATAATGTTTGCCCTCGATGAAACGATCCTTGTTAGCATTGAAGTTTTGCACAATCTGTTCGGTAGAGCAACCGTAGAAGGCGGCAAGCTGTTTGGTGGTCAAAACAATTTCGTCCGACCAAGAAACTTTCTCGGGGATGCTAAGCCCCTTTTCATCTAACATAAAAAACACCTCGCTAAAAACATTTGACTAAATCTGCAAGGCGTGTTACAATTACACAAAATTTGAGTAAAAGAAATCCTTTCGGATTTGCCTTTCAGGTTTAATCCGGTAATTATATATGACATTTGTAATTTTAAACTAGAAGGTTTAAAAAGTCAATCCCGCTTTGAAGGGATTTTATTATGCCGCTTTTTGCGGCTTTTTTAATGCAGGTAACCGAAACTCACCTGCAAAGGCAGGTAACCGAGAGTGACCCGGCTAAAGGAGTAAAAAAATGGAAAGAGTAAAGATAAAGGAAACGAATCTGAAGTTTATCAATCCCTTAACGGAAAGATATTCAACTGATATGATAGTTGTTCATCATTTGGGAAGTGTGAAGGATATAGACGCGAGTGCCGCGCAGGTACACGACATACATATAAACGCGGGCTATTCAGGTTGCGGTTATCATTTCGTGGTAAGGAAAAATGGCGTGATAGAACGCGGTAGACCAATATGGGCGGTAGGAGCGCACGCATACGGAGAAAATTGGCATACGATAGGGATAAATGTCAGCGGCGATTTTAACGCGGGTTATCCTACTGCTTTGCAGATTGAATCAACCGCTATGCTACTTGCCAATCTTTGTGCGGATTATCATTTGCCGATAGACCGTAAGCATATTAAGGGGCATTATGAAGTAAATGAGACGAATTGTCCAGGCGAAAATTTAACGTCGAGACTTGATGAGATTGTAGGTAAAGCGAATTGGTATGCTAATGGCAACAAATAAAAAATTCCCGCCGAAGCGAGCAAAAAAAATCTACTTGGTTATCTACTCGGTTAATTGTTCACGATGGCGGCAGCTTGATTAATCAGCGCAACTTTCTGAGCGTCATCGGCAGGTTCTAAAAACATTTCGCCTTCGATATTCAGGTAATTGCGCAATTCAGTTTTGGCGGCGGCAAAAGGGATATTAAAAAATTCGCCCAAAGTCCGATATTCAGCGAAAGTTTGATGGCAAAGACTTTCAATGCGGCGGGCGTTATCGGCTAAAACGTATTCAGAATAACACCAATTAACAATCCTCAATCCGCTGGCGAAAGATACCTCGCTTGCACGTCTAAAAAAATCACCGGTATAACCGATTTTCACAGTGTCATTTTCCATTTCCAAAACATAGACGCAACACAAAATCGGATTATGGACTTTCTGTAGCAATTCGTGAAAATGTTCAAAGAAATTACCGAAGAAATAATATTCCTCAAGGAGTTCAAAAATATCCTAAGCTTTTTCGTTATGTAAAAATTTGGTGTGACGTAAAGCTCCGTATCTTGTCCAAAGATAAATGCAGGACGCGTTTTTGCCGACGAGGGGATTGTTAGATTTGAAAAGCTTTAAAGCCTCGCCGGTAAGTACGAAATAGTGTTTACCCTCAACGAAACGCTCCTTGTTGAGACCGAAATTTTGTTTAATCTGGTCGACGGAGCAACCGTAAAGTTCGGCAATCTGTTTGGTAAGCAAGACCGGTACGCCGTGCCAATAAATGCGCATATCAAGAATCATCTGTTCTTTGTTAATCATAAGAAAAAACCTCCTTGACTAAAAACCGTCAGGGTGGTACAATCTGAGAAAGTAAAGATTATCCCTGCGGTTTCAAGCCGTAGTTATTTATAGATTTTGTACGTAAATTGTAAACTATACGATTTGAAAAGTCAATCCCCGACTATAAGGGGATATTTTATTTGGAGGTGAAAAAATGACAGATACAGCGACGGAAACCACGACATTTGAATTAGGTGACGTGGGGGTAATGTGCACGCGTAGAGGACTCAACGTGTTATCGGCAGGCTTAACGGGTGAGCGGATATTATTCAGTCGAGTAGCGATAGGCGACGGGCGATTAAATGTAGCGACGCGAGAAGAATATAACAGAACCGTATTGAATATGACGGAAATGGTAAACTGGCGGATGGACTTGCCGATAGCGGAATGTAAAAATTTAGGCAACGGCTATATGATGTTGCACGTGACGAAAAATAATGCGGAAGTACCGGAAGGCTTTTTTGCGAGGGAACGCGCGGTATATGCAATAGACCAACAGACCGGTCAAGAAATTTTATACGCATATATCAATACAGGCGATGCGTCAAGTTTTATCCCGTCAAATACCGGCCCTGTCAGCAAGATTATAGATTTCAGTGTTTACACGGTGATACAAAATGCGTCAAAGGTAGAGGTTATATTAGACGCAAGTTTTGCATACGTGGGACTGCAAAGATTTTTAGACCACGTTCAAAGCGATCACCCGCATAAAAATACGCCGAATTTTTACGGAAAAGTATCAGATGCGGACAGATTTTGGGTAACGAACTTTGACAATAACCTTTATCAAATCTCAGTGGACAATGTGAAGGATATATTGCTGAGTGAAGTCAATGAGAAATTAGCGGAGAATCAGCGTCGGATAAAGGAATTGGAGACGGTAAATCAAGCGAAAAATGAATTGGGGCTTGATGCGAATTTAATGGTAGTGGAAGATTTTAACCCTGCGACGGAAATTGATAACGTTATGGCGAAGGTAATAAGTTGTGCCAGAGGCGGGCGATTAATCGGTGTTGAAAATGTTGAAGATATCATAGTTGGACGTCAATATTGGATAGCTGACGGCGTTAATCAAGAGATAGTGCAAATTAAAGGTGTAGCATATTCGACCGATTATTATCACGTTCAGCTTGAAAGAGCCTTGACTTACGATTATTTGGACAAAGTTTATTTGTACCGTACGACTTTCACCAATGAATCGGCGGACAGTAAAAGTATAAGTTGGAGCGGTAAGAGTTTCAAAGGTATAGCGGCGAATATAAGCAGGACGTTGACTTTGGACACTTCTCAGGCGTTTACAATCGAAGGCGACGGAATTTTAACTCAAGACGGATATTTTTCATTGACACAAGATTATGGGATATTGGGATACGGCGGTTCAGCGACGATAGGCGGAAGTACAGATACCACGCCGACAGATTGCGATCATAATTGTTCAACTTGTCCTATGCAGAGTACTTGTACAATGAGGACGGCAAATGTTTAAATCACACTTGGCATATAAAGAAGTAGACAGATTTTCTTGGGTACGCAGAAAAAATGACGGTGAAATTATTTCTCTGAACAGGAATGACAAAGTACTTAAGGATTATATGCGGCATCCAAAAGATTATGAAAAGCTTGCCGTAGAATATGGGGATTTTTATTTTAAGGGCAAGTTTGATTTAGAGGAACTTTTGAAATTCGAGGAAGAAAACGACCGGATAGAATTTTGGGCTTGTGAAAAATTTATGACGATTAAGATTTACTTTTTTGACGAAAATATAGACAAGGCGCGGGAATTGCTACCGAACTTTGAAATGGATTTAGAAAAGTTCCCGTATCGCGTAGGGAATAAATTTTGCAGATATGAATGGATGATAAGATGTTAATAGTAAAAAAACCGTCCTACTAAAGACGGTTTATGAAAATTTTTATTCCAGATTTATCAAAAGTTCAAGACATTTTTCCTTGTCACCATATTTGACAATTTTAGCAAATTTATTAATCAATTCCCATTCGTCATCAAAAGCGGCAACTGTTCTGACTTTACGCCGATTTTTTTCGGAGACGTCTTTACGCCATCCTTTTTTGCGTCCCGCACCTTCACGCTTTCCGCCCCAGCCCATTAGTCTATACCTGCCGCTCGCAAAATTTTCTGTTGTAATTTTTCACCCAAAACTTCTACATTCATCGGAATTACAATAATTTTCCGTGTTGTTTCGTTATAAAGTTTTTTATGAGAATCGTCGCCGTTGCCGAAATAGCAGTCCAACGCCTTTTGCGCCGAAATTTCGGCTTGCTCGCGATTATCCGCCTGTGAAAAACAACCGGGCAAATCGGGAAATTCCACTCCAATATAATTTCCGTCTTCAAAAAAATTTGCAGGATACTTTACCATATTATTCAAAATGCCGTGCCAAAAAGCAAGGGCTTACGCCCCGCCTAAAACTTTTATTTCAATCCCGCTTGTTTAAGTATGTCGTGTTCTTCACCTTTCTTTAATTCCTTTGAGTGCATTGGCACGGTTGTCTGTCTTTGAGTTTCTTCATTTCGCATTTTTTGATGTCCACCTTTGCCCTCGCCTTTGACTTCCTTAAACCCTTTGGATTTTAAAAATTTTACCATTTCTTTTGGCTTCATCGGCATTTCTTTCACCTCCCCTTAACTTGATTATGTTATAATATATTTTTTCAAAAAGTCAAGGGAGGATAAGGAATTTTGCATTTTAAGATATATTTTTTAGTTAGAAGGTGAAACATTTTGAGTTTTGATTTAAAATTAGTAAAAAATTATGGAGATGCCAGGCTTGGCGATGTTGAAATATCGGACGGAACTGCAGAGGATTTTGAAAGTTACGCGCGTGTTACGGGCATTGATGAACTTGACGATTACAAAATTATTTTGGATTTGGACAACGCCTTTGTCGGCAGATTCGGTACTTTCAAGGCCGGCGAAGAAATTTTATTACACGTATCGGCGTCGACCGGTGAAACGGAATTTTTAGGCAAATATCTGGTTGCGAAAATCCTTTTGGTCAGCACCAATAACATTATCACTTTGGACAAAAAGATTACCGAGTTAATCCCTCGTGACCAATTCAATTTCTACAATGTTCAGGCGGTACTTTCATTGCAGTTTGACTGTTTGACATTAAAAAAGGACGGCGAGATTAGTCCTAAACCTTTTGATCCGTATAATTTTTACGGAGGCATTTTATTCCTGAAATGTTGGGATTCGCTGAAGTTTGAAGGCGGTCACATTAACTTAAAGGACTTAGGAATACCGAGTAATCGCAAGCATTTACTTAGACCGTTGACTGAGCAAGAGACGGCGGCTAATGGAGAAAGTGACGTAGCAAAATATTCTGGGCAGGAAAATTTCATAACGGCTGAAAGATTTTTGCTGAATGCCGGTGATGGAGCTTGCTTTATCGTAGCAAAAAATTTATACGGCAATACAGAAAGCCGCATCGGTAATCCCGAAACACACGGGGCACATTTTTGCAGAGGTGCTTACAATTCGGTAGGAGTTAAGCCCGCGAATATAACCAACGTCGGCGGCAGTACTATTTTAATCTGCGCGGAAAATATTTATAACTTTGATGAAAAGATGATAGCGAAATATCGGAGTGCAAGTGAGATAGAAAGCGAACAAGGTCGGGGATTATGCCGCTGTTACATAGCGAGTAATACGATATTGCGCAATGACGAAGGGCTTTATGCGTACGATATTTTAAGTGACAGAAATAGTTTGTCGAGAAAATTAAACGTGAAAGATTTCGGTACAGGCAATTATGGTAGCGTCAACAATTTTAATAAGGTGTTGAATAATTACGCTCAGGTAACGGCGATAAATCAAGGCGGCTGTCGATTGACTTTAGCCAATGAGACAACCAACGGCTTAACACCGCTTGCCGTTGGAGAAATGATTTTGGTGCAGGTAATTCAAAGGTCGCAAAACGCTACCTTAAATGCGGGTGAAGTCATAATCACAAAGATAATGCAACGCGGCGAAAATTACGTAGTGACAGATTATCCCGCGCCGGATGTCGACCTTGAAGATTATCAACTGCAGATTATCAGCATACCGCAATTTGAGAATTTTACGCTCAACGAAGAATATACTGCAACGCCTAAGTTTAACGGTAAAATTGGCGGAGTATTTGCGATAGCGGTAAAGAATCACTGCGATTTAAGAGAGGGCAAAATCAACGTCGAAGGAAAAGGCGGCGCGACAGCATATGGTATGAAGGGCTTGGCATATATCGGCAATGCTCAGGACAGTTTCAAACTCCCTGTAGGTTCCGGCAACGGTTCAGTATTTATACTGGCAAAAACTTTAACCTTAAACGAAAATACGCGAATTGGTGCATTATATAGCGGCTTAGGTACGAATAATCGATTAGGCGGGAGTAATGCGGCGTTAAACAATGTCGGAGGTGGCTATAGCGGTGCTAGTGATAAAGAAGGAGCAGGAAGTGCCGGTGGATATATCGGCGGCGGCGGAGCGACTCAAAACATTATCGGCGGCGTTGGAGGAAGTGGGGCAAATGGTGGAACGTCAAGAAACTATGCCGAATTTACACGCTCAGCTGTTGTTGGCGGTTATGGATCAAACGGTCTGGGATATGGAAAATATAAAGGCGGCAATTCGGGCGCACACTTACTGATTATAGCTGACAAGATTAACAATTTTAATCAAGCGTGTTTCAGTACAGGCGGCGAAGGTAGTAAAGGAGCTTATAACGGAGCGGCAGGTTACGGCGGCGGCGCAGGTTTAAGTTCAGGCGGTTCAAGTGGATTCTGTTTTATCTATTCAAATTAAAAAATCCCCGCCGAAGCGAGGTAAGGAATTTGAAAATTATTTCTTAAGAGCTGTTTCCATTCTGTTAAACTCGGTGATATATTTGAGTTTCCATTCCAACGCCTTAAGTCCCTCGAATTTCATAACCAGCAAAGTTAAGGCATCGCGGTTCAAATAGTACATAGGGCGCATTTCGCCTTTTGTGTCTTGGTAATTACCTTCAATAATCATAGATTTTACGTCCCAAGTTTTAAGATTGGTCGATTTTGGCTTGGCAGAATCTAACGCCCCCAAGTTTGGGTTGGTTAAAATTTGTTCAAGATCACTCATCAACTTGCGAATATCACGAATTACATGGTCGTGACGTTTCTCAAAAACTTCAGCAATCTTCAAACTGGTTGTATAAACTTGGTTGTCTTGAATCAGTACCAAATCAGATTTCGGCAGACGCTTTTTAACAGGCTTAATCAATTCTTCGTTATCCAAGCCGCGATAATAACGGTCTTTCAAAGTGGAATAAGCAATGCTGGTAATGTCTGAGATGTCGATTAAAAGCATACGTTGACCGAAATAATGAGCGTACAAATTATTACGCTTATTTCTTGCCTGAGTTTTAATATCCGTCCAACGCAAATTGCCCGGTTCGTAACCTTTGTTATTGTCGATTCTGTCGAGAGTGTAGCCGGTTTTATCGGCAGGCGGCAGAGCCTTAAGGTAATTGATGAACTTAGGGCGATTGAAAATCCAAGCGTCGCAAACCGTAATGCCGCGTCCACCGTACTGCGCGTAATTCTTGTTATTGGAATTATAGCAACGACTCAGCGCATCATCAGCCGCAATTTCTTCTTTCGTTTTCATAAAAATACCTCCTTGACTAAAAACCGTCAGGGTGGTACAATCTAAGAAAGTAAAGATTATCCCTGACGGATTAAGTCCGTTAGCTTATTTAAATTTAATACATAGATTTTAAACTAGAAGGTTTAAAAAGTCAATCCCGCTTTAAGGGATATTATTATGCCGCTTTTTTGCGGTTTTTTTATTGCAAACAATTCACTTGGTAAAGCACTCGCCGCTAATGGAGGGATATATAATGGCAGAATTTGCATCTGCGAACGTAGCTAACCTTAGCGTGCAAGTCAACGTCGATTCTGATGCCAACATTGCTACCAGCGGCGCAACAACCGCAGGCACTAAGAAAATCAGTATGAAGGGCTTTAAGGCTAATGGCACTCTTGCCAATGCCAATACCGTTTTCAATGCCCTGCTTACTGATATTTGCGGCGGCACGTATGACAGCTTGACTGCTAATAAAACTATAAATCAAGGCGTAGAGGAAGGTGAATAGCAATGGCGGCTAAATCTGATCTTAAACTTACTTTCGGCTTCGCCGATGAGACCACTCGCGACCTGAAAATTGGTTCTTTCGCTCCTTCAGCGACCAGTGGCTTCAAAACCAATATCAAAAACTTTAATCAAAATGCGGTTGATGACATTAAGGAACTTTTGCTGTCCGACGACGGCGCAACTTGCACGGGCATTGTTGCCGCCAGTATCGAAACAGAAACCATTACCGACATCAACCTTAATGACGCAGTATAGGAGGGGTGAACTGTGGCTAAACAAACTACCATTAAAATTATCAGCAACGATACCAATAATAACGAAATGCAAAAAAGTATCGGCTATGCCAACCCCAACGCCAGCGATTACGTTTTAAGCCAATTCGGCAAGAAACTTAACGGCTTGACTACCAACACTTTGAAAAATGTGGTGCGCGTCGATACCGAAGATATTACCAACGCGACTAATGAATAGGGGGTGAAGATTGTGAAGTTTGATATTCAAAAATTTGCTGACACTATCACCAGTTCTAACCAGTTGAAAGTCGTTATGGAATTTTACGACGCCGATAACCGTACAATCACTTTGGATAATCCTCAATCCACTTTGACGGCGGCGACTATTAATGATGTTGTCAACTGGGCTAAAACTAATCAACCTATTATCGGCGATAAAGCGGGCGCGTCCGTAGTCGGTGCTTCTTCCGCTAAAATCGTCGAAAAGACTGTCGCTAAACTTGACTTGACTTGATTCAGGTTTAACTGACTAACTAATTTTTTATCGCGGCGAGTGCTTTACCATGTGAATTGCAACGGGGTAGATTTCTTCTACCCCAAATTTTTTTTAACTTTTTTTGGAGGATTTACTATGACTAAGAAACAGGCTAATCAAATTATGAATGATACAGGTTGCAAAGACATTGTCTTTAAGATTTTGGACGAACTCAACGGCGAATCTTATTCCGATGCTAAAAAGATTTTGGACGTGATAAACTTTTTTATTTCACATCACGCATATATTGATAAAGATATGGCTCAATCGCTTATTAACGCCGACCTTGCAGGTGATGGTGATGACTAATCCGCTTTCTGTCCTTAAACCTAAAGACCAAGACGCCGTTAAAATGATTCTTGTAATGTTGGACGGCAAATCTATCGGCGAAATTTGCGATATTTTAGACGTCGTTTTATATTGCATTAATTCTTCCGCTGATATTAATTGCGATGATGATACTTTTTGTGTTGATAAAATTAAGCGTGAACTTTTAGGAGGTGAAAATTTTGATTGAACGAAATACGATGCAACGCGGAAATGATGCTTTTCAATTCCGCCGTCAAGCTCTTTTGAAAACTACTGAGGGCTGGGACTTGACACGCGAAACTTCCTGCACTGGATTTTCAATCTCAACCACTCAACCTGCCGATTCCAATATCCGTATCATTTTTGAGATTGATGATAAACTTTATTACTTCACCAATGACGGCATAAGTCAATATCGTTGGCACGGTGAACTTGCCGACATTTTACAAAATGGTAACACGGTTGCTGAACTCTTAGCCGTTGAAGGTATTGTCCAGTGGGTCGGTAAAATTATTTACCCCATTATCGCCCTTGACGCTCCTCGTGACGCTGAAGTTATGCCTAAAATTAAACTCGGCTTGAACGTCAACTGCTTTAATGACGAATACACCCGCGATTACCTTTCGCCTGTGTACGAGCTTAAACACGCCGATAATCCCGCCAGAATCACTGCCGCGACTTATGATAAATCTCTTAACGGTAATGCTACCGCTAATTCTTTGATTCGCCTGCGCGATATCAACGGTAATTGGTCTGATTGGTTTGATTACGCCGATTCTATCGGTAAGGAAGCCTGCGCGGTTCAGTTCAAAAATCATTACGTCGTGACTACACTTGACGGCTCCGACGACGCTAAAATTTTTAATTGCAATGTCTCCTACATTACCGATTCGCAAAATCTTTCCGGTAATACACTTGAACTTGTCACTAAGCCTCAATCCTACGCGCATAACCTTGAAACTTGCTACGCACTTATCAAGCACTCCGAATTAATCGACGCCGATATTAAAGCCTTCGTCAAGTTTGAAAGTTTACCTTTAAAGCGCAAAAATCTTGAAATTGGCACCGGTATCGGTGGGTTAAAAACTTATTATCTCGGTATTAACGGCGGTATCGATTTGGGCATTAATCAAAATACTTTGCGCATTACTGCCGACGGTCGTAATATCTTAGATTTTTATTACAATACCAATAATGCAACTGTGGAAATTGATGTTGATTCCGGCGTTACAATCTGCGCGTCTTACGATTATAACCTGCAAAATGAAAATTGGATTGAAATGGAAAAAATTTCAACCGAAGTCTACGACGATTCGGGACAATATATAACCAGATTTTTTTACCGTACCACTGACACTAAGAAAATTTCTGCCGTTAAATTCTCGGCAACTCGCCAAACAGGCAACGATACCGTTAATTTGGGTTCTGCTACAGGTAAATTCCAAGCCGCTTTACTTCCTCACCGCGCTAAATCTGAATCCATTAATGTCGCGGGCAGTTGGAAGTACAATGAGGATACGCAGATTTTGGAAATTACCGCCCCTAAGGATACCGATTTAACTTTGTCTTATGATTGGGTCGGGGTCTTGCCTAAGGTTAACAGCTTTGCCGTCGGTTGGTTACCTAAATTTTATTCGTGAGGAGGTTAATATGGGCTACACATTTTATAAACCGATAAGCGAGGAACAATTACGTTTAGGTTCGGAATTTGCCAGAGTCGATTCAGATATTGCCCTTGAAAAGTCCGAAAGAATAGCAAGCGATACAGCGATTGTCAACGCTTTACACGACGAATCAACTTTACGCGCTTATAATGACGATTCGATTATTGGTTTACTCAATAACGAAACGCTGACCCGACATAATTCAGACACTTTATTGGCTAAAAATCTTGCTGATGAAGTAACTTTACGCTCTTATGAAGACGCTAAATTGCAAACTTCATTAGCCGCTGAACAATCTGCACGAACTACCGCTGATTCTAATTTGCAAACTTCCTTAGCCAGTGAACAATCTGCACGAACTACCGCTGATTCTAATTTGCAAACTTCCTTAGCCAGTGAACAATCTGCACGAACTACCGCTGATTCTAATCTGCAAACTTCCTTAGCCAGTGAGCAATCTGCACGAACTACCGCTGATTCTAATTTGCAAAACTCCTTAGCCGCTGAACAATCTGCACGGTACAATGCCGATGCTCTTTTGACCGCTAATAAACTTGACGCAACTGCTAATGCCGTTAGTGCCACTAAACTTCTTAACGCTCGTACTTTCAAAGTCAGTTTGGATTCGGATAATACGCCTTCTTTCAATGGAACTTCGGCGGTTACTATCGGCACTTCAGGCATTTTACCCGTTGCTAAGGGCGGTACAAGCACCAACAATTTAAATAACATTACCGTCGGCGGGGCTAATCGTGACGGTTCAGGTAATGTCATTTCTTCTTATTATATGCCTAAATCCGGCGGCTCTTTCACCGGTGCTATCAATACCGCTAATAACACTTGGAATTCTATCGGCGATGATGTCGCTATTGGTGACCACAACGTTGTCGGCGGTTTTGGCATTCTCGGGCTTAACGGCAATACCCGCCTTGACTTTTGTAAATACGGCTCCCCCGCTACTTATAAATCTATCACCTACGACGGCACTAACCTTCATATCGACGGCACTTCCAATAATGTTACCGGTATTGTCGCCGTCGCTAATGGCGGTACAGGTTCTAATAATCTTAACAATATTACTGTCGGCGGGGCTAATCGTGATGGAGCGGGGAACAATATTGTTAATACTTATGTTAAAAAAGACGGCTCTAAAGTCTTGTCCACTAACGATTACACTACCGCTGAGAAAAATAAACTCGCCAATATCGCCGATTCCGCGCAGGTGAACGTTATCGAATCCGTTAAGGTCAACAATTCGGCTTTAACCATTACCAATAAATCCGTTAATATCGATTTGGCTAATGCAAGCGTTAAATCTGCCGCCGGTTTAAATTCCGCCAAAAATCTTAAAGTCAGTCTCAATAATCCCAATGCTCAAGCTTTCGACGGTTCAGGCGATTGTACCGTTATCGGCGTTAGCGGCACTTTACCGACAGCTTACGGAGGCACTGGTTCTAATAATCTTAACAATATCACTGTCGGCGGGGCTAATCGTGATGGAGCGGGGAACAATATTTCTCAAACTTATTTGCCGACTGTCACTGCCGCCAATACTTACCTTTCCAAAACGGAAGCCGCTACCATTTACATTTCTAAAACTGAATCTGCCAACGCGTCCAATGCCGATAAATTATCCACTGCCAGAAATTTCAAGGTCAGTTTAAATTCTGATAACTTCCCTAATTTCGACGGTTCAGCTAATGTCACTATCGGCACTTCAGGCATTTTACCCGTTGCTAAGGGCGGCACTAACGCAACCGATTTGAATAATATCACTGTCGGCGGGGCTAATCGTGATGGTTCAGGTAATGTCATTTCTTCTTATTATATGCCTAAATCCGGCGGCACTTTCACCGGTAATTTGACCGCTCCAAGATTTAACGGACTCGGTGCACATTATTACGGCACTTGTTCCACTGATCCCGATGATTCCAATAAAATCGTTACTTGTCCCGGCTTCGTACTTACAACCGGCGTGATCATTACCGTCAATTTCTCTAAAATCAATCGAGCTTCTACGGTCTTCCTCAACGTAAACGGTACAGGCAATATTCAAGTCATCACTTCCTTAGCCAGTACCAGACGCGACGATTTCTTCGAGCTTAATTCTGTTCCCAATTCCTTCAGCTTTACCACTATCTCTAATTCTACACCTGCTACCTTCGTTTATAACGGTACTTATTGGTTTCTCTCGCCCGAAAGTCACGCCGTCTCCGAAATTCAAAACGGTATCGTGAAATACGCTAACTTAATCGGTTTGGATTACCTCCAACTCGGTCAAGCGAATTGCGATGTTTATTACGGCTATTGTACCACCGCCGCATCTACCGCCGCTAAAGTTGTCTATTGCCCTGAAATTACTTCCGACACTATGACAACTGCCGCCGATTTTTATTTATTCGTTAAATTCGATAATACCAACTCCGCTACGAATATCACTTTTAACGTCAATTCTACAGGGGCTTATTCCGTCGTAGGCTTTCACGACATTTCAACTCACATCAATTCTTTATATTTCCGCACCAATAACGTTTATGTCTTTAAGTGGAAAGCCGCTCTCCAAAAGTTTGTACTTACTCGCGCTTTTCATTACCTGCCTAAACCTTCTTGGTATATCACTTGCTCCACCGACGCCGCTACAGCCGCTAAGGTCAACGATGATTCTACTTCGGTTCGCGCTTATTGTAACAGAGACGCTAATCGCATTACCCTCAACCTCATTAATACCAATACCGCGTCAAATCCTACGCTCAATATCAATCGTACCGGCATTAAACCTATCTATTACGGAGCTAACAGATTGACCGGTAAGGCTTTGAAGGCGGGCATTTACGATCTGATTTATGATTCTACCGCAGGTTATTATCGCGTACTTTCTATGCCCTTTACTTCACTCGGTACCGATTCCGTCGCCAGTGAGGGCGCAATGTGGATTTCTTGGAATTAGGAGGTTATTATGGCCAGCATTATCGGCGAAATTTTATCTTATCATAACGGCAATACCTTTTCACTCGCCAACGTTTACAACGATACCTTAGCTTCAGACGCCGTCAAAGGTTACATCAAAATCAGGCATAATAATTCCGACGCCTTCATTCCGCTTTCCAACGTTCAATCTGCTAAAAATCCTCCCTGCCTCAACTTTTATCATAACGGTAATAATTATTTCGCTCTCAAACAGCAACCCATTACTTTGACCGCTAATATTTCCAATCCCATTACTTACGATTCTACGGGGACGATTACTGTAAACGGTAATTCAAGCGGCGAGGACGTCAACGTTGCTATTCCCAATGCCTATTCGGATTGCTTGACAGTTTCTTATACAACGTCCAATTCTGCCGTCTTACAATGTATCAAATACTCAAGCGATACTATACCTGTTACAATCAGCGTTAATGCCACTGCAGAATTTTCTACCGCATCCGTAACTTGTAATGTCACAACTCAAAAAGCCAATGTCGAAGTTTCTATGTCTACTTCGCCCAACATCACTTATAATAAAGTCGCTGTATTTAAATTTTTTAAAAATACTACCGCCGCTACTTCTTTTTCATACGATAAAACTTATTTAACGGGTTCAGGCTCCGGTAGTTCGGGCGCAAATGGTCATTACCCGTCTACGTCTTTAAAATGCATCAAGTATTCCGCTAATCCTGTTCCTTTAACTTTGACTTTCGACGAAACCGATAATTATAACTCAGGCACTGCAACTTTCAATATTACTACCAAAAAAGCTGATATTTCTTTGGATATTAACGACATTACTTTTAATCTCGATGAAGAAGAATCTATTTCCATCAGAAACAGCAATTTGGGCAGCGGTACCGTGACCGTCAATATTCCTGTTGATTATAGTGATTGTTTATCTGTTACAAGTACGACTTGGGCAACCATTAAGCTGAAATGTATTAAGAATTTCTCAAGCGAAATTCCTGTTACCGTCAATATCGCCGCGACTTCCAATTATAATTCAGGTACGACTACTTTCAATGCCATATTCCAAAAGTTGGCTAACACTTTTTCTATCGACGCGCCCAATAATATTACTCTGACTTATAATGAGCCTTATACTTTCAACATTACTCAAAATACTTCAGGCGGTAATCTTTCCGTTACTTCAGGTTCTACTTCTCATATTAATGCGCAAATTTCAGGCTCTACCGTTACTTTGACCTGCTTAAAATATAACAGCACTTATTCCGAAGGTACAGGCTCTGCTTATTCAATCCCTGTTGACGTTAAATCTGCATCTACTACCGGTTATGCCGCATCTACCAAAAGAATTTATTGCAAACTTCAAAAGGCTACTCCTGAACTTTCTGCCGTCGCAAGCGCGGTTACCTATAATTCTACAGGTACGATTAATATTTCAGGCAATATCGAAAGCGGCACTCTTACGGCTACCAGTTCCAATACAGATTGCTTAGTTGTTCAATCTACGACTTCAAACACCGTCACTTTAAAATGTACCAACTATAACGCAAGTGCTATTCCCATTACGATTAATGTCGCGTCCACGACCAATTGCAATTCCGCTACTACTTCTTGCAACGTTTTTACCCAAAGGGCTACTCCAAATATTTTAACCAATCAAGCCGGTTATTCCGTTGCTTACGGCGATTCTGTTACCATACTTGTAAACGGCAATTCCGGTAAAGGTACACTCACCGTCACCAGTTCCAATTCCGACTGCTTGACCGCTTCAGTTAGTTCTACCAATGTCATTAAGGCGCAATGTACCAAGTACACTTCAAGCGCGGTTACTCTCACCATTAAATCGGCGGCTAAGGGCAATTATAATTCCGCTACAACAACTTGCTCCGTTACCACGTCTAAAGCTACGCCCAATATTTCCGCGAGCATTGACGATCCCGTTACTTACAATTTGACGGGCACAATTTATATCAGCGGCAATTCGGGCGGCGGTAATGTTTCCGCTACGATCTCAAGCACTTATTCTTCATACCTTGCAACTCAAACTTCCACGACTTCAACCGTTGTCGTTAAATGTAAGAAATATTCTTCAAGCGCAATTCCCGTGACTATCAATGTTGCATCTACCACGAATTACACTTCTTCAACCACTACTTGCAACGTTTACACTCAAAAGGCGTCTCCTGATTCTATTTCCGCTGAGGATATTTCCGTTGCTTACGGTTCGACTGAAACAATTAAAGTCAGCGGCAATATCGGCAGCGGTACACTTATCGCCACTATTCCCAATGAATATTCCGATTGCTTATCAGTCACCTCTACAACGTCCGCAACCGTCAAGGTTAAGTGCCTTAAATTTTCTTTTGAGACTATTCCTGTTTATATCACAATCCCTGCATCTACTAATTACAATTCCGATACCGTTTCTTGCAACGTCACTACCGAGCGGAAACTTTTAACCGCCGCGCAGTCTACTTTCTCCGCAAGTTCCGTAACTTACGACGGCAATGTTAAAAATGTCGCTGATTTATTATCCGGTTATAATTCTTCCTATCATACTTTAACCTCCGAAACTTCCGCCACTAACGCAGGTACCTATACGGTTTACGTCGCTCCTAAATCTAATTACGCTTTTTCGGACGGCTCAACTTTACCCATCCCCGTCAACTGGTCTGTTTCCCAAGTTATGGTCACCGCTCCCAGCATTAATTCTAATTATGCCACTCAAACTTATAACGGTAATGAAAAATATATTGATGCTAACCGCCTGCTGAATTTCGATTCGTCTACTATGACTTTCAGCGGCGAAACTTCAGCTACTAAGGCAGGTACTTACACCGTTACTTTCGGGCTTAAGGATTATACCAATTACCGTTGGCATAGGGCATCAGGTAACGGCACTATTCATAGCGATTTTGACGCTACTTGGGAAATTGCTCCTAAAAAATTAACTAAACCTTCTCTGCAGACTTCATCCTTTACTTATGACGGAACTGTTAAAACTCCGACTATTAATAATCTTGATTCTGATACCGCCTTCGTCGCAACCGATTACAGTACCTTGAAAGCTACCAACGTTAAAAAATATCTCAAAACCGTTGACACTTACGGCATTCAAATTGAGCTCAAGGATAATAAGAATTATTGTTGGTCGGACGGTTCCGTTGACGATTTAATTTTGGAGTGGAAAATTGTCCCTCAATCTCATACCAAACCTTCTTTCACTTCTTCGCCGACTTTCAACGGTACAGAAAAAGATTTTCACGATTATGTCAGTAATTATGATAACACTTATATGAATTACTACGGCAGTCGAACTGTTACCAATGCAGGCACTTACCAATATTCTTTTTGGCTTATCGATAAAAATAACCATTGCTGGGCCGGCAGTACCGATACCAACGTTGATACCGATGACGTTTCACTTTCTTTCATTGTTCAAAAATCTTCCGCTGAAGTTTATTGGGATTATTACCCGCCCAAGCACGAAAGTTCAGGTTCAGGCTATGTCACCGCTTATTACAAATTCGCTTTCCGTGTTATCAGCGATCAGGCTTACCCAGAAATTTCCATTAACAGCATTACCGTCACTTCGCCCGATAACGGCGCAACTGCTACCGGTGAACCGGGCAAAATGTTCTCTCTCTCTTATCCGGGCGCAGGTAATTATTCCGGCACTATCACTAATTATTTTACCGCCGACGTTACCTTCAATGCAGGTATCGGCTATATGTATTTTTCTATTTCTGCAGGCGTTGATCATAATGCCGTTTGTTCCTACAATCTGACTATTGATTTCAATATTGACAGCATTAATTATCAGTCCGCTCACATTTCTAAAACTGTTTACTTCCAAGAATTTGGCGGCACCGTTAATTACACTAAAGTCGTTGATTAAGGAGGTTTTTATGGCTGAATTTATCGAACCTTTAACTTCCAAACTGAAGGTAAAAGTCACTATCGGCAATTCCGTCAAGATCATTACCATAAAAGGTTTCAATGCCAAAGGTACTGTCAATGACGCTATCGCCGTTTTGGACGCCGTCTTAGTCGAAATTGGCGGCTCTTCCTACGACGTCTTATCTCTCCGTAAAATTTCCGTCTGGAATGTCGACACCGGCGAGTGGCAGGAAATTATCTTCACTGCCTCCGATATTTCGCTCGTCTTTTCTAATTCTTATCAAACTCAAGGCAACGTTTTTTCTGCCAATGATTTTAACGGCACTTACTTACCAAGCGGCAATAAATTTTCCGCTAATGACGTTGCAACTGTTTTTCAACCTGATTATCAATTATCTTATTAAGGAGGTCTCATTATGGATAATGTTGAGAAAGTTGATGTGCTGGACGCTCTTTATTTTTTCAAACAGCAATATCCCGCAGGTTTTTGCCCTGTTCTCG
>FLNU01002339.1_pt1 | contig 40203 bp, 37 predicted proteins | sample 1140361 | NCBI WGS metagenome assembly FLNU01 (sample SAMEA3878206, study PRJEB12797) | bioreactor metagenome | biome: Moose rumen | place: Sweden | collected 2011-10 | reverse complement strand
CCCCTACAGACAACATGTCCTGACAATAACAACGGACAACGGAACGGAGTTCGCAGAACACAAAATCATCAGCAGACTGCTCAAAACGGACATTTACTTTGCAGACCCGTATAGCTCATGGCAGAAAGGAAACATTGAACATACGAACAAACTTATCAGACAATACATCCCGAAAGGAACTGATTTTGACACGATTGATGATGTCTTAATCGCTCAAATACAGCACAAAATCAACCGAAGACCAAGAGAAAAATTAAACTTTATGACACCAAAGGATTGCTTCTTCAAACATTTTTACTAATTTTGCACTTTGATGTTGAACCTGCCAAGCGAAAAAAAAGCAGAAAAAATTTGCAGATATGAGAGAAAAGCAGTACCTTTGCGGTTGCTTTTCAGGAAAGATGGCCGAGTGGTCGATGGCGCTGCACTCGAAATGCAGTAAACGGGTGACCGTTTCTAGGGTTCGAATCCCTATCTTTCCGCAAAATTTGCCCCTTTAGAAAATATCCAAGCTCGTTTGAGGATTTTCTAAAGGGGCAAACTTTGTTTGGATGCCATCGGCAGACAAGGGATAACGCAGTAATCCCATCTTTGTTTGGATGCCATCGGCAGACAAGGGATAACGCAGTAATCCCATCTTTGTTGGAAACGTCCAAGCTTGCTTGAGCGTTTCTTTTGTTTGATTACGCTGGACGCCCGTGGCGTACTGTAGGGGAAATGCAGTATTTAAAAACATTAAAACAAGCGCAAAAAAATATAAAACTGAGAAACTCGGAAACTTTTTTTTGAAAATATTTTCCAAGTTTCTTGTATATATCAGAAAGAAGCAGTACCTTTGCAACCGATTTGCGCCACAAGTGGTAAATTGTTGTAAATATCAGAGCCTATAGGCACAACACTACCGCTTTTCCATATTAGAAGTTATAAAGAATGGAAGAACAACAAAAACAAATTATTACTACTGCTTCAAAACTCTTCAAGCAATATGGAATAAAGAGTGTGTCGGTGGACGATATCTGCCGCGAAATGGGAATATCTAAAAAGACGTTCTACGTCTATTTCCCCTGTAAAGAAGAAGTGGTGGCAGGTGTGTTGCAAAGCATGAACGATGATGTAAAGTGCAACACAGCTAAATACATGTTAGGCAAATCTGCCATTGAGTGTATGCTCATCATTATGACTTTGCACAACAAAGTGAGCGATGTACACAAGGTGCCGCCTTTCCTCTATGATCTGAAGAAGTACTATCCCAAACTTTACAAAAAGCACATCCGCAATGTACACGAGGAAACGAAAGGTGTTCTTCGAAAACACCTGCAACAAGGTGTGGACGAAGGTGTCTACCGTTCTGACCTCGATGTGGAGACATGTGCCATAATGTTCTCACTTATACAGCAAAGCATCATCCGCAACGAGGATGAGATACAAGATGTCAGCCCGAAGCGACTGGTGCGCTTCACGCTCGAGAGTTTTGTGCGTTCTATCATCTCAGAAGAAGGGTCACGACAAATAAAGAAAAAAATGAATGAGAAATCACCTAAAGAGCACTATTGAAAAATATAAACATTGATAAATTTAAAGTACAAATGAAAAAAAGAACATTTTGGGTTGCAACATGCCTATGCGGGCTGCTCCTCTCACCTTATACATTAATGGCGGAGGATCATGTTATGTCTGCAACTAAACATCAGGCAGAGCACGAGGCTCCCGCTTCGCTTACCATCTCTTTGAGTGAGGCACAGGACTACGCCTTACAGCAGAACCGAACACTCAGGAACGCCTCTCTTGCCGTGCAAGAGGCATACGCCCAACGCTGGCAGACCATCGCCGCTATGCTGCCGCAAGTGGACGGATCTTACTCGTATAGCAACTATTGCGGCTATAGTGCCGAAATGTCCACCGCCATGGGCTCGTTTAAGATTGATATGCCAAATGTAGGGGCACTCGGACTGACAGCCTCGGTCGGCATCAACGGACAAGGCATAGTAGGAGCCTTACTCAACAACATAGCCATCGATATGAAGAAGATTGCGCTTGAGCAGAGCGAAAACGAACTGCGGGCAAGCGTCACCTCGTCCTACGTATCCGTGCTGATTATGCAAGATATACAACAACTGCTCGATAGCAGTCTAAGTAATATCATCTCGTTGGCAGAGACCACGCAGAAAGCCGTGAATGCCGGTGCTGCCGAACAAACGACTGCCGACCAGATACAGGTCAGAGTCAATACCCTGCGCAATAACATCAACTCCACCAAACGTAACACCGAACTGGCGAAGAACTCACTCCGCGTCCTCTTGGCTGTGCCGGCCGAAACGGAACTCATTCTCACACAAACGACCGACGAACTGCTCTCGGCAGAGGCTATCCTTGCATTACTCGGAGAGGACTTCAATATACACAATAATCTTAACTACCAACTACTTGAGAAGAGTACCGACCTTGCAGGGAAGAACGTCCACATGGCAGCATGGGCTTACGGACCTACCATCTCGTTGGCATATAACTACACCAACCAACAGTATTATGGCGAGGGGGGTATGCGTATGACACCGCCCAACCTCGTGCAGGTGAGCGTGCGTATGCCTTTATGGTCAAGCGGCAAACGCGCAGCAGGAGTCGTGGAAAAGAAAATTGCCCTCGAAGAAGCGAAAAACACCCTCGCTGAAACAACCGACAACCTCGGCATTCAGTATCAGCAACTGCGCTTCAACCTGCAAAACGCATTTGAAACGTATATGAACGAGAAAGAGAATATCGAGGTGACCGAGCGTGTCTTCACCAGCACCACAAACAAGTATCAGTGGGGAGCCGCCAGCAACCTTGAACTGACCAACGCCTCCAACGACCTCATCTCCGCACAATCGACATACGTGCAGGCTGTTCTTTCGCTCGTCAACGCACAAGTCGAACTGCAGAAATTTTTGAATAATAAATAGTCGAAAGACAAAAGTCAAAGAACTATTTTACTATTAGAATGTTAGAAAATTAAATTATATAAAGTTATGAAAAGATTTATGATTTTTGCTTTTGCCGCCTTGGCTATTGTCAGTTGCGGCAAACAAACCGGTCAAACAGTCGCCTCTAAGTCAGAAGAGCGCGTGGAGCAAGTGCGCACCATCGTTCTTCATGAGCGTGAGATACAGCGCGAGATAAGTATCTCGACCAACCTACAAGGCTATCTCACGCAGAACGTGGCACCTTCTCTCACAGGTAAGATAGAGCATATCTACTGCGAAGTGGGCGACCACAAGCAGAAAGGCGATATGCTCGTTCGTATGGATCAGACGCAGTATAAGACGACAAAGATAACGATGGGGAACCTCGAAATAGAGAAGAACCGCGTAGAGCAACTCCTGCGTTCGGGCTCTGCTACGCAACAACAGATGGACCAGATAACGATGCAGTATAACCAAACGAAGGAGCAACTCGACTTCCTCGAGCAGAACACATACGTCAAAGCCCCGTTCGCCGGCGTCATTTCGGCTAAGACTTACGAAGACGGCGAACTCTATGGCGGACAGCCTATCGTTATCCTCACGCAGATCGATAAACTCAAGGCCCTCGTTGCTATACCCGAAACCTACTTCCCCCGCATCAAGCAAGGTATGAAACTGACGCTCACCTCCGAGATTTACCCCGATAAGGTCTTCCCTGCTACGATTGAGGTCGTTTACCCCACTATCGATGCCTCTTCCCATACCTTCCAATGCAAGATTGCCATCCCAAACACGAGCAACCTCCTGCGCCCGGGTATGTATGTAACCACTACAATCGGTTTGGGCAAAGAAAACACAATTGTTGTGCCTTATCAGTCGGTAGAGAAACTTGTGGGTGCTAACGACCGCTATGTCTTCATTAACGACGGTGGCATAGCAAAGCGCGTCAGCGTCACACTCGGACAACGCTTTGACCAAGATATAGAAATCATCTCCGATGAGATCCATGAGGGAGTCGAATATGTTACCACCGGCCAACACAAACTCGTTGACGGCGTCAAAATTAATGTAGTAGAGTAATCCGAAATCATAAAATGAGAAAAAAGCATGAGCATCTATAAAACAGCGATTGAAAAACCTGTTACCACCGTCCTTATCTTTGTGGCGGTGATAGTGATAGGTATCTACAGTTTTCTCAAACTGCCTATTGATCAGTTCCCTGAGATGGACCCGCCGTACATCACGGTGATGACCACCTACCCGGGAGCCAGTGCCTCCGAAATGGAGACCAACGTAACGAAGATTATGGAGAATGCTCTCACCTCCGTTGACCACCTCAAGCACATCACCTCGCAGTCGAAGGACAACATCTCTGTTGTCACGCTCGAACTTGAATGGGGTGCCAATATGGACGAGGCGGTGAACGATGTGCGCTCTTTCGTTGACATGGCAGCTAACAACCTGCCCGACAACTGCTCTAAGCCCGTCATCTTCAAACTATCCACCTCTTCAATGCCTATCTGTCAGTACTCTATCACTGCCGACGAGACTTACGCCGGTCTGGATAAGATTCTCAACGACGAGGTGGTGCCGCAGCTCAACCATATCGATGGTATCGGAAATATCTCCCTCTCGGGTGCGCCGGACCGATATATATATGTCAATATCGACCAGCAGAAACTTGATGCTTACGGACTGACGCTGGAGCAGGTAGGACAGGTCGTTACCGCCAATAACCTCAACCTCTCCTCCGGTACTATCAAGATGCCGCAGGAGCAGTATCAGATGCAGGTACGCTCGGAGTATATCGAGTCCTCCGAAATAGAGAACCTCATGGTCACCATGACCCCGCAAGGGCAGCAGGTTTTTATCCGCGATATAGCCACCGTCAAGGACACTATCAAAGACCTCTCGCTTGACGAAAAAACTAACGGTCGCGAGGCGGTGCGTCTCGTTATCGCCAAGCAGACAGGTGCCAACACCGTGCAAGTCTGCCGCGATGTGCGCAAGGAGCTCGCTCTCATACAGAAACAGTTGCCCACAGATGTTAAAATAGAGAAGATATACGACTCGTCGGAGAACATACAGAATAGTATCAACTCCCTCGAAGAGTCGGTGCTGTATGCGTTGCTCTTTGTGGTGCTTGTCGTACTCTTCTTCCTTGGCAAGTGGCGTGCCACACTCATCATTGGCATCACCATTCCTATCGCCCTCATCGTGGCGTTCATCTACCTCGGTTTAGCGGACTCTTCCATCAACATCATCTCGCTCTGCTCCCTTACCATAGCTATTGGTATGGTGGTGGACGATGCCATTGTGGTGCTTGAGAACATCACGCGCCATGTGGAACGCGGCGAGGACCCGCACGAAGCGTCCATCTACGCCACCAACGAGGTATGGGTCAGCGTTATAGCCACCACACTCGTGCTCGTGGCTGTGTTCGTGCCGCTGACGATGCTCAACGGTATGGCGGGTATTATGTTCCACGAACTCGGCTGGATAGTAACTGTCGTATGTTGCACCTCTACCGTCGTGGCTATAACCCTCACACCGATGCTCTGCTCCAAACTGCTTAAAGCAAAGAAAGTGCATGTGGATGAGGAAGGTAACCTCATTGAGGATAATGCAGGTAAGAAAAATTTCTACGAGCGCACCGTGGTGCGTATGTTGGATAAGATAGATGATTATTATGCTAAATCGCTTGGTTGGTGTCTTCGCCACAAAGCCGTCACTTTCCTTATCCTTGCTGCATTCTTCGTTGCATCGCTCATGCCCGTCTTCATGGGTAAGATTGGTACCGACTTCATGCAGCAGCAGGATAACGGTCGCCTCAGCGTTACCGTCAAACTGCAGCGCGGTACGCGTATCGAAGAGACCCTCAAGACCGCCCGTCAGCTCGAAGCACGCTTCGTTGAACTCGTGCCGGAGATAGAGCTTATCAATACTTCTGCGGGTTCTAACGATGATGCATCCATCGCAGCTTTGTTCTCCTCAACAATGAACAATAAGATCTCGATGACCGTCCGTCTGCCCAAGAAATGGGAGCGCGACCGCGACATCTGGACTATTGCCGAGATTCTGCGTCAAGAGATGGCTCAGTATCCGGAGATAAACGAGTACCAATGTAACGTTGCCGGCGGTATGGGCGGTGGAAGCGGCAACACTGTGGACCTTGAGATTTACGGCTACGACTTCGACAAGACCAGCCAACTGGCTGAACAGTGCCGTCAGTTGATTTCCCAACTCCCGGGTGCCCGCGACGTGAATATCTCCCGCGAGGACGACCGCCCCGATATCAAGATAACCGTGGACAAAGAGAAAGCTTCGCGCCTCGGACTCTCGTCAGCCACCATCTCTACCTACCTGCGCAACCGCGTGGCAGGTATGTCGTGCGGCTACCTCAAGGACGACGGTTCGGAATACGACATCGTGGTACGCCTCGAAGAGGAAGACCGCAACTCCATCACCGATATTATGGACCTCAGTATTCCCACAGCCACCGGCAAGACCGTCAAACTAAGTGAAGTGGCGGAGGTTGGCGAGTACTGGGCACCGCCTACTATCGAGCGTAAGGCACGCCAGCGTATAGTCACTATCAAGGCTACGCCCTACAACACCACACTCGGCGAATTGGCAGAGGCTATCCAAGCAGAGGTGGTGCCGCAACTCGACCTGCCCGTCGGCTACTCAACGCATATAGGCGGAAACTACGAGACGCAACAGGACACTTTCCACGACATGATTCTGCTCGGAATGCTCATCATCCTGCTCGTCTATATAGTTATGGCTTCACAGTTCGAATCGCTGAAGATGCCCGGAATCATTATGTTCACCGTGCCCTTCGCCCTTTCTGGTGTTATCATCGCCCTATGGCTCACAGGGCGCTCACTCGATATGATTGGTGCATTAGGTCTTGTACTGCTCGTCGGTATTGTGGTCAAGAACGGTATCGTGCTTGTGGACTATATCAACCTCATGCGCGAGCGCGGCTACGAGCTTAACACCGCTATTCAGATGTCAGGCCGCAGCCGTATCCGACCTGTCCTGATGACAGCGTTCACCACTATACTCGGTATGATTCCTATGGCTGTCAGCTCGGGCGAAGGAGCCGAGATGTGGCAACCGTTAGGTATAGTCGTTATCGGCGGTCTGACCGTCTCCACCTTCCTCACATTGTATATCGTCCCCGTACTCTATGGCGCCTTCACCAAGAGCGGCGAGAGAAACAAGAAGAAATCCCTACGAAAGAAATTTATCTTTATGGACATAAAGGTGAAAAAAGACAACTAAACACTATGACCTCTACGGGCTGACAAAGGAAGAGCGGGCGATGATAGAAGCCGGATAATATCCGGCACAACAGACAACGCAGAAAACATTGTCAATTATCCCGCATACTATGCGGGACAAGAAACAAACGCAGAAAACATTGTCAATTATCCCGCATACTATGCGGGACAATAAACCAACGCAGAAAAAAGCAATGGCAGAAGAACAAAACGACACAGGCAACCAACTCGGTACCGAGTGGCATTGGCAGCAATGGGGCACGGCATGGAAGGGCGTGGGTATCTACCATGTGACGATGGCGGTCAGCAGTCGGCAGCCATTGCTCGGGACTTTGGTTATTCCCGATAACGACGCCACGCAAGCGAGAGTTGATCTGACCGGACTCGGCGAAAAAATAAAAGGTTGCATCCGTGAGATCCCCCAAAGACATCCCGATGTAAGGATTTTAGCGATAAGGATGATGCCTGACCACGTGCATTTCGTTCTCTATGTGACAAAGGAGATGCAGGATAGCATCAAAGCGGTGGTTCGCGGCTTTTGGCAAGGCGCAAAGAAAGCGGGAAGAGAATACTCATTGTCAATTAGCCCGCATACTATGCGGGACAATGAACAATGCCCGATTCGGGGCAATGAACAACGCGGAAAAACATTGTCAATTAGCCCGCATACTATGCGGGACAATAAACCAACGCGGAAAAACATTGTCAATTAGCCCGCATACTATGCGGGAGAAAGAACAAAGCCTCCCCGACCCGCTTTTCCATGAGTTTCCCTTCATTCGCCCGCTGTCGCGGAAAGGGCAACTTGATACGATGATGCGCTATGTGCAGATGAATCCGCAGCGGTTGGCTACCAAGCGGCTCATGCCCGGTTTCTTCCGTGTGCAAACGGGCATAAAGATAGCAGGGCGGACATACAGCGGCGTGGGCAATGCCATATTGCTGCAAGCGGTGCGGTATCAGCCGGTGCATGTGAGAAGCGTTTGGGTGCAGGATGCAGAGCGACACGGCTACGATCTGCCACTGCGCGACTACATGAACGGCTGCGTGTTGGCGGCGAGGAAAGGAACGGTGATGGTCTCGCCGTTCATTTCTCCAAAAGAGAAACAGGTGATGGAAGTGCTACTGAAAGAGGAACATCCGTTTATCTATATCGCTGACAACGGCTTCCGTGAGTATTACAAGCCGCAGGACGGGCTGTTTGATGCCGTGGCGGCGGGGCGCGTGCTTATCCTCTCGCCGTGGGGGTATGAGGAAGGCAAAAAACATGTAACACGTGCCGAATGTGTCTTGATGAACCAACTGGCAGAAAATATATGCGCATCATCTTCTTTTCCCCCGAATGCCATGCGGGACATAAAGCAACCAACTAAAGAACATAAAGCCACAAACCAACTAAAGAACATAAAGCCACAAACCAACTAAAGAACATAAAGCCACAAACTAACTAAATAACATAAAGCCACAAACTAACTAAATAACATATTATGAAATCAGTATTTATTGTATTCAACCAAGCCAACACGGAGCGTGTGGAGTATATGCTCGACACATTAGGAATCAAAGGTTTCACCTTCTTCGAGCAGGTGCAAGGTCGCGGCACCAACGGCGGTGAGCCTCGTCGCGGCACGCACACTTGGCCGGAGATGAACTCAGCAGTGCTAACCATTGTTGATGACGACAAAGTGGAAATACTGTTAGAATCAATACGGAAACTCGATGCCCGCAACCCCGAAGTGGGCACCCGCGCCTTCGTTTGGAACATTGAGCAAACAGTGTAAACAAAGGACAGAGGTACCGCTTTGACATGTACGAATGACAAACGGCAAAGGCACTTTACTCCTTCGAAGTAAAGTGCCTTTGCCGTTGTAATAATATTCCTGCCGCAACTATACTGCCTATACGACAGGCATTTTACTTAACACCGCTTATTTCACTTCCACACCAAAGGCATTATATCGCCTACCATCGGGGATGATGATTATTATCTGACCATTCTCAATCTTTTTGGTTGCAGCGGTTTGGGAAGAGCCGGATATATTTTCAACTCCGTCTGAAAGACTCTCTATATCACAGGAATAACCTCTGCCGCTGTACATACCCCAGATGAACTCTACCAGATTAGGGTCATCCACAAAGGGGTTGCGGTTGCCCTGCAGCTCCTCAATCTTATCATTGCGGTCTAACTCCTTTTGCGATACGGGGTCATCCCTATGCCACTGCAGTAGTAGCTGACGGGCAGAGACGGTGAAGTCGGCAACGGCATTATTGTAGGTAAACATGCGATATCCTTGTCCTCCTTGCGTAAAGTTCTTGTCGCGGTAGCAGGTAAGCATATAGAAATAGATACGGGCTATGTCACCTTTGTATTGGTCTGCCGGCTCGAAGACTTTCCTATAACTACCTCCGGAATAGGTGGATGTGTTGCCTTGCTTTGAGCCTAAGGAATTACTCCAATCCGGAGTTCCTACCACTACTCCGAAGGCATCGGCACCACGCTGTTGGTTGGCAGCATTATCCGTAGGTAGAATGTGGTGCAGGTCAGTGTACATCGGCTCATCTTCGCTCGAGCCCCACCAACTCTTGGGTAGAGCGTGCTCACGGTTATAGCACTCACATTCGGTGGTGGTACTATAGTTGCTATTATTGCAATAATCTGACGGATAGAAAGTGCACAAAGAATACATATCCCATACTGTTCCATCCGACTTGATGTCAATTAGAGAGTGATCAGCCCTTGTATCAATATAAGATAATATGGTATGATCTGATATTAAAAGATTGAGAGAGGCAAGCAACTGCGTACTCGTCTGCCCCTCTAACTGCTTGAAACGGCACTCCTCAACAACGGGTTCATCATTGTCAGGAATGATAGTGAAAGTGCCGTTGCACAGTTCGGCTTTGCCGTTGTAATTCTGCAGGTACGCCGTCGCCTCCACCCTCTCGCCTACTTGCAGAGTACGGCAGTCTGATTCTTCAACACCTCTCAAACGATAACACTCAAAAAGAGATTCCGAACCATCGGCAGTATCGTCAATATAGAAATCCGCATTTTGATAATTAGGATAACCACTGTTCCATTTTGTAACATAGCCGCGAACGGTATATTGCTCCGCTGACAACTCCCGATGGGAGAGATTGAGTGATTCGTAAACCTGCATTATCTCGCTAACGGAATAAACGACATCAGCAGAACAAACCACAACACTACTTACAAGTAGTAAAGAAAGAAAAAGATGCTTAATTTTCATTATGGCGTATGATTATAAGTTTTAATATTCCAATCGCAAAGATAATTCATTTATTTCTAAAAACAAAATATTTGATAATATTTTGTTTAAACGGCATTTAAATGCCATTTCTATGGTGTTTAAATAGCGTTGAAACATAATTTTTGTTTGTTTGTTTGCTTAACTCGGGAAAAAACAGTAACTTTGTCGTGCGGAAGTTATTTACGAGTGCGGATTTTCTGACAAGTGCGGAAGTTTATAAGAGGACGGCAAGGACGGAAAGCACAGGGGAAAAGGAAAGGAAGGAAATTATGATATTACGGACAGAACATTTAGTTAAGAAATACGGGAAGCGGACTGTTGCCAATGATGTATCAATAGAAGTGCATCAAGGTGAGATAGTGGGTTTGCTCGGTCCTAACGGTGCCGGCAAGACCACTACTTTTTATATGACGACGGGGTTAGTGACCGCCAACAGCGGCGATATCTTCCTCGATTATGAAGAACGCGACACCTTAGAGGCACAACATTCACCCGATGCTAAGGCAGAGAACCTGACGAGCAACGGTATTGTTATTCGCAGCGAGAAGATAACGAATTACCCTATGTATCGCCGTGCGAAGATGGGTATCGGCTACCTGCCGCAGGAAGCGAGTGTATTCAGGAAAATGTCGGTGGAAGATAATATCCGTTCCGTACTCGAGATGACCAATTTCTCAAAAGAATATCAGAAAGAGAAGTTGGAACAACTGATAACGGAGTTCAACCTCGGACATGTACGGAAGAACCTCGGTGACCGCCTGTCAGGTGGTGAGCGTCGCCGCACGGAGATAGCCCGTTGCCTCGCTATTGAGCCGCGTTTCGTCATGCTCGACGAACCATTTGCTGGTGTGGACCCTATTGCCGTACAAGAGATACAAGATGTCGTTTGGCGATTGAAAGATAAGAATATAGGTATCCTCATCACAGACCATAATGTGGACGAGACTCTGCAAATCACCGACCGCGCTTACCTGCTTTTCGAAGGAAAGATACTCTTCCACGGCACTCCCGAAGAACTTGCTGCCAACCCTATAGTAAGGAAGAACTATCTCGGCAGAGACTTCGTACTGAAAAAGAGAAGTAATAATACAGAAAGAGAACAGGTATAGATTTCCAATAAATGCGCAGTACTTATATTCATATATTCCCTTGTCTGCTACTTGCCTGCATTGCACTGTCTTGTCAGCAATCCGTTGACGACATGAGTCTTGCCGTTAGCAGATGTCAAGATATGCCGAAAGCTCTTACCGCCTGTGCTTCATTCTGTTATGACGGCAAAGGCTATATCCTCTGCGGCAGAGACTCTTCAGGGCGATATACCAATAAACTATACTGCTACGACCCTGTCACAGATTGCTGGACAGACCTCGGTGCCACCCCCCTCAAGCCCCGTGTACGGGCGAGGGCGGTAGTTGTCGATGATTATGTTTATGCCGGCTTGGGGTTCAACGGGTATTTGCTTATTGACAGCGCATACCTGTCAGACTGGTGGCGTTTTAGCACTTCGACCAATACATGGACACGCATGGCAGACTACCCATGTGACAGAACAGTGGGGCCGGTAGTGACAAGTGACGGAACAAATATATACGCGGCATACGGCGGCAAGCAGAATTTCGAGCGTTGGGTGTTTCAATACGAACCGACTGCCGACCGATGGCATCAGATACACGACGGATTAAAGCGTGGCGCGACGTATCCGCCTCGTGCACACAGTGCCTCCGGAGCATTCTGCGGCGGACAATTCTTTATCGGAACAGGCTATTATAAAGGAAGTGATAGTTTTTGGACACATGCCGAGTTATCTGCTGACAGCGTGATATGGCACAAGTGTACGCCCGTGCCCGGCAAGAGACATAATGCTACGGCTACACATGACGACAGATATATCTACCTTGCAGGAGGGCACTATTACGGCGGCACCGTCACCAATGGCAAGTTATACAACGATATACTTCGCTACGACACCGGCACTGACCGTTGGGTACGCTTGGGGTATATGCCTAACGACGGGAGGGAGAATATGGTTAGTTGGATTATCGGCAATGTACTATACATCGGATTAGGTTCCGACAAGGATAACAAACCTTGTAAAGAATTGTACAAGATTGCGCTATGAAACGTTCTCTCTTGTACATATTGCTTCTTTGCGTCACCCCGTCTTTCGCGTGGGATTGGTGGCCGCTTCCGATGGCAGAGCCTGATGACGGAAAAGACACGATAGCGTATGAGATGTCATTAGGGGCAACAGCCGGTTACGGCACATATAGTCCGTATTGGCTACAGTCGGGACAATATGGCACGATAAGCAGTGCCCCATTCAGCGGATATATAAAAGGGGCTATCGTCAAACCCGCCACCCGTCCTCATCGCTGGTTCGACTACGATGGTGCTGTTGCCTTGAGAGCCACGGTACACTCTCCTATGCCCAATTATGAGGTGCTGCCAAAGACAGGTGTCTTCCCCGTGTATCAACAGCAGCAGTTTACAAGCATGGTAGAGAGGTGCTACGCTCATGCAAGGCTGTATATAATAGACATCGCGGCGGGCGTTATGCCTATAACTGACGATATGTATGCACCACTAAGTACCGGAAGTCTGCTCTTTTCCGATAACGCCCCTGCCATACCGGCTATAAGTATCGGTATTTCACGTTGGACAGCAGTGCCGGGACTTTACGGATACCTTGAGATAAAAGGTGGACTGCTTCATGCATGGCTGACAGACAACGCTTATACACGCGGCAGTATGCTGCACTACAAACATCTCGGCGTACAGGCAGGAGGTAAGTTACCGGTAAATATAAGTTACGAATTTCACCATGCTGCACAATGGGGAGGCTATTCCCCTACCGGAACAGACCTCGGTAATGATATCAAATCTCTGAAAAACGTCTTCTTTGCCAAGGCCGGCGGCAATAGTTATAACGAACTATATAACGCACAGGGTAACCACGTCGGTAGTCAGCAGTTGGCTATAACAGCCAAAGGGACGGGTTGGCAATGCAAGGTCTATTGGCAGAATTTTCTCGAAGACAACTTCGCCATGCTCGGTCAAGGTCAAAACCTGCCTGACGGCAGATGGGGAATAACAGCCGAACAACATATATGGCAGTATATCAACACCCTCACCATTGAGTATATATGTACAGCAGACCAGTCGGGTCCTATGCACGACCAGGACGGTATTATCTATGCCGGCAATGACAGTTATTACCGCAACGGCATTTATAAGCAGGGTTGGAACTATTACCTCCGCTCGCTCGGTACGCCCCTCATCACCGCACCGCTGTACAACAGCAAGGGAGAGACACAGACACTCAACAGCCGTGTACGGGCGTTTCATTTCGGAGCCGGCGGAGATATACAAGGGTTCAAATACTCAGTCCTTCTCACCCATGTCCGCAACTACGGCAACTACTCCGACGGAGACTGGTACTCCCAAAAGAGCCACAACACGGCCTTGTGTATAGAAGTGAACAAACGGGTGGAGAAAGCCTGGGGGCTACTCTTCGGCATCAGACTCGCTGCCGACATCGGGACGCAGTGGGGCAACCAAGCAGGAGCAATGCTCACAATAAGCAAACAAGGAATAATAAAGGATTATTAATCTGTAACAAACTACTCCTTATATGAACTTTGCAGAACAGTGTAATACTATTTTCCACAGAGCAGTTAGAGACTACCACATCACCGACAATGTGAACGCCCCTGCTCCCAACCCCTACACTACAAATAGCGTGGAACACGACCTATACAAGAAGAACTGGATTGATACTGTACAATGGCACCTCGAAGATATTATTCGCGACCCTCACATAAATCCGGCAGAGGCATTAGAGGTCAAACGGCGTATTGACCGCAGCAACCAGGACAGGACCGACCTTGTGGAACGTATTGACACGTATTTCCTTGAGCAATTTCAGAATGTCAAGCCACAACCTGATGCCAAACTCAACACTGAGAGTCCGGCATGGGCAATTGACCGACTGAGCATTCTGCACGTCAAACTCTGGCACATGCGCGAACAGACCGAACGTCGGGATGCCGATGCGGAACACCTCAGCCGTTGCCGCGCCAAGCTGCACGTATTAGAGGAACAGCTTGACGACCTCACGAAAGCCATTAACGAGCTGCTTGACGACTACGAACAAGGGACACGAGTAATGAAGGTCTATAGACAGATGAAGATGTACAACGACCCGACACTCAACCCCGTGTTGTACAAGACTGACAACAAGTGACTAAGATTCTTGTCATACGGTTTTCGGCATTAGGCGACACGGCACTGCTTGTGCCTGTTGTCCGTTATTGGGCGGAACGGCATCCAGACACGGAGGTTACCATACTCTCCCGTCAGCAATATGCCGGTCTGTTTCTTGACCTGCCCGCCAATGTCCGTTTTGCCGGAGCTGACCTCAAAGGCAGACACCGCGGTCGCAAAGGGCTGGATCTGCTGCTTGAAGACATTGACCTGCGGCAGTTCGATGCCGTAGCTGATATGCACGGCGTCTGGCGCAGCCGCTATCTGACCTTACGAATGGCATTAAGAGGCATACCCACCGCCACTATTAGGAAAGACCGTATCCAACGATTCCTCCTTACCCACGGACTACGGCATAAACCGCTACGCCCGGTATGGCAACGCTACGCCGATGTATTTGAAAGGCTGACAGCGGACAAGGGGATGCGGAAAATGTGCAGCAGTATGCCTAAGGCAACAGACCGAGAGAACAGCAATGAAATAGGTATTGCGCCATTTGCCGCACACAAGGGCAAGCAGTATCCTATAGAGAAGACGGAAGAGGTGGTGCGGTGCCTTACTGAACAAGGGTACTCCGTGCTACTCTTCGGCGGTGGGGATGAGGAGAGGACAGTGCTGCATAGGCTGGCAGAGCGATATGAGAACACTCGGTCGGTGCCGGACATGCAACTGAGTCTGCGAGAGGAAATGGCACTGATGAAAGACATTAGGCTTATGATAAGCATGGATTCAGCGAATATGCACCTTGCCTCGCTCGTCGGCACACGGGTAGTCAGCGTATGGGGCGCGACACACCCCATGACGGGATTCTTGGGCTACGGACAGAGTATAGATGACTGCGTACAACGCAACCTGCCATGCCGCCCGTGTTCGATATACGGAAACAAAAAATGCCGATATGGCGATTGGCATTGCTTAGATATAGCACCGGAAGAGATAGTAGCGAACGTCTCCGAACGTTCTTTAGTAGCAATCGTTAAACGAATCACGACTCTTGACTCATGACTCTTGTCAACCCTAAATATGACAGACTCAGTGCATGGCTCTTGTCTCCGGCACAAATCATGCAAACCGCCACACCTATTCACATAGGTCGCAATACCCTTGCCGTCACAGAACTGGACGGTACAGAGCTATGTATCAAACAATACGCCGTACCGTCTGCCTTCAAGAGTTTCGTGTATAAGTACCTGTGCAAGCCTAAAGGACTGCGGGCGTGGCAACACTCTGACCTTTTACGACAAGCCGGCTTCTTTTCACCTGAGAACATTGCATACATAGACTACTGCACCCCGACAGGATTAGGTGTCAGCTACTATATATGTCGCTACGAACACGGCACGACGCTATACCACTGGGGAGACAAAAGCCTTGAAGAGATAGCTGACGGTGTTATTGCTTTGGCGCAACACACAGCCGCTCTCCATAACAGCCGACTGCTTTTACGAGATTATACTCCGGGGAATATCCTCCTTACTGACAACGGTTTCTGCCTGGTTGACACAAATAGGATGAAACAAGGATATGTCAGCATAGAAGCCGGACTTCGCAACATGGCAGGACTATGGCTGCAACCCGAAGCGGCTGACCTCCTTGCGAAGACATATCTCCAATGCCGGAACAGTCACACGAACTCCGACGACAGCAATATGGTCAGTCTGTTCAAGCACTATCGCAAAAAGTTTTGGCAAAGGTTCGCACGCAGGCATAACCTGCATGGAGAAATAGTTCACCATGACCTCGACGGAGGAGAATACCACTTTTGTTACGAAAGTACCATCAGATGAAACGTTATCTTCTTTTTGCCTCACATAGTTATGCATTCAGCATCCTCCGTCCTCTGCAGGAAGAGATTTTTCGCAGGGGTGACGAAGCTGCGTGGTGGTTGGAGTACAGCTGTCCCAATCTGCTTATGCCTGACGAGAAACGACTACACAGCCTAAAAGAGGTGCGCCAATATAACCCCATAGCCACCATTGCACCGGGCAACTGGGTATATCCGTTCTTCCCTGGTGTGAAGGTGGAAGTTTTTCACGGATACCCGATGCGCAAGCGTATAGAGGCTGTTGACGACCATTTCACACTGCGCGGCTGGTGGGATATCTATTGTACGCAGGGACCAAGTAGCACACCATTTTTCACAGAGTTAGCGGAAAAGGAGAAGTACTTTGCCATATACGAGACAGGCTGGTGTAAGATTGACAGTTTCGTCAACCTGCCGCCTGAGCCTCACCGCGACCGTCCGTGCATACTCTACGCTCCCACCTTCAGCAAAGGCCTTTCTTCTGCGTGGGTGATGCCTCAAACCATACGGAACCTCGCTCTTACTCACGACTGGGATTGGATTATCACCTTTCACCCTCTGCTCACTGACCCAATATTGATAAACACCTATGAGCAATTAGCCAATGATTGCCCTAACGTACATTTTCAGCGCATCAACGAGGGGATAAAGACCTTCCGCCAAAGCGATGTCCTCTTGTGCGACAGCAGTAGCATTATTGTTGAGTACCTCATGACCGACAAACCTGTTGTCACGCTGCGTAACACACATCCCGGTCCGTACCTGATAAATATTCAGACACCTGACGAAACAGGTGAGGCAATAGAACGCGCACTGAACCCCTCTGACGCACTTAGAGTAGCCATTAAGGAATACACTTCATACCACGAAGCCCACCGCGACGGCAAGAACTCTGCCGGAGTGTTGGAAGCTATTGACGACTTCATTCACAACAAACAACGCACTATGCGCCGCAAACCCGCCAACACGTGGAGAAAAATCAAAATGTACATCCGATATCTTAAAACTATTCTCTCCGACAATGATTGACACCATTCTTACCATATTGGCAACAAGCATATACCTTCCCGCCGTTGCGGGCTTCGTCCGCGACATACGGAATACACCTACATCACCCGTGCAGACAGCACAACACCGGAGCCGGCAGTTTCTGCTCGGCTGTCTGTCATTAGAACTTGTATCCACACTCGCCTTCCCGTCTGTAATGTATATTGCAGGAGTACTCACCGTCTTTGCGCTACTCGTCTATTGCATAGTACAACGCCCGAAATTAAGGTTTAACAGCCTCTTGGTTGTCTCACTGCTATACATTATCTGGTTCGCCGTGTCACTATTGTGGTCCGGCAACAAGGGGAACGGGGCGATGGTTCTGTTCACGCAGTGTCTGCCTATTGTACTCGCAGCACTGATTTCCTCGGCTATCAGTATAAGCAGAGATGAAATATCAAAACTCTTGCGTACCTTTTGCTATTCGGCTTATATATTTGCCGCCCTCATTGCTGTCTCGTGGGCGGCGTCGTCCTATGAGTTGCATCTAAGCCCTTCGGACTGGTCTATCATGCAGAAAACATATATCTGCGGGTTGTCACAATACCAATGGCTGTTCCGTTTCCTCGGTGGACATATCACAGGCTATTTGCACCCGTCATATAATCTGCTACCGATGTTTTTTGCCGTCATTGCCGCATCGTGGCTCTGCAAGGGCGGTAGAGCCATACAGCATCTCCTGTGGATTTTTCTTTGGCTCTGTGCCTTTGCGGCAACTCTGCTCACGCAGTCGCGCATGGGTATCCTCTATTCTGTCATCATCCTGCTCACCAACTGCCTGTACCTGCCGTCCAACACTCGGCGGCGCTTTGCATATACTGCTGTTGCCACCTCTGCCATTCTTATATCAGGTGCTTTTACTCACGATTTCTGGCAGCAGTATGGTAGCGACACGGCACGGGAAACAATGAACGATTATGCCGTCAGGTATATAAAGACAAAGCCCTTGACGGGAGCCGGAGCGGGCAATATGAATCCGTTGGAGATATGCCGCACTATAGGTGAGACCTATTGGCCGAATTACGGTCAACTGCCTACAGAAGGAGAGATACGGCAATGGCCTGTTCACACCAATATGCGTCCTCACAACCAATGGCTTGCCGATTGGGTTCACGCCGGTGTTGCTGCCGCACTCCTGACACTTATGCTCTACATCTGTGTCATAGCACGATGCTACGAAGATAAAAACTATTGGGGAATGGCTTTTATTCTTATTTTCACAATCTTCTCACTTCTTGAACCGCCCTTATATATAGGCAAGGGGCTTTATCTGTTTTGCAGTGTCAGTTGCCTTATCTTTGCTTCTTCCCGTCCTGGCGAGAACAGGACAAAAGAGCAAGGACATAAGAACAAGGACATAAGAACAAGTGTACAACGCATTTAAGTGACGAATACTAAAAGTTCTATGCTCAGCGCCTTCATTGCCAAGTAGAAATGCTATTTGCAAAGCAAAATTATTTTTTTTTTGGATAATTTAAAAAAAAACGCTAACTTTGTAAATATCAGTGTAGCATTTAGCAGGACACTAAGAGTTTTTACGCCCTGCTCCCGTAACAACAGACAAATGGCAAATAAGATTACACAAGAGTTCGCATCTCGCAAATTATGGGAGATGAATGCGGTATGGGAGGTATTGACATACGAGGAGAAAGAATATATAGAGCGTGCTGTTGAGGTATGCGTATATAAGAAGAACGAGATTATCCACCACGAAGGCGATTACCCCACGCATATGATGATGCTTGGCAGCGGTAAGTTACGAGTATATAAAGAGGGAGTCGGTCAGAAGCAGCAGATAATCAGAATGCTCAAGCCTTATGATTTTTTTGCATATCGTGCTATGATAGCGGACGAGACCTACAACACTAACGTAAGTGCCTTCGAGACGTCTGTTGTGTATAAGGTGCGCCGCGATGCTTTTATGCGTCTTATTCAAGAAAATCCCCGCTTCTGCTATTTGTTTATGATTGAGATGGCGAAAGACCTCGGTCGCTCCGATGCCAAAGTGGTTAATCTGACGCAGAAACATATACGGGGGCGCCTCGCAGAAGCGCTGCTCACCTTAAAGCAGAACTACGGATTAGACGAAGATGAGGCTACAATATCTATGTATATGTCGCGTGAAGATTTGGCTAATCTCTCTAATATGACAACGGCAAATGCTATCCGCACATTGTCACAATTCGCAAGCGAAGGAATAATATCTATCGACGGCAGAAAGATAAAGATACTCAACGAACCCGCACTCACAAAAATATCACGGGTAGGATAGAAACGTTCGGAGACGTTCTTCACTATATAAACGTTCGGAGACGTTCTTCACCGGGCTAACTTCTATTCATAAACGGCAGGTCTTTGGCTTGCTTGATGGTTAGGTCCACAAGCAGTTGGTTCTGGTCGGATTTGCCGTTGAGAGTATCGAACAGATACTTGAGTTCCAATTTACCACCGCCCCTTTGCAAGATGCAAACAATACAGAGATTTTGGATGCCGATTGACGAAGCCAAAATATCGAGGTCAGTGTTGCCAATCTGATGTCTTGCAAGCCAATAAGCATCGGCAGAATATTCTTGCCTCAGTTTTTCCACATCCCCCAAAGTTTTGCAACCTAATTCTTTTAGCACAAGCAGATAAGGTGTCAGCGACACTTCCGTTATCTCTGCTTGATTGATTGCAGCAATCTTCTTATTGAGCGAATCGAAGGGCTTCGTCTGCAGATACGAGCGGAAAGTGTCGCCGTCAAGTGAGACCTCGTCCAACTTTCCATTTTGCACGAGTGCCTGCACGCGGTGGCGATAAGTATTAATCTCTGTCCGAATGCGGCTGAACTCATCGTCTGCCAGTTCGAGCATACCGGCAAGGCGGTTGATACTTCGCAGATACTCGGGCGGCACCTCTACGCCTGACTTATATCCCGTGTCATGATTAAGGCTGGCCCACGCATGCTGCAAGGTGGTACGCATCTGCAACTCAAAGCGGATAGTATTAAGTTGAGGACAAGCGGGATCATCAACAATATTCTTCGGCAGACTGCATATATAATGAAGCGAGTTATAACCAAAACTATCGAGCTGATGAAGGGTGCGTTTATCTACCGAGTTTGCCCAGTCGATAATGAAGAGTTGCTCTGCCATTGAGGCGATACGGTCAACATCGTCGGTATAGAATGTGACTATTCTTGCGCCGAGAATATCGGTTATATCATTAAGCGAATGATACTTATTGCCTTTTAACTGCAATTTTCCTTTCAGACTTTCCTCTGTTTTTATTCTTGCGCCTACCAACGACACCTCCATGCCGTTGGTTTCAATTGCTTTCTTTAAAGTATCAACTACTATCTCTTTCATACGCTGCATAACAGGCAAGGCAGCATGATATTCTTTAAGCAAAAATTCGGTATGTAAATCCATAATATTATTCATCATTTTACCATTTACAATTTTTCAAAAATAGTGCCATTTGGCACGGAAATTGCCTCTTTTCGGTAAAAATATAGAACTATAAATAATATGGATGCAGTTGACATTCGCGAACTTCAAGAGCGTATAGAGCGCGAGAGTTCGTTTGTGGATGCCCTTCAGATGGGCATGAATCAGGTTATCGTAGGTCAGAAGCACTTAGTTGATAGTCTTCTAATCGGTTTATTAAGCGATGGCCATATACTTTTAGAGGGTGTTCCGGGTTTGGCAAAGACATTAGCAATAAGGACGCTCTCTGATCTTATCAAGGCTGATTTCAGTCGTATTCAGTTCACTCCGGATCTTCTGCCGGCAGATGTTATCGGAACGCAGATTTACTCACAAAAAGCGGAGGAGTTCCGCACAAAGAAAGGTCCTATCTTTGCTAATTTCGTATTAGCAGACGAGATAAACCGTGCCCCCGCCAAAGTGCAGTCGGCATTGTTAGAGGCTATGCAGGAGAAGCAGGTAACGATAGGCGATGAGACCTATCGCCTTGCAGCACCCTTCCTCGTTCTTGCAACGCAGAACCCTATTGAGCAGGAAGGTACATACCCGCTGCCCGAGGCCCAGACTGACCGCTTTATGCTGAAAGTGGTGATAGGCTATCCGAATAAAGAGGAGGAGCAACAGATTATTCGTCAGAATATCGGCGGTGAACGCAAGCCCGTATTGCCTATCCTTAACACGGAAGATATTCTCAAAGCCCGTCAGGTGGTGAGAGCAGTCTATATCGATGAGAAGATTGAGAAATACATTGTCAACTTAGTGTTTGCCACCCGTTTCCCCGATCAGTACGGATTGGACAACCTCAAAACGATGATATCGTTTGGCGGTTCACCTCGTGCAAGTATCAATCTCGCCTTAGCAGCCCGCGCCTACGCCTTCATTCATCGCAGAGGTTATGTCGTTCCCGAAGATGTAAGAGCCGTCTGCTACGACGTGTTGCGCCATAGGATTGGTCTTACCTACGAGGCTGAGGCAAACAATATGACAACAGAAGATATCATAACCGAAATTCTCGATAAAGTACAAGTGCCCTAATGTACGAAGGACAATATAATTATGACTTCTGAAGAGTTACTACAAAAGGTTAGGAAGATAGAGATAAAGACTCGCAGTCTGTCAAAAAACATCTTCGCCGGCGAATACCATAGTCAGTTCAAGGGGCGCGGTATGTCGTTCTCAGAGGTGCGCGAATATCAGCCGGGTGATGATGTGAGAAGCATTGATTGGAATGTAACAGCCCGCTTGAACAGACCATATATAAAGGTGTTCGAAGAAGAGAGAGAACTAACCGTTATGTTGCTCGTGGATGTGTCGGGGTCTCGCAATTTCGGTACTCTCACTCAGACGAAGCGAGATATGCTCACTGAGGTTGCTGCCGTGCTTGCCTTTTCCACCATTGAGAATAATGATAAAGTGGGGGTTATTTTCTTCTCTGACAAGATTGAGAAATTTATCCCGCCTAAGAAAGGCAAGACGCATGTACTACATATCATTCGCGAGTTAATCAGCTTCGAACCCACATCTCGGCTGACCAATGTGCGCACCGCATTAGAGTACTTCTCTGCCGCCCAAAAACGCCACTGCACCGCTTTTCTAATCTCCGACTACCAAGACAACGAAATAGCAGAGGCGGGCAAGAACAACAACCGCAAAAGTGACTTAGAGAAGGCATGGATGGTAACAGGCAATCGCCACGACCTACATTCTATCCAAATTTATGACCGACGAGACGCTGAATTGCCTAATGTAGGAATGCTTAGAATCCTTGATGCAGAAACAGGGCGAACCACATGGGTTGACACATCCTCCGCCGCTGTTAGGCAAGAGTACCACAAAGAGTGGGAACAAAGGCAAAATGCTCTCAATACACTCATTACCAAGACCGGCACACGCAGCGTACAGATTAGAACGGACGAGGACTATGTCCGGCAACTTATGACATTGTTTAGAAGTTAGAATTTATATGAAACTTTTGTTATCCATACTATTGAGTGTTACGGTCAATGCACAACTTGACTCTACCAGCCTATGGTTAGGAGCACAAAACCAACTGCATATAACCGCCGTTAGCAACAACGGTGAGCAGGTAACACTACCCGTCTTTGCGGAAGAGATAACGCCGGACCTCGAAATAGTCGATAGAAGTGGCATTGACAGGAAAGAGCAAAAAAGCGGACAAGTAACACTATCACAGGACTACACTATCACCGCTTTCAAAGACTCACTTTTTCTCATCCCCGCCCTACCCTTTGTCGTAGATAACGATACCATATTCTCGCAACCTGTCTCGCTCAATGTGGTACAGCCTTTTGTGCTTGACACGACCTATGCCATCACCGATATCAAGCCCATACAGAAAGCAACTATCTATTGGTGGGGAATTCTGAGATGGGTTTTATTGTTGTGGCTCATAGCGGGTATCGCCGTGATCGCATATTATATCTACCTGCGCCTCTCACACAAAGATGCGGCACAAGAAGAAACGATCGATCCCGAGCTGCTGCGCCCGTGCGACGAAGTGGCAATAGAGAAATTAGACAAAATAAAAGAAGAAAAGAAATGGGAGGAAGGTAAGCAAAAAGAATATTTTAGCGAACTGACTTTCGTCATCCGAGAATACATTGGCAGACGATACGGCATTCGTTCCACGGAAAAGACATCCGATCAGACACTGCAATCTATTCGTCCGATCTTAGTGGAAAACGAGCAGAAGCCGCTGTACGAGCAGTTAGACCGAATGCTTCGTCTTGCCGACCTCGTTAAATTCGCCAAATGGAGAACCACGCCTGATGAAGATATGCTCTCATTGAAAGCCGCATATAACTTCGTCAACGAAACAAAACACACAGAGGAAGAAAAACCTCAGCAACAAGAAGTTAATTAATAACGAAGCACTTTCAACTGTAACTTTTAACTGTAACTTTTAACTGTAACTTTCAGCTTTAATTAATGTCATTTGCTAATTTAGGATATTTATTTTTGCTACTGCTATTGATACCTATTATAGCAGTATATATATGGCGGTTGAAAAAAGGCGAAGCCTCGCTCAGAATGAGCGACACCGGTGCCTTAGTGAAGTCGCGCAAAACTTTTCGCCAATATCTTATTCATGCGCCGATAGTATTAGTGTGCCTTTCCGTTATTCTTTTGAGCATTGCTCTTGCCCGTCCGCAACTGAGTAATCGTTGGAGCAAAGAGTCCACGGAAGGTATTGATATAATGATGGCACTTGATATATCAGGCACGATGCTCGCAGAAGATCTGCGTCCTAACCGCTTAGAAGCAGCCAAACAAGTGGCGGCAGAGTTTATCAACGATCGTCCGAACGACAATATCGGACTTGTGGTGTTTGCCGGCGAGAGTTTCACACAATGTCCTCTCACCACCGATCACACCGTTCTTATTAACCTCTTTCAGTCGGTTAAGTTCGGTATGATAGACGATGGTACAGCTATCGGCCTTGGTCTTGCCAATGCCGTGAACAGAATACGGACCTCGCCGACAAAGTCGAAAGTGGTTATTCTGCTTACTGATGGTTCGAACAACTGCGGCGATATAGACCCGCTTACGGCGGCAGAGATTGCCAAGACTTTCGGCATAAGAGTGTATGCTATCGGCGTAGGTTCAAAAGGTGAAGCACGCGTGCCTGTTCAGACACCCATCGGTACACAATACGCTACGGTGAGCGGTCAGTTTGACGAGGCAACACTCAGGCAGATAGCCCAAACAACGGGAGGCGCCTATTTCCGCGCTACAGACAACAACACGCTCCGCTCCATCTATAAAGAGATTGACCAACTTGAGAAAACAAAAATACGGGTGAGGGAATACTCAAAACGAAGCGAGAACTTCGAGCCTTACCTTTGGGCAGCATTTGTGTGCCTTATTATGGGTATCATAATCAGATACTTTTTGTTGAGAACAATCAGTGATTAAACCATGTTCAGATTTGCAAATATAGAATACCTTTGGCTACTTACGATTATACCATGTCTTATTGTAGCCTATATTATTATCGTTCGCAAGAAAAGGCAGCAACTGCGCGAGTTTGGCGATGCCGAACTCATTGACACGCTCATGCCGGACTCTGCACATCATAAGATACATATCAAATTCGCGTTGCTCCTCACTGCACTAACGCTACTCATATTCGCACTCGCTCGACCCCAATACGGCACTAAAGAGCAGACTATCAAACGGCAGGGCATAGAGGTGATGGTGGCATTAGATGTAAGCAACTCGATGTTAGCGGAAGATGTTGCGCCAAACCGTCTTGAGCATGCCAAGCAAATGCTTTCAAAGATGGTAGATGGTATGACTGACGACAAAGTAGGGTTAGTCGTTTTCGCCGGCGAAGCATTCGTGCAACTGCCTATCACCTGTGACTATGTGAGTGCCAAAATGTTCCTACGTAATATAAGTCCTGACCTCGTTAGTGCTCAAGGTACGGCAATAGGCAGTGCCCTGCGAACCTGCATCCGCTCCTTCGGCAGCGAAGAGAGTGAGGCTTCAAGAGCAATAATTATCATTACCGACGGTGAAAACCACGAGGACGATGCCAAAGCAGCGGCACAGGCTGCCAAGGAAAAAGGTATTCATGTGTATGTAGTAGGCATTGGCAAACCAGACGGAGCACCAATACCTGACGGCAAAGGCGGGTTTAGAAAAGATAAATCGGGGCAGGTCGTAGTAAGCAGATTGAACGAACAGATGTGTAAGGACATAGCAGAAGCAGGCAACGGAATGTATGTGCATGCCGACAACACCAATACTGCCAGAAGAGCCTTACAACAAGAGTTAGATAAACTCGGCAAAACAGAAATAGAAACAACAATTTATACCGACTACAACGAACAATATCAATCTTTTGTACTGATTGCATTACTGCTCATCGTAATAACTTGTTTTATCTCAAATACCAAAAATAAGAATATCGAAAAATTGTTTGACAGAGGATAGACCGCATTTTAAGAAAGTCGAAAGTCCTTCGTACATCGTCATTCTTACATCACAACGCAGCCGGCTAATAAATTAGAAGTGATATGAAAAAATACTTATTGATATCTGCTCTTATTCTCACTATTCTTCCTGCATTTGCACAAGAAGAGTGGATAGAGGTGATAAAAGGTAATGCCAAATATAATAAGGAAGAATATACCGATGCTGAGATTAATTATCGGAAAGGATTAGACAAAAACTCCGATTCATTTGAAGCGCATTTCAACCTCGGCAATGCTTTGTTCAAGCAAGAGAAGTATCAAGATGCAGCCGAGCAATTTCAATCGGCTTTACGCCTACTGCCGTCAGATAAGAAAGCGATGTCAAAACAAGAACGACAGCTTGCAGCGCAAACATACCACAACATAGGTAATAGTATGTTTGCACAAGGCGACATAATAAAAGCTATAGAGGCCTACCAGGAGGCACTTCGGCACAATCCAAAAGACGATGACACGAGATATAATCTCGTAAAAGCAATGCAGGCTTTGCAAGAGCTGCAACAACAGCAGAAACAAAAGAAGCAGGAGAATCAGAATAATCAGGACAAACAAGATCAGCAGCAGCAACAACAGCAACAAGAACAAGAGCAACAGCAACAGCAGCTGCAAGAGCAACAGATACAGGAAGATGAGAATATGGATAAAGAGCAAGCAGAACATATTCTGCAAGCTTTAGAACAAGACGAAGAAGAAACGCAAGAAAAAGTGAAACGAACACAAAAACAATCTCGTTTCCACACGGATAAAGACTGGTAAAAACATTTACGGACATAGCCCGAAAAGTCAGATAGACTCGGAGAATGGCGGAGAGTTAAACAAGCGATATGTAAAAAGATGAAGAACAAGCGAATAATATTAATTTTTCTATTATTCCTCGGTGTATATGCATACGCTGAGGATGTAGTATTTCAGGCTAATGCGCCCAAGCAAGCCATTTTGGGCAAACCGTTTCAACTGACATATACAGTCAATCAACGGTCGAAAGATCTGCGGGCACCTGAGATGGCCGACTTCGATATTTTGGCAGGTCCATACACCAGTACCTCATCAAGCACATCGTTCGTAAACGGCAAACGCACCTCCTCTTTCACGCAGACTTATACCTACACTCTTATGGCACGGGCAGAGGGCGAATTCACTATTGCTCCTGCCACCATTACCGTCGGGCACGACCAATATCGTTCTAATGGGCTGAAGATTAAGGTACTGCCGGCAGACGAACAACCTGCTGCACAGCAAAATGCGGCACGGTCGCAGGAGGAGGGCAGTACGGCACAGAGTACTGCTAACGCCTCACAAGATAACCTTTTTATCAAGACACTCGTTACAAAGACGAAAGTGAAAGAACAGGAGTGTATTCTCCTGTCATACAAAATATATTGGGCGGGAGTTGACCTCGTTCAGTTTACCAACAACACTAAAATACCTGAGTTCAAGGGCTTTTTGAAGCAGGAGTTAGAGCAGAGTGATATTCAAACCAATATAGAGCACTATAATGGTCGCAACTATCAGACTGCCGTCATTTATCAAACCCTACTCTACCCCCAGAAGTCGGGTGACATACAGATTGACCCCGCAGCATTTGAGGCAGTTTTGAGGGTGCAGAACAGGTCGCAGGTGCGTTCTATCTTCGACGATTTCTTCGCTTCCTACACGAATGTCACTCGTGCTTTGACAGCACCTGCCATCACAATACATGTAGAGCCGCTACCTGCGGGCAAACCTATCGGTTTCTCGGGCGGTGTCGGACATTTCGATATTAACTCCACTATAACGCAGACCGACATCACCGCCAATGATGCCGTAACGATAAAACTGACAATCAAGGGTAGCGGCAACCTGAAGATGCTTAAGACCCCTGCCGTTGACTGGCCGGAAGGATTTGAAGTTTATGACCCGAAGGTAAGCAATAACTTCAAAAACAGTCAGTCAGGCACGACAGGCACAAAGACGATTGAATATCTTGCTATTGCCCGTGCCGCAGGCACCTACACTATCCCCTCAATCGAGTTCAGCTACTACGACACCAACGAGGGCAAATATAAGCAACTCACAACACCTGAGTACGAAATACGGGTGGCAAGAGGTACCGCAGATACTGAGCAGACGACTGTGCAAAACTATGTCAATAAAGAGGACATCCGCCAGTTAGGGAGCGACATAAGATATATCCACACCGGCGAACTACCCGCACAGAAACAGTCGCATCTCAACGGGTTTAGCGGCAACTGGTGGCTCTTATTCGCTATTCCTGCAATCATCGCAATTATTTTGTTCCTCATCTTTAGAAAACAAATCAAAGACAACGCCGATCTGACAAAAGTGAAATACAGAAAGGCTAACAAGGTAGCACAAAAGCGCCTCAAGAAAGCCAAACAGGCGATGAACGACAGCAATGGTCAGGGCGATTTCTACGAAGAGATAGAGAAGGCTGCATTCCAATACTTGAGCGATAAGCTATCTATACCTTTGTCGTCTCTCAACAAGGAAAACATATCCTCTATCCTTCGCCAAAAGGGTGCAGACGACAGCCTTATTGAGGAGGTGAACAATGTTCTTGCCACAGCAGAGGCGGCACGCTATGCCCCGAGTATGGCAGGCTCAAAAGAACAATTATACGATGCTACGGCTAACTTGATTGACAAAATTGAAAAAACGAGATGAAACGCATTTTATATCTAATAACACTTGTACTGCCCCTCTACGCATATTCGCAGAGTTGGGAAGAGGCAAATGAAGCCTACGCTGAAGGTAATTACGCTGAGGCTATCGCTGCCTACAACGCTGTTTTGCAGGTCAACGCGAGCGATGAAGCGTACTATAACCTCGGTAATGCCTACTTCAAAATAGGCGAGATAGCACAAGCTATTCTTGCATACGAGCGCTGCCTGAGGATTAACCCGCGTCATAAAGATGCAAAGTTCAACCTTGCATTCGCTTCGGCAAGGATAACTGACAATGTAGAAGATAAAGAAACATTCTTTCTTCTTAAATGGGCAAGAAATATGAGAGATCAACTGTCGCAAAATCACTGGTTGATAATTTCCTTTTCAGCATTTCTTTTCTGCATTGTTTGCCTGTTTATCTTTGCTTTTGCCTCACCTCTACCTTTGCGCAAAACAGCATTTTGGACATCCTGCGTTTCTATTGTCATTACCATCATAGGCGTGTGGTGCGGATTATCGTTGCATAGCCGAGACACAACCCGTGCAGAGGCTATTATTATGCAAGGCGTTGTCAATGTAAAAGCATCGCCCGATAAATCAGGAACTGACCTCTTTGTGCTTCACGAAGGCACCAAAGTGCGCATCTCCGATAATGTAGGCGAATGGTGCCAGATACACGCAGGTGATAATATCGGTTGGGTTAAACAAGCAAGTATCGAAAGGATATGATAAGCGAGATTTTGCGGCTTGATACCGAACTGCTTATTTTCATAAACTCACATCACACTTCATGGCTTGACACCCTAATGTGGTACGCCAGTCAGGCTTGGGTATGGATTCCGCTATACATACTGCTTGCCGCCTATTTTTACTATCTCCACAGCGAAACAGATCGTCAGAACTCCAAAATTATTTCCACACTTATAATTGTTCTTGCTATCGGTGCCGCAGCCGGTCTGTCAGACTATGTTACTTCCGGGATACTGAAACATCTCATTGCCCGCCCTCGCCCGACGCATACCGATGGTGTAGGAGAACTGCTGCATATCATTAACGGCTACCGCGGCGGGCAGTACGGGTTCCCTTCTTCTCACGCCGCAAACTGCTGGGCGGTATGCATAACCTCATTGTTAATTATAAATGAAAAATTAAAAATAAAAAATGAGGAGAAAATATCGTTAACCGTACGACATATATCACATATAACAATAGCTGTTCTGCTTTTTTACGCCCTCATCAACTGTTACAGCCGTATGTATCTTGGCGTACATTTTCCGCTTGACATACTCTGCGGCTCAATAATAGGCTGCATCATCGGCTGCCTTCTTTTCCTCCTTTGGCGATGGGCTACATCAAAGCTCTTCACCCCACACCATTTCTCTTTAACCGACACACAACGCAAGTGAGATTTGCATACCTGCGAAAAAAAGTGTAATTTTGTGATTGATATTGATAACTAATAAGTCATAAGTGAATAGCCAATGGACATTTCTCAGCGGGCGGAAAATATGCCCCAATCCCCAATTCGCAAATTAGCACGCTACGCCGATGCGGCGAAACGCAACGGCATACATGTGTATCACCTCAACATCGGTCAGCCTGATATTAAGACCCCCGAATGTGCTTTAGAGGCCGTGAAGAATGTGAATCGCGATATACTCGAATACTCGCCCTCACAAGGTCTGAAATCTCTAAGGACTAAGATGGTCGGCTACTATGCGGAATACGGCATAGACCTCTCTCCTGATGAGATAATCATCACCGCGGGCGGATCGGAAGCGGTGATGTTCGCATATATGGCGTGCCTAAACCCCGGTGACGAGATTATCGTAACCGACCCTACATACGCCAATTATATGGCGTTTGCAATATCGTGCGGGGCTGTGGTAAAGTCGGTCAAAACAAATATTGAAGACGGGTTCCGCCTGCCGCCTATGGAGAAATTTGAGGAGCAGATAACCGACAAGACGAAAGCTATTCTTATCTGCAACCCGAATAACCCGACAGGTTATCTCTATACCAAACAGGAGATGCTGCAACTAAGGGATATCGTCAAAAAACATAATCTCTACCTATTCTCCGATGAGGTGTATCGTGAGTTTATTTATACCAAACGCCCTTATATATCTGCGTGTCATTTAGAAGATATTGAGCAGAATGTGGTACTCATCGATTCGGTATCGAAGCGCTATTCAGAGTGCGGCATACGCATAGGATCCCTCATCACCAAAAACAAAGCAGTTCGCGAGGCAGTGATGAAGTTCTGCCAGGCACGACTATCGCCGCCGCTACTCGGGCAGATAGTGGCAGAGGCATCACTCTCTACACCACAAGAATATATGGATATGGTGTATGACGAATACCTCTCTCGCCGCAATTTCCTCATCGATGGTCTTAATCAGATACCGGGTGTCTTCACACCTTCGCCAATGGGCGCATTCTACACAATGGTGAGACTGCCGGTGGACGACAGCGAAGAATTCTGCAAATGGTGCCTAACTGACTTCTCATACGAGGGAGCAACGGTAATGATGGCTCCCGGAACGGGATTCTACTCCAATCCCGAAGACGGAAAGAAAGAGGTTCGTGTAGCGTATATACTCAACAAAGAAGACCTCGCCAAAGCACTTGTCGTGCTGAGAAAGGCATTGGAAAGTTATAATAACTAAAGCCCGAGCAGAGTCCTAAAGTATTGAACGTTCGGAGACGTTCTCCACTATAAAGTGCGGGCAGAGCCCTAAAGTGCGGGCGGAGCCCTAAAGTAGATGGTAGAGACGGTCTTTTCGACCGTCTCTCAAAACGTTCGGAGACGTTCTCCACTACCGAGAAGTCGAAAGTAATAACAAAAAAAATGTTTTTTTTCTTTGCCGAGTAAAAAAAAAGCAGTAATTTTGTAGTTGATTTCGCAAGTAGGCAAGCATAAGTAATGCAAGAAAAGTCAAAAAGCATTCGCCTACCCGACTAACTCATAACATTTTACTATTAAAAATGTACGCAATCGTAGAGATGCAAGGGCAGCAATTCAGGGCAGAAGCCGGAATGAAACTGTTCATCCACCGCATGGAAACTGCAGAGGTTGGTCAGAAGGTGGAATTTGAGAAGGTTCTCCTTGTAGAGAACGAAGGTGCAATCACCGTAGGCACGCCTCATGTAGAGGGTGCAAAGGTTGTGGTTGAAGTATTGGATAACTCCGTTCGCGGAAAAAAGGTTCTTGTTTTCCACAAGAAGCGCCGCAAGGGTTATAAAAAGCTGAACGGACATCGCCAGAACTTCACACAAGTAGAGGTAAAAGAAATTGTTAACGCTTAAAAAGAAAGGACTGAGATTATGGCACATAAGAAAGGTGTCGGTAGTTCAAAGAACGGCCGTGAATCAGAAAGCAAACGTCTTGGTGTAAAAATTTGGGGCGGACAATTTGCTAAAGCAGGCAACATCATCGTACGCCAGCGTGGCACCCAACATTTCCCCGGTGAGAACATCGGTATGGGAAGCGACCATACACTTTATGCATTAGTTGACGGTATCGTTACTTTCACAAGGAAACGCAATGACCGCTCCTATGTATCCGTTAAGCCACTCGTAGCAGCAGAAGCATAATAGAGTGCGCTTATCTTCGCACAAGGCTCTCCTGTTGCTACCTGCAACGGAGGGCCTTGCTGCTTAATAACCGATATGCAAATAAAAGTGCGGGCAGAGCCCTAAAGTAGAAAGTAGATGGTAGAGACGGTCTTTTCGACCGTCTCTCAAAGAAGCGGAAAGTATAAAGTATAAAGTAGAAATAAATATGTTAACACTCAAACAGATTTACGATGACAAGGCAAAAGTTATTGCCGGTCTTAAGAAGAAACACTTCGCAGATGCGGAGCAAGCTATTGAAAATGTTCTTGAATTAGATGCCCGCCGCAAAGCAGCCCAGCAGAAGAAAGATGCAGCAGCAGCAGAGATGAACCGCCTCTCGAAAGAGATAGGCAAACTATTCTCACAAGGCAAGCAGGCAGAGGCGAACGAGGTCAAGACTCTAACTGCCACATTAAAGGAGCAGATAAAGCAACTGGAAGAGGAGCAGACTGCGGCGGAAAATGAGCAGACAAGACTGCTTCTCACTATTCCTAATATACCCTACGACATTGTTCCGGATGGTGCGTCCGCCGAGGATAATATTGTTGTAAAAAGCAACGTACCTCATCACGGAGGAGACACCGTCGGCACATGGGTTGGCGAGGTCAACAACGATGAAGCCAAACTGCCGCACTGGGAACTCGCCAAGAAATATAACCTTATCGACTTCGACCTCGGAGTAAAGATCAGCGGTGCCGGTTTTCCGGTGTATATAGGTCAAGGCGCAAGACTGCAACGCGCACTTATTAACTTCTTCCTTGCAGAGGCGAACAAAGCGGGTTACACTGAGATAATGCCACCTACCGTTGTCAATGCCGCATCGGGTTACGGCACAGGACAACTGCCTGACAAAGAAGGACAGATGTACCATTGCGAGATAGATGATCTCTACCTCATTCCAACCGCTGAAGTGCCGGTAACTAATCTGTATAGAGATGTTATTATAGAGGAGAAAGATCTTCCTATTAAGAACTGCGCATATACTGAGTGTTTCCGCCGTGAGGCAGGCTCATACGGCAAGGATGTACGCGGCCTGAACCGTCTGCATGAGTTCTCAAAGATAGAGATTGTCCGTATTGACACTCCCGAACATTCAGATGCATCGCATAAAGAAATGCTTGAGCATGTAGAAGGCTTACTTCAGAAATTGGAACTGCCGTATCGTATCTTGCGTCTGAGCGGAGGTGACATGTCGTTCACGGCGGCATTATGCTACGATTTCGAAGTTTATTCAGAGGCTCAACATCGCTGGCTTGAGGTATCTTCAACTTCTAATTTCGACACTTATCAGGCCAATCGATTGAAATGCCGCTATCGCCGTGCAGAGGACAAAAAGGTAACTCTTTGCCACACTCTCAACGGTTCGGCTCTCGCTCTACCGCGCATCGTGGCTGCACTGCTCGAGAATAATCAGACTGAAGAGGGCATCCACATTCCTCAGGCACTGCAACCTTATTTCGGCGACGAGTGGATACGATAAAGACCTCTCCTTCGTCCTTCGTACTTTGTCACTTGGTACTTTGTTTAATTTTCATTTTAATTTTCATTATATGAACAACTTGAAACTTCGCCTTATTGTGATGAACTTCCTCGAATATGCCGTTTGGGGGGCTTATCTGACATGTATGGGGCGCTACCTTGCCAATCACGGACTGGGTACTCATATCGGCATATTCTATTCGATACAAGGTATCGTCAGTCTCTTTATGCCCGCGCTGATGGGTATAGTAGCTGATCGTTGGATACCGGCGCAGAAACTGCTATCATTATGTCATGCCTTAGCAGGTGCTTTTATGATTGCTGCCGGCGTTTATGGTCTGACGAGTGGAGATGCAGTGCAGTTCTCGCTATTGTTCACACTATACACCCTCTCCGTGGCTTTCTTTATGCCGACTATTGCACTCAGCAACTCCGTGGCATATATATCGTTAGGCAAAGCAGGACTTGACACCGTAAAGGATTTCCCGCCTATCCGCGTATTCGGTACGGTGGGGTTCATCGTTACGATGTGGATAGTGGACCTCTGCGGTTTTCAAGAGACGGCTTGGCAGTTTATTGTCAGCGGCGGACTGAGTATCATACTTGCCGTCTATGCATTGACTCTGCCCGAGTGCGAGACAAAGAAAGAGGTTAAGAGTCAAAGTTGGGTAGAGGCAATGGGGCTAAAAGCCTTTGCCTTGTTCAAACAGAAAAAGATGGCGATATTCTTCATCTTCTCTATGTTATTGGGCGTTAGTCTGCAGATAACTAACGGCTTTGCCAATCCTTTCCTCGGTTCGTTTGAAGCCTTTCCTGAGTTTGCAGACACTTTTGGCGTAAAGCATAGTAATATACTAATCAGCATATCGCAGATATGCGAGGCTTTATGCATCCTCCTTATCCCCTATTGCCTCAAGAAATTCGGCATTAAGAATGTTATGCTTATGGCGATGTTTGCATGGGTTCTCCGCTTTGGTTTGTTCGGTACGGGCGATCCGGGTAAGGGCGTGTGGATGTTTGTGCTGAGTTGCATCGTCTATGGGTTCGCTTTCGACTTCTTTAATATCAGCGGCTCGCTATTCGTTGACAAAGAGACAGAACCTTCATTGCGTTCCTCCGCACAAGGACTCTTTATGATGATGACTAACGGGTTTGGCGCTACAATAGGGACATTGGCAGCACAGGCTATTGTTAACCGGCAGGTGTATAATCTACCCGCAACGGCAACGGCGGATGAGATATGGGCAGGTTGGCGCATGTCATGGTTTATATTCGCCGGCTATGCATTGGTAGTTGCAATATTATTTTGGATATTCTTCGACTACAAACACGAGGACAAATGAAACACACTATGACACTCATAACCGCACTGCTTCCGGCGGTTATGACTATTAATGCTGCGCAGAAACCTGTACTTCAGCGTGCTAACTATGACGGCATAACATATACTCTCGATGAGCAGACTCTGACAGCTTCCATTGATGCGGGACAGAAAGTGTCGGGGGAGATAACTATCCCTGAAATTATAGAATCAGAGGAGGAACTTTATACCGTTGTCCGCATAAGCGACAAGGCATTCAAGGGTTGCAAAGAGTTGACTTCTATCAGTCTGCCCCGGACGATAAAGACGGTATATCGCAGTGCATTTGAAGGCACAGCCTTTTACCTCAACAAAGAGGAAAATTGGGAGCATGGTTTGCTTTATATCGACTCTATTCTTATTTCTGTTGACCCCGACTCGCTGAAGACAAAATTCACGGTACCTGACCGCACGAACGCCATTGCAGTCGGAGCATTCAGTGACTGCAAAGAACTGAAACAAATATTCCTGCCTAATAGTATCACAGAGATAGCACCGCAGACATTCAAAGGGTGCAAGTCGCTCAGGAAATTCAACTTAGGCAGAGGGCTGCGACGCATAGGGAAAGATGCTTTCGTCGGTACAGAAGCATGGGACGGCACGTGGAAGAAAGGATGTCTCTTTATTGATTCGTGCCTTATTGCTTCGAATAAAGATATCAAGCCTGACTATGTTATTCCCCCCACCACACGACTGTTAGCGGATGGAGCTTTTGAAAATAACACTATCTTGCATCATATTGTCCTCTCACCTCGATTCAAAGAGATAGGAGATGAAACTTTCGCAGGGTGCTCACGATTAGAGTATATAGATATTCCTGCCGACATTGAGAGAATAGGTAAAATGGCATTCGCTGACTGCGTCGCACTGAAAGAAATTCACATACCTGCCACGGTCGATGAGTTAGGAGTGCAGTCGTTCTCGGGATGCGTCAATTTGAAAGAGATAACTATCCCGAATGGAGTAAAGACATTACCTAACGGGCTGTTCTACCAATGTCTCGGACTACGCAATATCAAATGGTCGAATAATCTGCAAAAAATAGGTACGGGAGCATTTTACGGCTGTGTCAGTATAGAAGAGGTAACGAACCTGCCTAATACTATCCGCCACATCGGCAATGGTGCTTTCTGCGGCTGCACCTCACTAAGAAGCGTGGCTCTACCTGACAGCGTGATGCAGATACCGGCACACCTCTTCAACGGATGCTCCGAACTCAGTAAGGTAACTTTCTCAGAAGGACTATATGATATAAGCGAATATGCCTTTAAGAACTGCGTAAGGTTAGAGGGGATAAAAATCCCGCCATACTTGTTCCGCATCGGCAATTATGCCTTTGCCGGATGCAGTACGCTCAGATATATTGCCATGACTGATTATACAGAGGTCATTGAACAAGGAGCATTCTTAGGTTGCACCTCAATAGAGAAGATTGATATCCCGCTGCGTACCAAGCATATTGAGAAAGAGACATTCTCGAATTGCAGAGCATTGCGAGAGGTTAATTTTCACTCAGGCATTATGGATATCGGCGAGAGTGCATTCGAGAATTGCACAATGCTGAAAAAGGCTTTTATCCCCGAACAGACAGAAGTACACAAAAACGCCTTCAAAGGGACGAAAACAATCATAACTCGAGTACCAACCGATAATTAATAAAATGATAGTGGAGAACGTCTGAGAACGTTCTGGTAGTGGAGAACGTCTGAGAACATTCAGACTTTAGTCGGCATTCAATGCCGACTTTATAAAAACGAGAAATATAAGTGCAGTGGAGAACGTCTGAGAACGTTCAACGGTAGAGACGGTGTTTTCCACCGTCTCTCAAATAGTGGAGAACGTCTCCGAACGTTCTGGTAGAAAAAAAAATCAATTTTCCTTTCGGAGATTGACTTTTTTTTTGTAACTTTGCATTCGATTTTGAGATTGTGCCGTTCTCAAGAGCCATAGGGTGAATCTGTAAGAACTATATTGTTAAGGCACTTGCGCGAGAGCGTTAATTGAGGTACGAAAGACGAAGCACGAAGTACGATGTACGAACAAGTTGAGAACGTCTCCGAACGTCTGGCGGTAGAGACGGTGTTTTCCACCGTCTCTCAAAAGTGGAGAACGTCTCCGAACGTTTTGGTAGTACGATGTACGCCGCTTATGCTAAGTACCTAAGGACAAAAAAGAGGTATTATTCCCTTAAATGAAAAAGTTTTTATTGCCGGCAGCCATATTGGTTGCCTTTATGTCGTGTAGCGGTGAGAGACACGAGGAAGAACCGCGTTCTGCCGATGATAGGATCGGCAATATTAGTCGTTCGACTATAACTATTTTCTCAACTTACAGCGCGAGTATTCAGGGACGGCAGGATATTGCTATTCTGCCCGAGATAGCAGGTCGTTTGGTCGAACTGCGCGTGCATGAAGGTGAACAGGTGAAAAAGGGTCAAGTGTTGTTTGTGATTGACCAAGTGCCTTTCCTTGCAGCGGTGGAGACCGCGAAGGCTAATGTGCAGGCAGCGGAAGCGGGTCTGTCGGCGGCGGAGTTGGTGTATAAGAGTCGTACTCAGTTGTACAACGACTCTATCATCTCGGAATATGAGATGTTGCTTGCGAAGAACGAGTGGCTCTCTGCCAAAGCGGGCTTAGCTCAGGCAAAGGCTGCTCTTGTGATTGCGGAGAACAACCTCAATTACACGGAGGTAAAGAGCCCGTCGGACGGCGTTGTAGGAACGCTGCCATTGCGCGTAGGTGCGATGGTTGCGCCGTCAATGCCGCAGCCGCTGACGATGGTGAGCGACAATACTGAGATGTATGTCTATTTCTCGATGACGGAAGGTCAGATGATGCAGACCATTCGTCAGTACGGCTCACCCACGCAGGCACTGACGCAGATGCCCGATGTGTCGTTGCAGTTATGCGACGGCTCGCTTTATACTCACACCGGTCGAATCGAGACATTCAGCGGCGTGATAGACCGCCAAACAGGTGCCGTAAGTGTGCGTGCTGTGTTCCCTAATCCTGAACGACTGTTACTCTCAGGCGGGTCGTGCGATGTGGTCATCCCGCAGGAGTTACAAGATGCACTGGTCATTCCGCAAGAGGCAACATACGAGATACAGAATAAGGTGTTTGCCTTCCGAGTGATTGACGGCAAGGCGGTTTCGACGATGGTGAGTGTCGTGCCGGTGGAAGACGGCAAGCGTTATATTGTGACCAACGGTCTGCAAGCCGGCGACAGGATTATCCTCCGCGGCGCAGGACTCGTTCGAGACGGAGAGGAAGTAGAGTAAGGTACGAAGTGCTTACGCTATTTAAATTGTATTTAAACGGTATTTAAATGGTATTTAAATAGCGATAGCGGCACTTCGTGATAACGTCTCCGAACGTCTGGCGGTAGAGACGCTATTCTTTAGCGTCTCTCAATAGTGGAGAACGTCTCCGAACGTTCAGACTCAAATAGTACATCTTAAATCGTAAAATCGTAAATATTTTCATGAATAAATCTCGTTTGACCGCGACTATTCTTTCCATCTCGCTCCTGACCGTTATGGCGGGAGCAGCGGTAGCTCCGGCGTTGGGCGCAGTACGGGACTATTTCTCTGATGCGAACCCGCTGTTGGTACAAATGGTTGTGAGTATGCCGGCACTGTTTATTATCCTTACGAACTTCTGTTTCCCGTTGCTTTGCCGCCACTTGCGCACGCGCACCTTATCTATTGTAGGTCTGCTGCTGTATGTGGCTGCCGGAGCCGGAGCGTTCTTCGCGGACAACATTGTGTCGCTGCTCGTTTTCCGTGCGTTGCTCGGCGTAAGTGTAGGAATGTTGATGCCGCTTTCCACCGGTCTGTTAGCCTATTATTTCGCACCGCAGGAGATGGCTCGTCTGATGGGTCTGTCTGCCGCGATGAACCAGATGGGCGGCGTGGTAGCAACGTTGTTGGCGGGCGTATTATCGTCCATCGCATGGAACTATGCGTTTCTGGTCTATCTGTTAGGGTTGGCGGCACTCGTAATGGTGGTGCTATATCTGCCAAACGAGCACTTGCAGCCCTCCGCCTCCGCCAAAGCAGGCACGATGGCGGTGCTGAAGCATTTTCATCCTTCTGTAGTGGGAATGTTACTGCTGATGACCATTTTCTTCGTCTATCCGACTAATTTTGCTTTGGTGGCTCGCTCGTTGGGGTGGTCGCCTACGTGGATTACGGGTGTGATGGTCGGGTTAGATGTAGTAGCGTTCTTTGTAGGGCTGGCTTTCGGTAAGTTAATGAGTACATTCCGCGTGATAATCAAGTATTTTGCGCCTATTGGGTTCCTCATCGGCTATGGTGTGATGGCACTTTGTCCGACGGCTGTCGGACTGATGGCGGGGTCGGTACTTATCGGTCTTGCCAACGGCGTAGGAGTACCATATTTGAATACCATTGCCGGCATCAAAGGCGGCAAGGACAGTACGACCACCGTTATGCCGATGCTTTCTGCCGCGCTTTATCTGGGGCAGTTCGTCTCGCCGCTCATCGTGATGCCGACGGCACTATACTGCTTCCCCTGCAATCCGAGCGGAGTATGGTGTGTCGCTGTAGGCTTGTGCCTGCTCTTCCTTCTGCAGACCTTCCTCACAAGGAAATTTCACCGGCTACCGCCGGAATAGTACATTGTAATTTGTAAATCGTAAAATCGTAAATAACTTTATGAATGTAAAGACCTTTATTGACAGACCGGTTCTGTCAGTCGTAATATCGGTATTTATCGTGCTGTTGGGCATCATATCGCTGACGCCCCTGCCGATAGAGAAATACCCTGACATTGCGCCTCCTACAATAGTGGTTATGGCGCAGTACCCCGGAGCGAGTGCCGATGCACTGCAAAAATCCGTTGTTGTCCCGCTTGAAGAGGCTATCAACGGTGTGGAAAACATGATTTACATGACCTCTACCGCTTCCAACAGCGGTACGGCAGAGATAACTGTCTATTTCCGTCAAGGCACGGATGCGGATATGGCGCAGGTCAAT
>FLNU01001355.1_pt1 | contig 40444 bp, 39 predicted proteins | sample 1140361 | NCBI WGS metagenome assembly FLNU01 (sample SAMEA3878206, study PRJEB12797) | bioreactor metagenome | biome: Moose rumen | place: Sweden | collected 2011-10 | reverse complement strand
TAATCATGACTACGAGACAGGCTTTGTATATTATCAACAATAGAAATTATCTTTTCTTTAATTAATTTATCTGTATTAATTATAGGAATCTCAGAAAGGGTATCTAAAAATAATTCTAAAGTCTCGCCTTTTCTTCGACCTTGATTATATAACCAAAAATAACATAATCTAGAATTTAACAATGCTAACACATATTTTATAGGATAATTTTCATTAAAATTAGTGAAGATAGATTAAAATCTATAAAAAAAGCTTTATCTGAAAAATTGCAAGGTCATGAACGTTCAGTACAAAAAGCTATGGAAAAAATATCAAGCACTTTTACAGAAGATGATATTACAAATATCCAAAGAATGTTGAATTCTTGTAATGGTGAACATAATCTATTATTAAAAGAAAATCCTGACGAATTCTTATTACTTTATTCAAATCTAAAAAAATCAAGATTTTTTAAATATAGTCCAATTTCTGATGCTGAATGGTCTGTAGCATTTAATACTTTAGAAAAGAATGTTTCTTGGGAGGATGTAGGTGCATTAATGCGGTATAAAGGCACTGGATATAAAAATACTAATGCCGCCTTGACTGATTTTGCAAAAAATGGAACACCAATACCTGAATACATGCAAAAAGAAATCGATGCGGTAGAAAGATGTATTGCGTCTCAAAAAGTTAAAGAATCTTTTACGGTATATAGATTAGAAGGACCGGAATTGTTAGAACAAGTTAAAATTGATATTAATGGCAAAAAGATGTCTCTTTCAGAAGCAATAAAGAATTGTGGTAATGAAGAAGAAAGAATAGCACTTATAAACAATATAAATTCTAACAAGTATGCTGTTACCAATGATCGTTTCACATCAACTTCAATGTTTAAACAAACAGATGTTGGAACAAATGATAAAAATATGCTTGTTTGGGAATTGGAAGTTCAACCTGAAACACAAGGAGTTTATGTTGAAGGTTTAAATTTTATAGGGAAATTATCCAACGAAAGAGAATTCTTAATTCAAAAAAATGCCCATATAGAAATTACTGGAGCTGAGTATGGCGCTGACGGCAAGCTTCATATGAAAGGAAAAATATCAACATCAAATACTTCCAACATAGCAAACAACGAAAACCTAACATCCGTAAACGCAAGTCCTGAAGGAGTGACTAAAAGTGAAATGCGTTATCCAACTCCACAAGAAAGAATGCAAATGGGGCAAATCAGTAATAATGTAAACAGAGCAAGAAATCTGCAAGATATTGCAAACGCACAACAATTGCTTGATAATATACTTGAATGTCCGCAAAAATCCCGTTTACAAGCTCAATTAAATGAAAAAGCAAATACTATAAGATTGCAATAAAATAACGTATATGATGTTCAACTAATTGAAACAGATGTAAAATTTCAAAGAGGAACAAGACAAAAGGTAAGCTCAATGGAATCATTTCGACTTGGAGATCAAGTAGATATTAATTTCGCAGATTTTGAAGCAAAATTTAATGCAATGCGTGATGGAGACTCTTTTATTATTGGACGTGAAGTAAACGGAGCAAATGATGTAAGAATTAATAATGAATTTGTATCAGGACAACATCTGAAAGTCGAAAAAATTAATGGTGAAATTTATATAACAGATATGTCAAGAAATGGCACAACTTTAAATTCAACAATACCTTAATGATGACGGAACTTGGAGCTGCTCAACAGGTCAATTCGCTGCATGTAAAAAATTAGTTGATGAGTACTTTCAATGATACAATAATAATCCACAAAAGGAAAGAATAGTTGAGAAAACACCCCAAGATAAGATGAGTTTAAGATTACTCGATTTAGATTTATTCGAAAGACAAATAAAAACTTATGTCGATAAAAATATTAAATGAAGAAAAAGAAAACCTCTCAAAAAGAGAGGTCTGAATTTAAATTATAACTGCTCCAGGCCAGACTTGAACTGGCACCGAGGTTGAGCCCCGATTGGATTTTAAGTCCAACGCGTCTACCGATTCCGCCACTGGAGCGTGGCTATTTAATTGTCAAGTGCTGCAGCGGACTCGGTAGACTTCGTCTATCCTTACCTATCCTCGAAGGATACTCAATCCTTCTCGTCGGCAGAGTGCCACTGGAGCATGGTTATCTAATTATCAAACGCTGCTGCGAAATTAAGCTCCGAACAACATGTGTATAATATTATAAACAATAAATAATGTCAAACAGGAAATTTCTTCAAATATGAATCAAATTCTTTCGTGCGAATATGAAGATTTTACGGCATCAAGATATTGCGGTAATTACGCAAAAGGATGGAAACAGGAAAAAGACGATGGGTAAATAAAAATTGATACAAAATTACAAAGACCAACTCTTAAGAGTTGGTCTTTGCTTGAGATTAACCTCTGATTTTTAACTTTTTAACAAGAGCTCTGTATTCTTCAAGATTTCTTGACTTCACGTAGGAAAGAAGTTTCTTTCTTTTACCTACCATCATTAAAAGACCCCTTTTTGTTGCAAAATCTTTCTTATTTGCTTTCAAATGTTCTGTCAAATCAGCAATCTTTTTTGTCATCATTGCAATCTGTACAGCTGCAGAACCGGTGTCTTTTTCATTTTTTCCGAATTTTTTTACGAATTCTTGTTTGTTTTCTAAGTTAATTGACATTTTATTTTTCCTTTTTGTTGAGTGATTATTGGCGTAAGCACTCTACAGGGAGGATGATAATACGCTCAAAAAAAAAAATCAACCGTTATTTTACATTTTGCTCATTAAACAAAACCTGCAAGTAAAAACTTGCAGGAATAATTGTTTACACTACTAGCTACTAACCTTATTCAAATAAACTTTATGTTGTTGGTCTATTTACTCTTGTTGTGTCTGGCGGATTTGTTGCTGTTGAGTCAGCTGGATTTGTTGTCTGAGCCGTTTGATTGTTGTTGTTATCATCAGACGTATCTTCATTATCTGTAGGTGCTTCATTGTCTGCAGGACTATTTTCCGCAGTAGCCGCAACTTCTTTATTAATATTATTCAATTCATTTTTGATTTTATCAACTTCATCATATACTTCTTTTGGAGTCTTTGTCGAAGTTCTATCTGCACCTTCTTGTTTCAAGTTTTTGAGTTGTTCCTCATATCCATTAACTTTTTCAAGGGCAGCTTGTAATTTTTGTTGAGTTGCTCCAGTTGCATCTGAAAGTGCTGAATTTATTTTAGTTTTCAATGCAGGAATCGTCTGAGTAAGTAACGTATTTATATTCTGAGATGCAATTTGTGACATAGAAGCATCTACATCTTTATTTATTTGAGCACTGTTATCTACAGGATTTACTGCTGAAGATGAACCAGGATTATAATATGACGTTCCTAAAATTTGTGTACCCATAGGATTTGTGTACATTCCGGTCATGAAATTAATCGGAGGTCTCATAACAGAAACTTGAAAATCTCCTCCATAATTGGTGTACAGCAAAGGCAAATAATTCGCAAATGGAGCATTCGCTATACCCTCATTTGTCATTGCACCTCTTGGTAAGAAGGAATAACCATTTAAATAACCACTATAAGTGAAATATGTATTCATAACTTTCTCCTATATACCTTTTATTTCCCCTGTATCTTTATAAACAAATTTTGTTAACAAAAATTGCATGCAATATACAAATCCAAAGTATTTTAAATCTAAAAAAGCAATGTTTACAATACTTTCTGGCATATTATTGACGTTAACATTTCTTAATATATAGAATAATATCTCTTTATGTTACAATAAAATTATGAAAACATTGGCAGGATTTATACGTAAAAAAAGAGAGCATTTAGGATTAACAACGAGGGGACTTGCACTTGCTTCTAATGTCTCGCTTTATGAGATTGAAGAAATTGAAGAGGGCAAAGAGCTTTTTCTTTCTGTCACAGTAAGGCAGGCTTTGGCTAAAGTTTTGAAATGTGAACCTAAGGAAATCAAGTCACTTGAGAAAGATATTTCGGACAACATAATTTCTCCGGAAATAATCGAAAGTCTTAAAGAATTGATACTAAACGGTGCAGAAGGATTAAAATGTCCACAGTGTGGAGCACCTTTATACACAAGAGTCGCAAGAATGTACGACTTGGAAGACAATCTTGTACTTCATCCAAAAGCACATTGTACTAAATGTCCTTTCCAAATTCATTCATAAAAACTCTTTACTTTTAAACTTATGTTGTGTATAATCATATTACAAGGTTGAGGGTTTATAGATTAATTGGAAATCTTAGAGACGTTAAAACCCTTGAAGGGAAAGAGATACACTCCGTAATAATATGGGTCAGACAGATTTTAATTACAAATTTATAAAGGACCATGCCACCCCTGGAAGTTGGCGCAGGGGTTACGAATACCATTTGAAAGATATGGTGTTTGACGATTACCCTGAAAAAAATTTTTATATGGGTAAAGTCAAAGGGAATTTTCAGGATTTTTATAAAACAGATTTAATTTTTAAGAAAAACAAGGTTGAGGCAAGATGCAACTGCCCGTTAAAAGAAGAATGGTGTAAACATTCAGTTGCGGTAGCATTGAAGGCTATTGATGCTCATGCCTATGAAGATTGGCTGACAGATAAATACGGCTTAGAATTTGACTTCCCGGATGAGAACACAGCTTTAACTAAAGAGCCTCAAGGGAATTATATTTTTCACTTTAACCCAAAAAGAAAAGCTAACTTTTTTTCTATTCTAGTTCGAGAAAGAGCTTCAGGTAAAGTTGTAAGACAAATTGAGCCTATTATGCGTGCCGTAATTGAAGCACAGAAAAAAGATAAAAATTTCCTTTTAAATGATTCACAAAAAGTTGAGTTACTTATTTTTCAGCAGCTTCTAAAAATATCTCGTCAGGATAAACGTGCCGGCTGGTATGATATTCAGATTGCAAAATTTGGTCAATTATTTTCACTTTTGTCAAAAGCGGACGAAGTTTTAGACGAAAAGACAAAAGAAAGATTAAAATTTATGGACGAAGAATGGAAGATCGTACTAAATGTTAACCTTTCTGCAACCGCTGGGAATCTACTTCTTTCCCTTGAATGGAAGAGACCAGATAAGGACAATGTTTATCCGTTTGAAGAGGTTAGATATTTTTCTCGCCAATTAAAATGGGGAAGATATAAAAATATAATTTTCCCTACAAATATTGCGGTACAGGCTATTCCTCAAAATATTACCAAAGCATCCTTTACTGATTTAAAAGATGCAGAATGCGGGAAATTTATTTATGAAGATTTGCCAAAACTTCGTGAAGTTATGGAAGTTAACGTAGATGAAAAAATTTCTAAATTAATGCTTGAAGAACGTCCTCCGATTAATATTGTTACAATGGGCATTGATTATGATCAGAGTTTGAAAGCTTCTTTGGATTTTGACTATGACGGGGTTCGTGTTCCGTATTCTAAAACAGCAGGCGAAAAAGTTCCTTATGTCACAGTAAAAAAAGCTGATGAAGACATTATTTACTGGATTAAACGCAACATTAAACATGAAAATGAAGCATATGCGATGCTTTTGACTTGTAAATTTGTTCCGATGCAAACAAATAACCTTGCTTTAGAAAAAGAAAATGCGATTGATTTTTACAATTATTATCTTAAACAAGCCGGTGAAGGTTGGAAATTCGAAGAAAAAGATGATATGTCTTTCTTCAAATTGATGGATGACCCTTTCAGGTTATGTGCAAAAATCGATTTTTCGGACGAACAGCCTGATAGTTTTGATTTGCAGATTTATGGACAAGCAGGAGAAGAAGTCATTGATTTTAATGATATTTTTGACACTGTTCAAAAGGACGAAAAATATGCTCGTATAAGAAGTTTGGGATTTGTAGAATACCCTGTTCAGAATATTTATGCGATGATGCGTTCATTTAACTCCTTTGATGTATATAGAAATGATGAAAATCGTTTTACTGTAAAAACATATCGTGCAGGATTGATAAATGAGCTTAAAAACCTTGGTGTTGAATTGATTTTGAGTGATAGATTCAAAGAATTTTGGGATCAAATGTCAACTTTCTCAACTTCCGAAAATCTTGCTCTTCCAAAAGGTATAAACGCTGAATTCCGTGAATACCAGCTAAAAGGTGTCGGCTGGCTTTGGTTTATGTATAAGTATGGTTTAAATGGAATTTTAGCAGATGACATGGGACTTGGTAAAACTCTCCAAGCCTTGGCGGTTATTCAAAAAGCAAAAGAAGAAGAAGGGCCTGCACCAACTCTTGTAATTGCTCCTACGACTGTTGTATTTAACTGGGAAAGTGAAATTCAAAAGTTTGCACCTGAACTTACATGTTTAAAACTACAGGGCGGAGAAAGAAAGAACTTCTTCAAAGAAATCCCTAATTATGACATAATTATTACCAGCTACGCACTTATAAGACGTGATATTGCAAAACTTAAAAATATTGATTTCCGATATATTGTACTGGATGAATCCCAAAATATAAAGAATTCAACATCCCAAACGGCTCAAGCCGTAAAGCAGTTGAAAGCATCTCATAAACTTGCTCTTTCCGGTACTCCTATTGAAAATAAGCTGGAAGAGCTATGGTCCGTATTTGATTTCCTAATGCCGGGATTTCTTTTCTCAATGGCTGATTTTAACTCGCATTATGCAAATCCAATTATGGAACGCCAAGATAAGATTGTTGAAAAACGCCTAAAACTACAGATTTATCCGTTTATTTTGCGTCGTATGAAACGGGATGTTGCAAAAGATCTTCCGGATAAAGTCGAAAATATTGCGTACTGCGAACTTACAGATGACCAAAAAGATTTCTATTTACAAGTTCTTGACAGTACAAAAGAAGAATTGTTCAAATCTATTGAACAGAACGGTTTAGAAAAAAGCAGATTATCTATATTCTCAGCACTTTTGCGTATGCGCCAAATCTGCTGTCACCCTAAACTTTATGACAAAGATAACGTTAAAAATATTATTTCTTCCGGTAAATTTGAAAAACTTAAAGTATTGCTTGAGGAAATTGTATCTGAAGGTCACAGAATACTTTTATTCAGTCAATTTGTCAATATGCTCGATATAATTAAAGAATGGCTTGATAAAGAAGGCATTAAATACGAATACTTAACAGGGAAAACAAAAGACAGAAAAGGCGCAGTTGACCGATTTAATAACGATAATTCAATTCCGATATTCTTAATAAGCTTAAAAGCCGGTGGTACCGGTTTGAACTTAACAGGTGCAGATTACGTAATTCATTACGACCCTTGGTGGAATCCTGCCGTTGAAGATCAGGCAACTGACCGTGCTTATCGTATCGGACAAACAAAAAAGGTATTTGTATATAGGCTTATTACACGCAATACCGTGGAAGAGAAAATTCAAAAACTTAAGACCATCAAACGTGACCTCGTTGACAGCGTAATCTCAGTAGATAGAAATATTACCAAATCACTCACGATGGATGACATCAGAGAAATCTTCTCTGTCGATTAGATTTAAACGTATTTACTAAGCCTTGAAAGCAATTGAGATTTTTCATGAAATCCGGAGAAACGACCTATTTCCTCCCCTTCTTTTAAAAGTACAAAAGTCGGATAACCGTCTATTTTGTATTTTTTAACAATATTAGGACTTTCATCGCCATCTACAATGCCGACCCAAACATCAGAATCTTCAAAGTCCATTAATTCCATTCGCTGTCTTTTACAATACATGCACCAAGTTGCATAGAATTCAATAAGCTTAAGACCGTGCATTGCTTCTTTATCAAAATTTTCTTCGTTTAACTCTACTATCATATTCTAACCTCTCGTGAATAATATAAATAAAATTTTTATAATGCGCAATTCTCTTTATGGATTAGTTAGTTTTAGTGTTGGGGTAGAAACCCCAACCTACGAATTTCAATGTCATTCAGAGGGAACGAAGTGACCGAAGAAGCTATTGTTCATACTCGAAAGTGGTTGCGATCTTACGGCTAAAGCCTCAGGATGGCGCACATTATTACTCAAAGGATGGAGGCAGAACAATGCACAGAGTACCTCAGGATGATAATTGTAGGTCGGCATTGCTATGCCGACAGAATATTTTATAAAAATTTACATATTAATACGTATGATACGGTTTAAATTTGTAAATTGGGCTTTTAGCCCAACAATATTCTTTTTTTACAAATCAATACCTTAGCGGGATTTTTGATCGATAAACTTCTTTATCTTGATACCCAAAATTCAAAAGCATTCTGTTCGTACTTGTGTAGAAAATATTTTCATCAAACGTCGGACCTATGTTTATGGATTTAACGGAATCTTTTGAGAAGCAATACTCAATATAAGGTACAAAAAGTCCGTTTTTCTCTACAACGTGAGTTGGTTTTGCTTCAGGATTTCCAAAAGCGTTAACTATAACAATTCTGTATTCTTTTTCATCTTTAAATTGAGGATTTTTAAAGAAAATACTTACTATGCTTAAAATATCAATGAGTTCAAAAAGAATATTGAACATTTTTACTTCAGTATTTTTTTTCGCAAGAGACGCTTTTTCAAAAAGTCCGTTCCATTTTTTAAATATACTTTTAATTATTTTTATTTGCTTTTGCTGATCGTAAATAACACGTCCATAGATAGGGAGATAATTATTTTCGATCATTTCTTTAATAAGTTTTTTCTTATCAAAGCCAATGTTGTATCCTGTGTAACTTTTACCTTTCGCATAATTGTTCCAAAGGGTTAAATTGTCATTATCTGATGAAAAAGAGGTGGTAAAATATTCAAGTTTGTTTATTAAATCGTTATGACCGTCAACAATGTGCTTATATTTACTGTTAAAATGATTTTTAATTTTACTGAACAAATCCGGATTTAATTCTTCAATTTCAGACGCAAGTTTAATAATTAATTTGTATGAATACGCAACTTCTTCTTTGTCATTCAAATAAAGAACATTTGAAAACCTCAATGTACCGCCTGATAGGATATTTAAAAGTTTTTCAGGTTTAGTATAATGATAAATAACAGAATCTTTATCATTATCCAAAATATTTTTTATTTTAGGAATTTTAGTAAGCAAATTATCGTAATAAGACATCAAAACCTCTCAATACTCCATAAATATTATAACATATTTTTGAAGTTTTTGATGTTTTATGATTTTGCCTTGTGTAATGAACTGAGTTTCTTTTCAATTTGAATCATTTCAGCTTTTGTCAAATATTTTGAAAAATTGGCAAATTCTTCCATTATATCCCATGAAGAATAATTGCCTTTTTCAACTTTTTTCATCCACTCGTTAACTTCTTTTGTAAGCATAACTTAACTCCTAAAAATTAAACCCCGACATTTTCGGGGTTTAGCTTATTATAATATTTATTTTAATAATTTGTCAAGTCTTTCAACTGCTTCTTTAGTATTTTCAAGACTTCCGAAGGATGTTAAACGGAAATAACCTTCACCGTTCTTGCCGAATCCTGAACCAGGAGTTCCAACAATTTGAACATTTTCAAGTAAATAATCGAAAAACTCCCATGAATTCATATTATTCGGACATTTTAACCAGATGTAAGGAGAATGTTTCCCGCCAATGTGCCAAATATTATGTTTTGTAAGAACGTCAGAAATTAATTTAGCATTTTGTTTGTAGTAGTTAAGATTCTCTTGAATTTGTTTTTGACCTTCTACACTAAATACAGCTTCTGCTCCTTTTTGTACAATATAAGCCACTCCGTTAAATTTCGTAGTTTGACGACGTAACCACATTTTATTCAAATTCATTCCGTCAAATTCAAGAGTTTTCGGAACAACCGTCCACCCGCATCTTGTACCTGTAAAACCTGCCATTTTTGAGAAAGAACAAAATTCAATAGCACAAGTTTTTGAACCTTCTATCTCATAAATACTTCTTGGAAGATTTTCATCCGTAATAAAACATTCATAAGCAGAATCAAATAAAATAACTGCATTATTTCTGTTTGCATAATCAACCCATTGTTTTAACTGTTCTCTATCGTAAACCGCCCCTGTCGGATTATTTGGGGAGCACAAATAGATGATATCAGCTTTAATTGAATCATTAGGAAGCGAAAGAAAATTATTTTCAGCATTAGCATCCATATAAACAATTTTACGTCCTGCCATTGTATTTGTGTCAACATAAACAGGATAAACAGGATCTGGAACTAAAACAGTATTATCAACATCGAACAAATCAAGAATATTTCCAATATCAGATTTTGCGCCATCAGATACAAAAATTTCATCATTATCAAGCATGGTCTTTCGCTGTGAATAATATTTCCCGATATTTTCTTTGAGGAATTCATAACCTTGTTCGGGGCCATAGCCACGAAAAGATTCTTTAACTCCTAACTCTGTTGCTGCAGATTTTAATGCATCTACAACAGCTCCACACAAAGGCAAAGTTACATCACCAATACCAAGTTTAATAATTTTTTTATCAGGATTTTTTGAACTAAATTCGCTTACTTTTTTAGCTATTGTTGAAAAAAGATAACTCTGTGCAATATTTTGATAATTTTTATTTGGTTTCATACAATCATACTCCTTATAAACGTTATTATATCATAATTTTACAATACTGATTTAATTGCCTCTATCATTCCATCCGGACGTGCAATATTTTTACCCGCAATATCAAAAGCAGTTCCATGACCTGGTGATGTCCTTATAATATCCAAACCTATAGTCATATTTACAGTTTTATCACCGGCTACTGTTTTAATCGGTATCAGTCCCTGATCGTGATATACAGCTATATAACAATCATAATCATCCTTTTGATGGTTATAATAAGATTTTGCAGCTTTTACAAAAAGTGTATCCGAAGGTTTTGGATAAGATATATTTATACCCTTTTTCTGCAAATATTTTACAGCAGGTATCAATATATCTATCTCTTCTTTACCTAAAATTCCATCTTCACCGGCATGAGGATTAAAACCACACAATGCAAATTTAGGATTTTGTATTCCAAACTGAGATTGGAATGTTTTTACGAGATTTTCTACTTTTTTTACAACTATATCAATATTTAGATTAATATTTTTCAACGCACAATGCCTTGTTAAAAGTAGCACCCTGAAATTATCTGCAACAAAAAGCATTTCAGCTAATTGTTCGTCATGAGATAGAAAATTTTGCAAAACTTCAGTTTGGCCGTTAAATTTAAATCCTGCAAGATGTAATGCATTCTTGGCAACTGGAGCTGTCACTATAGCTTTTGGTTGAATTTCGCAGGCTTTCTTTAAACATTGAAACGAAAATTCTCCTGCCCCTACAGTGATTGAACCCGGTTTTATGTCTGATAAAGCGTATGGAATCTCAATAACTTCATACTCTTTGTCTAATGCTCCATAATAATTTAAAATTCTACGATTAGAAATTAAAACAATTTTGTCTTGCGGTAAATCAAGTTCTTTCAATGCTTTAATTGTAATTTCGGCACCGATCCCATTGGGATCACCAGTTGTAATTGCAATTTTATCCATAAATCACTCTTCATGCTTTTCGAAATATTTTAAAATTTCGATAATAGTATTTACACCGCCCAAATTTCCGGATTTTGTAACAATCCACTGGTCAGAATTATACTTTCTGCTAAGTGCAATTGCAGGAAGGACTTCATCTACGAGTTTCAATTGGTTTGCTTCAATTGCATTACAGCATTTATAAGAAGTTTCACCTCCAAGAGTAACCAAAACAGCCTTTTTCTTACTCAAAACTTGTTTTGACAATTCTGCAAGAAAATCTGTTATTACATTTGCTAAGCCTGATTTTGTAAGATTTGCCTTAATCGCATCTTCATTAAATCCATCAAAATTTTTGATTAATTTTGAAGTATGAACCAGAACAATGTTATCATTACCTAAATTTGATACAATTCTGTCAACTAACTCCTCTTTTACACCGCAGAGTACCGTATTCATATCAAGCTCTATTATCAATGCTTTTTCTTCATACTCATCACTCTGTTCAAATTTATCAATTTGATTGGCAGTAATTTGAGTTGCGCTTCCTGACACAATGAATTTTGGCAATTTTGGAAGCTTTACAGGTAAAATTTCCTCTTTTCTTTCTTGAGGTGGAAACCACTCATTACTCAAAACTTTAGCCGCTGCAGCATTTCCGACAGGGAGAATTTTGTAGCTTGATTTATTCATCGCAAGAACTATCTGTTCTATATCAGTTGTTGAAACACTATCAGCTATTATAATCTTTTTCCCCGAAGAAATTAATTCTTTAAGCTTGACAAGAATAGGACCTGCACCATCAATTACAGTTTTTAAATCAATAAGTCCGACAATATTACTTAAACTTTCACCCAATTGACTTTCTAACAATGATGGCAGATGAGATTCAGTTATAGGAGAATGCGGATCTCTTGCCATTTCTGTTCTTTCAATCGGAACTCCTTTTAAAAGCTGATATCCACCAACTGTTATACGGCCTTCCTGAGGAAACGCAGGCATAACAAGAGCAGCTTCCCACTCTAAAGCTTCCAATATTGACATAATTTCAACCGCAATATTACCTCTAACAGTGGAATCTATTTTCTTATAAAAATAATCAGGATTTATTTCCCTTACAAATAAATCCACGGCTTCTTTTATTTTTTCAAAAGCTTCTTTGGCCGGAACATTCCTGGATTCTGTAGAAACAGCCCAGGCTTGTGCAGTCAGCTCACTTGAATACATCTTCGATATTTCATTTTTTAGAAGAATATTGGTATCTGTACCATTAAGCTTAAACTGCAATGCAGTATCATTTGCTCCGGTCAGGTCATCTGCAATAATTCCTACAATACTTGAATTTATTATCATAATACCGCTTCAGTTTCTGAGTCTTTTCTTGATCCTAACAGTCTTATGTTGCTTGCCATAATAAAAAAAGCTTCTTTTTCTTCGTTAGTTACTTTATCAACCCATTTATTATTTGCGATTATTCCATCAACGACAACTAATCTGCCTTTTTTAATATATTCAGTTGCAAACTCTGCCTGTTTATTCCAAACATCAACCCTAAACCAATCTGTTACTTCAGATTTTGTCTTTGCATCCCATCTGTTAACTGCAACAGAAAAAGTTGTCTTTGTTTTACCGGAATCGAATGACCTGAAGTTTTCGCTTGCATCATTTCCCACACGTCCTACAATTGTAACTGTATTCATACACTTATATCCTTTCAAATTAGTACATTTTTATCAATTTTCTTACTTGAGATAAAACTTCTTGTGCTTTCTGCCTTGCTCTTAAAGAACCTTCACGAATAATTTTTTCAACTTCTTGAGGGTTTTGTTCGTAATATTTTCTTTTCTCTCTTATTGGCGCAAGAACAGAATTTATTTTAGTTCCAAGTTCACGCTTGCATTGTGCACAGCCTCTTAAACCTTTTTCACATTCGCATCTTACAGTAGAAATTTCATCTTCACTGCCAAAAATTTGCCAGTATTTAAATGCAACTTCACATTCATCAGGATGTCCCAAGTCATCTTTACGAAGTCTGGAACGATCTGTTATAGCGGTCATAATTTTTTTTGCAGTATCTTCTTCTGTATCAGATATTTTAATATCATTTTTAAAAGATTTTCCCATTTTATTACCGTCAAGTCCGCAAATTAACGCACAATTATTTAAAAGCGGCTTTGGTTCATGGAAAAATTCTCCATATAAATTATTAAAACGTCTTGCAATATCCCGAGTTATCTCAATATGCGCAACTTGATCACTTCCGACAGGCACAAGCTCCGAATTCATCATCATTATATCTGCACTCATTAATACCGGATATCCCATAAGTCCATAATTTATTTGTTGTCCTTGTCCTTCTTTAGTTTTAAGAATTTTAGCCATATCTTTTAATGTAGGATCACGTTCTACCCAATTTTGAGGAGTTATCATTCCTAAATATATATTTAATTCAGCAATTTCCGGAACCAATGATTGAACATATATAACTGATTTTTCAGAATCTATTCCACAAGCAAGCCAATCCATTACAACATCCAACGTGTTTGCACGAAGTTCATCTGTTTTATCATATTTTGTAGTTAAAGCATGCCAATCCGCAGCAAAAAAATAACATTCATATTTATCCTGAAGTTCAACCCAGTTTTTAATAACTCCAAGATAATGACCTAAATGTAATCTCCCGGTTGGTCTCATACCGGAAACAATGACTTCTTTCATGGACTAATCCTTTCCTCTGACATTATATAACAAAAGATTTATAAAGAAATAGAAAAACAATGTTCTTTACCAAAATTAAGGTACAGGATCATACCCTCCGGGATTTCCAGGGTGACACCTGAAAATTCTTTTTAAACCCAACCAACCCCCCTTTAATATACCATATTTTATAATAGCTTGTTTGGTATACTCAGAGCAAGTTGGTGTAAATCTGCAAACTGCAGGAGTAAACTTAGAAAACCATTGATAAAGTTTTATAAAAAATATAAATATCTTACTCATTCAAATTTTATCCCTGAGCATAAGCATCGCCTATCGTATCGATAGCTTCGACTTTAATATCTGTAATTAATTCTGAATAAGAAATTACAACAATTGTCGGAATATGGCGTTCAAGCAATTGATAAAGAGGAAGTCTTATTCTTGGAGAACAAAGGACAACAGGTTGTTTACCGCAAGTTTGGTGAGCTCGCATTAAAGTTGTAGCTGTAGTTTCAATTAGTTCCTGCACCTGAACAGGATTTAATAGAAACATTGTACCAAGTTCTGTTCTTTGACAACTGTCATCAAGTATTTTTTCCCATTCAGGAGAAAGTGTTAAAGCATATAAAACTTTATCATCTTCAACATTAGAAAGACAAATTTGCCGTCCTAAAGCCGCTCTTAAACGTTCTGATAATATGTCCGGTTCTTTTGAAAATCTTGCATAATCACAAAGTCTTTCAAATACATAAATGATATCTTTGATAGAAACTTTTTCACGTATTAAATTTACAAAAATTTTACGCAAATCGCTTGTTGAAATAATTGTTGGAACTAAATCGTTAACAAGCGTAGGGTCTTGAGAACGAACAAGTTCCATTAATTTAAGAACATCTGTCTTTGTCATAACTTCGTCAACGTGTTTTCTTACGCACTCTTGAAGGTGAGTAACGATAACATCTGTAGCGTCAACTGCCGTAACAAGACGAGCAGCTTTTGCATCTTCTTGAGTTATCCAGTATGCTTGTGTTTGATAAGTAGGATCTATACCAATAATTGCATCCTCCGGAACTTCTTTTTTCATAGAATCCCATTGATCAGCAATTACCATATATTTACCTGGATAAACATAACCAGTTGCAACATTATTTCCACGAATAAGAATCATGTATTCATTAGCATCTAATGCAGATGAATCCATAATACGAATATTTGGTAAGATATATCCAAGTTCATCTGTAACTCTTTGTCTTAAAGCCGCAATTTTAGCAAGCAATTGACCTTCCTGATCCGGATCGGCAATAACTAAAAGATTAGATCCAACCTGCAAACTCAAGATATCTACACCTAAACGCTCATACATTCTGTTCGGATTAACAAGATCTTGCATATTCTGACGAACATTTTCCAACTGCCCTAACTGAGATTGAACATCCGCATTGATAAGGACCTGAAATCCCGCAATAAATATACATACTGAAAAAATCAAGAATGGAAGCCAAGGCAAACCCGTCCAATGGCCTGTTAACGCTATTAACATAAGAAACGCTGCTGCAAAAAATAATGCATAAGGCTTGCTTGTTATTTGCCTTGTAACATCCGCACCTAATGAAGGACTCGCAGAAGAAGCACGAGTCATAAATATGCCCGCAGATATTGACATCAACAAAGAAGGTACTTGAGAAGCCAAACCATCACCGATAGTCAAAATTGTATACTTAGAAACCGCATCAGAAATCTGCATTTGGTTCATTAAACAGCCAACGCATAACCCGCCAATAATATTTATTAATACAATAATAATACCGGCAATAGTATCCCCTTTTACGAACTTCATTGCACCATCCATAGAACCCATAAGATTGGATTCCCTAGACAAGTCTTCACGTTTCTTTGTAGCTTCTTCCGGAGATATCAAACCTGCATTAAAGTCCGCATCTATAGTCATCTGTTTTCCTGGCATAGCGTCCAGAGCAAAACGTGCCGAAACCTCTGCTATACGCTCTGCTCCTTTCGTAATTACCATAAATTGAACAACCGTAATAATAAGGAAGATTACACCACCAACAATCATATTACCGCCTGTTACAAATGTACCAAATGCATGAATTACTTCCCCGGCTTCTCCTCTGGCCAAAATTAAACGAGTTGAAGCAATAGACAAAACCAAACGGAACATTGTACCAATAAGAATAATTGACGGAAACGATGACAATTCCAATGTTTTTTGTACATATAGTGCAAACATTAAAAGTACAATACCTAATGTAATATTTAAACAGATACAAATATTTATTATCCAAGTAGGAAGTTCCACAAGCAAAATTAATATCAGGGTTAATACGAACCCCGCCATTAAAATTTCACTTATTGGATTATTTGCCTCCGGTGCTGCCATTATACTTCTTTTAATACCTCACTTATTATTGACAACTGAGTTTCAATAGTTGCATCAATTACCCCGTTTGTAGTTGTTACAAGGCATCCGCCTTCCATTGTGTTTTCATCAGGCATTATAATAACTTTTGCCTCTAATCCAGCAGATGAAACAGCTTCAGGAATATCCTGTTTTAATATATCTGCTTGTAAAGGGTTTACTTTCAATATGATTTTTGTTTCTTCTTTAGATAAACTTTTTAGTATTTCTTTTATGTTATCAATAAGAATCTGCGGATCTTCTTTCATTTCTTTTTTAATAATTTTTTTTGCAATATCAAGACTAATTTCGAGGATATCAGGAGCTATTTCATTATAAACTTCTTGTTTTGCACTAAAAAATGTTCCAATAGCGTTCCGAACCTCATCTATATCGCTGCGAGCAGAATTTATACCCTCTTGATAACCTTCTTTTAAAGCATTCTCTCTGATTGCCTTGGCTTCTTCTCTTGCTCTTGAAATCAGATTGCGGTCGTCTACCCTACGAAATCCTCTTCTCCTATCCCCCTTGCGACGTTCTTGACGCTGTTTGAAATCAATATTATCAAGATCGAATAAATTTATCTCATCTTCTTGAATTTCTTCAGACTTTTCAGATTCAACCTGCTCAACCGAGACTTCAGAAGACACTGCTTCTTCTCGTTCTTGTTGTTGCTCTATCCCTTCATCAACTTTCTTTTTTTTATTTTTCTTTTTTATAATCATGATTTAATATCATTATACACTATCTCTTAAGTGTGTGGCAACAATGCTTGCAATTTTAGGAGAGATATTTTCATAATAATTACCTTCAAGAGCATTAAATACCAGGCGTTTTACTCCCATACGTTCTCTTACTAATATTGTTTCTATTTGTTTCGGAGAATATTTAGATGCAAATTTTTTAATTAAAAGTACAATCTTTGAAGGGGTTAAATCAGTATTCTGAGGCAAGTTTGTTTTAAATTCTTGCAAACATCTTAATGCATTTTCAGAGCCTATTTTTTGCGCCAGATTTGGAATTTGCATATATTTTATTACAGATTTAGCATCATCATCTTCAAAAGTATTAAGGATAGTTTGTACCTTGTCTTGGTTCATACGTTTGAAAAGCAAAGCAACAGTAGCTAATTTTAGCACTTTTGAATCGACTTTCGGCAGCTGATATAAATCACCTTGAGAAGAATTTTCGGCTTCTGAATCCTCAGGAAGTGAATCCTGAGAAGCATTTTGCCCCGCCTCATTTGGTGCATGCTGTTGAGCTTGCATTTCTTGCGCCATTTTTTCCATATTTGACTGACTTGACGCAAATTCCATCAATCCCTCGTCAATTGCACCATGATCTTTTAATTCCTTGATTGCGTCTAAATAAGCCCTTTTTACATGATGTTCTACTAAATCAAGAATTTGCTCACTCGGCAAATTTTGAGTAAATGCCTGTTTTGTTATTTCAAATATGGTATATGCAATTTTTTGTAATACCCCATCCCAATATTGACGAGGAATACCTGAACGAATAACATCAACAGATTTATGAAACGACCACTCAGCAATAATTTGTGTTATGGTTTTTGAAACATCGGCATCAAAATTTAAATTAGGATCTTCGGCAAGGGTTTTACCAGCCATTAATGAAAAATTACCTAACGTATTAACTACATATTCTTTTTGGTCATCACTAAAATCGGCAGGGACTAAATCTTTTGCCTGTTGCGCCAAATCATTTGCGAAATTTTCGAAATCAAAATCTTTTGCTGCCATTAAAATACCTGCTATTGATTACTTACACCGCTTTCTTCAATCCAGCTTCTTATATTATCAGCATCATCCTCGGTTATTTCACTGGATAAACTGTCAAGAGAATTAGTAAGAACACTCTCATCAAATTGAGGTATTTGTCCTCTTGTACTCTTCTGATTTATCAAATCCTGAGCCAATTGAGACTGCCTTTGAGTAAGTTGGCTTGCTTTTGAATTTATATCTTGAAGCTGTTGTTCTTGTTCTAAAGTTTTTTGTCTCAAAGCTTCTACTTCTATTTTATTTTCTTCCTTTAAACGATTAACTCTGCCGGAAATCACCTTAAATATTATAATAATTCCAAATGCCGTAAGTATAAGTGCAAGCCACCAAGGATTACCTGACTCATCAACTTTTGGAAGATTTGGCTGTTTATCAGGATTTATATATGGATCGCTAGAACTTGTAAATGCAATAGAAACATTTGCAGCAGTAACCTTTGGACTTGCCGCTCTTGCTATCAATGTTTTTAATTCATTCAAAGTTATATTAGACGGCAAACTATTTCTATCCAAAGTAACTGCAATAGAGATATCTTCTACAACCCCGGGTTTTATATATTCGTTTGTTTGGGTTTTTGTAACTCCATATTGAGTTTCAGTTGCTTGACGAGAATAATTTCTATTTTGGCTTGAATCAGTAGTACCAGTTACATTTGGAAGACCATTTGGAAGATATACACTAACTGCATTTAACCCTTGGCTCTGGTCTTGAGTTTTATCTCCAAGTCCTTCCGTAAAAGATTGTTCAGATATCGAAGCTTTTTTTGCTGGGTCATATTCAATAGAAAATCTCTCTATCGGAGTTTGTCTTAAAAATGTACTTACAGTTGCAACATAATTTCCCGGACCAACTAATCTATCCAATTGTTTAGAAATTTTTTGTTGCATATATTTATCGTTTTCTTCAAGCTTTTGAAGCATTTCATCTTCAGCATCCATAACGCTGTGGTACACATTTCCGTTAGTATCGGTAATTGCAATATTTTCAGCTTTTAATCCGGAAACACTGCCTAATAATAAATTACTTATTGCCTTTACCTTTAATTGATCCAATTTTTCCCCTGCCGGAATCGCAATCTGAACAGTAGCAGTTTTAGCCTTTTGTTCTTCAAACATCGTGCTGGTTTCCGGAATAGAAATGAAAACAGTAGCGTTTTGTATAGGTTTAATCTGCTTAATTAATCTTGCTAATTCACCATTCATAGCTCTTGCAAGGCGGATTCTTTTATCCTCTTTGGTTGAAGTAAAATCTCCTTTATCGAAAATTTCAAGACCGACATTTTGATCCATTAATCCGCTTTGAACAATTGCAATAAGCGCATTATCACGGTCTGTAATGGTACATCTTTTGGTTAAAGTAGAGCAATTTTTCGCATTAAGATACAATTTGGATTTTGTACCATCAAGAGACCTTTCAACCGTAATCCCCTGTTTTGCAAGTAGAGCCTGTATTTCTAATGCTTTACCTAAATTATCCGTTGTTAAAAGATCAACATTCGTTTTTAAAGGCTCTCCCCCAACAGAATTCTGATTGCTTCCCCCGCCTGAACCGAATGCTACAGCTAAAATTAGCACTATCACAACAAAAACAAGAACAATGCCACCGATTATTCCGTATAATAAAGGTTTGTTTTCTAATAACTTTTTAAAATCCATTTCCGTCCCGCTGCCTGTTTACTTTGTAGAATTAGAGCCTAATTAACCACTACACATTAATTTGAAGAATCCTGTCATAAGCGTTTATAACTTTACCTACAACTTGAGTTGCAACATTCACACTTATTTCCGATTTTGACATTGCAACCATTACATCGTGAATATCGACATTTTTATTTCCCTGCATAGCATCTTTAAGCAAGTTGTCAGGAGCATTGATTTGTTCATTTAAATTATCAACCATGCCTCCCAAAACATCTTTAAAACTACCGCTTTGAGGTTTTTCAATTGCATCAAGTCTTGCAGTCGGCATATTATAACTTATGCCTGAATCAAATTTTGTCCCCGCAATCCTGGATGATAAATCGTAATGTGGAAAATAAGAACTACCCATAATCTACCTCTCTTATTCATAATACAGCATACTTATACATTCGTTCAACTTTTAAACAAAAAATCAATCAAACGTTGTAGAAACAAATATTTTTTAATTATTTTTCAGCAAAAGTCAATAGGAAAAGCAAAAAACTTAAAAGGGAATCGCTTTCAAATTAAATATCCTAAAGCACTGACTCACAGCCTTCTAATTCTTTTCTTAAATCTTCTACACTAACACGAACAATCGGAGAAGTTTCATCCTTTTTTAAAACACAATTTTTAATTCCCGATTGGACAATAAATCTTTTACATAGTATACAAATAAAATTATGTCCCCAAATGTATATAGTGCCATCTTGACATCTATCCTGACCTGCTTGGATAATAGCATTTTGCTCTGCATGAATTGATCTGCATGTTTCATACTGCGTTCCTGAAGGGATATTATTTTTTATCCTAAAGCACTCTCCTCTTTCAGCGCAAGACTCAACCTTAGATGGAGTACCATTATAACCGGTTGCCTTTATCTTTCTGTCAGGGCCTACGATTACAGCACCAACCTGTGCTCTCAAACAATTAGAACGACTGGAGCATGTTTTTGCTAAATCTAAAAAATATTCATCCCACGGTTTTATATTTGTCATGTTTTAATACCTGTTATTTCTTATTTTTGTATAAATCATTGATAATCCATACTTATCAGCAAGTTTAAGTATTTGTTTTGAATTTTTCCCATCTCCAGATTCAACAATTAATGCAATTCTTCCCTGAATAGCAGCATTTATTGTTTCTGAACTATCGATTGAACCATCAACAACAAGTACGGCATCTTTTGAGCATTCGCAAGCACAATCCATAGAGATTTCTGTACACAAAGCATCATTTGTTTTACATTGTACAATTGCTTTTGCACACAAATCTTTTACGACAATGGCAGACTTGCTTTTCAAATGCTTTGAAAGTTTCCAGCCGAAAATAGCATCTTCTGCTTGTTCTTGAGTTGGTTTAACCTCCGAAACAACAACAAAATTATCTTTAGAAAGCTTGCTAAGATTAGGTTCTTGAACTAATATACCAAACGGAGTGACCCTTATATCCTTTGCATCAAATCCTTGGAGTTCGTGCAGACCCGTATTTATTTTTATTAAACTTATATCCGTTTCTAAAAGATATTTAAATGCTTCCTTTTCAAAATCCGGAGCAATAACATTTTTTATTCTCATAGAATTCAGCTGTTTTGCAATATTTAAAGACACACTTTTTGTAAACCCAGCCGTAGCTCCTGACAAAGATAAAGGATCATAATCAATAACCTTTGCATATGCTTCATCCAATGTACTTCCTAAAGATGCTGCACAAATCAAACTTTCCTTTACGATAACAGCAGCATTTACATCAAAAAATTCACCCAAAACCTTGACAGCTTCAGACAAATTTAAATAATCAACATATACCAATTCTTTGTTACGACTCAAAATTTCATAGTCAATAGCATTTTCTACAGGCGAAATATATGCCTTCTGATGAGGATTTTCCCCTTGCTCTAAATCCTTAAAATTTTTTATTTCTATAACTTCCATTTTATCCCTTTCCTATATCAAAAGTCTAACACGAATATTTAGCTGCCGCAAGTTTCATGCAAGTAAATAAAATAATAAAAGACAGACTTGAAAAATTTGAGTTTTCTTATTATAATTGTCTTGAAATATTAAAAGTATATTTAAGAGGGCAAAATGGCTGATAGAATAGATGATAACGTAGGGAAAAAGATAGTAGAAGCATTAAAAATGCAAGGACAGGAAGACATACCTAATGATGAGTCTTTAGAAATATATGAAAATTCAGGATTAAACGATTCCGTAGAGAATGATTCGATAATTGCGACAAAAGAAAATTCTCCGATTTACGAAGAACCTGAAACATCTATTCCTATGGATTATATTGATAATCAGACAACATATACCCCGAATCCTTCTTTCGTTGAAAATACATTTCAACAATGTTTAGAAAAAAATATAGGCAATGTTAATATGTTTGGAAATATTGAAACTCCCGCAAATATAGAGATTTTAAAACAATTAATTGCAAAACTTCCTGCAGGTGTTTCAAAGCAAACAGGAGCACTAATTATTCAGCAAACTATGGAAGCTCTTGGAATTTCTATGAAAAGCGTAATAGCTGAAGCAAGGCAAGTTCAAACAGAATTAAGCAACAATGTGAGAGAATGTCAAGCAAATATTGTTGATTCCAGAAAACAAATCGCAACACTTGAAAATAAAGTTCAACAGTATCAAAAGCAATATGCAATGCTTAACGATATTATAGGCCTATTTATTCATACTTCAAAGTAATTACGCAACTTTATAACTAAAGAGTTCTGAGATAGAGTTATTGATCATATCATTAACACTTTGAAGTTCCTGTTTAATTTCTTCCAATCTTGTTTCATATTCTTCTTTTTGAAGTTTCAGCTTCTCTTCAAGAAGTTTAAATTTATATTCTCTTTGTTGAATTTTCTTAGCGAGTAAAGTATCGGATTCGTAATCGGTACCGACAGATTGCAAGTCCATATTAGCATGCTGCGCTTGAGCTATAGCACTCGAAATTAACATTAACTGCCATTGAATAGTAGACCTTTCCATATTCAATTGACGTCTGCGCATTATGCCAATTAATAAACTCATTACCGTTTCCTACCTTTTTTGATCTAAGTTTGCACCTTTTAAGAAACTATGCTGGCTGTTTTCTGCGATTAACTGTTCCATCTTTTGAAGTTGATGTCGATGGTAATTCAATCGATATTGAGCCATTTTTAATTTCTTTTTGACTGTTAAAAAATCTCTGATTCCTTCAACTATTGATACCATTATCGTTTGAATAGGATTTCTCCTTATAAAGTAATTTTTGGTATACATTAAGAAGTCTAAGATTCTTTTCCAGTATAGTTCTAGAGTTTGTTGAAACATAATCATTCCTTACACTTTAGACCTACATATATTTAAAAACATTACTTGCGAATAAATTGATATTTTTTTACAGTACACGTAACATTTCTTAACACAATCTCGGTCTCTTACAATACTAATATCGGCTATTGAGTAAAAGAACTTTAATGTTTTTATAGAAATGTTAAGATAAGTCAGATAAGTTCGACTTATTAAACTTTTAACTAAAGGTTTTGCAGCGCATTCTTATCACCGTCAATGCTTTCTTTGAGCATTTTTTCGACAATAGATTTTTGAGTATCAAGCATTTTACAAACTGTTTCAATGTTTCTTACTTTTGTTGAAAGAATGGTATCAGCATTTGTAGTAATATTGCCTGAAATATTTTGATAAGCTGCCAACGCTGCAGAAGAAGTACCTTGTAACAAATTTCCCAAAACTGTAGTTCCTGCGCCATAAACACCTAAATAAGGAGAAACCGCAGTTAAAATCCCGCCAAAACCGGATATTGCGCTTGCAAAAGGCATGACAACATTTGAAGAGATTTTTCCTAAACCGCTACCTGTACCGATACCATAAGCAGCGGCACTGGAGATATTGGCAAGACCAGCGACATTAGAAGCATAACCTGTAGGTGTTCCGGATAAAGTATGGGACAAATTATTCGCTATACCGCTTCCCCAACCGCCCAAAACCGAAGCCGCACCGCCTGTTGCAAGACCATATACAGAATTTATAGATGCTGCGCCACTCGGAAAACCAGAGTAATTATACAATGAATCAACACCGTATGAAGTACCTGTATTACCTTTAGAATAATAAGAAGTACCTGAAACATCCATCGTTTCGGATGCGCCAAAAACAGTAGCGAATGAGGATGGAGCAAGTAAGCTTGCGATATTATATAACCAGCCTCCGGCTGTTTCAAATCCTGTACCTGTACCGGAGCCGGAAACGGTTAAATCTCGCAGTCTGTCATATGTTTCCCACAATTGAGCTTTAGCGGCAGAACTTGCACTGCTAAATCTGTTTGCTATTACTAATTCGCTATCGTTTTTATAAGACATAATAAACCTCTTATTTTATTAACTTTCAAATGTTTTGAATGTAGAATCAATATTCTTAGAAATAATTTTATGAACTACTTCCATTTCAGTCTGTAAGGCTGTTTGCTCTGTATCAAGCGCCTTTAGCCTTAATTCAAGTGTTCTATCTTCTGTTTGAATTTGCTCTGTTTTTGCGTTGATATCTTGAACTCTTTTTTCATAAACTTGTTTTTGATAATTGTATTCATTCATCGCATCATTATAAGCATTATTATCAGTAACACTTTCTGCATTCATATCATATATTGCGGTAGAACCTCTCAATTCCATTTCTGTTGCACGCCCGCTGTTATCATAGTCAATATAAGCGTACTCAGAAACCCTTTTATTATGAATTTCATTTTCAGCAAAATATGAAAATAATGTTCTATCAGGATTATTCATGCAATTGTTTAAACCATTTGTGCCGTTTACATCTGAAAAATTGATATTGCCTGAAGAATCAGTCCAGAAAAAGATATTTCCGTAGTTCCCAGAGCTCCAGTCCTTCGCAACTTCACTATCGGGCATATCTTCTGCAATTTGATTTAATGCGGCTTGATAATTTGCCCAATTTTCATCAGTTGTAGGGACAGAAGACAATGGAGATAATGTCTTTGTCCCTACCATATAACTTGTACCTGTAGAATCCCTGTGTACCTGAGGATTATAATTTGATTTTTGAATACCGGTATATTCCTCTACTTGAGAAGAATAAGTAACATAAGAATTATATGACTTGCCGTCAGGATCTGTATAACTAACAGTTTGAATATCCTCTACGGTTTTTTTAGAATTGTCAGAAGTAAAAGAATACTGTGTTTTAGTAAAATCCGTTGTACTAGGAGCTGTAGGAACATCCATTTTATAAAGTTCATTCCATAACTCTGAACTCTTATTTGCAAGAGCAGTTCTCGCTTGGTTGATTTGCTGTCCTTCGTATTCAACATTTGATTTTCTTGCTGCAAGTGAAATCCATCTTGCCTGGGAAGCTGCCATACCCATAATATGTATCTCCTATTTGTTACTTTATCTACCTGTGAGAGTTATAATACTTTTTTCTAAAAAGTCAATATAATCTAAAAAAATTATACGCAATATATTTAGATCCATATACTCCAAATGCAAAAAATCAATCAGGTAGAGGATAAAAAAATATAAGCCAATAAGATGATTCTCACCTATTTTCATTATTCACTTTATTTTATTTTTCTGCTAATATATGTCTATAGTCACGCAACAGGAAGGTGAATAATGAAATTTTCGTCATCGTTCAAAGTAGGTGTTTTAACATTATTAGCTTTATTTTTACTGGTTGGAACAGTACTAAAAGTTAAAGGTAGAGCTCTATCATCAGCTAAAAGAATTGAAATTCAATTTAAAGATGTAAATGGATTAAGACCTGGCGCAGGTGTACAGATTATGGGCTTAAAAGTTGGCCAGGTTGAAGAAATAACTCCTGTTGTAGAATCTGAAAACAGTTATGTTAAGGTAAAATTTGTTATTACAGAACCTAATGTACAGATTCCTAGAGCTTCGTCATTCTCTATTCAACAAGGAGGAATTATCGGGGAATTATTTTTAGAAATTACCCCTCCAAAAACGAGAACCATATATATACCTATGTTAAATAAAAACTTGCTTTATAAAAATGATACAGTTCAAATGAAATTAAGCGATAAATATTATGATGTCGGAGTCATAAAAAGTGTTGAAGTAATTAAAAGAGACTCCGTACCTTACAACTATAAAGGTGGGATAAATACAGCCTATGCATATAAGGTGGATTATGTAATCAATTTACCTGGGCTAATTTTACCGGAATTTTTAAGGGGTTCTGCTGTTACATTTGAAGATAAACATAAATTAAGGCTTGTTTCTTTAGATGACACACCATTAGAATATCCGAAACAAGACACTCCATATACAATACTTGAACCAATGAGACTTTCTGACTTCATGGATTGGCAGTATAAAGCCGCTGAAACTCTAACAGAGACAAATAAAAAAGTTAACGATATATTAACAGACCAAACAATCGCAGATATGAAACGAACCATTGCAAACTTAAACATATTAAGTTCTCGTTCATCCGCAACAATGGATAAAATTGATACGCTTTTAGATTCGTCTCAGGAAGATATCAGACAACTTCTTGATATGACACATCAAGCAACTGATGATTTTAATAAATTATCTGAAAATATTAATAATTTGATTGGCGATCCGCAATTTAAAACAACAGTATTATCAACTGCAGATTCTGTAGGGAAATTGTCACAAAACTTGAATAAAGTTATGGATTCTGCTGATGCTGAAGTTACAGGTAAAAATATCAAAATTATAACTGAAAACTTATCTCAAATTAGTACCAGCGTTAATTCCTTGACAAGTAATGAAAAACTTAAATCTGATTTAATCTCTGCAATTGCAAATGTTAACAGTGCAATGTCTGAAATGTCGACAGCTTTAGCAACCGTAAACAGAATAGAGCCGACAAATAAACAGCAAATTTCCGATTTGCAAAGCATTGTGGATGATATGGTTGTTACAACTTGCAACTTAAAGAAATTTTCAGAGAAATTAAATAAGAGATTTTTACTATTTAGATTATTGTTCTAGTATGAAAAATTTAAAGACCGAAATAACAAAAATACATTACACACGCGAACCTCAAGGTTTATTGTTTGAGGTACTTAAGTTCTGTTCATATTTTTATGGTTTTGGAAGCAGATTAAAAAATTTTTTATACGATAAAAAAATCATTAAACCTAAGAAAGTAAATGCTTACGTTATTTCTGTAGGGAACATGACCACAGGAGGAGTGGGAAAGACTCCTGTAGTATCAGAAATTGCAAAATATTTATCTGCAAAAGGTCAACGTGTTGCAATAATATCAAGAGGTTATGGCGGGAAACTTGATAATAAAAATGTCAATATGATTTCCGACGGAACATCTATTTATTTTCAAGCTCTTGATTCAGGAGACGAACCTTTTTGGCTTGCTCAAAACACTCCGGGAGTTTATGTATTTACTTGCAAAAACCGATATGCCGCAGCAAAATATGCCGTTGAGAAATTCGGAATCCAAACAATTATACTCGATGACGGTTTTCAACATAGAAAACTACATAGAGATTTAGATATTGTTTTAATGGACAGCGTTAAGGGGTTTGGAAACGAATGTTTACTTCCGGCAGGACCTTTACGAGAAGGAGCAGAAGCACTTGACAGAATTGATAGACTTGTTGTCGTTAGTAAAAGTTTAAATCATAAAACTGCATTAAAAGTTGCTCGGATTATGCATAAGAGATTACAAGTATCAACAAGCATCTGCGCTACAGAACCGGATTATGTATATAACATCAAAACAGGTCAAAGACTTATGGATGGAATGGACGTAACTGCGATGTGCGCAATTGGTCAGCCTCAACAGTTTTATGACTTTTTGAAAGATTTTAATGTTATAAAAACTTTGACATTTAATGATCACCATCAATATGCGCCGATAGACATTGTAGATATTAACGGTACAATTATCACAACAGAAAAAGATGCCGTTAAGCTTGAGCGTTTTGACAGAAATGATATTTACGCTCTCAGGTTAAAAACAATGATTGACGTTGAGGGTTTACTTAATGGTTAATATTGATGCTGTAGTGAAAGACTTAGGAAATGCGAAACAGCAAAAAAGCGAATTTGTCGGTTTGATGGATTCATTTAATGATCCTTATCTTGTTTTAATTTCTTGTATTTTAAGTCTCAGAACAAACGATAAAACAACTTACCCTGCAACATTAAGAATGCTGAAACTTGCAAAAACCCCTCAAGAAATGATGAAAATAAATGTTGAAGATCTTGAAAAAGCAATTTATCCTGTCGGATTCTATAAAAACAAAGCCGGTCAAATTATTGAACTATCAAAACTTTTAGTTGAAAAATATAACGGAAAAGTTCCTTGTGACATTGATGAATTATGCAAATTCCGAGGGGTAGGAAGGAAAACAGCGAATCTTGTATTATCTCGAGGATTTAACACCCCTGCAATATGTGTAGATGTGCATGTACATAGAATATTTAATCGTCTTGGCTACTTAAAAACTCAAAATCCGGAAGAAACCGAATTTACTCTTAGAGAAAAATTACCGAAAAAATACTGGATACCTATTAACACACTACTTGTTACACACGGACAAAACGTATGTAAACCCATTAAACCCATGTGCGATAAGTGTCCTATCGAAAAATATTGCGAAAAAAATATTTAAATTTTGTGCATATTATCAAAAATTTCTTTCTTTTGAACCCAAATTTCCATACCCATTTCATTACCAATAGAAACAAGCGCTTCTTTTATCTCTTTAAAAGAACTTTTTGATTCTTCGATATTACACAACATAAACATTACAAAATGTCCTTGCATCAATGTTTGCTTAATATCTTCGATATTAACATCATATTGAGCCAAAGCCGCTGTCACCCTTGCGACAATCCCGACTTTATCAACACCTTGAACCGTTACAAATATTTGATCTGCCATCTTACGCTTCCTCTTGAACCGGTACTGTTTTAAACCATTTGCGGTAAATCAGTTTTCCTAGTTCATTTTTCTGACAATATACTTTTAAATCAGCCTTGACATCCTTGCATAATATATATAGTACAATAATATTAGGAACACACATTGCAATCATCATTGCATCTGTAATATTAATAATTGATTCAACATTCATACAAGAGCCAATAACAATAAACGAGCAATATATAAAGTTGAACATTAAAACACGCTTTTTACCTTCACCTAGCAAAAATGTCCATGCTTTTTGTCCGTAATATGCCCAAGAAATCAACGTTGACATCGCAAAAAGGACGGCAATTATTGAAAGTATAATAGGGAAAAATGGTATTACTGACTGGAATGCATTTGAAGCAAGTTCTATACCCGACAAATTACCAATTTCAGTACTATCAAGAACTCCGGAAAAGACTATAGCACATGAAGTAAATAAGCAAAGGATTCCGGTTAAAAATGTTTCCAGAAGAGCAACGAAACCTTGAGATATAGGTTCTTTAGTCTGAGCCGTAGCATAAACGATTGCGGCTGCACCAGTTCCGGCTTCATTTGACTGAACTGAACGCCTTAAACCAATAATTATTACTCCAAAAACACCACCGGCAACAGCTGTCGGATGAAATGCTTCGTGTAAAATCAAATTAAAAGCCTGTGGTAATTGCGTAATATTAGCAAAAATTACAATCAAACCGGAAATAATATACATCAAACACATTGTTGGGGTTAAGATAGTTGTAACTTTTGCTATACTTTTAATACCTCCGACAACAACAAGTCCTATAAGTATTGCCGCAACAAGTCCGATTATCCATGTAAAACCGTGGAAAATACTATTTTCGCCCCCAGTTATAAATATTATTTGGTGGGCCGTTTGATTTATTTGAATCATATTTCCGCCAGTTATACCGCCTCCGATACAAAGTATCGCAAATATTACAGATAAAGGCTGTCCCAGCCAGCGCATACTTTTTCTCGTTAAACCATGCGCAATATAGTGCATAGGCCCGCCTGAAATTGAACCATCAAGGTTAAACCTTCTGTATTTTACAGCTAAAGTTGCCTCAACAAATTTGATAGACATCCCTAAAATAGCACCGAGAAAGATCCAAAAAGCAGCACCTGCACCACCAATTGATATTGATATTGCGACCCCTGCTATACTTCCAATACCAATAGTTCCTGAAAGAGCGGTTGCTAAAGCTTGGAAAGATGAAACTTCTCCTTCCCCGCTGCCTTTTTTAGGCTTTGCAATAAGTTCTACAGCGTGTTTAAATCCCCAGATCGCAATTCCTCTAAAATATAACGTAAAAAATATCCCGGCAAATAAAATCCAAAATATAATAATAGGAACATCATTACCCGCTATACTTACAGGGTAAAAAATAACTCTTGCTATAGCATCAGAAATCGGAGCAATATTCTTATCAATAAATGCATCAACACTCATAGCATTTACCGCATGCATACACCCTGAAAATAACATCAATAACGTTCCCAAAAATTTTTTCATTATACTATTTATCCTTTCAGCTTAACGGAAAGCATATTTTACCCCAAGGTAAACCCAACCCGCCAACTGCTAAAAGTATAGCAAAAACATGAAAATTATAAAAAAAATCGTTACAATAGCTTAAAAGTTTTTGATAAAATAAGATTTATTTCAATATAAATGCCGGTCTTGTTATGGATAGAACCATTTCATTTGGAATATAAAAATCTGTCATTCCGAAGTTCGCATTTATAAACAAGAATTCCAACGTTTCATCTTGGTTTATATCTAAAATATCAAAAGGAATTTTTACATCTAAAACATCTTTATATGCTGTTTCAATTTGTTTTGGACTGTCCAAAACCCACATATCACCAGGAATAGCCTTAACTATTCTCATAAATCGAAGTTCATCGTCTCTTATTGAAATTTGAATTTCGTTATGAAATTTTTCAAGCGCAATTGGCGGAATATTTTGTGTTTTATTGATTAGTCTTATAGGGGAAAGATCTTGCTGTCTGCCAAATTTTCGCAGGTATATGTACATTTGATAAGTGCGTTTTTTTAAGGTGTCATCGCCCTTAATATATTTATTCAAATGGAATTTTAAATAAAGGTTATCATTATCAAAGCCAAATCTTATCTTTTCAAATAATTTTGAATCTCTTAAAACAGGCCCGTCAGGAATTTCTATGCAGCCAGCTTTATTCCATACATCGCTCTCTTTTGTAATTTCTTTACCATTAATCTTTGGAGTGATTAGTTCTGTAGGATAATTTGATGGTTGTGAAGGTGAAATATTTGCCAATGAATCGTCTAAATACTTAGGAATATCTAAATCAAAATATCTGTATACATTTTTCAAATGTGTTCTGAAAATGTAATCAAAAATATTGTCTCTTCCTGAATAATTAGGTTCTCCATACCACCAGTACCAGTCACTGCCTTCGCAGATGAACAATTCTTTACGTGCAAGTTCTATATTTGGGTGATTTGGCTCTCGTTTTATAAAGTTAGAAAAGTCTTCCCGTACACGTTTTAAATACATCCAAGCCAAATCCTTTATAGGTTCATTTATCCAGAGTTTATAATTTCTGTTAAAATTAGAGGCAGAAGCTATTTTGTTTAATGGCTTATGTTCTTTCGTATTATCTAAATAATCGCTTATTAACACAGTTTCTAGTGTCTTGTCTTGTGTAATAAGTTTATATAGAGTGTCAAAAAATGGGTTGCCGTCCTGGATATAATTTTCCCAGCTGTTTTCGCCGTCCATTGCAATTGTTAACAGGTGATCTTTGTCAGGGGAAGATAAAATTTTGCTTTGTATAACTTTTATTCTGTCATATAAATCATTTGCAGTTGCAATTGGGTCGTGATGTGAGTATTCAAAACTTACAAGGTTATGAATTGTGGCATCCCTAAAAATCATTTTTATTCCGCTTTTATGTTCGTATGATTTTAGTAAATGATATGGATCTTCTAAATATCCCTTAAAATCGTGAATAAATTCGAAATTAATGGAATTAGCCAAAATCCCTTCATCAGATATAGTCCATTCAACCCCCAAATCTTTAAACATTTCAAGAGTTTTTGTATTTACACACTGCTCCGAAGGCCAGATTCCACGTGGCCGTTTCCCAAATATTTTTTCAATTCTGTCAAGAGCTTCCTTTGTTTGAAGTTTAGCGTCGGTTTCTGTTTTTAAATCAAGTATTTCATCATCACCGGAAGCTTCATTCTTTCTTATTGCTTTGTAATCTAATAATATTGGCAATATTGGGTGATAATACGGGCTTGTGGTAACTTCAATTTTATTTTTCTTTATTAGTTTTTTTATTTCAGGGACAATTTGTTTTATGATTTCACGCTGAATATCAATGATTTTTACCCTGTCTTCAAAAGAATAATTTTTTCCTTTTTCAACAAGTTTTTTTAACTCTTTATTGCTTTCCTTAAATGAAGGGTCAATCCAAGCAAGGTTAAAAAGAGCCATAATATCGGAGTATTCTTGATTAGAAAATATTCCTATATTTTCATTACCTTCTTCTTGAAGAATTCTATATAACCTGTGATATTCAGGATTTGGCAAAATCATTGTTTGGTAATTTGCATCGAAAAAATTGTTTAAAATAAAGATTTTATCTTTATCATTAAGTTTATCTTCCGGTGTAATTGTCAAGCGAGAATGAATATCATTCGCTCCATTTTCAGCGTAATTTATAATGGAATCAAGTAGTGCGGGGACAAAGTTAAAATTTAGTTTTAGTTTGTCGTATTTTTTTACCCAAAGAGCCATATCCAGATAATCTTTAACGGCATGAAGCCTTATCCACGGCATAATATAGTCTCCATTAGGTGTTAATTGGTAAACCGGTTGATGCATGTGCCAATAGAATGCTATTGAGAGTTTTTGGGTCTGACTCATCATAAACGACTTAATTCCTCTTTTGTCTATATTGTATCATAAAAGATGAATTAATGCTTAATTAATATTTTTTGCTTATAATTAAAATATGATAACTATTCCAGATATAGTAAAAATACTTACAGGTGCTGGTATTGAGCAAAACGAAGCAAATATTGAAGTTAGGCTTTTAATTGAAAAATTTGCCGGCTATGGTTTGCAAGATATTATAATGGGGAAAAAAATTGAACAAGAAAAGTTGAAGGTAGTTGAAGAAAAAGCAAAGTTAAGAGCTACTACTCGTCAGCCAATTCAATATATTATTGGCGAAGCAGATTTTATGGGAGAAAAATTTATAGTCGATTCTAACGTTTTAATCCCCCGAGATGAGACAGAGTTTCTTGTGCGAAAAACGGTTGAAATAATTAAAAAAAATAATTTTAAAAACGTGCTTGATATATGTACGGGGGCCGGCTGTATTGCCTGTATGGTTGCAAAACTTACTGATGCTGTTGTAATTGGTTCTGATATTTCGACTGGTGCAATTCAAGTTGCATTTAAAAATATGGAAAGAATGAATCTATTCAACCGAGCTTTATTCAGAAAATCTGACATATATTCAATGATTAGAGAAGGGGAAAAATTTGATATTATTGTCTCAAATCCTCCTTATATTCCTTCAAAATTAAAAAGTTCGATACAAAAAGAAGTTTCTTTTGAACCGGAAATCGCTCTTTATACCAAGGATGAAAAAGGTTTAGAGTTTTATGAAAAAATAATTAGAGGAGCTTCTAGGTTTTTGAATTCTGGTGGATATATTCTCTTTGAAATAGGGTTAGGTCAAAGCGCAGATATTGGGAATATACTTGATAAATATGGATTTAGAAATATTCAAGTAGTTAAAGATCTTGCAAATATTGATAGAGTTATTTTTGCAAAGTTTATCCGATAGTATAAACTTTTTTATAATAAAGCCATGTTCCCCATATCGTTAAAACTATATTAGGAAGCCATGCTGCAAGAAATGTGTTTATTGAACCTGTTTCTCCAAAAGAAATAGATAGAGCTCTTACAACATAATATGCAAAAATAATTAAAATACTAAATAAAAAGCCTCTGTTATATCTTACCCTAGGTGGCGTAATAGCAAGGGGTACTCCTACAAGAACAAAAACAATTGTTGTTATTGGAAGTGCAATCTTGTCAAATAATTCTATGGTATAAACTCGTTTGTCTTTTTCTGTAATTTCATTTGATGTAAGATATTTAAGCAAATTATAGAAATTCATTTCTTTAGCCATATTTTTATTAACTTCTTTAGACAGGTCAAGTCCGAATTTTACAGTAGAAGTATCAAATAAAGTAGTATTTAAAACATCTCCGTTATCACCTATAGTGTATGCAGCTCCTTTTTCAAATTTCCAGCCTTCAGGAGATGTATGTCCCTCCCTTGCTTGGAGAACTTGTATTGTGTCTTCTTTCGAATTGTCGAGAACTGTTACATTATATAGGGTATTATGTTTTGCATATCCTACGTAGAATAAACGCTTTAAACCTCCGCTATCGCTTAGTTCTTTAAAAACATAGTTTTCTTTTCCGTTAGGTATGTTTTTTTGCTCCAATGCCCATAATGCTAATTTTTTCGACTGCTGCAGCATTATTGGAACAATACTCTCATTTATGACAAAGCTTGATAGAGACATTATTACCGCAAAAATAAAAATAGGTTTTGCGATTCGGTTTAATCCTATTCCGCAGGCCCGCATAACAGAAATTTCCGAAGATAAACTCAGCCTGTTTAGGGTCATAACAGTTGCAAGTAATACTCCCATAGGAATCGTTAAAACAATAACTGACGGAAGATTTAGTAAAATCATTATGAATGCAACTTTAAAAGGAATTCCGAATTTTGAAATTTGTTTAACAAGAGTTATAAATGTATCAGATGCAAAAAGAATTGTAGTAAAAACAACAACACCCATTAAAAACATCTCTATAACTTGTTTTGACAGGTAACGGTCCAAAATTGTTGTATTATTATACTTTTCCCTAAAATAATTTATAACCTTCTCCAGCATATTTTTATCTTAATCCAAAAAAAAGTTTTGCGCAAATATTTAACGAGCTTCTCTTATCATTAAAATCATTTGTTCAATTTCGGATTTTAAGTAATTAAGCTGCTTTTGTATGTTGTTGGGACTATAGATATATCCTTCATTTTCGTATGCCATATAGGGATTGTATTTCTGTGCTTCTGTACGGAGCAGGGCAACAGATTGAGCGTGTGTACTCAAATCCATGAGTTTTTTATATGTCGCATAGTTACTTTCCGCTTTTTCTCTATATTTATCTCTAAAGTAATCTGCATTTTTATTAAAGAAATAAACTTTAGCATTAAATATTTGAACATTTTTATTTTCATCAATTATGTCAAAAATATTTTCAAGGGTTGGAATAAATTCATTTAAATCTACAATATATTTTGAAGTTTTATCCGGTTTTAAAATTATATTAACAAATGTTGGATTTTCCTGCGGAACAGGTTTTAGAGCATTTTCAGAATTAAAATCTTGAGCCGGAGTTGTTTGTATCGGTGGTTTTGTTTCATCTTGCGGGTTTGTATTTCTTGTTAAATTCGGTAGTGTTCCTACATACCCTCGGGAGGTGGCACTACTTGTCGTTTTTGCAGCACAAAGTGTATTGTTAGAAATAAATAACAAAGTGATAAATAAAATATAAAAAAGCTTATATTTTCTCATATCCCAATTATAATAATTTTTATAAAAAAATCATCATTTATTTATATTAAGTGCTAATTTGTATTAAATCTGAATAATTATAAGATTTCTTGTTATATCTTCATCTAGTGGAAGTTTATATTCAATGATATCTATAATTTTTGCACTATATTTTTTCAAAACTGGTTCTGCATCTTTAATCTCTTCTGGAGCTTTTCTGGATTTGAATGCTATAAAATATCCGCCTTTTTTCAATTTTGGCAATGCATAATTACAAATTTTGTCTAAAGAGGAAACAGCTCGTGCTGTTACTATATCAAATTTATTATTTATATTTTCAACCCGAGCGCATATTGTTGATAGATTTCTAATAGAAAGTTTTTCTTTTATGTTGTCTATTGCTCGAATTTTTTTACCTATACTATCTACCGCTGTAACTTTAATATCAGGAAAAGCAATAGCTACGGGTATCGAGGGGAATCCTCCGCCTGTTCCGATATCAAGCATTGTTTTTGGAATTTGATATTTTTCAAAAAATCTTTCTAACGCAAGTGAATCGCAAATATGTTTTTCCCACAAAAATTGCTTATCATTTTTGGAAATGAGATTTATTTTAGCATTTTCTTCAAGAAAAGCATTTATGTATTCTCTAAAAAAATCTCTATTTTTCATATTTTTCCTTTAATTTTTGAAAATCTTCTTCTCCAAGCATAGCTTTAATTGCTCCAATTTTTGCATCAATACTTTCTAAATTCGATTTATTAAAAGAATGTTTATCAACTTCATATGCTTCTGAAAAATAGCGGTAAGCTTCTTCTAAATTTTTTCTAAGCATATGAAAATCTCCTATTTCAATTGCGCAGTCTGCCATATAGTATGGTTCATTTAATTCTTTAGCGCTTTCATAAGCTTTTTTCAAATATTGAAGAGATTTTTGTGCATCTTTTGATGAGTATATTTCAGATAAATTTCTTGAAGAACAGTATAAACCATTATAATTTTTTGTTTCGGTGTCGATCTTAATACTTTCTTCATAGAATTTAATTGCGAGATCTTCCGAGCCTGCTTCATGATACAATTCTGCAAGTCCGGCCAAAGATCTTGATAAATAATTATTTTTAGACGGACTTGATTCTATTTCTATGCATTTTTTATAATATTCTGCAGCGGTTTGTATATCATTTTTTTCATCACATTCTGCAGCATATTTGTAATATAGTTCAGTTAAAACTGATTTAGACATTGTGTTATCTGACAATTCAACAGCATCTTTATAATATTGGTAAGTTTGGTTGTTTCCTTCTGAAAGCTTACCTAGTGCAAGTTTAACTTTAATTTTTAATTCGCTTGGAAGATTTTTATTCTTATCAAGTTCATTTAGTATGACTTTTGCATTATCGTGTTTGTAAATTATGTAATAAATATTTGCTATTTCCAGTTTAACTTCACAGCATTTTAATTCATTTGAGGCATTGTAGTAAAAATCTTGAGCCTGAGTATAATATTCTATAGCTTCATACCACATTGAAAGATTTTTATAATTTTTTGCAATGTTAGTGTAAATGGTTGGAAGGAATTTTAAAAAATCGTCATCATCTCTTTTGGTTAATGCATTTTGATAAAGCATTATTGCGTGTTTGTAGTTATATTTGTTTTCTTCTTGTCTTGCAAGATTTATAATTTTTGTTAGCGATAATCCCTGGCTTTGCCTTGTAAGCGTCTCTGTTTCTATATTTTGAGAAACAAATTCTTTGATTGAACTTGCAATATTCTCAAGAAGGTTCTCATCTTCAACTATAAAATTAATTTTTTTAATTTTTTCTTCTTTTGTCTCTTCCTGTTTTGGCTTTTCTTGTATAATCTTAGGAACTTTAACTTCCAGCGGGTTATTTGACGGTATAGATTGTTTTTTAGGTAAAAATAGAGAATGATAATCTATTTCATTTCTCATTGTTTGACGGGATAATCTTAAATCTCTTTCGAGAGGTTTAAGAGGAAGTTGTGTATTATATAAGTCAATACATGCACGATGAAGTTTTTGCAAAACGCTCTCAGGAATTTGATGTTCAACAACTTCCCTAATTGAATCATCTATGTAAAGACACTCTCCATCTTTGTATAATAGCGAATTGTTTATAAAGAAGTTTGTTCTTTCTTCGTTATATAAATTTAGAGATTTTAAAAGATTTATATGTATTGGAATTCTCATCATTGCAAGTAATCTAAAAAGGTGCGTACTTACAGGATCAACAAGCGAAAGAGCTTCTCTTATTATAAAATCGCTAAATGCCATATAACTGTTAGAAAAAACTTCAAGAAATTTGGAGATATTGTATCTTCTTAATTTCATTATCTCTACAGACAATTTTATATTTTTGTAATATCCCTTGGATTGTCTGTAGAGTTCGTTTGAGAGTATTCCAATTTGCTTTATTTCTTTTGATTTTAAATATTTTTCAAAAAAAACTTTAGAATATGCAATGATTGTTGTAGTATCGTAATTTATATCTGCGAAATCTTCTTCTTGAAATTTTCTCGAAGTAATAATAATTTTTATATTTGGATAATTTGATAAATGTTTTATAAAGTTTAACAAATCTTGCTTATTACTTTTCAAAACTGCATCAAATGAATTAATAACAATCACAATTGGAGCTGCAATATAATTAAAATAAGAGTTGATTTTTTGGGTAAAGTTTTCAGCTTTAACTTTAGGTGAAATAATTTTACCTTCTGTTGTATATTTTCTAAAAATTTCAAAAAATGCTAAAAGCATATCGTCAAGTATAGTAGTTTCAAAACATTTATACTGAAGAATCAAAGCACCTGTATTGATCTGAGAGATTGTAAAATCACATATTTCTGTTTTTCCAGTACCCTTAAACCCCTTAAGAAGGAGCAATTTCTTTTCGTTTTGAAAGAAATTAAAAATGTATTCAATTTGTTTTTCGTTATTTTCTAACAGCGTCAACTCATAAGGACAATCTTTTGTAATGTCCTTAATTTTAATTATTTCTTTGATAAAATCTGTTCTCATTAGTTAACTCTGTTTCTTCCGTTTGCTTTTGCATTGTATAGACGTTTGTCTGCACTTGAAATTATTTCTTCCGGAGTTGTTCCGTCTTCGTTTCCAAATGTCGAAACACCCAAACTTATTGTAACATTACTTTCTTTATTATTTGCAAGTTTTAATTTTTTCTCTGAGACGATTGAACATAACTTTTGTGCAATATTTACGGCTTCTTCTCTACTGGTATTTGGAAGAACTATACATAATTCTTCTCCCCCATAGCGGCAAACTATATCGGTTGAGCGGACATTACGCTTTAATGTTGTAGAAATTTGTTTTAACACAGCATCACCCGACTGGTGTCCGTAATTGTCGTTAAAATTTTTAAAAAAGTCTATATCTATTATTATAAGCGAAAAAATATTTCCATAGCGTTTTGCATGTTCAACATTCAATTTCAATTGCTCTTGAAAATATCTGTGGTTAAATAATTCTGTCAAACCGTCTGTAGTTGCGAGTTTATATTGTTCATCAAAATCTCTGGATTTTATAAGGTATTTTACAATTACTGCAAGGATAAAAGAAAAAATACCCAAACTCAATGGCGAAACTACTTCAATCCAAAGATTTGCCTGAGTCATAAACTCATAAGAGAGCAATGTGTATAAACCGTATATTACAATGATTATTCCTAATGCCAAAGGCATGGAAGAAATTAACGCAACCGCAGCAATCGTCAAAAGTGCAATTGAAATATTAATTAAAACATTTGTTAAAGTTGATGTTTTTCTTATAACACTGCCGTCTAAAAGGTTATTTACATACGTCGCCTGCACCTCTACTCCCGGAAAGACTTTATCTGTCGGAACAGTTTTTATATCAAAAAGACTTGATGCAGTTGCGCCTATATATATAATTTTATTTTCAAAATTTTCGAGTTTCCCTTTTCCTTCCATTGCATTCAGAACTTTGTACATCGGAATATTTTCAAACGTTCCGGCGCTTCCGTACCAATTAAGAATTACGCTTCCGTCATCATCAACGTAGATTTTTTTGCCGTTAGGAAGAATCAAGTTGTTATTTTTTATTACGAAATCTTTTTGGTTATTTGCATTCATTGCGCCAAGAGCTGCTTTTAAACCCAATTGCGGGTAGAATTTGTCTTTATATTTCAAAAATAACGGCATTTTTCTTAAAACTCCGTCATCAGAGCGCATAACATTTATCATTCCGATATTTGAAGTTGAATTCATTATATCTTCAATAATCGTTCGGCAGTTAGTGTATTCTAATGGGTAAATATTTCCGTCCAAATTTAGCTGAAGTTTTTCAGGCAAATCAGCAGGGACGCGCAAATCTTCTTCTTGATTGTCAAGATTCATCGCTGTGTAAATGTTATTATATTTTTTGAAAGCATTTGCAAGTAATTTGTCAGCATTTTCATTGCTTCTCATTGATTTTACAAACATCAAATCAAACGCAATACTTTTTGGATTTTGATTTTCAAGAAAGTCAATCATTTTGGCGTAAATATCACGTCTTAGAGGCCATTCTCCGTATTTATCCAAGATATATTCATAACTTGCATCGTCGATTGCAATTATCGCAATATTGTCATTATGATGCCTGCTGCCGGCGCTTATTTCTTGCCGAATGTCAAAAGTTTTGTTCTCTGCAAAGTCTATAAATGCACTATAACTCCCGCTTTTCACTGTTGTAAAACCGAGAGTTAAAATAATTATTATAAGTAATGAATAGAATATTTTTTTTAGCAATACTAAGCCCTCGC
>FLNU01002338.1_pt1 | contig 40490 bp, 17 predicted proteins | sample 1140361 | NCBI WGS metagenome assembly FLNU01 (sample SAMEA3878206, study PRJEB12797) | bioreactor metagenome | biome: Moose rumen | place: Sweden | collected 2011-10 | reverse complement strand
TCACGCCGTTGGGGCGGGTCAAGAGGCTCATAGATATCGTGCATACCGCGCATTACGGGCGGCATCGCTTCGTTCAGTTCGATGATAATCTTATCGGCAAGACGGCAGAATGTAGGGGCGTTACCTACGCCTGCAGTCAGCACTATCTCACCATCATCGGTAACCTCACAAGCCTCGATAATAGCAAACTCCGGCTTCGGCAAAAAACCATAGCGGATATCCTGCGCTAACTCACTCAGGTGCATATCGAAATAGTGCGCTCCCTGAGCATTCAACTCCGCACGGAGGTCCTTATTGCCCTGATAAGGCGTTCTGAACTCGATGGCGTGAGCACGTGCAAGGGCACCATCGCAACTGTCACCGGTAGAAGCACCTGTATATACGCCTATCTTAAATGGTTTACCTTCGGCATGGAAAGCCTCTGCACGCTTTGCTATTGCAGTCGGCACATCTTTCGGAGCGCCCGCGGGGGTAAAACCGCCCATGCCTACTATCGCTCCGTCCTCAATAAGTGAGGCAGCCTCTTCGGCTGATACATAATTGTACATTTCTTTATTATATCTTTGGTCTTTAATTGTCCTTTTTTTATCAACAGAAAAATAGAAATTACCTACTGTCTTAGTGGAGAACGTCTCCGAACGTTCGGAGACGTTCGCTACTATTAATAAACTAACAGTTTAACGGCTTGCTTAACGATCTTACCCGTGTATGGCGACTTGGTATCTGATATCATCCATAGCAGATAAGTACCCTGAACATAGAGATACTCGTTAATGTTCGTAATCTCAAAGGCATTGTGCGTTTCCGTGCCCTCAACCTTACCATCCGTCAGTAACTTACCTGACGCATCGTAGAGATAGTAACTGCCGGTCGTGTTGGTCAGAATATTCAAGCTCGGGTTCTCACGATTAATAAAGGTATGATCCACGGTGAAATACCAATCAGTGTGCACATCGTCATCTTTGACAGATACTATATCTATCGGGCAGGTCAGTATCGACTTACCGTCATCCTCACGCGTGAGCATAACTTGATAGTAGCCCGCAATAGTGTCGTGCGATGTAGGCAAGATAGGTATATCATGCAGGTAATAGAGCATCGACGATGTCGCACCCTCTATCGGACTGCCGTTGAAGTACCACTGGTATGCCGTGAACTCGTACCCGCCGTTGGCTGACGGCGCAAGAACGGCAAGCAGGTCGTTCCAATGCTGCTCTGCAAACCATGACGGATAGAGAACATCAAACTCGAAGGTAACAGATGTCATCGACGAGGTATCGCGGCACGAGCCGTTGCTTAAGTAAAGCGTTGCTTCGTAAGTGTCAGGACGCGGGAAATAGGTGCGGTCGAACATCGTCTCGACAAGTATCGTTCCCGTATTAACCATCGGCACATTCATCGTATCCTTGAAACCTTCATACTTAGCAGACTCTGAGAAGAAGATACTGTACTCTGACGGCTCGCCGTACAGGCTGTCAACCGTATAACTTACCGCCATCTGCATATCGTCGGCGCAGAACATTTCGGCATTCGCCTCAAGCACTACCGGCGGATGAACGACATTGAGGAAGAGCGTATCGTAATATGCGCAACCAAGTGCCGAATAAACGGTATCCACAAACATAAATCTGCCTACCGAATCACGAGGATAGGTATTCTTCGTCAGACTATCACCTTCCTGCAAGAAGACATCTATCGTATCGCGGTGCCACCAATGCAGGGTGTCACTTATGCAGATCTCGTCAGTATATGCGGGCTGATAGAGATTCTCAACATATAGCTGCAAGTGAAGCACAGAGTCGCAACCATGTATTGTCTGATAAGTTCGAATATCGTTATATAGTCCGCTATCAGCATACTGATAGATAGAGTCTTCCCACATATACGGCGTATCGTAGCAGATAGTGTCGATAAAGGTAGTGTCATATTGCTCGTAGTTGTAGAGCAAGAGATAGCATATCGAGTCGCAACCCGTGCCGTCCTGAGCCACTGTCGTATCGCAGTAGATACCGGGTATCTGCACATACCGCTCACCGTTGATGATACTATCACTCGGACAGATAGTGTCGGTCGTGATACTTATCTTCATCGAGTTGATAGTGAGCGTCAGTGTATAGACAGAGTCATATCCGAGTACGGTCTGATAATGCATCGTGTCGTAGAACATGACGATAGTATCTTGCCACAAACGGACAGTATCACTCTGCACGCCTAACGAATCTTCGAAGAGAAGAATAGTATCACGATAGAGACCTGTCGGCTCGAACTGATAGGTAGTGTCTAACCAAGTGAACGGAGCGTTGTTGCAAGCGGTCAGAGTATCGTGGAATATATATGTCGGACCGACGAACAACTCGAGCGAATAGACTGAGTCGCAACCATGCGACGAGGTGAGCGTATCGTAGAATATATACGGCAACGCACTCGACGGCAACTGCGGGATGATAGTATCTATCTCCGGCACATTCAGCGTATCAGCCCAATGAGTTCCATAAACGCGGCTGTCAGGTATCGTATCGCGGAAGACAAACAGATAGTCGGGGTGAACATGCAGATTGAGGGTGAAGAGCGTGTCACAATCAAATACTCCGGGACGGAACGGTGCCATAGCGTAAAGTACCGTATCGCCACCCTCAGGACTCATCGCTGCAAGATTCATATCGTGCCATAGATAGACGTCATCGCCACTATGGCATACCGTGTCGTACTCGTGAATAACAGGCGTTCCGTGTATGAACAAGTGATACTCTACAATAGAGTCGAAACCGGCAACGGTAAGCAGATATTCAGTACGAACAGAATCGAAGGTAACATAATTCATGTCGCCTACCTGACAGATAGTATCATAAATCTGCACGAAGTATGTAGGTTCTACATTGAGAGTGAGGTTATATATCGAGTCGCAACCGAAGTTGGTCGTGTCTTGATATACGAGCGGTACTATTCCCGCAACATCAGTTGCTATTGTTTTGCCACTCACATCCCAAACGAACAGACTATCTTGCGCTACCGTCAGCTCTGCCACGAAACTGTATATCGGGTTGACAGTAAGGTCAAGGACATAGATTGAGTCAACAGGCGGCTGCAGTTCCGGATAATGCTGCGCACGGTAATGCAGACCTTCTATATCAACTTCCCTGTCGCCCCAAGTGTATGTCTCGTTAGCGCAAATGGCTGCCTTAGTCGTATCTGACGACACAAAACCTACCCACAGATACAGACCATATACGGAGTCGCAACCGTGGACGGTAAGCAGCGAGTCATAATAGTAACCCGTAGTATCAAGATCTCTGCCGCGCCAGTTATACGTCTCACTCGGCTCTATTACCTGCTCCTCAATATGTGCATACGGAACCTGAGTATTGAGAACGAGATAATATACAGAGTCAAAACCTAAGACTGTCCGATACTTAAGGTCGTAGGTAGTGAACCCTTGCGTCTGAGGCGTGTAGGTCTCGCCGGTCATATCCCAAGTATAGGCATCGCCGAGACACATCTTCACCGTATCGCGGAACTCGTATGTCGGTGCTACCGTCAGATAGAGGTTCACAATCGAGTCGCATCCATACTGAGAAAGGAACTGTTCGTTCTTGAACGAATCGACGTACTGCTGCGGCGTGAGAGGCTGGATATTCGGTATATCGTAGTGACCCCATATTAAGCGCGAACCTTGTGGCACGGTGTCGAACGACACTACAGTCTGCATACCCGTGTAAGAAGGCGCAATGAAGTGATGCGTTACCTCTACCAACGAGTCGCAACCCAACGTGGCAAACGGCATATAAATAGTGTCAATCGGACTCTGCGCGAGGTACGGATCGTAGCAAATAGTGTCGTACTTATGCAGCGTATCTGCACGCATTTTCTTCACCGATACTACAATCACAGAGTCGAAACCTTCGAGGAAAGTAGGCTTAATGCCATAATAGTAACCCGTAGAAAGCGGCGTGAAGGTGGTGTCGAGTGTGCCGCGTACGAAGTGATAACTATCCTCATCGTAGCAAACCTGAACATTGACGGTATCGCTTGCAAGCAAGCCGGTCAGCACGCGCCTTGTCACAACGGAGTCACAACCGGCAGAGCTCGTACCATTCCATACGAACGAAGTATCCTGATGAGCATGATACTCGAACCCGTGCCAATCATACACATCACCATCAAGAGGCGAAAGGATAGTATCGTCCTCTATCGCATAATGATCAACAACACTATAATGCAAAGTAATGATTGAATCACCGCCCAAATGATTGGTAGTTATTATCTGACGGGTGAAATCGCCCAACTCGTTGATCGGGAACGGTACCGACTCCCACAACTCAGATATCTCGCTCCGGCAATAAACGGCATATAAATCAACATTTGTAGCAGGCGGCAGGTGAGTGAGGGTGAGGGTATAAATTACCGAATCACATTCGCCGAAAGTAGTGTAACGCAGCGTATCAGAAACGATAGTATCATTTTGCAGAGTTATATCACCAAGGTGACCTGACCAGACATATATACCGCCATCAGGTATCTCCACATATTCAGGTATAATCTGCAAATCACGAACCACAAGATTCATCGTGTAGTGATAGATGGTATCAGCCACAGGTGATACATTCTGGACATAATACTGCGTCGTCAGCGTCTTCGATTCCGTGATGCTCGGTTGCCAGCCGTCAGGACTGACGACAGAACCATGAACAACCCACTCATACGACTCGCCGTAACATATCGTATCGTATGCAATAGAATCAATATACACTACATACAGCGGCTTTACATGCAACCACAGCGAGTGAATAGAGTCGCAACCGCCGCGAGAGGTAACATCCTCAATCATAAGCAGGGTGTCGCCCTCAAACAGATTAGGATAATCAATACCGTGCCAAGTGTAAGGCTCACCGCTGACTATCGTATCGTAACCCTCGAAGATATTGCTATAATCGTCAATAATAGTCAGCACAAGAGTGTAGATAGAATCATCGATGAATGTATATATCCCCGGTATATCGTATTGAGAAACGAGTTCGTCGTTGACATACCAATTATACGGCACATTCTGAATGCAGACTGCCGTGTCAAGCGGTACCGCAGGCTTAGGCATACACGAGTCGCCTACATGCAGGTAAAGAACATAGAGAGAGTCAGCACCATACCAAGTCTTGAGAGAATCGTAAAGAATAGTATCAAGACCCATTAAATCTGCACCGTCGAAATACTTGCAATGCCACGACAATACTTGATCGGCACATATAGTATCTCTCTGCTCAATGAGCGTATCACCATATATACGCAAGGTAAGGTGATAAACGGAGTCGCAACCATAGTTAGCGGTGTGATCAATAACTTCCCACGTACCGTATCTCTTGTCGTTGGTCGGGTCTGCCGTCGGGAACGAGCTGATAACGGCACCATCCTCGTTCAGCCAATCGAACTGAGTTGCGCGACCGGGACCTATATAAATAGTCGTGTCAAGCAAGAAGGAGTACAATGGCGCAGCATACAAGTTCAAACGGAAGATAGTGTCATTGTATGCTACATTATTATTCATGCTCGGAGCCGTGCACTGAGTGCCGTACCAGTCAACAATAGAACCCTCGCAGACGGTGTCGTCAACGATAACGAGTTCGCCGACAAAGAAGTTCATAACATAGATATCCGAAGCGCATCCCGTATCGGAATAGATAGTGTCGGTATAAACGCCAGTGGTATCCAACTGCTTACTCCTATCCGCATAACTCCAAGTATAAGGCACCTGCGTTGCATTACGGAACTGCTGCTCGCTGTGCACAACAGGTTGCTCCACATGCAGAACGAGATGACAAACGGAATCTGTTGTCTCGCTTATCGCTGCGGCGTCCGGCGTCAAGAACGTGGTGTCAATATCCATAGTGAAATCAAAACCTAACCAAGAGTAGGTATCGCCTTGGCATATCGTCTCTTCTCTCTCTACATATTTAACCACTTTTATACCGAATGCAATCACAGAGTCGCAGCCCTCAGACGATATGAGGTGCACCGTCTCGACACGCACATCGGCGGTGTCGGTATTGACGCTGTAGTCGCCAATCAGCAGCGGCGCACCTTGCTGTACTGCCATATCAGGCAAGTCGATAACGTACTCTCTGCCTACATGCAGACGAATAGTATCGTGAACACGGAACTGCGTACCGCCGAAGGTGCGCAAGACGCTATCCACAAGCACCGTATCTATGCCCGGAGTTATGGTCGCAGGTGCTACAAGCGTTGAGTGACCTTCCGCACTGTAAGTCTTAGGCAAGTCGCTCGGACAAACATTATCATAAATAACAGTATCGGGATTGATAACATGGAGGTGCAGGCGATAGAGCGTGTCGCACGAAGCGGAAGTAGCGGTGTATGTTTCAACGCCCACCTCGCTCGTCGGCAAGAAGTACAGCGGAGTCGGGTTGCTCTCCGCTGCAAACGGAGAATGTCCCTCCCAAGTGAGGAACGGCGTGTCCTGACGAACGAAAGCAGTACTATCAACCGACACTACACCCTCGTTAACGACTAACCTGTGCCATACGGTATCTTTGACGGTTAAGGCTGTCATTATAGTATCCAAAACCTCAACTCCCGCCGCCGTCGGAATAACACTGTAGGTGTTATCCCACAGAGTACCCGTAACAGGTACGCCGGCACAAACGTGAACATTGACCGTATCAAACTTATGCAACAACACATGAGCCAGAATATTAAGAGTGTCGTTACAAAATTCGTTTGGAAGAGGCACTACATATAACCCGGGAGTACCGATAGTCGATGCACCGCGCATTACTGACTCGCCATCCTCTAAATATATCTCCTCATTATAAACATTAACAGGGCGTTTCTCTATTGTAATCGCCATTATAATCGAATCGCATAAGGTATTCACATGCGAGCGGATAGTGTCCAGATGCAAGCCCTCGTCGTCAGCTGAATAAACAATACCGTTCCGCGTTACCGACTCGCCCGGACAGAGGCTGATAGTCTCTGTCTGCAGCTGCGGTTCCGGTGCTACATAGAGGTTAAGTATAAGTATCGAGTCGCAACCGGTAATCGGATTAGTGAGAGTATCGGCATAGGAGCCCGTAGCATCATAATCTTTACCGTTAACATCCCAAGTATAAATATCGCCATAGCAAACGGCAGCAGAGATGGTATTATGACGAATAGGATTAATCGTCATCTGAAGTACATAAAGCGAATCGACACAAACACCATCGCCGAACTGCGCATAGTCTTTCGGAGTATCACCCGCCACAATCTCTTTCACGAATACGCCGTTATTGCCATACCACGGATAATGCTCACCCTCACAAAGCGTAGCGACAACAGTATCGCGGAACACTATAGGACGCTGCATCAAAAGCGACAAGACATATACCGAATCGCAACCTTCTCCGCTCACAAGGCGATCGTAATACGTATAAGGCGTATTGCTCGGCTCTACACCTGAGATATTCAGCCCGCGCCAAGTGAGCGACTCGCCCTCGCATAAGGTGTCTTTTTCCTGAATCTCATATATAGGCTTAACCACAACTGTGACACTGCGAGTGGAGTCGCAGCCGTGAACAGACGAATAAGTGCGGGTGTAGGTGCCTGCCGTATGCAATACCGTATCCTCCCAATGTACATATTCGTTCGCACAGATAACGATTTCAGGATCTGTAAACTGATATTCGGGATAGATAGTGAGGTTAAGAGTAACAACAGAGTCACAACCGTTCGCTGCCCCACCCGCGTATATCTTGTTATATACACCTGTCGCGTCATACGGGATACCGTTCCACAGATAAGAACCGCAAGCGGTAGCCGTCTCCGACGGACCGACAACGCCGTGCTTAATCCCAAGCGAGAGATAATCAATACGAACAGGCTCAACCGACTTCAATGTATCGGTATATAAGCCCGATTCGGTCAATGTATAAGTATGTCCGTTGACCGTCCAAATATAACTGTCACACTGCATCTCCGTTCCGTGAGTACCGTCAGCCCAAGTGGTGTCGCGCTGATAGAAGTTGATGTGCAGATGCAGTTCATAGATAGAGTCGCAACCCGTTATTGCCGATTTCAGACTATCGAAACAGGTGCCTTCCTCATAGAGGATAGTGTCGTTGTGATGCCCGTTCCAACGATACGGAACATCGTCTTCACCTACCTCCACATCATGGTATTCATAGAAGCGCTTGTGGACTCTCAAGCGGAGCGACGATAGAATAGAGTCGCAACCGCTTACCTCTGAAGGTATCGTGTCACCGTAGAATCCGGCTTCCGCTATTGAGTGACCACGCCACAGATAAGGCAACTCGTTCTCGCATATTATTACCGTCTCGAGGGTGTTGATGGTAGTAGGACTAATAACATTGACGGTCATATCAACCACAGAGTCGCAACCGGTGGTCAGTGACGGGAATGTGTCGCGATAGACTGTGCCGTTGATGGGGGCAGGCACGAAATATCTGCCCCAGTTAAACGGCTCGCCGGCGCAGAGAGTAATACCCTCTGCGTGAACGACAGTAGCGTCATACACGCTGAGCGTCAGAGTGTAGATCGAGTCGCAGCCGAGAGCAGTGGTCCGCGGATCGGTGTACGTGCCGCCGGAGGTAAGCGACTGACCATGCCACAAGAGCGGCAATGCATCAGAGCATACTGTCATTGACTCGGCAAAATGATATACCTTGCCAACCGTGAGGTTTAGTATAAAGATCGAATCTGCCGTCTCTACACTATAACTGTCTTGTATAGTGTAGTTATTATCACGCCATGAGCAAACCTCGCCATCGCAAATCTGCCTATTCTCTTCCCTATAAGGCTTCGGACTGATAATAAGATGCAAAACATAGTCAGAGTCGCAACCGAAGATATTCTGATGGTGTTGCGTGAACTCGCCGGCAGAAGTATAGGTATCTTCGTGCCATGTGTATGGCAGTTTGTCGGCGGTAATAACTACCGTCTCTTGATGCTCAAAATCCTCAGAGAGAGTGAGGTGCAAGGTGCAGATAGAGTCGCAACCGAGGGCGGTGGTTATTGTATCAACATAGTCGCCCGATTCTGTCAGCATTTTGCCGCGCCAGAGATAAGAATCATCGCAGATAATAACACTCTCCTCACCCGACAGCGGTGCTGCATCGATAACAACCGTGAGGTTATAAACGACGGAATCGCAAGTCGGGGCGGTAAAGAACGGAACGGCATACGAATCAGTAGCCGATGCCGCATAGGTGGCACCGTTAACAGCCCAAGTGTAAGTCTCGCCGTAGCAGCGGTGAACAGTCTCATTATATATAATAGGTGTGCGGGCACTCAGGTCGAGAGTGAAGATAATAGAGTCGCAACCCGTAACCAAAGAAGGAACGGTATCATAATAAACACCCTCTTCCGTGTAGGTCTTGCCTCGCCATGTGTAAGAGCCTTCGGGGCAGAACACAGCTTCCTCCGTTACCTTATATTCGGGCGCATCACCAACTGTCAGTTCAAGCACAAAGACCTTATCGCAAGTGCCGTCACTGATAGTGTCGTACTGATAACCTGATACAAATATTCCGCCCTGCACGTGTCGGTCAAGCGTTCCGTTTGCATCGGTATCAATCCACCAATCATACGGTTCACCGTAGCAAACAGCGGCACGAGTAGTGTCAGGCGTTATATCATACACATGCAGACGCAACAGGCGATAGGTCTCACATTCGCCTGACGGCGTGTAATACTTGTAATACTCATAATCACCCGCTGACTTATTAGCGATATGATAACCTTCCCAATCGTAAGAAGCAAGGTTACACATAGTGTAGTCGTCTATAGTCGGTTCAGTACGCGGAGTAACGGTCAGCCGCAGGTTGAAGATACTATCGCAACCTGTCACCAAAGAGGTTAAAGTGTCAGCGTAATAGTAATTACCCGCAGCGGCAGGAGAGAGCAACATCCCGCGCCATGAATAGATATCGCTACGGCAGATTGTATCAAGTAAGGTGTCGCGATACGACTTATATACGAGGAATGTGGTGTTGAAAATTGAGTCACATCCGTTAGCGGCATCTACAGTGTCTTTTACCGCATAATAGCCTGCCGACGGATTATAGTTCTTGCAGTGCCATGTTATGAACTCGTTGTCGCAAGATACAATCTCGTCCTCGAAGAACACATAGTTATTGCTTATCGTGAGATCAAGGAAGTGAATGGTATCGTAGCGTTGAGGCGTTCCTTTCCACAGAGTATCGGAATAGAAACCTGAGGCAGAATAAGTATTGCCGTTGCCTTCCGTCCAAACATAACTCTCGCAGGCGGACTTCACCAAGGTATCGCGGAACGCAAAATCATGCTGATCGGGAGGAGTAGGCACAATATGCAGGTGCAGGTGATAAACGGAGTCACAATCACTGACGGTAGTGTAATTATCATAAACATCCATCTCGTAGTGACTGCCATCGAACTCAAGGGTATGAGCACGCCACTTGTATGGCATAACCTCTTCGCGCACCTCTATATCGTCAAAGATCTCATAAGACGAGTTAACGGTGAGATTCAAAATATTAATCGTTCCGCATACGCCGCCTCCGGCAATGGTATCATAATATGTATTCGGTGCAGTGTAACTCTTTCCGTTTGACGCCCACAGATAGGCATCGCCATCGCAGATAGCGGCGTTGGTAGTAGTGCCGACAGCATAATCATTAACGGTCAGACTCATCACGATAACTGAATCACAACCGGCGGCATTAACGAGGGTGTCACGCAAAATGCGGCTTGCCGTAGCAATAAACGATTCACCACCCCAAGCGAATAATTCGCCCTTGCAAACCGAAGCATTTATATTAGTCACAGGCGAAGGTGCTGACACCGTCAGTTTCAGCACGAGCACCGAGTCGCAACCGGCGTGCGAAGTGCGTGGTTCGGTATAAGTACCTGATACGTAATAGGTCTGCCCATTGACCGCCCACTTATAACTGCCACAAGAGTTAATATATAAGGTGTCAGAATAAACATCGTTTACCTTCAAGCGAAGCAGATGAATAGAGTCGCCCGTCACGAGCGAATACTGCCCCGCTTCGGTATAGGTACCCTCACGCCATAAGTAAGTCCCGCCACGGCAGATAGCATGGTCGGTAGTATCGCGCTTCTCTATGACAGGCGCGTTATATATATTAAAGGTGAGGTGATAGACAGAGTCGCAGCCCGCCACGGTCTGATACGTACGTGTGTCGCTGTAAGTACCGGCAGCCGAATAGTCGTATGTAAACTGATGAACGGTGAACGGCAACTCGCTCAAAGCGAGGTCGTAAGTCTCGGTGAACGAATACGATTTATTCACGGTCAGATGCAAGGTATAGACGGAGTCGCAACCGCCGACGGAGGCAAGAGAGTCGTAGTAAGTTCCTGACTTCGTGAGCGTACGCCCGTGCCACAGGTAACTGTCGCATGCCACCTCACTCTCTTCAACAGAATAGTCCTGCCCTACAGTCAGATTAAGAGTCATATACACTGAGTCGCACCCGTCAGCCGAAAGCAGGGTGTCGCGCAGGATATGCAGACCCGCATCGAGATTCTTATAGGTGGAATCAACAAAGGTATAAGGCTCGCCATAGCAGATATCATCGGTGGCAGATATATATACGGGCTGAAGCTCTGTTACCGTGATGCGGTGAGTACGCGGACAACCATTGGCATCAAGGTCTGATTCGTCCTGCGCCTCATATATTCCCGCCTTATCTATCACAAGGCCGCCGCGCCATTCGTACTTCTCATTCGGACATAGGCGGTATGGCGCATCAACAACTACTGCGCCCTGCTCACGAACGGTCAGATCGAGATAATAGACAGGGTCGCAACTGAGACCATCGCAATGCAGAGTGTCGAATAACTTACACGATGCTGTTATGTTCTTTGCAAGGGTCAAGAGGGTATCTGTCGGATCTGACGGACACGGATGCCTGATAACCCAATCAAACGACTCACCATGACAGATAGTCTTCTTCGTTGTGTCAGGGTCAGCCGAATAAACAGTTTGATGCAGCACATGCCTCGTTTCACACTCGCCTGCCGGAGTGTAAGGCACATTGTACCAATAATCGCCAACGGCATGAGCGGGAATAGTCATAATAGTATTACCGCCGACAACCCATTCATACGAAGCGAGGTCGCAAGTCATAGTAACGATAGTATCCGGCTCCGTATAATTAAGCACTGTCAGAGTAAACGAGCAGATAGAGTCACAACCGTGGCCGGTGCTCAGAGTGTCGTAATAGGTACCCGACTCTCCGCGATTCTTCCCGTGCCACATATACGGCAGTTCATTGGAGCAAATAGTTACAGGACTCTCCGGCGTTGCCACTACATTATTGTAGATAGTGAGGTTAAGAGTAACAATCGAATCGCAACCATTGCCGGCACCGCCCGGGAAGGTGTGAGTGTGGACACCCGAAGTCGTGTAGGTCTCGCCCGTGGCTGACCATGTATAAGACTCGCAACTTTCCTCCGACACTGTCTCCGTGGCAGTATATCTGATTGTGAGGGCAAGAGTGTGGATAGAGTCAACCTGCTCTCCGCTTATAGTATGGTGAGTGGTATCGGTATATGTACCCGAAACGGTATATGATTGACCCGTACGCTGCCAGGTATAACTATCGCAACTTGTGATAGGCAGCGTGTCGCGCTTATATGCCCCTATATAGAACGATGCCGTATAAGTGGAGTCACAATCGTTCACTGTTTTGAACGTAGCTACTTTGAAACCATTTGTTGACAACGATTGCCCGTGCCACAGGTACGGTACTAAGGACGGCGACACCTCAATATTCTCGTGCGGGAATTGGTAACTCAGGTTGACGGTCAGGTTGAGTAACGAACGAACAGAGTCGCAACCGCTGACTAACGATGGTATAGTATCGCCATACACGCCCGCCGAATAGATTGTGCGGGTGTGATGACCACCGTTTACAGACCATACGTAAGGCAGTTCATCTTGGCAGATAGTGATATTCTCCGGCGTGTTTATAGTAGTTACCCCCACCACATTCAGCGTCAGGTTGACAGTTGAGTCGCAACCCGGCTGAACAAGAGTCTTGAAGGTGGAAGTGTAGTTATATTTACCCGGAGTGAGAGAGGCCTCGTAGAACACGGGATCTGAACCCCAACTGAATACCTCACCCTCGCAGAGAGTCATCTCGGCATCAATAGCATTAGCACCTGTATAAACAGGCTGCACATAAATGACGGCACGGAAGTTAGAGTCGCAATCACAACAAGAAGTGAAGTAGTTGCGCGTTTTCACCTCGTTGTTGGTATTGGTATATTCTGTGCCGCGCCATGTATATTCCACTCCGTAGCAGACATGCAAGGTGTCGCGGAAATTATACGACGGGTTCTTCGTGAGATTAAGGATAAAGATTGAGTCGGTTGTCTCAAAGGTATATGCGCCGGAAACACTATCTTTATACTCCTTACCGCGCCAAACGAGCGATTTGCCTTCGCAGACTGAGCGGTTCTCCGAGCGCGTCGGCTTCTGACTGACGATAAGAGTATAGACATAGTTAGAGTCGCAACCGAACCGATTGAGATGATTGTCATTGTAAGTATATGTCCCGACAGCATTATAAGTTATTCCGCTACGCGGCCATGTATAAGGCAACTGAGTCTCAATTATCGTCTCTGCCTCAGGATAGAACGGACCATCGTTAGAGAGGGTAAGATGCAGTGTAGCAAGCGAGTCGCAACCACCGGAGGAAGTGAGATGTATGTCATAGTCACCCGTGGCGGTATATGTAAAGCCGTTCCAGATAAACGACGAGCCGCAGACGATCTCGTTCTGATGTCCGTGAGGCTGCGTGGCATCAATAACAAGATGCAGGTTATAAATGATAGAATCGCAGTAAGGCGATACGAGAGAAGACACCGTCTCCGAATAGTCGTCCGAAACAGAGTAACTATGAGTAGTGGAAACAGGAGTCCAATCGAAAGTCTCGCCATAGCAACGATGGATAGTGTCAAAGTACTGAACAACAGGCTTCTCTGTAAGCGTCAAGCGGGTAATGACAGAATCACAACCGAGATGACTCTTTATAGTGTCTGAATAAACATCAGCAGCAGAATAATTAATGCCCGCCGGCTTTCTATCCCAATGGAACGAACCTCCTGCGCAGAATATGGCGGCAGTATCGCGTATCTCCACTGTCGCAACGCTGAGATTGAGTTGGAAGACACTATTGCAAGAAGCACCGGCACAACGGATAGTGTCGGAATGGGTGAAGTCGCTGTTCAGATTTCGCGCAAGAGTATCTTTCTTCGACGGATTGCACGGGTTGGTAATGATCCAATCATACGACTCGCCCTGACAAATCATCTTCTCTATCACGCTCGGCACAACCCTATTGATATGCAGACGCATGGCATATACGGAGTCGCAACCGCCCGCCTCGGTCTTTAGACTATCGTAATAAACAGTATCGTACCCCGCAACCTCGGCTGATGTCGTCAAGCGATACGGGCGGTCAATATCACGCCAGCGATAAACGCGGTTCTGAGTGTAAGTATCGCAGATAGTGTCCTTCGCCTCAAAGAGATACTTCGGATGATTAACGAAAGGTATTACCGCCTCTTCGCTCGGGCAGGAATGACCGGACTCTTCATTCTTAGCAACTACATGAATGGTATAACTGCCTGCAGGCAATGCTTCTGTTGAGAGTTGTACAGGGTGATTATTAAAACTAAGGGCTATAATTGTTTCCCCGGCCACAATAGCATCACTGCTATTCCTTACCTCACAATCCACACGGGTAGCACTGCTCGAAGCACTGACGGTAATGGTAATATTCTCACCCTCACACGCAGATATCGCACTTTCTGAAATACTTATAGTCGGCTTTGAGAATATTTCAAACTGCTTCGTATCTTCATCACTATCGCAACCTTCTGCGCTGGTAACAAAGGCGGTAACAAGATAAGTACCGGCAGCATAACCATCGACATCAATATCGAAGGTGTATGGTGCTGAGGCAGGCACAGGTATAGTAGTTGCCGCCTGCTTAACAGTAGAACCTTGAAGAACGGTATATGTTAACGACGCTGCATCCGTTGGCGCGTAGGTCACAGTAAAGGCGGAAGCAGGATAACACTGCCCCCCTATGGCACTGAGCGTGACGGAAGGCTTATTGTTGATAGTAACGCTTACCTCGCTCTCTACGGATGAGCATATATTCTCAGAGGTGGCGAGAGCTGTAACGGTATATGCTCCGTCAGGCAAATCGCCCACTGCTATATTAAGCGATCCGCTTGCAGACACAGGCGTGATAGTATCGTGTCTCACAACGGCGCTACTGCTGTTACGCATCGTATAAAACAGAGTGTCAGCGTCCGACGAGGTGTAGCCGATGGTGAGCAACGGGTCGTTCTCCTCACATATAGGAGCAGGAACAACAAGATTAACAACAGGCTTCGGATGAACGGTCAAGCGCAAAACCTCAATAGAGTCGCAACCCTGCTGATTAATCATCGAGTCGGTAACGATAACAAGCCCTGCCGTTCCCGTCGGGATAGTGGTTATAGCCGAACCGCTGACATATAGATGATGGATGCCGCTTGCGGGGTGTCCCGCCCATGCATACGCTTCGCCGCCACAAACAGCATCATTCACCGTGTCAGTATATTCAGAGTGAACACGCAGACGAAGGTAGAAGATGGAGTCGCAGTTCCAGTTCTCGGTGCGATAGACGATAGAGTCGAAATACTCTATTTCGGTGTTTTTGTCGAAATGATACTCATGTCCCGTAGCACTGACGCCCAAAGCGTCATTACCCGGGAGGAAGGTCTTGCTTATGCCCTCGTTGTTGAAGTTGTCGGACGACTGCGTCCAGTGGTAACTCTCCTCCGCCCCGCAAATATCCACCTCAAGCGTGTCGTAATACGTGGGGTGAACGTTAAGTGTCACCTTGACGGTATCGGTGTGTTTGTCTCCCGAGAGCGGGTCATGACGGAACACAAAGAACTTAACGATGTTCGTCTGCGATTGACCGTTGACAAGTATGTTGTAAACATGGTTATCGTTTATTGCAGTGCTGGTATTGCCGTCTCCGTAGTCCCAACGGATAGAGTCGTGCACATAGTCCACGTTGGCGGAGAAGTCCATACCGGGGTGACGGTTACAGAAGTCAATCATATCATTGTGGCTCATTCTCTCTCCGCCGATAAATACCTCCGGTGCCGCCGGCGCAAGGTTGAAGTTAGTGGCCATAGCATAACCGCGGGCTGAACCAACCTGAATACCATAAGTGTATGCAAGAAACTGATTGGCAGTATTGCTAAGAATATTATACCCTGATGCGAGCAGAACACGCGCATAACTCCAACTTGTCGATTCTCCATCGAAGTGGTTTGACAATGCACTAAACGAAGAACTTATATCTGCTCCATTCAGTTTCATGTAAGAAACAGCATCCGTCGGGACAAAAACATTGGCATAGTGAGCAATGCCTTCACCTGAAAAACCATCGTTATATGTCGTAAATAACGAAGTTTTCACACCTTGCCGTTTATCCGGTATTAGCACCATTGAAGGTTCGCCAACGTTGCGATTCAATATACCAACCTTGATTTTATTTGCAGTTCCGTTAGTTGTATATCCGTAGCAAATTACCGGCATACTGGTCTCAATAAACTTGGGTTCATCGTCATAATCAACCGTAATTCCTTTGCCATCGTACTCATAATTGGTTTCACCCTTATTAAGTGTGCATAACGTAACACCATTTACCTTAACTATGGTGCCATCATATATGGCAGTAACCGAATATTGGGTAGGCTCTGACGATGACACGTTGGCATCGTCGGGAAAACCATGCATAGCTGACACAATGAAGCGTTTGCCCCAAGCTGAAATTGGAATTGACTGCTCCACTATGTGATCACCATCGGCACCGTCATCGTACGTCACCGTTGTATTAATACCGCCATTGAATACCGCAACAGGTTTAGTTGACAGAACAGTTGTACCGGACAAATAGGAAAGTCCCTCGCCATCTACATTACCTTTTAACTGATAAGTCTGACCGGCATTGAGCGAAATATTGATTGTCTGTCCGGAACTGAAAGTAGTCCCTAAATCGTTAATTGCCGCGTGTCCAAGTACTATAGTAACAGTTGTACCATCTTCGGTACCAACAATCGCCATCTCCTCGGCAGTCTTATCTGCATAGTATGTCTGCACTACATATTCCTTTCCAAGCGAAGGAGTTGAAAGGACAGGAGTAGCATCAAAAGATATTTTAGAGCCGTTATTAAAATCATTGGCAAAATATAATGCAATATCAGCAGCGTCGGATGTAACGTGTAAGCCCTTGCTCTCCACCTGTCCGGATGTTGTCATATATACGTTGTCACGCTCCGTATCAGGAATAGTGTAGCTGAATACCGAACCGGCAGATACAGAGTTCGATGTTAGTACCGAACCATCCGCTTTCTCTATAGTTATCGTTGTGGCTGATTGTGCAACGGCATATACTCGCAACTTTAGGTAGTCGTTGTTCACGTCGTTGTTATGCATAAACGTCAGCCAGAAGTCGCGTCCTGTGGAGGGAACATTTTCAGGCAGCGACGACGAGGCTGCCAACGATATGATGGTTGAACAAATAATAGCAAGAGATAGTAAGAAATGCTTTTTCATTGCATATATCATTTTAAGAATACGGGCTAATCTACAACGAGAACAACTGCCGCGTAACACACTTATTTACACAGCAATAGCACACGGTAGCAGACCGTTTGCAGGAAAGTTTATACCCTTTTTTATCCATTTTGGCACAATAAGCCATTACAAAGGTACTATTTTTTCCCTAAACAAGCAATAAATTATTGAAATATTTTTTACAGAAAAATATCACCTGCACGAAAATATCGTGCAGGTGCATTAATGAAAGGGAAAGGTGAAAGTGGAACATCTCAGGTCCTTTCCCGTCAGTTCTCGGCTTCCCGTACTCGTTATTATGGGTGATAGAGTCCGCCCTCGCCCTCTAAGTCGTCTTCTACATCGTGGTTGATAACATTAGGGCTATAGTACTGCATCACGCCCCCACCCTGCAAGGTGAGCATCTCCGCCGTCGGGATAATATATTGCTTCTTCATAACCATTAGGGTACTTCTAAAAATTATCGAATAATCTATTTCACTATCACCGTCTTCTTGCCGTTGATGATATATACCCCTGTACCGATGGGGCTGTCGAGGCGTCTGCCGAGTACATCATAGCAGCCTTCCTTCAGCGATGCGGCACGGTCTGATTCGGTGCTCTCAAAGGAATCGTTGGTATCAATGAGCGAGAATATATCGTCAAGTGAGGTAGCTATCGTCTCCGCCTCAACACTCAGTTCCACGTGGCGCGGCTGTCTGCCATCGGCAGCAACGAACCTGCGCTGCGACGGGGCTGCCGCAGGCGAAGCCTCAAAGGCTGCGTAGCAACTCTCTTTGTCGGTATAACGCGGCACCATAGTACCTTCGCCATGCCCTACTATATCGAAGTAACCGCGATAAGCACCTATCTTACAGTTCTGACCACAGTGCTGAATAACGGTGCTGTTATCCGCACCTCGCACGAGCATATATCTGTCGTACAACGCATTATCCACACTCGCCGTCACACCGGCATAAGTGCCGTAGAAACCGTTATAAGAGATAGGCGACAATGCCGTCTCGCTTCCTTGAATGATACCTACTGTCGAGGCGTTGAGCACATAGAGATACGGCTTGCCCGCCTCCAACTCCGTCACCTCGGTGAACAAGAGCATATACGGCAGGTCTTCCTCACGAGCTGACAACGCACCCGCTAAAGCATAGAAGGTAGCACCCTCGAAGGCTGTGATATTCCTATCCCAACAGATAGTGCCTATCGAACCCCAACCCGATAACGACTGACCCTTCATCACTTTGACATAACCATCAGGCACACTGGCTGTAAAAGAAGGAGTATATGTCTGATCAGCCTTAACTGCAGTGATAGCGGGATACCAATAATCGAAATTATACTCGACTGCTATCGAAGAAGACTTCTTCGTTGGTGTTTCATCCGGGGATGAAGGCGTTATGCCGTAGTCTAACCTCTCCGTCTTCAGTGTACTGCCGTCGCCGTTCTTCCAAGTTATAGTATAAGAGCGTGTGGTCTGTGTATAGTCGGCGGTGTAGGTTATGTCAGCCGTCACGACAGGCAATGCCTCTTCTCTGCCGTAACTACCTGCTGACGATGTCCAGCCGTTGAAGGCGAAGGTATATTGCGCCGTAGTCTCCCTTGCGGGGTCAGCAGGCGGCGTAGGTTGAGAACCGCCTGTAACCTCTTCCGAGAGCAGCAACACCCCGTCGTAGTCACGGAAAGTGACGGTATAACTCTTTGTCGAAGCAATGGCATACTGCGCCGTATAAGTAGCGTCCTCGCTTGCACCGGTCAAGGCGGGCGACCACCCGCTGAAGGTGTAGGTATGCGCATCGTCCTCCGGACGCATCAGGGCGAGCGACCCGCTCGGGTCGGTCGGCACGGTCAGCGGAGAGGTAAAGCGCACATACTGCGTCTGCAACAAAGTACCGTCATAATCAACAAAGGAGATAGTATATTCAGGGGTCCAGTCGGTCGTCTCATAGACTGCCGTGTAAGTGGTAGCACCCGATACTAACGGCAGCGGATCACCATCAGCCGTTACACCTGACGGCCCGCTCCAACCCGTGAATTCATACGAGTAGAAACCATCGTTTTGGCGAGTCGGTGCCTCAGGCGGTGTCGGACGAGTGTTGTATGCCACCTCGGCTGACTTCAGTTCATCGCCGTTGAAATTAGCAAAGGTGATGGTATATCGCCTCGTAACAGGGGTGAAGACTGCCGTATAAGTTGCAGGGGCGGTTGCAACAACGAGAGCAGGCGACCATGAGAGGGTGTATTCGTACTCCGTTGTAGGCGTTTTTGTCGGCAATGCACTACACTCAGGCATCGTACCCGCCTCAACAGTATGACGCTCTATCTCTGCGCCGTCAACACCAACAAAGATAATAGTATATTGCTTCGCTACAATCTTATAATGGGCATAATATGTCGTTGAGGCAGTTGCCGTAAGCATATCATCGTTCGAATAGACGCGACAGTCAACCGACAATTCATCGGCACTGCTCGTTACCCATCCGTCCCATATATAATCTATATACTCCGTGCCTGCCTTCGTCGGCGTAGCAACAATAGTTATCCGACCGGCGGTGTTATACACCTTACCCGTGAACTTAGGCTTATTACCACGTGCCACCTCGCTGTAACCAATCTTCGTGGCCCCGTTATACCAAGTGATAGTATAGTTGAGCGGCTTCCAATATTCCATGCCTTCATCGTAGTAGTAATAGGCACCATAGAGGTCTGACGACTCATTGGTTATTATATAGTACCCGTCCTCCTTCGGCTCGGCATCCCACCATACACACTCGCTCGCTATATCTGCTTCGGTATAAATAACATATCGCGTCGGGTTATCCTTGGCGTGATAAGCATGGTCAGCAGGGGCGGTGTTCTCCTCTACCTCAAGAAAAGCGGACGGATAGGCAATCACAACGCCCGTCTCATCGCCATCCTCGTCTAACTCCTCGTACAAGCAGTCACCACCTTGCATCTTCTTCCACTGATCATCCTTATATCCCCAAATCTGCCCCGCCTGAGTTCCCGCTGTATTGGCATAACTTCCGTCAGAGTTAAGCATCTGAACAGGAACGACCGATTCTGTTAAATTTCCATTATTATGATCACTACCACCTACATAATAAATAGTATCGTTTGCAGGAGCATTGCTACCAAAATATATCCTTCCCGCATCCTCATTGGTTGAATGAATATTGGCACCACTGGTTGTGGTATATAACTGACCGTTACCCCTTATATCAAACGTGCCATGAGCAAACAACTCCGCATCGTTTTTATAATCATCTTTAAGCGTTAAGACGGCATTACTTAATGAACCTCTCGGATTTGTTGTCCCCCATGTCGGCGAATAACGAGAACCGTAATAACGCCCCTTATAATCATTATAGCCGAAGAATCCTATCTTCTTACCATTAATAAAGGCTGTTCCCTCTTTATTTATAATAAGCTGTGAACCGGGTAAGAAATTTACGTTTTGGGTAATCTCCATTTCACCATAATTCATAATAATGGTCATATTGCTTGTAATCGGCAAATCAAAATCGGCAGAATTTACATTTACTCCGGCACTAATTACCAAACTACCTAAATTAGCACCACTATTTATCGTCCAAACATTTTGATCGGTTGCCGTATTATATTTTCTGTGTACCCAAGTTTCCGGATTGGTGTCATTCTTATCCATTAAGAACATCGCACTTTCACCGGTCTGCCCCACAAGTTTTACATTTGAAACAAAATAAGTAGAACCGGACATAATAACTGCTGTACAGCCTAACGCATTTGCTCCCGGTCTATAGTAAAGATTACACTCTATGTTTTGATAGAAATAATGCGTGATAAAAAACGCCTTATGCGCAGTATACCACCAACTTCCTGTCATCTTACTTGCGTTCGAACCACCCGGCCAATCTGCCAACTGAAAAGGTTCCTGCACGGCTGCACCTTTCTTAACATTAATAACGCCGTCACCTATAGCAAATCCCCATGCATACATGCTGCTCCCGTCTTCCAAATCTATAGTAGCCCCCTCTTCCATCTGCAACAAGCCGTATTTGCCGGTCGTTCCGCCTTCGTCTGCCCACTGACCGTCAGCATATATTTGTGCACTCAGCTCTAACACACCATTAACAGTCAAATGAGCCCCTGCTTGCAGGGTGAGCCTACGAAAGACACTCGGCACCGTATAACTGCTTGTGCAATTTGCCGTACTACCTGCACCTATCGCTTTTGTCGCACCTTTGCCGCTACCTAACATATACGGCACAAGGAGGGTGGCACCGGCAGGAAGAATATAGTCGCCTGCGGGAAGAATATAATCGGAGGTCAGCACTATCGTCTGACCACTTCTCACCGATGATAACGCCTCAGCGAGATTGAAGTACTCCGCATCCTTATCACCCGATTCATCATTATATATAGCACAAACGGAATAGCCCGGGTTAGAAGGCGTACCTATCGAATAGAGATAACCAGCCGTCCGCTCATCGCCTGACGGCACGTCATAGAACTGATAATCGCCGAGCATATACGCTGCTTCCACACCGGTCTTGCTCGACCAGTATCCGCCGGTGAAGATATTCTTAGTACCGAGGCTGCCGCTCTGTCCGTATGCCGCCGTAGTACCTTTATAGTGCCCCGACAAGACCCTCGTCATTGAGGCTGCGGTAGTAACATATATACCATATTGTTGACCCGTTGCCGTCACATTATAGCAGGTGAGCGAACCCTGATTATGCAGCGCATTGCTACTCGTACCCTCTGCCGTCACCGTACAGTTGGTCAGTGTCGCCTCTTTAGCGGTCTGCACGAATACTCCCCCGTTGCCCGAAGTGCCGCTCACCGCGAAGGTCGAACCCGTAGCAATCAGACTGCCGTTATTCAGCCAAGCACCATAACTATTCGTGCCGCCCGTCACGGTGAAGGACGACCCCGTCACGGTAACCGCAGCCGACGGCGCGTTGATAGTCAAGCCTTGCGCCCGCTCACCCGTGGCCGTTGAGGATATGGTGCTACCGGATATTGTTACGTCTCCCGCTGCATTGATGCCATAAGCATAACTGCCGTCAGCTGTTGAGGCACTGACGGTGCTCTTACTCAGCGTCAGCGTACCTGCCGCGTTGATGCCATACACCGCCGAGCCTGTTGTCGGTAATGAGGCTGCTATAGTAACGCCGCTGAGGTCTGCCGCCGTTCCCTCTATCATCCGCACACCTACTGCGTCTAACGAGGTCGAGGAAGCCCCTGCTCGCGTCACCTTGGCAGTGAAAGAACCTGCGGTGGCGGTCAACGCCGCTCCTTCGGTGTCAAGATACGCTGCGAAGGCAGTAGTGGTGGTGGCGTTAGCCTCAAAGCTACCATCGCGCACCGTAACGACCTTATCCGCAGATGACACACGCAAGGCGTAGGCATTGCTACCGGCGTGAGACACAAATGTGCCGTCGGTTATCACGAGAGTACCCGCTGCCGCATGCACCGCCTCTGCCGTGCTGCCACTTGATGCCGTGGCACGATAACTGCCGCCCAAAAGACGAGTGTTACCCCTCGCTTTCACTACCGTCGCATTGTCGCCCGTTGTCGCCGTGGCCACATACTCGCCGCTCTCTATCGCCACCGTCGCGTCAGAAACTATATCTATCGCCGTAGCAGAGGCAGTGGCGGTAGCTGTGATACCCATATCTGCCACCTTCGACGAACCGGAGACAACCACACCCGTAGCATTCTGACCGGCACTGTTGGTGACGGTTATCTGTCCACCCTCAAGACTGACGGCGGAGGCGTTGCTGCCCGAACCTAAGCAACGCACACCATATATATTGGTGCCTGCAGAGCGGGTGGCACTGATAGTGCCGTCCTGCATCAGCATCATTGCCGTCGGGCGACCACCCGACCAAGCACCGGACGCAAGCGTCACGGCACTCACGCTATTGCTGCCCGAAGCACTGCTCGTCAAGGTCAGGTTACCTTTCCCGAGCACAAGAGTACCTTTCGTCACCTTCACAAGACTCACCTCAGCATTTGTGCTGTTAGCGGCAACGAGTCCGCCGCCGCTGCGGCTGTCCTGAATAGTCAGCACCGCACCGTCCTTAATATCGAAGATTGCAGGATTAGAAGCAGTGAGCGTGGTGCTTATCGACCACGAAGCGGGGTCGATGGTGAACGATTTTGTTACGTCTATCACGGCTGCCCTTGCACCCGTCAGTTCCACATCGCGGAGCAGCGTTATCGTCGAACCGTTATCTGCCGCCTGCGCCGCCGCGATAGCCGACTCTAAGGTCGTGTACTCTGTGTCGCCTATCTTCGCATCACAAGCGGCAGGAGCAACAACCTCTGCGCTCAGCGCAAGAGGATAAGAGGCTGTCCCTATCGCCGACTTAGTCTGCAAGGTAAGTGTGGCACCGCACTCCGTGAGAGAGTTATCGGGCATAAAAGAATAGCCGACCGTCACTTTACCCGCACCCGTAGCGTAGTTAGTAGGGGTCGTCATAACCTGCGAGGTGACGGTCCATGTGCCGCCCGTGCCACCCGTTATCACGGCGGCCTCGAAATCATTAATACCATCTACGAAGGCGACATCGAAGACGGCTGTACCGCTCACTAAAGTAGAATTTTTTGTATATACCTTCTCAGTTGTCGCGGCAGATATAGCCGCTGCGGGAAAATCAGCTTGAATCGTTATCGTCCTCTCCGGTGAACCGGTAGCCTTCGACTGAAGCATCAGCACCGTGCTGTTCGACCGTGCCGAACCGCCATAGGTCTCCGCATCGGGGGTGAAGGTGTAACTTATATTCAGATATCCGGCACTGTATGACATCCCTTCCACGGGGAAGTCGAATGTGCCGTTCTCTTCTGTTTCGGAACGGCTGAAATTGAAATCTGCCATACCGCTCGCCCCCGCAGACACCTTGTACAGCACACTCCCCGAGTAACTCTTCCGCGGATCGACAGGACCGACGCTCACCACCGTATCCGCCATCGGCGCTATAATAACAACCGGCGAGAAATAGGCATAGCGAGTGTATTCGGCTGTCTTAGAATACTTTGTGTAAGAATCACTACCACTTCCTGTTTCGCTTGTAATATAGTTATAATCTGACGGTGCAGAACTCAGTTTTGTTTGTGACGTTCCCGTTGTACCGTATGCAGCATCGAAAGTGGTTGTCCAAGCAGCCTCGGTACTGAGGAACGACTCCGGACGAGTGCTCCCATCTGACCAACCATCAAAGTAATAGCCCTCATTAGCTTTGGCATAGAGATAAAAAGGAATAGACTGCCCTTCTTCCGGTGCACTTTCATACGCGTCATCGCCTGAATTTGGATCTTGTGCCGTGACATTACTCGACTCACTCGTCGCACTCTCCGGTGTGGCCTCTGCAGTACTGACATACACTTTCCCCCTCCCGACACTTTCCGAAGCAGTCGCAGCATTTACCTTTGCATAATAGTAGTAATACTTGTAGTTGTAGTAACTATCTGCCCAACTATGCTGCACACAAAAGAGCAACGCCGCTACCGGCAACACAAATCTCCTTAAAAACATACTTAATCCTTTTCTCTTCATAGCCAAAATTATTTAAGCACCTCTATCCCAATCTACATATATCCTCGCAAAGTTACCACTTTTCCGCCGATTGCCAAAGAAAAAGAAAAAAAAAATGCGTCTTCCCGCAAAGAATTAGCGAAAAAACGCAATAATTATACAAATTTGCAAATGTCTGACTGCTTGGCAGCACTCAATGCATAGACGAGAGCAAGCACTATATATGTGCCATCTACCAACCTATGCGGTGCACACAACATCACCACACACCACACAACAGACAACGCCATAAACCAAATGCCCCACTTCTTGCGCCATTTCCAAAAGATAATCGGAAGCAGATTAAATAGAATAATAAGCGGAGTCATACCCGTACCGGGCAGAGGTGAGAAAACCATCCATAGCACGAAAAGTGATAACAAGATATATATCACCCAAACAAGCCAATCTACAACATCGGTTTTGATGAACACCGATATTATCACCAACAACAGCAGCAACAAGGCAGCATGCATAGGGGTAAACATATCACCCTGATACTCTTTTAATGACGGCAACAATTCCTTCGGGGCATCGGAGATAATAGTTACACCGCTGATAGTTGTCTTGCTCCATACTTTAACCACATCTTTAGGCAAAACGAGTTTCTCCTCTTTGGGTATATTCGGGTTAAGCACAACCCCGCCAACCATTGTTGAAATAACAAATATCTGCCAACTATGAGGCGCATCATCATACACTATCTCACCTAATGACCTGTCGAACGACTCATCCCACTCGGGATAGAGAATGTTATATTTATGTGTGCTCTTTACCGCCTCATTAACGGAATTCACCACCGAGATGGCACAACCTCTGTTGATATAGTCGTATTGCAGTTCCATCCCCTCCGCCACCTTATCATCAAGCACGCGCCACAGTTCCGTCTTTACCATAGGCGGCAAGTTAAGGCTGTACTCACTCACACCCCTTCCCTCGCGCCTATAAGATTCCAAATAGTCGGATAAGGGCATCGCTACCATACCCATACGCAAGTCATTCATTAAGAACCGCCACACCTTGCCTTGCACATCCTCGCTCTCATAAGTATATACATAATCAAGCCCGTAGTACGGACACTGCATATGGAGCGCCGCATGACCGAGGATGCTATACAGAACTTCACCCCTATCCGCTATCAGCAGACCGACACTGACAAAATCATCTGCCATACGGTCAGGAACATCGGCGACAACCTCATCCTGCGCAACACATGGTAACAAGGGCATTACTGCACAAAATAATATGGCAAAATATCTATTCATCAATCATGATACCTCCTAAAAACAAAGAAGGCTGTCCTCACGACAGCACAATCTCTTTCATTAACCTTAAAATCTAATACCATGAAAAACACGATGCAAAATTACTGCTTTTTTCATTTCGAACAAAATATTCATCAAAAAAATATGCTATAAAGCATAAATTTCCAAAAACTGCTATCTACAGATTACAAAATTAGCGGTTTTAGACGGATTTTTGGTGCTTTTTTGCAAAATGACATCATTGTTCGATATTTTTGAAAAAATTGCTTTGCGGATTTGCGGAAAAAATAGTAATTTTGCAAGTAGATAATACGCAATATCCGACACACAATATCTAAAAAGCAATATCTAACAAGCAATAGTTCTATCACGCTATACATTAACAAATAAAAGATACAGATATTATGATTGATTTAAGTAAGTATGGCATCACCGGTGCTACAGTGAAAGCCTACAATCCCTCTTACGAATATCTCTTCGAGGAGGAGACCAACCCCGCTCTGACGGGTTTTGAAAAAGGAAAACTGACCGAACTCGGTGCAGTAAATGTAATGACGGGTATCTATACCGGTCGCTCGCCCAAAGATAAATATATCGTTATGGACGAGAACTCGAAAGACACCGTTTGGTGGACTTCTGACGAGTACAAGAACGATAACCACCCTATGTCAGAAGAGGTATGGGCTAAGGTTAAGGAACTTGCAGTGAAAGAGTTGTCGGGCAAGCAGCTGTATGTTGTTGACGCTTTCTGCGGTGCAAACAAAGACACCCGCATGGCTGTTCGCTTCATCGTGGAAGTGGCATGGCAGGCACACTTCGTAAAGAACATGTTCATCCAACCTTCTGAGGAAGAATTGAAGAACTTCGAGCCTGATTTTGTTATCTATAACGCCTCTCTTGCTAAGGTTGAGGACTACAAAGAACTCGGTCTTAACTCAGAGACCTGCGTTGCTTTCAACACCACCTCCCGCGAGCAGGTTATCCTCAACACATGGTACGGCGGCGAGATGAAGAAAGGTATGTTCTCGATGATGAACTACTACCTGCCTCTGCGCGGCATCGCTTCGATGCACTGCTCCGCCAACACCGACATGGAGGGCAAGAACACCGCTATCTTCTTCGGTCTCTCCGGTACGGGTAAGACCACTCTCTCTACCGACCCGAAGCGTCTGCTCATCGGTGACGACGAGCACGGATGGGACGACAACGGCGTATTCAACTTTGAAGGCGGCTGCTACGCCAAGGTCATCAACCTCGACAAAGAGTCGGAGCCTGATATCTACAACGCTATCCGTCGCAACGCTCTCCTTGAGAACGTGACCGTAGCCGAAGACGGCAAGATTGACTTTGCCGACAAGAGCGTCACAGAGAACACCCGTGTTTCTTATCCTATCAACCATATTGAGAAGATAGTGCGCCCCGTCAGCGCAGGTCCGGCTGCCGAGAATGTTATCTTCCTCTCAGCAGATGCCTTCGGCGTACTGCCGCCTGTAAGCATCCTTACCCCTGAACAGACTAAGTATTACTTCCTCAGCGGCTTCACTGCTAAACTGGCGGGTACGGAGCGCGGCATCACCGAGCCTACACCTACCTTCTCCGCTTGCTTCGGTCAGGCATTCCTCGAACTGCACCCGACCAAATATGCAGAGGAACTCGTTAAGAAAATGGAGAAGAGCGGCGCTAAGGCATATCTCGTTAACACCGGCTGGAACGGCACAGGTAAGCGCATCTCTATTCGCGACACGCGAGGCATCATCGACGCTATACTCGACGGCTCTATCAAATCGGCACCAACGAAGAAAATACCGTTCTTCGACTTCGAAGTACCTACCGCACTGCCCGGCGTTGACCCGAAGATTCTCGATCCTCGCGACACCTACGCTGACGCAGCACAATGGGAAGAGAAAGCCAAAGACCTCGCAGGACGCTTCGTTAAGAACTTTGTTAAATATACAGGTAACGAAGCAGGTAAGGCTCTCGTAGCAGCAGGTCCGAAACTTTAACGAACAGAAGTGAGGCAACACTGTCCTCACAACGCAAAAAGAGAGTGTGCTCCGTCGCACTCTCTTTGTATGTCTATCTCTTTTATGGCATTATGAATATCAAAGCACCAATAAAACTATCACTACTCTCCGTCGGCGTGCTGCTCTTTGCCTGTTTCACCTCTTGCAATAGCAATACCCCGTCAAACGACTCGTCAGGCACTACCGACACCACTACCAATATCGGCGATGATGATAACGACTTCGTTGAAAATCAGACATGGAGCAGCACTATCAGCATCGTTTGGAACGGTCAGGCAACCACCGTCAGCGGCTCAGCCGACGGCGTCAGCATCACCGATGAGAACGGCTATGTTACCATAACATCCTCCGCCAAGCATATCGAATATGCCGTAAGCGGTTCGGGAACAGGACAACTGAAGATTTATAGCGATTATAAGTTCAAGCTGTCTCTTAACGGACTGACCCTTGCCTGCTCTGACGGCCCCGCCATTAACAACCAAGGGAAAAAGAGTTGCTACGTTGTTCTAACCGGCACCAACACCCTCTCTGACGGAAACGATTACTCTTCCTCCGATGACGACCGAAAGGCGGCACTCTTCTCCGAAGGACAGATTATCGTCAGCGGCAGCGGTTCGCTCGCTATCACGGGTAACTACAAGCACGCCCTCGCCTCCGATGACTATATCCGCGTCCGCGAAGGCTCGCTTGCGCTGACCGCCACCGCCTCCGACGGTATGCACGCCAACGACGGCATCATCATCAACGGCGGCACGATAAGCATCAGCGCGGCAGCAGACGCCATTCAGTGCGACACCAACTCAATCGTCATCAGCGGCGGCAACACCTATATCACCAAAGCGGGAGATAAAGGAATATCGGCATACAGCAATGTAGAGATAAGCGGCGGCAACATCAGCGTTGTCTCCGTGGACAAAGGTATCAAATCGGCGGCGGGTAATATCATCGTGTCGGGCGGCACTATCGATGTTACCACCTCAGGCGATGACGGCAAGGGTATTCTCGCTAAGGTAGGCGAGTGCCGGATATCGGACGGTACTATCACCGTAAAGACCTCCGGCTCGGATGCCAAAGGTATCAAGTCGGTAGGCGACATGACTATCAGCGGCGGCGACATAACAGTGGTCTGCTCAGGCGGCTCGTCTGCCTCGAAGATGCCATCGCAAGGTCCGGGCGGACCAGGCGGGAATAGCGGCAACAACTCTTCCGCACCGGAAGGTATAGAGAGTAAGGCGGCTATGACTATCACAGGTGGAAAGATCTTCGCCCAATCGTCGGACGACGCTATCAACTCCGGCGGCGACTGCACTATCTCAGGCGGATATGTTTGCGCCTACTCTACCGGCAACGACGGCCTCGATGCCAACGGCAACTGCTATATAAAAGGCGGCGTAGTGTATGCTATCGGCACCACTTCACCTGAGGTGGGTATCGATGCCAACACCGAAGGAGGGTACAAACTATATGTGCAAGGCGGCACTATCGTTGCCATAGGCGGGTTGGAGTCCGGCTCGTCGCTAACACAGTCGTGCTACTCCGCCTCCTCATGGAGCAAATCAACATGGTACGCCCTCTATAACGGCAGCGACCTCGCCCTCGCCTTCCTCACACCTGCATCAGGCGGCACCACTCTCATCGTTTCCACCCCTTCAACACCCTCACTCAAATCAGGCGTAACGGCATCAAACGGCACGCAGATCTTCAACGGCATGGGCTACACCTCTGCTACTATAAGCGGAGGATCTGCCGTCTCCCTCTCATCCTACAACGGCGGTAACGGCGGAGGCGGACAGGGTGGCGGAGGCGGACACGGGGGCCGGTGGTAATAAGCAGCCCCCTATTCTACATACCCTCTCTTTATCCACTGATAATAAAAAACACAGAACACTAATATCCGACAAAATGAAACAATACAATTTCAATGCAGGACCGAGTATCCTGCCACAAGAAGTGATTCGTCAGACGGCAGATGCCGTGCTCGACTTCGAAGGTCACGGACTTTCTATCCTCGAGATTTCCCACCGCGCCAAGTATTTCCAACCCGTGGTTGACGAGGCTGAAGCACTGATGAAAGAGTTGCTGCATATACCCGATGGCTACCGCGTCATCTTCCTCGGTGGCGGTGCCTCACTGCAATTCTGCATGGTACCCTATAACCTTATGGAAAAGAAGTCTGCCTACCTCAACACCGGCGTATGGGCGAAGAAAGCCCTCAAAGAGGCCAAAGCCTTCGGCGAAGCAGTGGAAACGGCAAGTTCCGCTGACAGCAACTACACCTTTATCCCAACCGACTACACCGTGCCGCAAGATTCCGACTATTTCCACATAACAACCAACAACACTATCTACGGCACTGAACTGTCGGACAAGAAGTTGCAAGATATCTATCAAAAACGCGGCAGCGTTACACTCGTTGCCGACATGTCGTCAGATATTCTCTCTCGCCCCGTCGATGTATCGCAATACGGCATCATCTACGGCGGTGCACAGAAGAACCTCGCACCGGCAGGCGTTACCTTCGTTATCATTCGCGAGGATATACTCGGCAAGGTGTCTCGCCATATCCCCACTATGCTTGACTACCGCACCCATATCGACGGCGGCTCGATGTTCAACACCCCGCCCGTATTGCCGCTCTACTCTGCCATGCTCACACTCCGCTGGCTCAAGCAGTTCGGAGGTGTAGAGGCTATAGAGAAACGCAATATACGCAAGGCAGAACTGCTCTACGATGCCATCGACCACTCGAAGATCTTCGTCGGCACGGCACGAGAGGAAGACCGCTCACGAATGAATGTGTGCTTCGTCCTCAAACCCGAATATCAAGACCTGCAAGACGACTTCTTCCGCTTCGCTTCCGAGCGCGGCATGGTCGGCGTTAAGGGACACCGCTCCGTCGGCGGCTTCCGCGCCTCTATCTATAACGCCATGGATATTGAAGGCGTAGAGGCTCTCATCGCCTGCATGAAAGACTATGAGAAAAGCAAATAAACATTTACCTACAAAAAAACAGGGCGTTACCCAAACGGATAACGCCCTGTTTTTATATCCCGTTTCAATGGCGTTTCAACGCCGTTGAAACGCCGTTGAAATGCCATTATATAAGTATGAACGTTCGGAGACGTTCTCCACTAAAAGATTATCTCTTACGCTTGAAAAGACGCTTCACAAAGGGTGTCAGCAGAGTAATATACTCCATCTTCGGCAATATTGTTCTCGTTATATTGCGCATCTTATGAACGAAGCTGAACGACTTCTTCCACTGCGACTGTATCTGCTCCACATCGTGCGCCAAACGCCTTTCGCTCTTGTCTGCCCGATTCTCTAACTTCGCCCGCATCAATGCTATGTCGTCTAACGAACGTAACTCTTGACGCTTATCTACGAGTGACGACGAGAAGAATTTCTTCTCCTGAGGTTGTGCTTTATTCATGGTCGTCCCCCTTTCTCGTTTCTTGTGGTACTGACACTGACGGTTCTTCCGCCGCTTGCTTATTTTCCGGCGAAGAGAATAATATTCCGCTTATCGCAACAATCACCGGATTAATGAACCATTGCTTTCGGAAAATAACGGCCATCACCAATAGCAGAAGGAAAACACCCCCCATGATAAGACAAGCAGCCCACATCGGTATCCATTTGCTCAACACAAAAGCAAGAGCCAATCCACCGTATGCAAAAGCGGCAAAAGCAAGCAGAATAACGACCAACACGAGCATTATCAAACCCAAGATACGACTCATCTTCTCTAACAACGAGAGCAACAACAGGTCGTAACGAGCATTGATAAACGACCGAAGGTCGTCCAACAACTGATTATATCGCTTATCTTCCATCACGCTTGAACCTCACCTATTGCCTCTTCTACCGCCGCCTCTATCTCTGCATCGTTGAACCAATCTTTTACGCGAGCAATAACTTTGCGATATAATACCTCGAACTCCTCTTTATTAAGATGAGCTCCTTTCTCACGAGCAACAGACATAATCTGTTCACGCAACTCTGCTCCGCTCTTCGGAGCAAGCAACAAGGCTGCTACAGCCCCTGCTACGGTGCCGCCTACAAAGGCAGCAATCACTTTTCCAAAATCTGCCATAGTTGTATCAGTTTAATTAAAGTTAGGTTATTATAGTTACCGGATTATTTCGACAAAATTTCAGTTTTTGATTTTGTTGAATAATAAGCGGTAATTATATTAATGTCATCAGGTTATCCTCTTATTATTCTGCCGCCTCCATCTCTCGTAGTATCTCGAGTGCCGCATCTTCCTTCCGATGCATCTCGCGGCAAGCTTCTTCCGTCTTATCCCCCTGACCTGTAAGGTGCAGCACACCATGGATAAGCACCCTTTGCAATTCATTTTCAAAAGTCGTGCCAATAAGTGCCGCATTGCTCTTTACCGTCTCCAAAGAGATAAAAATGTCAGCCGAAAGCGTCATTCGAGTACTATAATCGAAGGTGATAATGTCAGTATAATAGTCGTGCCCGAGATACTGCCTATTGACCTTCAACTCTCGCTCATCAGAGCAAAAGATATAATTTATCTCTCCAACAGTAAAACCATACCCCGCAGCAACAGCACCTATCCAACGACGCATACGCGACATATCCAACACCGGCATCTCTATGTCATCTGACTGAAAACGAATCATAATATGCTAACTTATAAAGTAACTTAACCTATCTTACAGCAAATTTACAATAATTATTTCACTCCCGCAAGAATAATCACTACTTCCGCATTTATTCCATCAATTATCACAGTTACACTCCTTTACATAAAAGCCGTCCTTTCCGCTATTGAGAGACGGTGAAAAACACCGTCTCTACCGCCGGACGTTCTCAGACGTTCTCCACTATTTGAGAGACGGTGAAAAACACCGTCTCTACCGCGATTGCCGTGCTCGTGCGTGTACAACGAAAACACAATCACTCCGCAGGACTTATTCCTGCGGAGTGATTTCCTTTTCTATCAGAGCACCTTATTCGTTGTGTGGCAGAAAACAACCAATAATTAAAGCCTACGTCAGACGACAGGTACTCTGTTATTCGCCAAGATTGGCGAATATATCTCGTTGATTAAATATTCTTATTCAACAACAGCACCGAGGGCGTTGTAACGAACACCATTCTTCAAGATGAAGATCTGACCGTTCTCCACGAACTTCACTGCATGCTCTGCTGCATTCACATTGTCAAGAGCAACAGTTTCTGACTCCGGCAATACAACGTTAGCAATCTCCTCGTTAACCATTATCTGCTTGAAGACAACGGTGCCGCTTGTAGAAGTAGCGAAGGTGACAAAGCGGTCAGCATCGGCTGCTTCTAACTCGTAAACACCCTCTGTGTGGTCAGCCTGCGCCTCACCATTGATAGTAACCTTTACAGCATCAGCTATGTTGCCGAACTTAACCTTGAGCGTCTTACCTGCCTCAAGACAAACCTTGATGTAGCCGCCTGTAGTTTTAACCTTGAGTCCGAGGTATGCCTCGTTGCGGTTGACCTTGCCCTCTTCATCGTTGAGCGAGTCAAGAGCATCGATGTGAGCATACTCAATGTTGGCAGCAGCAAAAGCGGCAGCGATGTCAGCCTTTGTGCCGTAGTCAAGCACAAACTGCTCAATGTTGAGTGAAGTAGAATAAGCTTTTGCGTGTACAGCCGAGTAGTTGACAGCAACGGTCTTGCTCAGTTCGCCGATGGTGAGAGAGATGTTTGCCGAAGCAGCCTCAACATCATCATCGCTTGCGAATGAGATGGTAACAACAGCGTTGAGTTTGCCGTCCTCACCTACGGTTACCGACTGCGGAGCAACGGTGAGTCCATCTACTGCGGGCACGTTCAGGTTGTATGTGCCGGCTGTGAGGTTCTTACCGGAGAATGTAACCTGTGCGGAAGGATTAGCCACCTCTGCGGTTACATTGAGATCAACAGACTCTACATTTACATTCAGCTTAGCTACACCATCATCAACAGGACGAACAATCTTGATAGCTGCAAGGGTCATTGAAGTTGCCGTACCACGCATAACGTAAATTTTGTTTGTGTTTATACCATCAGGAACAGTGCCATTCCCGACAGACGCTACCTTATTGCCTGTACCATTAGTCTCCAAGTCGTCAAAAATATCATGACCTCCCTGTGTAGTACCAAAGTCCCATGCCTTATAACCGGAAATATACACAATATCACCTGCCTCGAGATTTTCGTCAAGATCTATTTCCATATAGAGTGCGTTTCCTCCTGACTTATGACCTTTTGCGGCCACCATGTCAGTTGCAGCATCAGAGCCAAATGTAAGTGATTCTGTACTCCAAGATTTGCCGGAATCTGTAGTTTTTAGTGTCAGTGTACCGCCTGTAGCCTCCTGAGCTTCATCCAAAGTGGTGGTAGAACCATCTGACTTCCAATAGAACAAAACTGTCGGCATCGGACGGTTGTCGGTAACAGTGATAGTCACTTCCTTAACAACCTGGCAGTAGGTATCATCGGCTGCTTGCGAAGCCTTAACAACATACTCGCCTGCAGCAGTAGCGGTGAACACACCATCAGCAACAGAAGCGTCAGTGGTAGCATTGCCGCCCTTGAGGACATCGAATGTAGCATCGTTTGTGTTGTCACCTTTGGTGAAGGTGAGGGTCGTTGTTGCACTCGTAGCGTCAGCAGCGATAGCTATAGCGGTGCTTGTAGCAGCAAAAGTAGCGTCAGCCTCGGTGCAGTCAGGATCAACCGGAGCAGAACCATCTTGAGTTGTGATTAAAATGGATTTTATAACGGTTCCCATACCAGAACCTTGGCGACCAATCATAAGCCACACCTCATTACCTTCGCCTGTCATTGAATACTCTAATTCTATTTGGGCGGCTGTATTTATATTAGCGGCTGTAGCTGTGGCACTTGAAGAAGACGTTGGACGTTCACTTTGTTCAAACCATTTGTAACTGATACGCTGGCCATTGCTAACAGTTCCAATAGCAACGTTAACTTTTTCATTCACACCAACAAGATGTATAAGCATATAATACTTATCACCTATATTGTTATCACAAAAAGTTAAAGCTCCGTCAGCAATAGAAAAACTCTTACTATCAGCTGCGCTACGGAAGATAATACCATTAATTGTGTCCTCAGAAACGGTACCACCACAAATAGTTGAATGGTCTGACCATATTGCATCACTAAAGTTTGTTGAGAACAAGGTTGTTTCAGCCATTGCACCCACGCTGAAAGAAGCGAGGAGAGCTACGGCAAAAAGTTTAAGTTTTTTCATAGTTGTTTTAATTTTTGTGCTAAAAGCACGGTTAATAATATTGGTTGTTTAACTTTATTAATTGGCTGTTTGAAACAATTTGTGCAAAGTTACAACTTTCTACCAACTGCGTTGTTTACTATTATTCAAAAATTGTGCAAAAATTGACGTTTACGTACAGATATTACATTTTGCACTACTTTTTGCGCGTACTGATTGCTTCTTCAGAGGGCGGAAGGTCGTTTTCGAGGGCGGAAGGTTGTTTTCGAGTACTGAAAGCCGGTTTCGAGGGCGGAAAGCTCGGAAAGACCGAAAAGGTGTTTTTTAACGGGTACGGACTACATGGAAAGAAAATCATCTCTCTTCTTCACTAAACACCGCTTTTGCTGCCTCTTCCATCTCCGTCAGTTGGGTGCGGCAGTACTGTAGTAATTGCTTCGCCTCATCCGCTAAATGCCTATACTCTTCCAGCGACACCGCCTCGCCTCTCTCTAACTGCTCCACTATCGCCTGCAAACGCAATAAGGCAGTATCGTAATCTCTATTTTTCATTTTTATAAAAATTTTAGGGTAAATTTCCAATAAAATTAAGGTAAAATTTTTTTATATGGGATTTTATTCCTAATTTTGCATTGGAAAATTTCCACATACAATAATCGCTTGGGATTTTCATCCCTCAAAAAAAACTAAAATATTAAACCGTCCAACGTCAGAGAATCAATAACTTACTACTTTTTGTCGTCGAATTAAACGGGACTGCTCAGCAGTTGAGCGGATTAACTCACAACAACTTTTCGGGTTGTTTTTTAGAAACACCCTACAACAATATTAACCAATTCAAACAAACATTTGCTTTTATGACAAATTCTCCTTGCATTCTACCGGCATGCCGCCGTTGTGCATTTAGTGCGTACCTAAATCAAAAAGAGATGTATTGCACTAAGCGTTACCCCATCATCAAGCAACGCAATCTCACGAAGACAGTACTGACTTCGGATAATCCTCCTGCTGACTCAGGTTGTCCGCTCTACAAACGCAACTGCTGGCGCGACAACCTCCGTGACGATGTAACAGAAGAAGACATCCGGCGATTATCGAAATACTATCTCTAAAAACGATACGTTTTTCGTACATCGCCCTTCGTACTTCGTCCTTCGTACATCGTACATCGTCACTTCGTACATACCCCTTTGAGTGTAGCGGAAGTAGCTGAGAGTATGCGCACCTTTACAAGTTCGCCTATATGGTGCCCCTCGCGAGGAATGATAATAGTCTTGTACTGCGATGTTCTGCCATATAACTCCTCATGACTACGCTTCGAATAGCCCTCTACCAATATCTCATACACCTTGCCCACATCGCGCAGGTTACTCTCAAGCGATAGTTGGTTTTGCAAAGCTATAATTTCATTCAGACGGCGAATTTTGACTTCTTCCGGAATATTATCCGGAAGATTTTTTTGTGCATACGTCCCCGGTCGCTCCGAATAGCGGAACATAAAAGCAGTGTCGAACCTCACCTCCCGCATCAGCGACAGCGTCTGCTGATGGTCTTCCTCACTCTCGTCATGAAATCCGCAGAACACATCCGTACCGATAGTCGCTTCCGGCAGTATGCGTCTTATGGCTGCTATTCGCTCGAGATACCACTCACGGGTATAACGCCTGTTCATCAGTTGCAAAATATGGTTCGAGCCTGACTGCACAGGCAGGTGGATAAACTTACACAGATTATGGTGCTGCGCTATCACCTCCAGCGTCTTGTCAGACATATCCTTGGGGTGCGACGAGGTGAAGCGGATACGCATCGTCGTCGCATTTGCCACAATGTCCAACAGCTCGGGGAAGTCGATATCCTCGAAATGGTAAGAGTTAACGTTCTGTCCGAGCAATGTCACCTCCTTATATCCTCTCTCCTCGAGGTCTCTCACCTCACGCAGGATACTCTCCACATCTCTCGACCGCTCTCTGCCGCGGGTGTAAGGCACCACACAATAAGTGCAGAAATTATTACACCCCCGCATTATTGACACGAACCCCGTTATAGTCTTGCCTATGCGGGCGGGCATAATATCAGCGTAAGTCTGCGTCTTCGAGAGCTCCACATTTATTGCCTTGTGCCCCTGCTCCGCCTGCGCAATGAGGTTAGGCAGATCGAGGTAAGCATCCGGTCCGGCAACGAAATCAACGGGGTGTTCGTTCAGCAGTTCCGCACCCATCCGCTCAGCCATACAGCCTATAACACCTATGATGATACGCTTGCCCCGACGCGACGCATCAGCACGCAAACCATGCAGACGAGTGAAGATCTTCTGCTCCGCATTGTCACGCACTGAGCAGGTGTTGATAAGTATCAAGTCGGCTGTCTCTATCGACTCGGCACTTTCATGCCCCGTACTCTGCATCACTGATGCCACGACCTCCGAGTCCGCCACATTCATCTGACAACCGTATGTCTCTATATAATATAACATTGTATCACAATATAATATAACTATTGTATCACAAATTCTCGGCACAAAGATACAGAAAAAAAACAACAGACAAAAAACATTTTCGAAAATATCACACATAATTATATTTTTTTCAAAAAAATAAGAAAACACTTGCACAATCAGAAAATAAGAATTACCTTTGCATTGTGAGCTCGCGGAGAAAAGCGAATAAAGCACACAATTATCCATTAGCGACGAGAGCCTGAGCGGTGTCTCGTTGTTTTTAAATTTTGTTTTTCGCGGCAGGAAAAGCTTTTTTTTAATAACGATAACAATATAAAAAACCTAATTAGTAAGTATATATGGCAGCAATTTACATGACTGCAGACGGACTGCAGAAACTGAAGGAAGAACTTCAATTTTTAGAGAGCGTGGAGCGTCCGCGAGTTATTCGCTCTATCGCTGAAGCACGCGACAAAGGTGATCTGAGTGAGAATGCGGAATATGATGCCGCAAAGGAGGAACAGTCAAACCTCGAGAGCAAGATTGCACAACTGAAAGCACAGATAGTAGATGCCCGCATTATCGACGAGAGCCGCATCGGCACCAAAGAGGTGCAGATACTGACGAAGGTGCGCGTTCGTAATGTCAAGAACGGCGCGGAAAAGACCTACCACCTCGTTACCGAGGGCGAGGCAAATATAGCGGCGGGCAAACTTGCCGTTACTACCCCTATCGCCAAAGGTCTGCTCGGAAAGAAAGTGGGCGACATAGCCGAAGTGAAGGTGCCGGCTGGTATCATGCACTTCGAAATTCTCGAGATAAGTCTCTAAATCGCACATCGTAAATCACTAAATCGTACATCTCTATGACTCTTTTTACTAAGATTATCAACGGCGAGATACCGAGTTACAAGGTAGCGGAGGACGACAATTACTACGCTTTCCTTGACATCAACCCCCTTCAACCCGGGCATACGCTCGTCATTCCTAAACTGACCGAGCCGGAAGAAGATTATATCTTCCACTTGGACGATGATATCCTCTCAGGACTTATCCTCTTCGCGAAGAAGGTGGCAGTAGGCGTACAGGCGGCTACCGACTGCAAACGCGTCGGCATGGCTGTTCTCGGTATGGAAGTGCCGCATGTGCATGTGCACCTCGTACCGCTTAATTCGGAGAAAGATATGCTCTTCTCTAATCCTAAGCTGCATCTGAGCAGCGGCGAGATGGCAGAGATGGCCAACACCATCGCCGAGGCTATCGAAGTGGAGGAATACGGGGCAGCAGAGGAATAAGAACGTTCGGAGACGTTCTCCACTACTAGCATCCTTATTACCGCATATATGATTTTCCGAGACACAGAACGGATTGTCATCAATTATTAAAGTAAACATTATGACAAAGGTTAGACACATTCTTTTGGCGGTTATTTGCCTTATGGCAGTGATGCCGCTTGCAGCCAAGCAACCTAAGTATATCTTCTTTATGATAGGCGATGGTATGGGTATGACTCACATCGCTGCCACAGAGATGTACTATGCCGAACTTGACGGTTTTATCGGGAGGAAGCCGCTCTGCGTTACGCAGTTTCCTTACACGGGTTACGCCACCACCTTCTCTGCCAGCAACGGCATCACCTGTTCTTCTGCCGCCGGCACAGCCCTCGCCACAGGCAACAAGACCAACAACGGTGTACTCGGCTTAAACCCCGATGGCAAGGAGTTGCGCACCATAGCAGAAAATCTGCACGACAGAGGTTGGAGTGTAGGTCTGATGACCTCAGTCAGTATCGACCATGCCACCCCCGCCGCTTTCTATGCTAACGTATCGTCCCGAAACGACTACTACGCCGTCGGACGCCAACTCGCCGAAACGAAATTCGAGTTCTTCGGCGGAGGCACCTTCTATCAGCCGTATTTGAAAGACAAACCCACAGAGCCCAATGTCTATGCTCGCTGCCGTGAGAATGGATACCGGTTCTTCCACGGATACGACGAGTTCAAGGATAAAGGTATGGGGTGCGAAAAGGCTATCCTTATTCAGAAGCATGAAGGATTGACCGACGACTACCTCGGCGAAGGGCGTATCCCTTACGCCATCGACCGTCAGGAAGGAGACCTCACCCTTGAGCAAATAACCACGGCTGCCATCAAGTTCCTCTACGACAAGAATAGACCGTTCTTCATGATGATCGAAGGCGGTCAGATCGACTGGGCTTCGCACAGCAACGATGCCGCCACTATTATCCAAGAGACGCTCGACTTCGATATGGCGATAAGGCAAGCCTACCTGTTCTACCTTGAGC
>FLNU01000543.1_pt1 | contig 40956 bp, 30 predicted proteins | sample 1140361 | NCBI WGS metagenome assembly FLNU01 (sample SAMEA3878206, study PRJEB12797) | bioreactor metagenome | biome: Moose rumen | place: Sweden | collected 2011-10 | reverse complement strand
CACACTAAATCCACTAGAACCAGTTTCTTTTATCTCATTCTTATCTTTTAGTTTAGTTACTACTGTCTATCTCTCTGGCACACCAGCACCATGCTGGTTGCAAAATTACACATTTTCTCCAACATAACGGCAGGAAATTGCAAAAAGTGGTAGAAAAAACTACTACTAACAACTTTGCTGATTGCAAAGGTTTCTCATGAATGTCTTACCAAAGACTGCCGTAGCCCTTATCGGTATCGGCATTCTCGGCATCGAAGTCGACGTCACGCTCTTTCGACCACTAATCTGTGATGCTGCCGCTGACGAGGTCTGCCTGTGCGATGGGCCGTTCGGTCACTGCCTGCCGGTCCAAGACAGTCGGCGTCTGACAGATCTTCTTATTCATTATACTTCTACTGTTTCTGTTGTGTGAATACCTTTATTTGAGGTATGTTTTCTTTCCGTTGACGATGTAGATGACCTTGGTGGGTTCACGACACGCTGGCCGGCGAGGTTGTAATAGACCGCATCCTGTGCGATGCCCGCAGCCGCCTGTACGATGTCGATGCTGGTGGCGGTGTCACCGTCGAAGGAGAGGCGGAGGGGTGCGTCGCTGCCTGTGGGCAGTACGTGGTAGGCCTTGCGTGCTGCCAGGCTTGTGCCGGTGTAGCGGATAATCACGCCCTTGCCGGCGGCAATCACGTTGTCCGTCAACGGGTCAGCGTCAGCGATTACTGGTCCTGCAAAAGCGTAGCGGTGTAGAGGGTGAACGGACATATTTGATACAATACAATAGGCACAAATCCTAACCAAAAATGGCAAAAACTCATGGATTGTGATAATAGTACCTGACGAGAAGATAGCCATCCAGGTGTCGTACAGCATCAAGGATGTGACCACTTACAACAGGGAAGTGCCGCCACTGGCAAAGTATGCCAAGGCACACGCGGACTGGAAGTGCCTGCTTATTACGTATGACGAGGAGGGCACGGAAGAGGGAATACCCGTGGTGCCGGTGTGGAAGTGGCTGATGTAGGCTATAGGGAGCACGAATTTTGCAAATTGACACGAATACATTTTAAGATATGGATACAAAGAAACTCATTGAAGAGGTTCTATCAGACCTTGGTCACTACAATATTAGAATGTATCAAAATACTACCATCAGCATTAAGGATGTTTATAGATAAGATTCACTTTTCAGTTCTCTTTGTGGGAGGTGTACTTCTGGATGAGGAAGTGCACCTCTAAACTTTCTGCGGACGAGGAGGTCTTTGGACGAGCCAAAGCACTTCGCGATAACCGCGCTCCCATGGAGACGGGGGACTCTTGATGTATGATACTATAGGCGGTTTCAGAACATTTTATTTGCATAGGCAAGGGAAAAAATGTATCTTTGTCTAAAGTATGTGTCTGAATGAGGGCGTCAGTTGTCATATTGAACTGGAACGGTGCAGGGATGATGCGCCGACTGTTGCCGTCGGTGGTGCGGTGTTCGCAGATGGAGGGGGTGGAAGTCGTCGTGGCTGACAACGGTTCGACGGATGGTTCCGTCGCCATGCTTGAAGCGGAATTTCCCCAGGTGCGGCGGGTACTGCTAGATAGGAACTATGGGTTTGCAGAGGGATATAACCGTGCATTGCGCGCTGTGCAAGCCGACTATTATGTACTGCTGAACAGCGATGTGGAAATCCGTCAGCAGCGATGGCTCGAACCGATGTTGAAGTATATGGAGGCTCACCCGCAGTGTGCTGCGTGCCAACCTAAGTTGCTGGCTCCGCCCGACGGTTCGGGGGGGCGTCCACGGTTTGAATATGCAGGTGCAGCCGGTGGCTTCCTCGACAGGTATGGTTATCCGTTTTGCCGGGGACGTGTGCTGGGCACGGTGGAGGACGACCGTGGCCAATACGACGCAGTGGTGCCGCTGCTGTGGGCTACCGGAGCGGCTCTGATGGTGCGCTCGAAGGATTTCTGGGAGGCAGGCGGTCTGGATGCCCGCTTCTTTGCCCACATGGAGGAGATAGACCTCTGCTGGCACCTTCGCAGCCGTGGCCGACAGGTGGTCTGCGTCAGCGACAGTGTGGTCTACCACCTGGGGGGAGCCACGTTGGGCCAAGGGCATCCGCGCAAGACGTTCCTGAATTTCCGCAATAATTTGTTGATGCTTTACAAGAACCTGCCCGAGGCAGAATTGAAGCCAGTGATGCGTCAGCGTCGCTGGCTTGACGGGTTGGCTGCGCTGAAGTTCCTGATGGTGCTGGATGTGGAGAACTTCAAGGCTGTAAGGCGTGCCCGGAGGGAATTCAAGATGCTCCGGCCTGATTTTGAGGCAGACCGCAGGAAGAACCTGTCCCAACGCGTGGTGGACCGCGTGCCTGAAAGGGTGGGCTTCAGCATCCTCTGGCAGTATTATGTGCGGGGTGCCAGGAAGTTTTCGATGCTTCCCATGAATAAAGTCTAAGTAAACATTTTTTTCATTAACTCACACTGTACGTATGAAGCGACATTTTCTTTTTTCGGCGAGTGCGGCATGCTTGCTTGTCTTGCTCAGCGCCTTCAATGGTCGGACGGTACGCAGACAAGTCGTGGCGGATGCCGTCACAGCACCGACCAATGTGCCTGCCTGGAAATCAAAACATCAAACCCTTAACAAAACTAAAGACATGAAGAATGTATTCGATTTCACTGTCCTGGACAAGAAGGGACAGGAAGTTTCCCTGCGCCAATTCGAGGGAAAAGTTCTCCTTATCGTCAACACGGCCAGTCGCTGCGGCTTCACGCCTCAGTACAAGGAACTGGAGGATATGTACGAGCGGCTGCAAGAGAAAGGACTGGAGATTCTCGACTTTCCCTGCAATCAGTTTGGCGAACAGGCTCCAGGTACAGACGAGGAAATCACCCAGTTCTGCCAGTTGAACTACGGGACGAAGTTCCCGCAGTTCAAGAAGTGCGACGTAAATGGTGAGAACGAGATTCCTCTTTACACTTTCCTGAAGGACAAGAAAGGCTTCGAGGGCTTTGCGGCCGGCCACCCGCTCTCTGGCATTTTGGACGACATGCTCTCGAAGGCCGACCCCGACTATGCCCGCAAGCCGGACATCAAGTGGAACTTCACCAAGTTCCTGGTGAACCGCGACGGCACGGTGGTAGCCCGTTTCGAGCCTACGCACGACATGGCCGACGTTGAGGCTCAAGTGGCCAAACTGTTGCAGTAAACTTTTCTTATATCCCATCTATGACGAAGAGAAAGATTCCGTTGCTGGTGAAGATTGTAGTGGCCATCGTGCTGGGCGTGGCGCTGGGCAGGCTCGTGCCTGATTCCGCGGTCCGCGTGATGAACACCTTAAACGGTGTGTTCGACCAACTGCTGAAGTTCCTCATCCCGCTCATTATCATCGGGCTTGTCACGCCTGCCATCGCCGACGTGGGTCGCGGGGCCGGGCGCATGCTGGCTCTGACGGCTGGGCTGGCCTACTGTTTCACGGTGCTCTCGGGACTCTTTGCCTATGGGTTCAGCACGACGCTCTTTCCCCATTTCATCGATGCCGGCAGAATGTCGGCCCTGAATGCTGAGGGGCAGGAGTTTGCACCGTACTTCACGATAGCCATTCCCCCGGTTGTCGACGTGATGACGGCACTGGTGTTCTCGTTCATGACGGGAATGGGCATCGCTGCCCTCGACGCGCCCGTGCTGAAACGTGGCTTCGACGAATACAAGTTAATCGTGACGAAGGCCATCAGTAGCGTGATTATTCCGTTCCTGCCCATCTATATTTTCGGTCTTTTCCTCGACATGACGGCGGTGGGCCGTGTGGGTGTAGTGCTGCAGGCGTTCGTGCTGGTCATCTTGGTGATTTTTGCCATGACGCTGCTCTATCTGCTGTTGCAGTATGTGGTGGCGGGTCTGGTCGCGGGCCGCAATCCGTTGCGTTTGCTGTCGACCATGTTGCCTGCCTATGTCACTGCGCTGGGCACCTCGTCGTCGGCTGCGACGATTCCGGTGACGCTCGGCCAGACACTGCGCAACGGGGTGGACGAGGAGGTGGCAGGCTTTGTCGTGCCCCTGTGCGCCACGATTCATTTGTCGGGCAGCACCCTGAAGATTACGTCGTGTGCCATTGCGCTGATGCTGATGTTGGACATGCCGTTCGACTTCGGGCTGATGCTCGGCTTCATCTTGATGCTGGGCATTGTGATGGTGGCGGCTCCGGGGGTGCCGGGTGGTGCAATCATGGCGGCCTTGGGCGTGCTCGACAGTGTGCTGCACTTCGGTGCAACGGAACAGGCGATGATGATTACGCTCTACATTGCCATGGACAGTTTCGGCACGGCCTGCAACGTGACGGGCGACGGGGCCATTGCATTGTTGGTCAATGAATACCGCCGGCACCGCCATGCACCCGAGGGGAAGTAGTCGTTCCGTACGGGCGTCGGGCCAAAAGAACAGCCCGCAACCACTGATTGGGTTGCGGGCTGTTCTTTTGGCTATGTTTGCATGCCTTCCCCTCGGAAGGCACCGCTCGATGCATGTCAAGCCTCGGCTGGCTCTTCCTCGGCAGGAGTTTCCACCTCGGCTGGTTCCTCGACGGGAACTTCCTCGGGTTCAGGCTCGGCCACGGGTGCTTCCACCTTGGCGGGTTCAGCCTTCTCCTCCTTCGCGGGTGCGCTCTCGGCAATGACGGTGAACGGAACCTCGACAGCCACTTCCTTGTGCAGTTGGATGGTGGCCACGTATTCGCCCAGGGCCTTCACAGCCTTGAACACCACGTGCTTCTGTTCCGTCGCGATGCCCTTGGCATTCAGTGCCTCGGCAATCTGTGCAGCACCCACGGAGCCGTAGATGTTATTGCCGTCCGAAACCTTGGCGGTGATGACGAGCGTCACGCCCTCGTACTTCTTGGCAGCCTCCTCAGCCTCGGCCTTGATCTTGGCCAGTTTGTGTGCGCGCTGTCTCAGTTCTTCTGCCAACATCTTTTGAGCCTGCTCGGTGGCAAGTATTGCCAGGCCCTGAGGAATAAGATAGTTACGGCCATAGCCGTCCTTCACTGTGATGACATCGTCCTTGTAGCCTAAGCCCTGGACGTCTTTCTTCAATATAATTTTCATATCTGCTTTCCTCTTTAAGATTATTTCAACAAGTCGGTTACGAATGGGAGCAGAGCAATCTGGCGTGCACGCTTCACGGCCTGGGCCACACGGCGCTGGTACTTCAGCGAAGTGCCAGTGATGCGGCGAGGCAGAATCTTGCCCTGTTCGTTGAGAAACTTCTTCAGGAACTCAGGATCCTTGTAGTCGATGTACTTGATGCCACTCTTCTTGAAACGGCAATACTTCTTCTTCTTAACGTCAACAGCGTTAGGAGTGAGATAGCGGATTTCTGATGTCTGTGCTGCCATGATTAGTCCTCCTTCTTTTTCAGGTTACGACGCTTCTCAGCATACTGAGCAGCATACTTTTCGTTCTTGACCGTGATGTAGCGGATGACGCGCTCGTCGCGACGCAACTGCAACTCAAAGTCCTTAATCACTGTAGGCTCGGCCTTAAACTCCAACATGCCATAGAAGCCTGTCGACTTCTTCTCGATGGGGTAGGCCAGTTTCTTCAGACCCCAGTTCTCCTCGCTGAACACCTCGGCACCAGCCTTCGTCAGGAGACCTTTGATCTTTTCTACCGTTTCCTTTGTCTGCTCATCAGACAAAACGGGAGTAAGAATGAAAACGGTTTCGTACTGATTCATACTTCTGTGAATAAAAAAATTAAATAAAAACAGTTGATTACGGCCTGCAATTACGCAAACCGGCTGCAAAGGTACGAAAAAAAAGCCGTACCCACAAATTTCCAGACTCTTTTGCAGAAGAAACCTCACACTGCCACACTCAAAAGTTTTCACATCTTGACTTCAAACTTCAAATCACGTCGTGATTCGTAGGAATCACGACGTGATTTGTAAGAATCACGACGTGATTTGTAGGAATCACGACGTGATTTACAAAAATCACGACGTGATTTAAACTTTCTTCCGCACACGAAGCAACTTTCAACTGCATCACAATCAAGTAATTAGTGGAGACCCGCGAGGTTCCCGACACCAACGGACCAAATACCATCGTGATTTGCACCGCTCCCACAGGCCGACTACAGCCTCAAGAGCGAGGTGACTCGCACATGCTTGGCGAAAAAAGTTGAGGGAAAGTTTTCAGATGTGCTCAAATTTTACTTAATTTGCATCTGAATCTGCGCGTCGCACACGTGCGAGTGCGTCGATGAAGCGTCGGCAAACGTGTAAACAACTGACAATTAAACAACTAAAAAATAATTATCAATATGGGCTCACTGAAAAAGAACGCAGGAATTTTGCTTATCGTGCTCGGTGCACTGCTGCTCGTCCTGGCAGCCATCATACCGGCCTTGGGTGACTTGGTGGACTACAACTGGTTTACAGCCGGTTGTGCAGCCCTCGTCATCATCGGCCTGATTGGCCACATCTTGCTCAACAAGTATCTTCCGCTCGATGACGCGAAAGAAGAAGAATGACAGGCCAGCGAAAGCAAAAAGAGGGGGAGACTCACCACAGTGAGCCTCCCCCTCTTCTTGCTAACGGCTTCAGCCGGCCTGTTGCCCGCCCACCTCGTAGTTCGAGGTGACCAGTTTGTAGCCTTTGCCGTGGACGTTCAGAATCTCGACATTGTGGTCGGCCTTGAGGTGCTTGCGCAACTTGGTGATGTAAACGTCCATGGAACGCGCGTTGAAATAGTTGTCATCCACCCAGATGGACTTGAGCGCCACCTCGCGCGGCAGCAGTTCGTTCATCTTGTTGCTGAGCATCGTGAGCAGGTCAGCCTCCTTGGTCGTGAGTTTGATGACCTTACCCTCCCTGACGAGCGTCTGCGTCTGTGTGTCGAAGACGAAACTGCCGATGTTGCGGATAGGGTCGGCCTTGGAATTCTTCGCATTGCGTGCGCGTCGCAGGATGGCCTCGATGCGCAGCACAATGACATCCATGCGGAAAGGCTTGGTGATGTAGTCGTCGGCACCAATCTCAAATCCCGCCCGTACGTCCTCGATGAGGGTCTTGGCCGTCAGGAAGATAAACGGGATGTCGGGGTCCATCTCGTGAATTTTGCCTGCCAGGGTGAACCCGTCCATCTTGGGCATCATGACGTCGAGGATGCACAGGTCGTAGGTGTTGTCGCGGAATGCGCGGAACCCCTCTTCGCCGTCGGCACAGAGGTCGGCATGGTATCCTTTCGCTTCAAGGTACTCGCGCATGAGCATGCCTAAGTTTTCGTCGTCTTCGCAAAGGAGAATCCTTGCGCCTTCAAATGTTTCTTCCATAGTGTGAGTCTGTTTAAAAAAGTGAATGAATGTTCGTTGAAAAAAAGATGTGGATGATGGGAAATGCCGGCGTCCGTCAGGCATCGACCGTGGGCAGGCTGATGATGAACGTGGTGCCGATGCCCAGTTCACTCTCAGCATGGACAGTTCCCTTGTGATCGTTGATGATTTTCTTCACGTAGGCCAAGCCGAGGCCGAAGCCCTTGACATCGTGCAGGTTGCCAGTGTGCACACGATAGAACTTCTCGAAAATCTTCTTCAAGTTCTCCTTCTTGATGCCGATGCCGTTGTCTCTGACACTGATACAGAGCGTGTTGCCTTCATTCCATGTGTTGATGGTGAGTTCCAGTTGCGTGTCTTCGCGCTTGTACTTCACGGCATTGTCCATCAGGTTGAAGATGACGTTGGTGAAATGCATCTCGTCGGCCATCACGACAGGATTCGGAGCGTCGAGATGAGAGATGATTTTACCCCCGTTCTTCTCGACCTTCAGCGCAAAGGTGTGGACAACGCCCGAAATGAGTTCGTTTATATTCTGCTCAGCCATGTTCAGGTTGGCCTGCTGGTTTTCATACATCGAAAGTTGCAGCACCTTCTCGACCTGGAAGCGCAGCCGCTTGGTCTCGTCGCTGATAGTCGTTGCCAGCCGATTGAGCATCTGCGGCGACTTGCTGACGGCATCGTCACTCAACATCTGCGAAGCCAGCGAGATGGTCGAGATGGGTGTCTTGAACTCATGGGTCATGTTGTTGATGAAATCATTCTTCACCTGCGACAACTTTTTCTGCCGGAACACCAGAATCATGGTGATGATGAAGGTGATGAGCAGGATGACCGTGAACACCAGCGAGGGCATGATGAAAGTGAGCGAACTGTAGACGTACTTGCTGAGTTCAGGAAAATGAACCTTCAAGACGCCCATCTTCTGCACGGGATCGTTCTTGAAGAGTGTCTGAGTGAAAGCAATCTTCTCGCCCTGGCTGTTGTAGTCGGAACACTGATAGACCACCTGCAAGTTGTTGGTCAGGACCGAGAAATGGTAATTCAACTCAATGCCGTTGCCGGCCAGTTCCGACTTGAGCAACTGGTCCAACTCCTTGAAGTCGATACGGTCCTGCAGCGGACGGTCGCTGGCCGTGTAGAGAATGGAATAGATGACCTCGTCGACCAGTCCCTTCTGATAGTCGTAGCGGTCGCGCATGATTTCCTTGATACTGCGCGTCTTCTCCACAATCGACTTACCCTTCCGCTTCGTAAAGTACTTGTCATTGATATTCGTGATGGCACGTGTCTCCAGAATCTGGAAAGTGCTGCCATCCTTTGCCCGCACATCGTACGTGTGCTGAACCACCGACGAGTCGGTCGATGCAAAGACCGAGTCGCGCACCGTGGCAATATTGGCCAAAGCCGCTGGCCCCTGCTCCAGATAACGGGCAGTCTCCGCCAGTTCAAGTTGGTGAGACACATTGCCCAGAGCCTTCGTCACCGATTCCTCAAAATGCTGCCGGCGCATCGACAGAATCTCGTCCACATATTGCATCTGCATCACCAGCAGTGTGATGAAAGACAACCCCATGACAAAGGCCAGAATGAGTATCGTTCGTTGCTTCATACATGCAAAGTAATGCCAATCCTGTTAAAATTCCAAACATCTTAACAGTTTAATAATAAAAATAAATAAAAAAAGTCAGGAAATTTAACATTTCCCGACTTTTTACTTAACTTATTCGTATATAGCAATTCTTTTGTTGCTACTGAAACTTGAAAGCAACAAGAATTAGTCTTCTTCTTTGTTCTGCTCCTCAAATTCCTTGACGAGTTTCTGCTGAACATCCGTCGGCACAAGTTCGTAGTTGGAGAACTTCATGCTGAACGAAGCGCGTCCGCCCGTGATGGAAGAGAGGGAAGTAGAGTAGTTGGAAAGTTCCTTCAAAGGCACTTTGGCAATCAACTTGTCATAACCATTCTCACTCTCAGAACCGACAATCATGCCACGGCGTCCCTGAAGGTCGCTCATCACATCACCCATGCGGTCGCTTGGTACAAGCACCTCAACGTCGTAGATAGGCTCGAGCAACTTTGGACCTGCATTCTTGAAGGCATCACTGAAGGCGTGACGACCAGCAAGCATGAACGAGAGTTCGTTCGAGTCAACCGGGTGCATCTTACCATCGTAGACGATAACGCGGACGTCGCGGGCATAACTGCCAGTCAGCGGACCTTGTTCCATGCGGCTCATGACACCCTTCAGGATGGCAGGCAAGAAGCGTGCATCGATGGAGCCTCCGACGATGGAGTTGACGAATACCAACTTGCCGCCCCACTCGAGGTCGACAACTTCTTCACCCTTGGACGTAATCTTGAATTCCTGGCCACCAAACTTGTATACAGGCGGCATGGGTGTGTTCTCTTCGTATGGCTCGACAATGAGGTGAACTTCACCAAATTGTCCGGCACCACCAGATTGCTTCTTGTGGCGATAGTCTGCACGTGCTGACTTGGTGATGGTCTCACGATAAGGAATCTTTGGCTCTTCAAACTTAATCTTGATTTTTGCATTGTTCTCAAGACGCCACTTCAGTGTGCGCAGGTGGAACTCGCCCTGTCCCTTGATCAGTGTCTGCTTGAGTTCCTTGCTCTGCTCGAGCACCCAAGTCGGATCTTCCTGGCTCATCTTCTGGATGGCTGCCATCATCTTTTCACTCTCACTCTCGTTCTCTGCCTTGATGGAGCGGATGTATTTTGGGTCTGGATATTCAACGAAGTCGAACTTCCAGTCGCAGTCCTTGTCTGTCAAGGTATTGCCAGTGCGTACATCTTTCAGTTTGACGGTACAACCAATGTCGCCTGCCACCAGTTCTTCCACCTTGAAACGGTTGGCACCTGCACAGCAATAGAGTTGGGCCAGACGTTCCTTTGAACCACGGTCGTTGTTGTTCAAGTCATCGCCTTCGTGTACGCGGCCACTCATTACCTTGAAATATTGTACGTCACCGATGTGTGGCTCATTGGCAGTCTTGAAGAAATAGAGGGCTGTAGGTCCTTCTGCTGTAGGCACGACTTCCTCGCCGGCTGTGTTGCTGACGCATGGCATATCGTCTACGAATGGCACAACGTTCCCCAGGAATTCCATCAGGCGGCGTACGCCCATGTCTTTCACTGCACATACGCAGAAAACGGGATAGATGGAGCGTGTGGCAAGTCCCTTGCGGATGCCTTCGCGCATTTCATCCTCAGTCAGTTCTTCTGTCTCGAAGAATTTTTCCATGAGGGCTTCGTCGTTTTCGGCAGCAGCCTCTATCAATGCATGGTGCATTTCCGTGGCCTTATCCATTTCCTCGGCTGGGATGTCCTCGATGATGGGCGCACCACCTTCGGGCTTCCATGAATATTTCTTCATGACGAGTACGTCAATGAGGGAGTTGAAGTCTGGGCCTTCGTTCAGAGGATACTGTACAGGCACCACTTTTGAACCGTAAAGTTCGCGCAGGCGCTCAACAGAGTTGTTGAAATCGCACTTGTCGCTGTCGAGTTGGTTTACGAGGAAGATGACGGGCTTGCCAAGTTTTGCTGTATAGCGGAAGTGGTTCTGTGTGGCAACTTCAGGACCATACTGGCCGTTCACCAGGATAACTGCGGTGTCGGTGACGTTGAGGGCTGTCAGTGCAGCACCTACGAAGTCGTCCGAACCCGGGCAGTCGATGATGTTCAGTTTCTTGTTGTTCCATTCAACGTGGAACACAGTCGAGAAGACAGAGTAGCCATATTCCTGCTCAACAGGGAAATAGTCGCTGACTGTGTTCTTCTGACTGATTCTACCTCTGCGCTGGATAATACCAGCCTCATAGAGCAAGGCCTCGGTAAGAGTGGTCTTGCCCGCACCGTCATTGCCGAGGAGGGCAATGTTTTTGATTTCTTTGGTTTGGTAAACTTTCATGTTTGGGTGTTATTTGAATAGTTGAAAATTGTATTTTCTGCATTCAAAAGGACAACTGAAGCAGGGAAAAAGAACTTTTTTCATGGCACAATTATCCTTGTTTTGCAAAATTACTCTTTTCTTGTTGCTTGGCAAAATCTTTCATTGTTTTTTATCTTTTTTTCTTGTTACAGCGAGTCAATCTTTGTAAATTTGTAACTAATAACGCCCCAATTCTGAACTATAATTCTCACACTCTAAAACACTATCTATTATGAGAAAAAACTATTTGCTTCTGTTGCTTGCGACGTTACCGTTGGGTCTCAGTGCACAGGAAGCCACGGTAGCCGGTCCTGACGGACGCTTGCAACTTTCGGTTAAACTTGAGTCAGGTGTCTGTACCTATTCCGTTTCCTACGATGGGCAGACAGCAGTGCAGGCGTCTCCATTGGGATTTCTTGCCAATACAGGTGATTATGCCAAAGGCCTGCAATCGTTCGAGAGCAAGACGACAACGATAGATGAGCAGTATGAACTCAACCGTGCCAAGGTGAGCCATGTGCATTACCAGGCCAACGAGTTGTTGGTGCAGTTGCGCAATGCCCGCCGTCAACCTTTTGCCATTCGTTTCCGCGTGTCTGACAATGACATTGCTTTCCGCTACGAAATTCCCAAGTATCGTGAGACGGGCTCCGTCCGCATCATGCAGGAGGAGACGGGCTTCTCGTTTCCAGCCACAACGACCACATTCCTTTCGCCTCAGAGTGATGCCATGATAGGGTGGAAGCGCACCAAACCCAGTTATGAGGAAGTATACCATGCCGATGCACCCATGACGGAGCGTTCTCAGTATGGTCATGGCTACACTTTCCCTTGCCTCTTCCATATCAACGCGGCTGCTGCCAATAGTTTCTGGGTATTGGTCAGTGAGACGGGTGTCGATTCGCGCTATTGTGCCTCCCACCTGAGTGATTGCCATTCGACAGTCGAGGGTGGACTCTATACCATTGCTTTCCCCATGCCTGAGGAGAATAATGGCAATGGTACTGTCGAACCAGCCTTTGCTCTGCCTGGAGTGACTCCGTGGCGCACCTTGACCGTGGGCAGTTCGTTGCGGCCTATCGTCGAGACCACTGTCCCCTTTGACAATGTGGAGCCGCGTTTCACCTCGGAGCATGATTATCGTTTTGGTCGAGGTACGTGGAGTTGGATTGTGTGGCAAGACAATTCCATCAATTATGACGACCAGGTGCGCTACATCAATCTGGCCAAGTCCATGGGCTATGAATATGCCCTTATTGATTGTGGCTGGGACAAGAATATCGGCAAGGCACGCATGGAACGTCTTGTCGAGTATGCCCATTCGCAGGGAGTTGGCATTTTTCTCTGGTTCAGTTCCAGTGGTTATTGGAACGACATTGAGCAGAGTCCTATCAATCTGATGGACAACCCCATTCCTCGCAAGGAATGGATGCGTTGGATGCAGAAGATTGGTGTGAAGGGCATCAAGGTCGATTTCTTTGGCGGTGACAAGCAAGAGACCATGCGACTTTACGAAGCCATCCTCAGCGACGCAGACGACCACGGGCTGATGGTGATTTTCCATGGTTGCACACTGCCTCGTGGTTGGGAACGCATGTACCCCAACTATGTAGGTTCCGAGGCCGTCCTTGCCAGCGAGAATATGGTGTTCGGTCAGGATTTCTGCGACAATGAGGCTTTCAACGCCTGCTTGCATCCCTTCATCCGCAACACCGTTGGTTGCATGGAGTGGGGCGGCTGCTTCATGAACCGTCGACTGGCCCGTGGCAATCAGTCGGGCACGTCCCGCCGCTCTACCGACTGCATGGAACTGGCCACGACCATACTCTATCAGAATCCCATCCAGAACTTTGCCCTGGCTCCAGAAAATCTCTTGCCGGTCAACGAGGGAGGTGCTCCAGAGGCATCCATGCAGTTCCTGCGTACCGTTCCGACCACATGGGACGAGACCCGATTCATTGAGGGCTATCCTGGCCGTTACATCGTCATGGCTCGCCGCCATCACGCCACATGGTATATTGCAGGTATCAATGCTGAGGCACAACCCAAAAAGATTACTGTCGACCTGTCTGCTTTTATTCAGCCAGGTGAACAAGTTCAGGTCTATTCCGACAATCTTCGTAACCAAGATCCGCGTTACACGCCGCATTACCGTGTGTCCAAGCCGTCACGTGTCACGCTGACACTCGACACCAATGGTGGCTTCGTCATTGTCAAGTAATGCTATCCTTTCCTTTGGGCTGGCATAATAAAAAGGGTTGGCAGAGCAATCTGCCAACCCTTTTCAGTTCTAGTCTGTTTGATGTGTAATTCTAATTTGTTATATGAATTACTTAACCAGCACTTTCTTGCCGTCAACGATGTTGATGCCCTTCTGCAGTTTGTTGAGACGCTGGCCGGCTACGTTGTAGATAGCGCGTGGAGCAACCACCTTGCCTTCAACTGTCTCAATGCCAGTTGCTGGGTTGTAGTCCGGTTGTTTGTTCTCAAGCAGAGTGAGGGTGAAGTTGTCGGCAGAGTACCATTGTCCGGAGAATGGAACGCAGTCGTTACCTTCAGTATCCTTCAAGCCCTGAGTGCGGTTGTAGTCGTTGGTGACACCAATTGTCAGAGCGTTGTTGGTTACTTCTACTGTGAGAGATACGTAGAACCAGCCACGGCCTTTACCATCATTGGCTTCTACGATGCGATTCTGAAGTTCGGTGCTTATACCAGTTTCATAAGCAGCGTAGGCTTCTTCCCAGATAGGACCGTAAGAGTCTGTGTAGTAATCTTCATCTGTATACGTTCCGGAAGTGAGTTGGATGTGAGCCGGAGCAAGAACTGTCTTCTTGTTTTCACCAGCACGCATCTTGGCTTCCATGTCGGCACTGCCACCGTCGGTAGCGAAGAGGTAAATACCTTCCTGTCCCACTGTACCGCTGGCACGCATCATGGCTTTCAGTTCGTAGATTCCGTTAGGAACATTGAGAATCTGGTAGGCAGTGAACTGCAGTGCACCAACCTCAGCGTTGTAAGAGTCGAGGTATCCGCCATCGGTATCGCCATCGTACTGCTGACCAGTCTTGGCACCGTTACCGTCACCTACAGGCTTGTCGATAATCCAACCAGCATTGCCGTTCACTGCATTGTTGGCAATGAATGCGCTCACATCGTCGCTGCCGTTTGCGAGTGCTTCGCAACCTTCGATAACAGAGATAACCTTCATCAGATCGGATGCCCATGCATTCACTTCGCTTACTTCGGGAAGTGAGGAGATAGCCAGAGCCTTTTCCGTGTTGCTGTTGATAGATGCTTCGAGAGCCTGCTTGGTAGATGCATCGGATGGGTTCAAAGCCTCGGCCTCAGCCAGTGCGGGCAGATAGGTGTCGCGGAATGCGCGGAGCACTTCTGTCTTGGCATCCATGGTTGTGTAGGTTGCATCGTAAGCACTCATTTCATTGTCCATGATGCCAACCACCTTATCGGCTACTTCCTTGGCCTTGCCAGTGTAGTTGCCTTCCTTCAAATCCTTGTACGAGCCATTGATGACAGCATTGTACTTGTCGATGGAGTAGTTGGCCTCTGTCTTGGCAGCAGAGATTTCGCTCATGTTCTGAGCGGCATAGATAGCGTTTGTATATTTGTCGCGGTCAGCGGCAAACTGAATATCGTTGGCCAGGTTCATGGCTTCTGACTTCATTTGGCTGAATGCTGCTTGTGCCTCGCTGTCGCTGGCTTCACCACCGTAGAGCAGACGTACGTTAGTGATGCAGAACCAACCCATCTGAGTTCCGTCACCATTGGTGTTTGAACCTACGGCGCCGATGGTCAGTGTTCCGTCGTTGACGATAACCCAGTCGGTAGTGAGAGTTGTCCACTGCTCGCTGTCCCAGAGTCCTTCTGTCAAGGCTGGAGAAACTGCTTCCATCAAGGCACCACGTGCAAACAGGTGTTGGTTGCTTACCCAGTCGGGCTGAGTAATCATTTCGGCAGAAATCTTGTAATAGCCATTCTTCAGGCCTGTAAGATCTTGATTGATGCTTACGTCCCATGAACCGGTACGCCATGCATTCCAGCAAAGGCGGTTGCCTATAATGTTGGTGCGCTGGTCGCCACCACTTGTTCCAATGTACCAGCCTTCTCCATTGCGATAGGAATCATCTGTACCTAATTTATAGTCACAAGAAGCAACCGAGCCGTCGCTGTTGTAAGAGATGGTTGGTTCGTTATCGGCAGTGGTGAAGTAGGGGTTGGTAACGAGATAAGTGTAATCGGCAGGATCGCTCTGAGTGGCAATCTGAGAATCGCGGTATGCTTGGATGGCATCGCGTAGTTCTTGAACAAGAGCAAGGTATTCGTCAGCGTTTGCTTCGTTCACACGGTCGTTAATGGAAGTAATCTTCTCCTGCAAATCGCTCTTTCCTGGATAGTCAGTGGTGCTGAGCAGTTTGTTTACTTCTTCTTGCAGGTTGTCATATTCAGTAAATGCAGGAATAACTTGCTCGTTCAGTTTGTTGTAGAGTGCGATAAGAGCATTGTATGCTTCTGTGGCTTTTTCAATGTCTTTCAATCTGAGTGCATTTTCAGCAGCGTCAATCAGTTCGTCAATTTCATCATACAGACCCTGATAGTCACCGACGGCACTTTCACCTCTGAGGTTGTCGAGGTCGCCTTCTGTGTCATAGATGTCTGATTCAATCAGTTCGAGAGGATCGGCTTCGCCAATCTTCACCAGTTTGATACCGTCAACCATCACCCAAGGGGTTCTGCTGGAGACAATGTTTGGTGCCTTATATCCAAAGCGAATGGTGAATTCACTTACAGGAGTAAACTCAAACTCATGCTTTGTCCATGTTGTCGAGTTCAGTGATTCTCCACCTTCCTCCTTGAACACGTCGCGGCGGCACATAATCTGCGAAAGGTCAGTTGCAGACTCGTTGGGGTCGTATTCGCCGTTCACATTGATGACCCAGTATTCCAGGCGATACTTTGCGCAAGGAAGGTTCACCACCTGCTCATAGTAGCATTCGCCATTCCATCCGGCACGCATGTAGAGGGCACCTGTGCCTCCGTCAAAGTCTGTGGGCTGTGAGGCTACCTGCAAAAAGCCCGTACCGTCATCGGCAATAGGAATGGCGTTTGCGCCCAGTGAATAGGGAACAGAACCGAAGTACACCCATTCTACATCCATGTTGCCGGCAGTGGACAGTTTGTTGTTGGTCCATCCTTCAATCTGACCGATGAAACCGTTAGTGGCATATTCCTTGAGTCCGTCACTACGGTTCTGGGAGGATTCGGACTTTGGAACAGCATAGCGAGAACCGTCAGCAGCATAGCACAGCCAACTTCTTCCGCTCTTGCTTTCTTGATTGGCGATGGCTTTTTTGCTACCGTCAGCCTGCCATGTCAGGTCTTGGTCAAAACCAGCATTCTTGATGTAACTGGTCATGTCTTCTTCCTGGGCCATGACACTCATGCTTCCCATCCATGCGATGGAAGCAAGTGCAAGTGTAAAAATCTTTTTCATTTGCAAATGAGTTAGTTAAGTTAGTAATATTAAAAAAGTGTTGTTTGTGCAACAAAGTGCAATATACACCGCAAAGTTAAATAAAAAAAATAAAAGAGAAAATAAAGTAAGTTTTTTTTTGCGTCAGAGTTGTTCGAGGAACAGTCGGGTGGTGTGGAAGGACTGGTCGGCCACGTTGGTCCAGAAGTCGTGGTACTGGGCAGCGTGGTCGTCGTTGAGGGGGATGTCGCTGACGACGCGGAAGGAGAGGAAGGGCACGTGGTGTAGGTGGCAGGCCTGTGCGATGGCGGCTGACTCCATGTCTACGGCCACGGCGTCGGGGAAGTGGCTGACGATGTCGGCCATTTTCTGCTTGTTGTCTACGAACCAGTCGCCGGTGACGATGAGGCCGGGCACGATGGGTGTGTCGGCCTTGAGGGTGGTGGCTACCTGCAGCAGTCGTGGGTCGCCTTCGAAGCGGGCTGGCAGTCCCTGCACCTGTCCGAGGGTGGTGGTGCCTACTGCTTCTCCACAGTAGACGTCGTGGTAGCAGAGTTGGCTGCTGACGACGATGTCGCGCAGGTGGAGGCTGGTGTCGGCTCCTCCGGCACAGCCGGTGGAGATGACGCAGTCGGGCTGGTAGTGGCTGATGAGTTGTGTGGCTGCGATGGCTGCATTGACTTTCCCGATGCCGCTCTGGACGAGCACGATGGTGTGTTGTCCGAGAGAGCCGACGGTGTAGTTGGCCAGGTGGCTGTCTGTGTGCTGGTTGTCAAGGAGTGCGGCTATTTGTTGTTGCTCGCGCTGCATGGCTGTGAGGATTCCGATGGTCATGGAGGAGGTTTTTTTATGTTTTTTATGTTTTTATAGACTTTATGGATTCTATGTATTTTAAAGACAGCCGAAAGTACGGTTTCGTACTTCCGGCTGTCTTTCCGATTTGCGGAAAGTGAGGGATTCGAACCCCCGGACCAGTTACCCGGTCACCGCATTTCGAGTGCGGCCCGTTCGACCACTCCGGCAACTTTCCAGAAAAAAGCGGGGAGGAGATGTGATGAAACTCCGAGTAAGTAGGATTTGAGTGCCTGCGTGTCTTTGTAATCCACCGACTCAAGGTTACCTCCGTTGGGAGGCGTGGCCCGCCATTGACATGCAGAACGTTCTCGGCTTTCGATTGTAATTTGATGAGTATCCCGATCTATCCTGTATCCCCGCTTATGGGTTTAGAACGTTTTCTGTATTGCAAAGGTAGTGCATTCCGTGGACTTGTCAAAGTTTTATGTCGGATTTTTTTTTATCTGATGATGACCTTCCTTCCCCCGACGATGTAGCAGCCTGGTTGCAGGTTGCTCTGTGTTATGCGGCGTCCTGTCAGGTCGTAGACGGCTGTGTTCGTGGGGCCTGGCCGGAGTGGATGGATGGCGTCGGGAGACTCGATGGTCAGTGTTCCGCTGACGTAGGTGATGGTGTAGTTGCTTGCTTCGGCTCCGCCAATGGTGATTTCGTATGTTCCTGCCGGACTTGTGGGCGTGGCTTTGCACTCGATGGTGGGTTGCTTCGTGAGTACGGTGTTGTCTTCCTGGTTTTTGAATCCTTTGTATTGGAGTGTGAAGTTGGGCAGGTCCTCGCCTTGGTTCATTTTCTTGTCGTCGGCGGTGATGGTGAGTGGTGCGGGCTCGATGGTGAGGACGCCGTCGGTCAGGATGAGTCCTGGGTTGGTGATGGTGCCTTTCTCGACCTTGATGGGATAGGTGCCGACGGGTGATGTCGGTGTGGCTTCGCAAGTGAGGATGGGTGCTCCCTCCAGTTGTTCGCCGCTTGCGGCAAAGGTCAGTGTGGGGTTGGGGTCTCCGTAGTCTCGCTTCAGGTTGTGGGCGATGACGGTGGCTGGTTGTATGATGGTGAGGGTTCCGTTCTTGTAGGTGATGTCGTAGTTGGGCGACTCGGCTCCCCAGACCATGATTTCGTACTCGGCCGGGCTGCTCATTTCATTGGCGTCGCAGACGATGCTGGGCAGTTTGGTGAGGTCGGATGGGGTTTCGCCGTTTTTCAGTCCTTCGTAGGTCAGGGTGAAGGTGGGCAGTGGGTCGCCCTTGCGGATGGTCTGGTCGACGGCGGTGATGGTGAGTGGTGCGGGCAGGATGGTGAGTTTGCCGGGCACGAAGGTGGCCAGGGTGTTCTCGACGGTGCCTCGGGCGATGGTGATGTCGTAGGTTCCGGGTGAGGATGTCTGCGTGGCGTTGCAGGCCAGTATGGGTTCGCCTCGTGGGTCGGCTCCGTCGACGGTGTAGGTCAGTGGGGGTATGGGGTCGCCGTATTCACACTCGATGTCGGCGGCGGCCAGTGTGGTGGGGTGTTCGGGGTTCACTCCGTGGGGACAGAAGTCGAGGGTGACGGTTCCGTCTTCCTGCTCGGCGATGTTCCGCAGGGCCACGTCGAGTGTGCCCGACGCGGTCCACACTTTGATGTTGCTGCTCTCCAGGTTGGTCACGTTGGCTCCGCCCGGGAAGGGGTCGTTGTGTGTGTTGGACAGGAATTGCTGGTAGTCGCTGCTGGTGTTGACGTACATGTAGGAGTAGAGGTCGCCGTCGGCAGGCAGGATGGTGATGTACTGGTGCGAGGAGACTGTGTTGACGTTGTTGCCGCTCCAGCGTGAGGCGTTGTAGTCGACGTGGGTGATGAGCATGCCGTGGTGCAACCAGGTGCCATAGGTCTCATGGTTGTTGATGCCGCGTCCGATGTAGGCGTCCCAGCGGCGGTTCTGCCGGTTTTCGAGCACGAAGTATTCGTTGCTGTTCTGGGGGTTGACGATGCGGTAGGCTTGTCCGTTCAGGTGCTGTGGCTGGAGGGTTAGTACCTGGGGTGTGTCCCAGTTGAGTGTCTCGAGTGCTTGCCATCCCATGAAGTCTTTCTCGTAGGCGCTGTAGCCGCAGGGCTGGTAGCCGTCGCTGCAGTAGCAGCCGGAGTCCATGACGTCCCAGTAGTCCAGTCCGTAGGCCACGTAGTTGGTGTCGTAGAAGTCGGGCAGTCCGAGTGCGTGGCTCAGTTCGTGGACGAAGACGCCGATGCCGTCGGTCACTCCCTGGTAGGTCTCGTTGCAGCAGGCATAGCAGCCGTACTTGACGCCGCCGATGGTGCCGCCCGTCTGCCGCTCCTTGGGCCAGATGAGGTTGGCCAGTTCGGGATTGTTTTGTATGTCCTTGGTGGTGTAGGAGTTCTCGCCCTCGCCGGCATAGATGAAGAAGGCCATGTCGACCGTGTTGTTCTGGTCGTTGTCAAAGTCCGACCAGTTGTTCGTCTCGTTCTGTGCCAGGGAGATGGCCTCGGCGAAGAACTTGTTGATGTTGGTGTCGCGCGAACTTCCGTTGCTGCCGTAGTAGGCATATCCCTCGCTGAGGGTGACGGGTCCGATGATTTCAAAGGTAGGTGTGAACTGGCCGTTGCTCTGGTCGCGGAAGTACTCGGCGATGGCTCCGGCACTGCCTGCGTCGTGGTAGTAACTGCCGTCGCCGTGTCCGTTGGCATAGAGTTGGTAGAAGGCCTTGACGCGCTGATGCTGTTCTGCCGTCTCACATGTCTCGCCGGCACTGAGGCCGCTGATGAATTTCTTGTCGGCAAACTGGACCAGGATGACGGGCACCTTGGGCGAACCCAGAGCCTTGAGCGGGGCACTGGACTGGGAGCCGATGCGCAGTCGTGCATGGGCGTCGCCAGCCTCCTCCGCCTCCTCGCCGTAGGGCAGTCCGGCCAAGGCTGCAGCCCGGGCCTCTTCCCTCATTTTCTGACGCATGGACGGGTCGCGCGGCGGCACGGTGGCCAGGGCCGCGATGCTCACACAACAAGTGAGGAGCAGCAAGTGGAGTCGTTTCATATCGGTTTCAACTTTCTGAAGTTAGGCCCCTATATATAATAAAGCACGCGCGTACATTATTATATATGGCAGCCATGTGAATGATGTCCAGTCGGGCCGAGACACCCTGCCTCTTGCCCCAAGCCTACGGGAGGCCATGCAAAATTACGAATGTTTTTCCACTTCTGCAAGTCCCGTTCCCTTTTCCTCACTTCCCATCCCCCTTCCTTCACCCTTCCACGCTGCCCGACGACCGGAAAGTTGCCTTGTCTGCACACGAAACCTGCCGTCTCCACAGTCGAAAGTTCACTCCTCTGCAGAGGAAAGTATAAATCAAATATATGATTTATATAAATCATGGCTTTGATTTATATAAATCATACGTTAGATTTATATAAATCATACGTTTGATTTATACTTTCGTGTTAAGTCTTTTTATTTTTCCTGTTCAGACGGTTGAACTTTCCACCCCCAACGATGTTAAAAAAGTGAGAAGTGGCAAGAAAAATGTGGCGCGAATGGTGGGCTTCTGTTCAAAAATGACTAAATTTGCAAGGCTGAACCTACGGCCTGAAAGAGTCAAGACAGTTGTTTTATGCATACGAGAGAAGAAAAGATGGAGGCGTTCGGGCGGTTGCTCGACGTGATTGACCGCCTGCGCGTGGACTGTCCCTGGGACCGGAAACAGACGAACGAGAGCCTGCGTCCGAACACGATAGAGGAGACTTTCGAACTGGCCGATGCCTTGATGAAGGACGATGCGGCCAACATCTGCGAGGAACTGGGCGACGTGCTGATGCACATGGTGTTCTATGCACGCATCGGTCAGGAGCAGGGCCGTTTCGACATGGCCGACATCTGCCAGAAAGAGTGCGACAAACTCATCTTCCGCCACCCCCACGTCTATGGCGACGCGGTGGCCGAGACCGCCGGCGACGTGCTGCGCTCGTGGGAACAGTTGAAACTGAAGGAGCGGGGCGACCGGAAAAAGACCGTGCTGGGCGGCGTGCCTGACTCGCTGCCCTCGCTCATCAAGGCCTACCGGGTGCAGGACAAGGCACGCAACGTGGGCTTCGACTGGCAGGAGCGCGAAGAGGTGTGGAAAAAGGTGAAAGAGGAAATCAGCGAGTTTGAGGCCGAGGTAGCCAACATGGACAAGGAGAAGGCCACGAACGAGTTCGGCGACGTGCTGTTCTCCCTCATCAACGCCGCCCGGCTGTACCACATCAATCCCGACAACGCCCTCGAGCGCACGAACCAGAAGTTCATCAGCCGCTTCAACTACGTGGAGCAGCAGACACTGGCCCAGGGCCGCTCGCTGCAGGACATGACCCTCGAGGAGATGGACCGACTGTGGGAGGAGGCGAAGAAAGAAGTTAAAGGTTAGAGGTTAAAGGTTAAAGAGTCGAGGCTTCCAGAGACTCTCGACTCCTGACACAACTTGGGAGCGCGGTTATCGCGAAGCGCTTTCGCTCGTCGAAAGACCTCCCCGTCCGCAGTAACCTCAAGACACACCGGCAAGGACCCAGGCAGAAGAGTCCCTGTGCGGACGAGGAGGTCTTTGGGCGAGATGATGCGGACGAGGACGTCCGCGGTCCCAGGGACTCTCGACTCTTGACAATAAAAAAATGAAAACTATGAGAAGACGAATGACAATGCTGCTGGTGGCACTGCTGTTGCCACTGGGAATGATGACGGTCTCGGCACAGGGGCTGTTCATGAAGAAGGAATACCAGGGACGCAAGGAACGTGCCTGCTACATGCAGGGAGCCGTGACCGAGGAAAGCGGCAAGGTGGTGTTCCGCCAGACACTTGCCGCACCGGGCAAGACGAAGGCCGAAGTGCTGCGCAGTGTGCAGCAGTGGGCCGCCTTGCGCTATGAGCCCAACATGAGCAAGGGCGTATGGACCAACCCTGATTTCTTCCACAATTTCGAATACGCCGCCGTGACACACAACGACGTGGACGAAGGTGTGGTGGCTTGTCAGGCCGACGAGGAGATGGTGTTCACCAACAAGGCACTCTCGCGCGACTGGACCCGCCTGCAGTATGTCCTGACCCTGCATTGCAGCGACGAACAGGTGGAGGTCGTGATGAGCAACATCGTCTACACCTACACCCTGACCGAGTCGAACGCAGAGCGGCTGACCGCCGAAGAATGGATCAGCGACGGCGAGGCCTTCTCGAAAAAGGGCGAACTGCTGCGGCGCGTCGAGCGTTTCCGCATCAAGACCATCGACCTGAAAGACCAACTCGTGCGCGAAATCGGCCGGGCTGTCGGCAGTCCCGTAAAGGAAGAACAGCAGAAGAAAGAAGAAGCCTGGGAGTAAGCAATGAAGGAAGAAGAAATAGACAAAATCATCGCCGAGTCGCTGGCCGAAAGCAAGCAACGGAAGTGGAAACGTCCGTCCGACCGCCGCAAGCGCGTTGAACAGTGGCGCAACCTGCTCAACCTGGCCTTCATGCTGGGTTTTGCCGCAGCCATCATCATCTATTTCGCGTGGCCCGAACAGCGCGTCCTGTTCTTCAGCGTGGGATTCGGCGCCATGTTGCTGAAAATCGTGGAGTTCGTGCTGCGCTGGATGGCATGACCACAATGAAAGAAACATGAATTGGCGAACAGACATACTGGAGGCATTCCTTGTGGCAGCCCTGTTGACGATTGTCGTGCCAGCCACGGGCCAGCGCATCGTGCCGGCCCTTGAAAGCAATGCCGACCTGCCCATGATGACAGGCGGACTGATGCGCAACGGCGAAGGCGGACTGGCAGGCGACTCGACCCAGCAGGCAGTCCGTCGCGAGGGCGTCGTGCCCGTGGGCGTGAGAAACTGGACCATCGACCCAATCTACGGCACCACCACCGAGGTGGACGTCGACACCCTGCACCATCACTTCCAGAACAGTGACCACAGCGAAGGCTACGAGGGTGAGTTCAACACCCTGGCCAACCTGGGTTCGCCGCGCATGAACCGCGTCTACATGAACCGGCCCCTCTTCACCTCCTTCCTGTTCCTGATGCCCTACGACCAGTTCTTCGTCACGTCTGACCGCTTCCGCTATTTCGACACGAAATCGCCCTACATGAACCTGTCGTACAACTGGTGCGGCTCGAAACAGACAGGAGACGACCACTTCAAGGCCATCTATGCCAACAACGTGAACAGCCACTTCAACTTCGGCGGCATCTACGACTACATGTACGGACAAGGCTACTACGACCACCAGTCCACCTCGTTCATGAACGCCTCAGCCTTCGCATCATACGTGAGCGACCGCTACGACCTGCACTTCCGCTACTCCCACAACTACATGAAAATGGGCGAGAACGGAGGCATCGAGGACGAAGTGTACATCACCCACCCCGAAGACCTCTCCCAGACCTACGGCTCGAAGGACATGCCCACGCAACTGGTCTCGACCTGGAACCGGCAGGAGCATGACGTGGTCTACCTGAACCACCGCTACCACATCGGCTTCATGCGTACCGACAGCGACTCCGTCGGCGAGAGACGTGAGTTCGTACCCGTCACGTCCCTCTTCCACACCCTGAAACTGGGGAAATACAACCGCAACTACCGCTCCTACCACGATGCTACGTCGTTCCACAATTTTTCCTACATGCGCACTGACTCAGTGAACGACTGGCACCGCATGTTTGAACTGCGCAACTACGTGGGACTCTCGCTGCGCGAAGGGTTCAACAAGTACGCCGTGGCCGGACTGAGTGCCTACGTCGCATTCAGCCACCGCCAGTACCAAATGCCCGACACGCTCTTCAGCAGTGGCGAACAGAAGGTGTTCCAGACAAAATTTACGGAGAACGACATCATGGTGGGCGGACAAATCATCCGCACGCAGGGCACACGCATCCACTACCATGCCAACGCCGAATTCACCGTGGCTGGCGACAATGCAGGCAATACCTTCATCGACGGCGAGGGCGAACTCAACCTGCCCTTGCTCGGCGACACGGCTCAGGTAGTCGTTCGTGGGCAGTTGAACCGCTACGACCCCGATTTCTTTTACACCCACTTCCATGCCACCCATGCATGGTGGGACAACACATGTGGCGAGGCCGTGACCCAGACACGCGTGCAAGGCGAAATCCATGTGCCGCACACCAAGACCCGATTGACCGTAGGCGTGGAAAACGTGAAAAACTATACCTACTTCGCCAACAACGGATCCAACCTGTCATCTTCAGACGATTACGGACTGGTGGCCAACAATGTAGTGGCTCTCCAATGTCCGGATAATATCCAGGTACTGAGTGCCACCCTACAACAAAACTTCCGTCTCGGCATCTTCCACCTCGACAACAGCGTAACCTACCAGACTTCGTCGAACAAGGATGTGCTGCCACTGCCCACCATCACGGCCTACAGCAACTTCTACATGGCTTTCCGCATTGCCAAGGTGCTCAACTGTGAACTGGGTGCCGATGCCGTCTACTTCACCGAGTACTACGCACCCGACTACTCACCTGTCATTGGTCAGTTCACCACGCAAAACCCCGAAAAACTGGTGAAGATAGGCAACTATCCCCTCGTCAGTGCCTATGTCAACCTGCACCTGAAGCGCTGCCGCTTCTATCTGCAATACTACCACCTGAACCAGTCGACCAAACGCTATTTCTGGGCCCCCTACTATCCCATGAACCCCAAGGGACTCCACATGGGCATCAGTTGGAACTTCTACGACTGACATGACGGGATGGTTCCCACATGGGTTCATAACTTTTTTGAAAAACAAAGAGGCTGTGCCAAAATGCTTGACACAGCCTCTTTTGAGTTTATTGAATGATGATTTTTTTGTGCTGGCTGATGTAGATGCCTCTCGGAAGAGGAGCCGTGTGGGAAACACGCCGTCCTGTCAAGTCGTAGACAGGGTTTTGTCTGTTCCGAAGTGAATAGGGCTGCGACGGGTATTGGATTCCCACAGAGATGTCGCCCAACAAGATGTCGTCGACACTGCGCAGGACGCAGGCACCGAAGACATCGTCAATGGTGGCATTGACAAGCAGTGCAGCGGTGGTCTTGTCGGCTAAATATGCCTGCATCTCTTCCAACTGAGGATGCCCGGTGAGGTCGGCGACCACGAGCGGCGAGTCATCGTCCTCTTCACGTTGTTGGGTGGCGGAAAGGAAAAGCACACCGCCCTCGGTGAAGTTGGTGAGATAGCCTGTGACCCAGACATGGTCGGTTGTAGTCTGGTCGGTGTGGTGCAGATGCAGGGCATCGGACACGTCGTAAGGGTGTTCGCGACTGCCGTCACCATGGAAGACGTAAATGCTGAGTGTAGTGGTACTGCTTTCGTATGTCAGCGTGGAGGTTGTGGTAGCAGTGATGGTCACCTGCCCGGTCCCGACGATACGGATGATTCCCTGGGCATCGACTGTGGCGATGGATTCGTCGGAAGACGTGAAGGTAATCGTTCCGTCGGAGTCGGTCGTGAACGGATTGAGAATGCTTTTGGGGTCATCCAAGGTTATGTCGATGTTTTCAACTTCCCATACAGACCTTGCAGCCTTTTTCTCGGTAGGAACCGCCAAGGTGGGTACTTCGTTGACAGCCTGACTGAGGTCGATGAGCAATTTGTCGCTCCAGTCCGACTCTTCGCCATTGGCAAAAGCCTTCACTTGCAGCACGTGGACCGAACTGTTCAACGCAGAGAAATAGAACTGATTGGATTTCACACCAGATATGGTCTGTGTGACCGCCCTATGCAGACTGGATGTGGCCTTCACGTTGTTGTGAACGATTTCTTCCTCGGAGACATCGGCCCCATAAATCTGAATGAAATTGATGTAAGCGCGTTTGGTCTGACTCTCATCGGTGGCGAATGTGACTTTGAAAGGTTCGTTGACGTTAGAGAAATGCGTCAGGTACTGTCCGCCTTGCACCGTGACAGATTCTTCGTTATAGGTGGTTCCCGACTCTCCTGTGCATTTTACGACAAAGAAGGCCGGAGACTCAGACGCATTGTAAGGTTCGGCTCCAAAGTAGGCTGTGACAATCCCCTCGCCGTTGCCGGGGGCAGGTAACAAGGGCGTGGTAATGCTGCCTGAATAACTGGCCGACCCCAGTTTGATGCCGTGTGTGTTGCCGTGATAGAGTTTGCTGCCCGTCCATCCCGGAGAGGACAGCACATCGTCGAGCGAATTGTCCCATACCCGTCCTGCATTGTAGGTGATATTGGCAAATCCGCTGAAGTCCTCGCTGAGAAGGAGACTGGCAGAGACATCGGCATCGGTGATTTCCGTCAGTTTCAGCGTGTAACTTTCGACATTCTCGACTGGACTCCATGTGGCAATGAATCCATGTTTACCCACGGCTGCTTCCTCTGGCTCATAGAGGGTGGGGGGCAACAGGATGAAACCACCGTTGAACTTGAAACTGATGAGGCCTTCGCTGTTTTCACTGATGGCTTGGATGGGTTTGCCCAGGTAGCGACGTCCGTCGATGTTGGCATGGTAGAGGGATGCCCTTGGGGTGGAGGTGTCGGTGAAATCATAGTTCTTGCTACCGCCAGGGAATGGGTCGGCAGACAGACTGGCCTTCGTGTAGAGATTATCGGCAGCCACGATGGAATAGCACTGGTGATTGTTGCCCGAAAAGGAAATGTTTGGTTGGGTAGTATTCACCTCGTTGTAGGCCCACACGAAGGGGTCGTAGTCAACATGAGTGACGAGCATGCCATGTCCGCCCAAATATCCGTCCCAAAAGATTTGCTGACGGTTTTCCAGCATGTAGAACTCGTTGCGATGGCCTTCGTTGTAGATGACATAGGCTATGGGTTCGTCCATGAGTGCCGGCATGTTGCGGATGTTGCGGCCACTGCTGAGTTCAACAGGATGCAGCCAGCCGGCACACCATCGCTCGAAGGCCGTAAACCCCGCTGGCACGCTGCCGCTGTAGTTGGAAGGACCATTGTAGGTTCCGTAGTCCATGATGCTCCAGGTGTTGAGACCGAAATTGCCGCTGTGGGCAGTGTCGTAAAAGTCAGGGATGCCCAGACAGTGTGTAAATTCGTGGCAGGCAGTTCCGATGCCGTCGAGCCTGCTGCCCGTGACGCCATACAGTTCGTTGCTGCAAGCGTAGGTGTTGATGAGCACCCCGTCCAGTTCTATTTTCGTTCCCCGTGCCTCGACAAGGTTCCACTCATGTGGCCATATCGTGAAGGAAGAGGCTCCTTGTGCTTGTCCATATCCGGCATAGATGACATAGACTTGGTCCACTTCCCCGTCCCCGTCCCAGTCATAGTCGGCAAAGTTCACCTCTTTGTCTGCCATGGCACAGGCATCGACTATCATATCGTCGGGATGGGCATCTTCGCCGACCTCGTCTACGTCTTCACCGTAATACTGCATGTCTTGGCTTAGTTCATAAGGACCGACGACATCAAAGTCTATGGTCAGTTGTCCATAACTTTGCTTCAGGAAATAGTCACGCACGCTGCCGATGTGCTTGTTCTTGTTGTAGCCTTCCTCGTTGAACTGGTTATGAACGTCTTCACGGGAATTGACAAACTTCTTGTCTGCAAAATTGACCAGAATGACCAAACCGCGCTTTTTGCCTGTGTATTTGGTTTGTGAAAACGAATAAGTCGTATTGGAAGGGGTTTGTCTTTTGGTTGGAATGTGTGCCAGCCTGTGTTGATTGCGAAGTGCCAGTTTTTGGTTGCGTCGTTGTCCGAGATGTTCCTGCAGTGTCCTGCTGGTTTGCTGGATGAACGACAGTTCCTGCCGGCTACGTTGACCTGCATCGTGAGCCAGGAAAGGACTGGCACAAATGCGCCCCATGGAAAGGGTTGCATAAAAGATACTGCCGCCAGCCTGCTCTATGACGGGCAGACTGTCGGCAGTGGCAAAATAGTGTTGTGTCTCATCACCCAGCAACAACAGGGTGAGGGTCGAACCGTCGGGTTGGGTCACCGTTCGTTTGAACGGTTTGGCTGGTACAGCCCACAGGTTGGGGCTGAATAGCATCAGAGCCAAAGCGATGGCCGTGTTTTTAAAGAGATGTGTCATGGGCAGAATCAGCGAACTGCTTTATGGATGGAGTTGCCAGATTTTAAAATATAGATACCGCGTGGCAATCCGTCTTGCCAATGGGTCGTGGATGAGCGTCGCAGCCATGTTCCGTTGGTACTGTAGACTTCTGTCACATCGGATGGCTGGAGGGGGGTGGCTGGCAAGGAAATACCTGTGACAAAATCTTCCAGATGAACCATTACCACATTGCTCCAGGGTGACTCACCCTCTGGCGTTACAGCCTTGACGCGATAGGTATAGGCTTCAGCCGTAAGTCCTGTAAATGTGTATTGGGTTTCGGTGATGTCGGTGATGAGTTGCGTCCTTGAAGACAATAGTGGCCCCCGTCCCTTGGTCTCCTCGTCAAGTTCGTTCATTTCTTCTTCAGACGCTTCTCCGTCAACCACCTTTATCATGCCAAGGTAGGCGCGATAACTGCCCGACCTCATGGTCTCAAAACTGATGGTAAAGTCACCTGACAAATCTGCCACATTCAGCAGATGCGTTCCTGCTGTTGTATAGGTTTCCTCATTGACTACGGTTCCTTCTGCATCCGAAACTGTGACCTTCATGTTCAGTCTGTCATTGCCGTATTGTGCCAGGGTGAAAAGAAGGGTGGCCGTACCTGTGGCTGACGTTAACAATGGCGAAATCAGTTGGCCGGCACTCGACGAAGTACCCATTTTCAATCCCTCGCCTGCGCCTGAATACAATTTCTTACCCGTCCAGCCCGAAGTGGAAAGGTACTCGTCCAAGGTACCTGAAATATCCCTGGAGGTATTGGTGGCAGCATTCACTTTGTCAAAATTTTCGTTCACCAAGACATTCAAAGGTTCCAGTCGGGCCTCCTTCAGTTCAATCGTATAACTCTCGGCATTTTCCACCTCACTCCAAGTAGCGATGAAGGAACCGTCGCCCACTTCTGTAGAGATGGCTTCATTGGCAATCGGAGGCTCAATGGTTATCAACTGTCCACCATCGAAGATGAAACTGATGAGACCGTCTTCCGACTCCTGTATGTCCTCGATGGGCTTGCCCATGTAGTAGCGTCCGTCACTGTTCTTGTTGAAAAGCGAGGCAGCAGGTTTAGATGTGTCTGTCAAAGCATGGTTTTGAGAAGTGCCGGGATAGGGGTCTCCTGCCAATTCCTTTGCATTGAAGAGCGTTCCGTCTGCATTGTAGACTTCCCAGGAGTTGTCTGCAGCAATGATGGTACAGCGTTGGTGGTCAGCATCGTTGTTCACCTCGTTGTTGTCCCACGCTTGCTTGTTATAGTCAATGTGTGTAACCAGCAGACCGTGACCGTTGATACACTTGTCCCATGACACAGGCTGCCGGTTTTCCAACAGATAGTACTCTGTTTTTTTATTTCCGTTATACAAGACATAGGCTTCAGCCGTTTCTGTAATGGGTCTCATGCCTACAATGTTGCAGCCTTCCTTCAACTCGGTCGGTTCAATCCATCCGGCAAACCAGCGTTCGTATGCCGTATAAGCCACGGGCACACAGCCAAAATATTTCTTGCTTGGACCTCCATAGCATCCAGCATCCATCAAGTCCCAGGCACCCATTCCGAAAGCCGAACCCGACGTGTCGTACATGTCTGGCAGTCCCAGGCAGTGGGAAAATTCGTGACAGGCTGTTCCCACACCGTCCATCTGTGAACCGTGATAACTGGTCAGTTCGTTGCTGCATGCATACGTGTTGATACGGACACCGTCCAGTTTCAAGTTCGAGAAAGTCGAGAAGTCAGGATAGTCTGGAATGGAAGGATAGTAGGCCGCATATTGCAGTTGGAACTCATGTGGCCAGATGGTGTTGCCCAACGTACCAATCTCGTCAGAAGCCTCGCCATAGCCGGCATAAACGACAAAAACCTGCTCCACTTCACCGTCACCGTTCCAGTCATAATCCTTGAAGTCCACGTCGGCGTCAGCCATCTTGCAGGCCTCGTAAATCATTTCAAACGGGTTCGCGTCCTCAGACGTATAGTTGCCTGTCTCGTAGTCACTGGGCGGATTCCAACTAACAAACGTCAATTCGCCTGTGCGTGGATTCACACGATAGTAAGCATTGCGGCCATAGTATTTCATGGTATTACTCAGTTCATACGGGCCGACCACATCGAAGTCAATCGTCAGTTGTCCCAGGCTTTGGTCACGAAAATAGTCGCGTACACTGCCCACGTGTTCGTTCTTGCTGTAACCTTCTTCGTTAAACTGCGCATTCCATTCTTCGCGGGAGTGTTTCATCTTCTTGTCATTGTCCTTGAAGTTGACCAGAATGACCAGACCCTTCTTACTCTCAGTGACTTCCGTTTCCGTCCTGGCAGGAGCCAGATGCTGTTGCTGGCGACTGACATCTCGCTGCCTTTCCATCAGGGCACGCATCTTGGCCCCACGTTCCTGGCGGTGAGCATTGCGCAGGGCAGCACGTTTCGCCCACATCTTTCTCGTTAATTCACTGTTTGTCCAACTAAACGTACCGTCTTCATTCCTGTACAGAGGACGACCGTCCACCGAACGATAGAATCGGTAACTCTCGTCACCACACAACGTGGCCATTACCGTTGAGCCGTCAGTCAGTCTCACACTCCGATACACACGTTTTGCCGGCACGGCCCACAAAGAGGCCACCAGCATGAGTTCAGATAACAACAATACAGTTTTTTTCATAGTAATATAAGCAAAAGTTTAATTGTCAAAATATTAATTGCTCTATTGTTCAGTCAAATGCAGACATATTGGCTGCATCCCTTACCGACTGAATGTGATTTTTGATGAGTGTGGCATTGGCAACAAGAAGAATCTGTTCCAGTTTGTCTGTGCAGACCGCCACCCGTCCATGGTCAATCAGCCGATAGAGTCCATCGCCCTGAATCCTGATTGCCACATCTGTTCTCAGCCCCTCCATGCGACTTTCTCCCAAACTGCGTATAGGCAACATGGCATTACGCCTGAATGCCCGCTCAGCCAGCCGAAAATTCAGGCAGTCCACATCCCCCTCAAACAGAATCTCTCGCGCACATTCATGCTCAATCGAGAACGCCCCGGAACTTGCATCGAACAACAGACCAGGACGGTTGAAATACCGTTCCACGGTACCATTCCCACACAAGTCTTCCGGCATACCAGTTGTAAGACCGTGTTCCTTGTCCAACAACCACACCTGGTCGGCCACCTGCAACGCATGTTCCAAGTCATGTGTGGACAGAAAGACTGTCTTTTTCAACGCCTTGGCCAATCGGTGTAACAACAGTAGCATCGACACCTTGGAAGGGTAGTCCAGAAAAGCCGTCGGCTCATCCAGAAAAATGACGGGTGTCTCCTGGGCAATAGCCTTGGCAATCATTACCTTTTGTTTCTCACCGTCGCTCAAGGTCTCCATTCGCCGGCTGCGAAAGTTGTCCATTCCAACCCATTCCAGGCAGCGGTCTACCGTTCTGCGGTCTCGCACACGCAGCCTTCCCCAGAAGCCTGTGTATGGACTGCGTCCCAAGGCAACGACCTGTTCAACGGTCAGGTTCTTGATGCCCGAATTGTTGGTCAGTACCACGCTGACCAGTCTGGCTAAGCGGTTGCCATACAGAGATTCCAGACGTTCACCCTTCACAGTGACTTCACCTTCAAGTGTACGTTGAAAGCCAGCCAACGAACGCAGTAAGGTCGACTTACCCGCACCGTTGGGCCCCAACAGGCAAGTCAGTTCGCCGGCATGAAGTTGGGCATCCAACCCCTTGCTTACCATACTGACGTGTTTCCCTTGCCGGTAGCCAGTGGAAACACCGCGAAGTACTACCGTGGCTTCTTTATCCATCGTCTTGATTCTTCCCTGTCTGCAGTGGCAAAAGAGGGAATCTTTTTTAGCAAAACCATGCAAAGATAAATAAAATAATTGAAAAGTTTACTTTTTATGCACTATAAACCGCGTAGGCATAATAGGCGATGGCGAGAAGCGTGAGTACTGTTCCTTGCCAACGTCCCAGGATGTGCCGACGACCGGCAGTGAGTGCCAATATCCAGAGCAGGATTGCTGAAAGCAGGAGTGTGGCGAGGTCTACGACGGTGATGTTGCCCAGTTGCAGGGGGGCGATGGTGGAGGCGAATCCGAGGATGAAGAAGATGTTGAAGATATTGGATCCGACGACATTGCCGAGTGCCATGTCTGTATCGCCTTTCCGTGCCGCCACGACAGCGGTGACGAGTTCGGGGAAGGAGGTGCCAGCCGCCACGATGGTGAGGGCGATGACGGATGGGCTGACACCGAGCCTGGTTGCGATGCCTACGGCCCCGTCTACCATCCACTGCCCACCAAGGATGAGTGCCGTCAGTCCGACGAGGAAAAGGAGAATGTTGTGCCAGAGGGGTGAGACGGTCTTATTTCCGGCAGCCTCTTTTTCTGAAAAGGCGGAACTGTCAGTCTGTTTGCGTGCAATGGCGAAACTGTAGGCGAGGAAGATGGTCATGAAAAGGAGCAGGATAATGCCGTCTGCGCGGCTGATGGTTTGGTCTTCGAGGGTGAGTGCCAAGAGTGCGACGGTGGCGATGGTGCAGAGGGGTAGGTCGTATCGCAGGTTGTCTGGGCGGCATGCGACGGGTGCAATGACGGCAGTGACTCCCATGATGAAGAGTGTGTTGAAGATGTTGGAGCCGATGACGTTTCCAATGGCCATTTCGGTCTGTCCGTTCCAGGCCGAGATGCTGCTGACGACGAGTTCGGGGGCACTGGTGCCGAAGGCTACGATGGTAAGTCCGATGACCAAGGAGGAGATGTTGAATCGTCGGGCTATGGCTGATGCTCCGTCTGTCAGCCAGTCGGCTCCCTTGATAATAAGTGTAAGGCCTACGATAAATAGAAGGATGTCAAGCATAGTTAGGGATTAAGGTATAACAATAAAAAAATGAAGAATGGAGACGTATCGTCTCATTTGTTGAAACTATATTCTCCATTCTTCATTTTTACGTTTTCAGTTGTTTATTTGACAATCTTGACGGCTTTCACACTTCCGTCGCTCATGGTGTTGCGCACGATGGTAATGCCACGTTGCGGCTGGGTAGTACGTGCACCGGCGGCTGTGAAGTAGTCGCGAGATACGATGGTGGTGTTGATGCCTGTTGTCTTGGCTGTATGGATGCCTGTGGGAATTTCTTCGCTATCGTAGAAGAGTTTGAAGTTGTCGAGTTTGAACCAGCCAGCACTGTCGTACGGGTGTGCCTCGCCAGTGAACGGATCTACGTTGTTGGTACGGAATCCGAGGGTGAGGTTACCGTCTTCGCCAACGCCGAATACAAGGCTCATGCCGTGTGGACAGGACGTTGTTCCGTAGGCTGCGTCGTTTCGCCATCCAGCATAGTTCATGTGTTTGAGGTCGGCGTCAGGGTGATTCTGGTCGAAGGTCTTGGCAGCGACCATGTCGGGTGTGTCGTTCAGTCCGGCTGCGTAGGTGTCTTCGGCTCCGTACATCTGTATGTAGTCGTTGGCAAAGATACGCTGTGTGGTGACGCAGTGGCCGCCCCAGTTGTATTGTACGACCATGTCGCAACTGAGGATGTAGGTTCCTGCGGGTATGCCGGAGAAGGTCTGCGAGAGTTCCACTTCTGGCATGTCGGTAGTCCAGATGCCCCAAAGGTGGTCTCCATCAGTATATTGTGTTGTCCATTCCATACCGTTTTCGTCGGTTTCTGTGATGGCGTCGCCATGATTGATGGCGCACCAGCCTGAGATGGGTGCTTTTTCAACTTTTTCTCCTGCTACATACATGTTCCAGCCAGTAGGTACGTTCTGCACTCCGTCACTTTCGATGTTGTTTTGTGCAGACATGTCTTCGAAACTGGGGTTCTGGATGATTTCGGTGTATACACCCACGGCGATACCGCTGGCTTGGAGGGCAACATAGGCTTCTTCTATTTCCTTGATGAGAACATCGATTTCGGCTGCGGTCACGGTGCCTTCAGAGTAGGTATCGTCGGCTTTCTCGATTGCCTTGATGTATTCGGCATAGCCGCTATAGAATTCGTATCCGTCGGCCTTGTCGTAACCGTCGTCGATGGCAATGATGAGTTTCTTGTAGGCTTCCACGGATTCTTTCACTGCATCAAAATTTCCATAGAGGGTAGTGATGATGTTGTTCAGGTCGCTCTGACTCATAGAAGCATCGGCCTGTGGGAACTGTGCGAGCAGTTGGCCTACTTTGTTGATTAGGGCTTCTTCCTTCAGTTCTTTTTCGAGTTCGGTGATGACCTGGATGAAGTGGTTGGCGGTGGCTGCTGCGTCGTTTCCGTCGTAACCCAGTTTCTGAACTTGGAAGTTGTCGAGTTTGAACCAGCCGTCGCCACCTGCGCCGTTCGAGGTTTCGCGCATGGCTGCACGGAAGTTGCCATCGGTGCGTAGTCCGAAGGTCAGTGTGCCGTCGTAGACGTAGGCGCGTACTTCCATGGGTTGGAGTTCTGTGTCGGTGGTGGGCTCTACGAGGTTGGCAAATCCGTAGGCTTCTTTCTGATCAAGCAACGATTCGTCGTATTCGGATGAAGATGCGAAGTAGGTCGAGTTGAGGTTACCGAACAGTCGCTGGGTGGTGCGGCGTGAGCCGGAACCGTTGGCACCTACCATGACACCGGCTTTCACCAGATAGGTACCGTTGTCAAGTCCACTCAGGGTTTGTGAAATCTCATAGGTTGGCACGCCACTGGTCCAGATGCCGAATGCATAGTTTCCTTCCTTTCCCTCGCCATTGCTGTCAGCGTTGACTCCGTGCCAGTTGGCAATACCGTTCTGACGTACTTCGTCGGCTGTGGTGACTTGTGTGCCGTTGATGTATACGTTCCATCCTGCCGGTGGAGCAGCAATGCCTGTCGTTGGGTTGCCATCCTGTGCAGAAAGATCTTCGAAACTGGGGTTCAGGAGACTTCCTGTGATGTCACCGTTCCCTTCCTTGAAAGCATTGACGGCTGCTTCGAGTGCGTTGATGGCATTTTCAATTTCGTTCACCTTCACTACGCTTGCAAAGGCTGTACGGGCATTCTCAATGGCTGTCTGTACGCTGGCATCGGCATCCTCCACGTTTTCTGCTTTCAGGATGGTGCTTTCCAGTTCCTTCTTTTTGTTAATCATGTCTTCGATGGTCTGAATATCTTCTTCCCAGTTGAAGTCAGGGCTTTCGTAGATGGCGGTTACGGCTGCGAGTGTGCTGTTGTAGCCAGTGAAGAAGTCGTCGTCACAGGTCTCCATGTATGTTTCCAGGTTCTTGATGGTGGTATAGGCACCATAAACTCCTAAGAATTCGGCCAGGTCTTCAGCCTTCAGGAAGCCGAAGTTCTCGCTGGTGTGGTCGGCCATGAGTGCACGATTGTTTTCGTCGACCTCGAAGCCATAGTCATTGTCGGCAGGGATGGTACCGCCGGCATAGTCGGGATACCAACCGCCACCATTGTTTTCCTCGCTGATGACGATGTATTGTCCTCCGGCGTTCAGGTGCAGGTACAAGCCAAGGAAGTCGTCGTAGTTGCCTTCGTCGGCTTTCAGTTTGACAAATCCGTCGATGTCGCCTGTCTCTACAATCCATTTCACTGGCTCGGTAGCGTTCCATTTCAAGTTGCCTGTTCCGGCAATCATGCACATGTACAGGCTTCCTTCGTCGTCTGTGCGCTCGAACGACCAGGTGCCGTCGCCGTTGTCAATGGCTGTGAAAGTTAGTTCTTTCTTGTCGCCGTTGCCCAGAGGCAGGAAGATGGAGCCGTCCCATCCTGTCAGGAAGGCATAGTCGGACGGTGTGTAGGCACTCACCAAGACGTACTGCTCACCGTTGACAGGAGCCCCAACCTTGGTTGTTGGACGTTCCACGGCACTGGCTGTCAAGGCTGTAATACCTGCCAGCAGGCATACGGCCATCATTCTGAAGTAATGTTTCTTCATTTGTCAGTTTGTGATTAAAAAGTTAATAAAAAAAGGACTAATTGATAAAGTCTTTATAACCTTGTCGGTTACACATTGTTGTGGTCGTCGCAAAAATAGAAAAAAAATGTGACAAATAAAGCATGTTTTATTAAGAATTATTTGTTTTTCTTCTGGACAGGACTAATCCTATAAAGGTCAGCAGTCCGTTGAGCAACAGCAGTTCGTAGCCGAAATGGTAGTCATGGGCTGCTGCTGTCGTATCGACGATGTAGCAAAGGACAGGAGCCAGCACAGCCGAAAAGGGCGTCCACCGGTCGTGCACTTGCCACTTTGTGGTCATGCCGAAAGCATAAAGTCCCAGTAGCGGGCCGTATGTGTAGGACACCAACCTGTAGATGGTGTCGATAACGCTTGAACTGCCCACGGCTTTGACGGCAAGGATGACGAGCAGGAAAGCGACCATCATGCACAGGTGAACCACCTTCCTTACACGCTCCGTCACACGTTCCTGTGGCAGCAGGTCGATGCAGAAACTCGTCGTCAGTGCGGTCAGTGCAGAGTCGGCACTGGAAAAGGCCGAGGCCACCATCCCGATGGCGAACAGTACCAGCACGGGCGTGCCCAGAAAGCCAGTGTCGATGATGTGGGGTAGGAGAGAGTCGCCTTTGTCGGGCAGGGCCATTACCAACTTGGTGTAGAGGGCCATCAGCAGAACACCCAGTGCGAGGAAAAGGAAGTTGACTGGTAAAAACATCAGTCCGTAGGTGCACAGGTCCTTCTGTCCGTCGCGCAACGTTTTGCAGGTCAGGTTTTTCTGCATCATGTCCTGGTCCAGTCCTGTCATGACAATAACGACGAAGATGCCGCTCACGAACTGCTTCACAAAGTGTTGAGGACTGCTCCAGTCCTGCCACTCGAAGATTTTGCCATGTGGGTCGTTCCACACCGTTCGCAGGGCGTTGCCAAAGTTCAGGTCCAGTTGGGAGGCTACTTCCATCAGTATCAGCACAAGGGCAGTGATGAGGCAGAGTGTTTGCAAGGCGTCGGTCCACACCAGTGTACGGATGCCGCTCCGACGGGTGTAGAGCCAGATGAGTAACAACATGCCGCTGCTGACAAGAATGAACGGCAGGCCGGTAAATTGTTCGACGATGAGGCAGACAAGATAGAGTTTGGCTGCGCTGCCGGTCAGTTTCGACAAGATGAAAAACCAGGCACCTGTCTTGCGGCTGGACGGACCGAAACGAGTGCCCAGATAACTGTAGATGCTGGTCAGTCCTTGGCGATAGTAGAGTGGCAGCAGCACGAAGGCCACGACCAGGTAGCCGAAGAAAAAGCCCATGCACATCTGCAGGTAGGTCATGTCAAAGTTCATCACCATGCCAGGGACGCTCACGAATGTCACGCCCGAGATGGAGGCACCTATCATGCCGAAGGCAACCAGCGGCCAAGGACTTTCGCCGTTGCCACGGAAAAAAGCCTCATTTCCCTCCTTGCCTACAAGAAGGGAAATGACATAAAGCACACAAAAATAAAGGACAACTGTCAGCAGTACTACCATTTACTTTACTTTACCGAAATACTTCGTGTCGGCCAACTGAAGCAGATATTGGCCATATTCGTTCTTCTTCATCGGTTCGGCTACTTGACGCAACTGTTCGGTCGTAATCCAACCGTTGTAGTAGGCAATTCCTTCCAGACAGGCAATCTTCAGGCCGGTGCGTTTTTCCAGCACTTCGATGTAGGTCGATGCCTCGCTCAGCGAGTCGTGGGTGCCAGTGTCGAGCCAGGCGAAGCCGTGACCCAACTTCCTCACTTTCAGATTGCTGGATTTCAGAAATTCCTGGTTCACGGTCGTGATTTCCAGTTCGCCACGTGCCGACGGCTTGATGCGTTTGGCCACGTTGACGACTTCGTTCGGATAGAAATACAGTCCCACGACGGCATAGTTGCTGCGTGGCTGGGCTGGTTTTTCTTCGATGCTGAGACAGTTGCCCTCTTTGTCAAACTCAGCCACGCCGTAGCGTTCGGGGTCGTTCACCCAGTAGCCGAAGACGGTGGCGTGTCCGTCGCGCTCAGCAGCCACGACCGATTCCTTCAGAAGGCTGGTAAAACCATGGCCGTGGAAGATATTGTCGCCCAGTACCAGACATACACTGTCCTCGCCGATGAACTGTTCGCCGATGAGGAAGGCCTGGGCCAGCCCGTCGGGCGAGGGTTGCTCGGCGTATTCAAAGCGCAAGCCGTAGTCGCTGCCATCGCCCAGCAGCCGGCGGAAGCCAGGCAGGTCGTGCGGAGTCGAGATGATGAGGATTTCGCGAATGCCCGCCAGCATCAGAACCGAGATGGGGTAGTAGACCATCGGTTTGTCGAAGATGGGGATGAGTTGCTTGCTCACTCCCTTCGTGATGGGGTAGAGCCGTGTGCCGCTACCGCCTGCCAATACAATTCCTTTCATTGTCGATAGTTGTTTGTTTTTGCAATGTATCTATTGATTCTATAAAATCTATATTTCCTACAGTTCCCAACAAGGCTACATTCCCAATTTCCTGCCCTCAAAGCCCCATCTGCTGTCGCAGTTGCAAGGCGCGTTTCCCCGGCTTCCCCATCCGCCTCAGCGTCCAAGTGTCGCGGTCGAGCGTCAGACCCACATCGTTCAGCATCTCTTCGTAGTCAATCTCATCGGTCGTGTCAACATAGCGACGCAGTGTCGGCAACGGCTGACCGGCCACCTCCTCGGCTGCCGACCAGAATTCCCGTTCCGTAAATCCGCGCCCCAGTTCCTTGTAATAGCGGTTGTAGAGCAGTCGCATGAGGTCGTCGAGCGACCGCTGTCCATCCGTCTTCCGGCGAATGTCGATGTCGAACAGCAGACCAAGGATGGGACCTTTGTCATAGTAGGAAATCCGCACGTCACGTCCGTTCGCTGCACGGTTGAAAAAATTCAGCCAGATGTCATAACTGCTCTGACGCAGGCTCATGTGGCGGTGACCTTCACTGCCCTCGATGGTACCGATGAATTCCGACAGCGCGGCCAGCACATAGTCACTGTCCACCAGTCCGGCACGCAGCAAATTGCGGCTTTCGTAGTACACGGTGAATCCCTCGCTCACCCACAGCAGAGGAGTCAGCACCTCGCGGTCGTAGTCGAACGGACCCAACTCAACAGGACGGATGCACTTCACGTTGTACAAATGAAAATATTCATGCGTAGTGAACGACAAGTGAGACAGATAATCCTCCCTGCTGTCGAAGCGGAACGAACCGCCCGTGTAGCAAGCCTGCGAGTTCTTATGCTCCAGTCCGCCCTGGCCGAGACCCAAGTGAATCAGGCAGTAGTCCTCATAGGGCACGTCACCCATCAGCCGCGTCGTTGCACTCACCATACGCCTGAAATCCTCCACGAACGACGTCTCGTCTAACCCGTCCGGCGTCTCCAAAGCCAGTTCGTAGCCATGACCCTCATGCTCAAAGCGGATGACACGCTGGTTGCCCAGCAGCACAGGACTGTCGTACAGCACATCAAAGTCATCGGCTACAAACGTCACCCTACCTTCCTCACGACTCGCACCATCCATCTTCCGCCGAAGGCCCGACGACACATGTCCCCAGCCCGACGGCAACACATAACTCACCTCCACACCATGACCCACGTCACCGTCAACGTACATGAACACACCGTTGGGCGCAACAAAAGCCACACCATTCTCCACCCGGCACTCAGCCACACTGCGCTCGTTGGCATACACACGATAGGACACGCGCGTACGGCGGCACTGAGGAAAAAAACGCCAACCGTTCTTCCCCACCTTCTCCCACTGAACCTCGCGACCCTCATCGTCCGTCACGCAAAAATCACACACATATTTCGGGAAATCCACAATCAAATAATAACCCGGAGCCCAAACCGGCATCTTCAGCAACACGTCCCTACCCACCGAGACCTCCGACTCATACAGCAACTCCACATTCAAATAGTGCCCCACCGTGTCCACATCCACACGATAGCGCAGCACATAATCCTCACCAGCCCACAACTCCACACACACCAGCCATGCACCCATCACAAACAAGGCCATAGCCGCATTACTCCATCTGCCGAAAACGTTCAAAACCATACTAAACATAACTATAAGAACAAAACATCCCCCCACCACATCCACATCAGCCCACAAAGATACACAAAACTTCACACAAACCCAACCCACCCGACAATTACACCACAAAAAAACAAAAAAACCTTACACCCCAAAATTCCCCATCTCCGCAGGCCAAACCTCCTCTCCCCCCTCCACCGTCCCCCTGCCTTTCCCTTCGCGCGCACGCGCGTACCATTTAATTTATATAACCAACCTTATCCCAACTTCCACCCTGCCTTATCCCAACTTCCACCCTGCGCACACAAAACCCTTCGCCTGCGC